>ENA-ORDG01000821-ORDG01000821.1-marine-metagenome-genome-assembly--contig:-NODE-821-length-13552-cov-4.219740_pt1 | contig 13552 bp, 11 predicted proteins | sample MGYA00248629_ERZ508524 | MGnify/ENA primary metagenome ERZ508524 (study PRJEB26194, sample SAMN05421901) | marine metagenome | isolation source: East of Rio de Janeiro, Brazil, South Atlantic Ocean...
GCTTCAATTTCATCTTTATCGAAACCGGTTGCCACAATTTTATTTTCTGTGGAAGGAATTAAAGTCGCCTGAATTTTGCTGTAAATCTTTATTTCTGAAAATTCTTCGTTGATCGCTATCTCTGTTTCTTGTGCAACTACAGATGCGCTCACAGTTAACAAGAAAAAAAACAATAATTTTTTCATAAGGTGTTGAATTGATTATTTTCTATTACAAAAATACAATCTTAATGGTGGTTTTGTTCTAAAAACGTGTTAATGGAAATGTTTTAAATGAAAAAAGGAACCTTTTTGAATTGGTTCCTTTTATTATTTTACGCTATTTTGAAAATGCAACCCTGAAACAACATTTCGACTCCGCTCAATGTGGAAAAAGGGTAACAATAGATTTATAAAACATTTGTCGATTAGATTCCTGCCTGCGCAGGAATTAAACTTCTACTTCTTCTCTTGCACCAATCAGGTTAAAATCTAAATGACGTTTAACGAGATCGGCATTTTTTACCGTGACGTAAACTTCATCTCCTAGTTGATAGATTTTCTTAGAGTCTCGACCGACGATTGCAAAATTCTCTTGATCGAACTCAAAATGATCTTCTTTGATATCGCGTAAACGCACCATTCCTTCACATTTATTTTGCTCGATCTCTACGTAAATTCCCCATTCGGTCACGCCGGAAATTACCCCTAAAAATTGTTCGTTTTGGTGATCTTGCATAAACTTCACTTGCATATACTTGATCGAATCACGTTCTGCATTGGTCGCAAACATTTCCATATCGCTACAATGGTTACAACGCTGTTCGTAATCTTCTTCGTTGGCAGAATTTTTTCCGTCTAAATAGCGCTGCAATAAACGATGCGCCATCACATCGGGATAACGACGAATGGGTGATGTGAAATGCGAATAATAATCGAACGCCAACCCATAATGACCAATATTTTGTGTACTGTAATACGCTTTGCTCATCGTACGAATGGTTAAGGTATCGACCATATTTTGTTCCTTCTTGCCTTGAACGTCTTTTAAAAGTCCGTTTAAAGACTTGCTTACGGCTTTTCGATCTTTTAGGTTAAGCTTATACCCAAATTTACCGACGACGTTCTCTAGCGCTGCTAATTTTTCGTCGTTTGGTTCGTCGTGACAACGGTACACAAAGGTTTTTGGTGGTTCTTGTTTTCCTATAAATTCTGAAACTTTTTTATTGGCTAACAACATAAACTCTTCGATAAGTTTATTTGCATCTTGAGAGGTTTTAAAATACACACCAATCGGTTCGTTATCCTCATCTAAATTGAATTTTACTTCAACCTTATCAAAAGAAATTGCTCCGCTAGCCATCCGTTTGGTACGCATTTTTTTAGCTAATCGATCTAAAGTTAATACCGCATCTACAATCTCTGGAGTAGTTTCGTAAAGCTTACCGGTAAGTGATATTTTATTTGGGATCTCGCCTCTTTTAGTTTCAATAATATGTTGTGCTTCTTCGTAAGCAAAACGGGCATCGCTATAAGTTACCGTTCTCCCGAACCAATTATTTACCACTTCAGCTTTTTTGTTAATTTCAAAAACTGCAGAAAAGGTATATTTTTCTTCGTGTGGTCGTAACGAACAAGCGTTGTTAGATAAAACTTCCGGAAGCATCGGTACAACACGATCTACCAAATAAATTGAAGTACCACGTTCGTAAGCTTCTTCATCTAAAATAGTACCGGGTTGCAAATAGTGTGAAACATCGGCAATGTGAATACCAATTTCGTAATTACCGTTTTCTAAAATTTTAAAACTGAGCGCATCATCAAAATCTTTTGCGTCTTTTGGATCAATTGTGAACGTAAGCGTATCGCGCATATCGCGACGCTTTTTAATTTCTTTTTCTTGAATACAAGTATCTAATTTATTCGCAAATTCTTCCACTTCTTTCGGGAAATCTGTGGGTAAACCATTTGATGCTAAAATCGATTGCATCTCGGTTTCGTGTTCACCTGCTTCACCTAAAACTTCTAAAATCTTACCGGTTGGCGAATCTTTTTTCTCGGGCCAACCTCCCATTTTTACTAAAACTACAAGTCCGTTTTTAGCGTCTTTCGTTAAATTTTCTTTCGGAATAAAAATATCGGTATACATTTTTGGGTTTTGTATTTCTACAAATCCAAAATTGTCGTTGAGGTGCAGAACACCTACAAAATTCTCTTTTTTACGTTTTAAAATTTCAACAACTTCACCTTCGGGTTTTCTTCCTCTTCGGCTTCTGTACACGTAAACTTTTACTTCATCACCGTCTAACGCACGATTTAAATTATTACCGGGTACATAAATATCTTGTTCTTGATCTTCAACCACGACATAACCATCTTTTCGGGTGGTCATATCTAAGGTTCCTGTAAAATAATTTACACGTTCGTTGATCTGGAATTTACCGGATTCTGCTTGTATAATTTGCTTGCCTTTAGAAAGCTTTGCTAATTCTTTAATGATTTGATTTCTGCTATTGGCGTCGTTTACATCAAGTTTAGCAGCAATTTGTTTGTAGTTAATGCTTTGGTTAGCATTGCTTCTGAGTATATCTAAGATCTTTTTAGAAAGACCTGGTATTTTGTTATTTCTTTTTTTCTTACTCTTACTTCTTCTTTTTGCCATTTATTCTTTTCTCAATTGTTTCTAAAAGTACGTTTTAATAATTAGAATACATTTCTTTTCGATTAAAGTTTTGTTAAGTAGCAATTACAAAAACTTTACATACAATTTAAATTTTCTTCATCTTTAAGTGTTAATTAAAACCTAAAATTTCTTAAATTAGAGTTATAATTCGAAGCTAAAATGTACAAACAGAAGCGTTTATACTTTCTATTTATCTGTATTTTCCTATTAGGGATCGCTTCTATATTTCTAATAATCAATAGTTTACTAGAATCTACTACTTCACCTATTCTAATTTCTAGAACTTCTGCCGTTCACGTTAGTCACTAGTAATTAAGCAATTAAATAGTATTTTTGTACTTACAAATTAGGTATGAGCAACTATTTATATTTAGCTACGTTTAGCAATCCTTTTCAGTACGCGATCTTAAAATCTATTTTAGAACGCGAAGCTATTCGATTCTTTTTTCAGAACGAAACAGTGATAGGTTTACTTCCTTTTTATTCTTCAACATCAGGAGGTATTCATCTAAAAGTTCATCCCGAAGATTTTGAGAACGCAAAGCTACTTTTCGAAGAATTTAAATACAACTCTCATTTAAAAATTACCTAAACTTAGTTGTTATTAACAGTATACATAATAAATATTCTTTTTTTAAAAATTTTAAAATCTAAATGATGATATATGATTGTCTGTGAATAGCGGTAAAATTTGTTGAAATAATATTTTGATTTGTGATTATCGAACGAAATTCAACAGCTATTCACAGTGATTGTTAATTTTAAATCGCTGTAAATGAAATTGTCTTTACACGTTATTAACAATTCTGAAATGTGTTGTTGATATTGAAAAAGTGAATTGTTTAGTTGAAAATTTGATGTTGATAACCTGTTATCGACTATGAATAACTTTTTATTAGAAACTGAAAAACTTATTTGGTAAATACGAAAAATTGTTCTGATTGAATTTTTTCTGAGATAATCAAAAAAACTTTGTCAGATTTCATTTATAGTTATTCACATTTGCTGTTAATTTTTAAAAATTTGAAAACAAGCACTTTAAAAATTTTAATTAACAAGCATAATTCTTCCCGTTAATAAGCGATTATTTACCTTTGCAGCCTAACTTAAAATCCAATCTCATGAAAATTGCTATCGGTAACGATCACGCTGGTACAGACTACAAAAATCAAATTGTAAAGTATCTTGAAAACCGAGATATAGAAGTTGTAAATTACGGTACTAATGAGGCCGACAGTGTAGATTATCCAGATTTTGTTCATCCTGTTGCGAACGATGTAGAAGGAGAAAAAGTAAATCTTGGTATTATTATCTGCGGAAGCGGTAACGGTGCAGCTATGACGGCTAATAAACATCAAGGAGTTCGAGCTGCTTTATGTTGGACCAAAGAATTAGCACAATTAGCCAGAGAACATAATGATGCGAACATATTAAGTATACCGGCTAGATTTACTTCGTTACCCCAAGCGGTAGAAATGGTAAAAACCTTTTTAGATACGCCATTTGAAGGCGGAAGACACCAACGTCGTGTAGATAAAATTGCTTGCCAATAATTCATGCATCAACATTCTGGACATACACATCACGCGGTAAAAGGTAAAAATCTTTGGTATTCAATATTGTTGAATATCGGTATCACCGTAGCTCAAATTATAGGCGGGATTATTAGCGGAAGTTTGTCTTTATTATCTGATGCATTACATAATTTTAGCGATGTAGTTTCTCTAATCATTAGCTACATCGCTAATAAAATTTCCGGCAAAGAAGCATCTTACAATAAAACCTTTGGTTATAAGCGTGCAGAAATTATTGCCGCTTTTGTAAATGCCCTTTCTTTAATTGTGATCGCTATTATATTGATAAAAGAAGCGGTAGTTCGTTTCTTTCATCCTGAACCTATCGAATCGAATATGGTGATCTGGTTAGCAATTCTTGCTATCGCCGGTAATGGTTTAAGCGTCTTATTAATGAAAAAAGACAGCAAAACCAATATGAATATGCGTTCGGCATATTTACACTTATTAACCGATATGTTAGCATCTGTAGCGGTTTTAATCGGCGGACTTCTCATGAAGTTTTACCAAGTATTTTGGGTCGATAGCTTACTTACCGCTATTATTGCTTTGTACTTAATTTTTGTGGGTTGGGATCTGCTTCGCGACAGTTTTAAGTTGTTAATGTTATTTACACCTACCGAAATTCCGTTGAAAACCATTGCTTCTAAAGTTTGCGAAATTGAAGAAGTAAAAAATATGCACCACATTCACGTTTGGCAACTCAATGAAAATGAAGTTCATCTTGAAGCACACGTCGATTTTAATAAAGACATCACGCTTTCAGAATTCGATGAAATACTTATTAAAATTGAAAAAGAAATTCACGCCTACGGAATTAACCATATTAATATTCAGCCGGAATTTAATAAACCCGATAACAAATCGATCATCGTTCAAGATTAATTTATGCTGCAACTCGAAACTAAAACCTTTCAAGAATTAACAATTTCAGAATTATATCAAATCCTTCAACTTCGTTCTGAAGTTTTTGTAGTCGAGCAAGATTGCGTTTATCAAGATATTGATGGTAAAGATGAAAAAGCGCTTCATATTCTTGGCAAAAAAGAAGGGAAAATCGTGGCTTACACCCGTTGTTTTGCGCCTAATATTTATTTTGAAGAAGCAGCCATTGGTCGTGTGGTGGTAAAAGAAACCGAACGAAAATTTGGTTACGGTCATCAAATTTTAAAAGCTTCTATTGAAGAAATTCAGCAGCGTTATCAAACCACTACCATTAAACTTTCTGCACAACAATACCTCACTCATTTTTATGAAACTCACAACTTTAAACAAATAGGTGAAGGTTATTTAGAAGATGGAATTCCGCATATTGCTATGCTAAAAAATTAATTCACACAAAGTTAAAGGCTTAGCTTTTGGTAAAAGCGCCATTTATAATTACTTTTGCACGCTTAAAATTTTAGCGAAGCATGAAAAAAGTTCTCAACCTTTTCGACTTTAAACAAAAAGTAGATTATAAAACCGAAATCTTAGCAGGATTAACGGTAGCGATGACGATGATCCCAGAATCATTATCGTTCGCCATTTTAGCCGGTTTTCCTCCACTAGTTGGTTTATATGCTTCGTTTATAATGGGCTTAATAACGGCAGTTTTAGGCGGTCGTCCGGGATTAATTTCCGGTGGCGCCGGCGCAACAACAGTTGTACTTATCGCCTTAATGGTTTCTCACGGATTAGAATACGTATTCGGAGCGGTGATCATTGCCGGGATTATTCAGATCATTGTAGGATTATTCAAATTAGGAAAATTTATTCGACTCGTACCACAACCCGTTATGTTTGGTTTTGTGAACGGTCTGGCCATTATTATTTTTATGTCTCAGCTCGAACAATTTAAAGTGAGAGTGGGTGATAATGTAGAATGGATCACGGGAACACCATTTCTAATTATGGCCGGTTTAGTAGCTTTAACGATCGCTATTATCGTGATTTTACCAAAAATCACCAAAGCGATTCCTTCGTCATTAGTGGCTATCATTGTGGTTTTTGCGATTGTTTATTTCTTCGGAATTGATACCAAACAAGTGGTTGATATTGCATCTGTAAGTGGTACGTTACCTCCATTTCATATTCCGGATATTCCTTTTACTTATGAAGCTTTTAAAACCATTCTACCTTATGGTTTAATTATGGCAGCCGTTGGTTTAACGGAAGGTTTATTAACCTTGAATTTGGTTGATGAAATTACCGGAACTAAAGGACAAAGTAATCGAGAATGTGTAGCACAAGGAACAGCAAATATTGCTAACGGCTTTTTCTTCGGAATGGGTGGTTGCCCAATGATCGCACAAACTTTAGTGAATTTATCTTCAGGTTCTCGTGCTCGACTTTCGGGGATTATCGCTGCAATTACCATTTTAACCATTATTCTTGTAGGCGCTCCGGTAATCGAATTATTACCGATGGCAGCCTTAGTCGGAGTTATGATTATGGTGGCTTTTGGTACGTTTGAATGGGCAAGTTTTAAAGTATTTACCAAAATGCCAAAACACGATATTTTTGTGATGTTATTGGTTACTTTAATTACCGTTTTCTTACATAACTTAGCCTTAGCGGTGTTAATCGGAGTAATTATTTCAGCCTTGGTTTTCGCTTGGGATAACGCTAAACGTATTCGTGCTAGAAAACATATCGATGAAAACGGCGTGAAACATTATGAGATTTACGGACCTTTATTCTTCGGTTCAACCACCACATTTATGACGAAGTTTGATGCGGTTAAAGATCCTGAAGAAATTATTGTCGATTTTACTGAAAGTAGAATCGTAGATATGTCGGCGATCGAAACTTTAAATAAACTTACCGAGCTTTACGCTAAGCATAACAAAAAAGTACATTTAAAACACTTGAGTGGCGATTGTAGAAAGCTTTTAAGCAACGCAGAAGCCGTGATCGATGTGAATATTATTGAAGATCCTACTTATCGCGTGGTGACCGATAAATAATTACTTCTAAAGGATATTGTATATCATCCATTAGGTTTCAATTGTAAAATTCCCGTCACCCTGAGCTTGATTCAGGGTCTCATCCCGAGCAGAATGAGATGCTGAATCAAGTTCAGCATGACACTTTCGAATTGAAATAATATCAGTTTTCAAAATTTTTCAATCCAAATTAAATTACTTCAACCAAAACTTAGCAAATCGAAGTAATTTATCTTGATGAATGCCTCTAAAAAAGCCAAACATCACGAATGCATAAACCAATTGCGTTTTAAAATTTCCGTGGTTGTCGTAAGTTCTTGTACTTACCAATACATCTTGCTGAATCACTCGATAATCTGAACGTTGAGAAGCCCGTTTTATAAAATCGTATTCTTCCATTAGTTTAAGCGATTCATCGTAACCTTTAAGTTGGTCAAATAGATCTCGTGTGATCCAAAGCGTTTGTCCGCCACCGCGAAACATCATTCCCTTAAAACGTGAGAAATAACTGTTGAAACGGAGAAACTTATTTTTCGTATCGAAAAGCGATCGAAAACAACCAAACTGAATTTTTTCAGTTAAATGATTTAAAATTGCTGCTGAAAAATTTTTTGGTGGTAAACTATCGGCGTGCACAAAATAAAGAATATTTCCTGTTGCAGCTTTCGCTCCAGCATTCATTTGCTTGGCTCTCCCTTTAGCTGAACTGATAATTTTTACCTGAAATTTCTCGGCTACTTCGCTACTTTTATCGGTGCTTCCGCCATCGACAATGATAATTTCTTCCGCGTTATTTTCTTGCAAATACGGAAGCAGTTTTTTAAGATTTTCTTCTTCATTAATTACAGGAATTATAATACTTATCATCGCGGCAAAAGCTTTTTAGGAACTATAATTATCTAGCGCTAATTCCCAATTATAGTCTAAAAATTCAACCTCAGGATCAGCCGATTTTGGAAGGATTTTATAGCTTTTTAAAATTTTGATCACACCATCTTTTCCTTCAAAATCTGCGCGAAACCAATCCATTAATCTTGGCACGTAAACCTTATTTTCTTTTTTGTTGAATTTTACTTCTCTTTTTAAATAAGCTTGAGAAGATTTTTCGAGTTGCGCATCTAAAGTTTCAACTTTATAAAATGCAACCGGCGGGCAACTTTTGGCTCCGCAATTCAGCGCAAAATGAATACGCCAATCGACTTCAGAAACACGGAATTTCTTTTCAAATTTAGAAGCAAACGGGTCTTTTACGTGTCCGTAAGAAAGTTTTACACGAGAATCACGAATCATTCCGTGTTCCACATCATCTAAACTCATTTCTTCTCCGGCGATCGTGAAACGTTCGTCTTTAAAAAAGCTGGAACGATCGTCGTATAGATCTGGGTTTTTCTTTAGTAAATATTGAACGTAAGTATTGTAAATATTCAACCAAAAGGCTTTCTTTTTGGTATCGTTTGATAGTTGTTTTTCTAAAGTTTCTTTAGAAATAGTTGCAAGCTGATCGATATATTTTTTTGCTGAATTTCCTTGTTTTAAGGCTTCATAAAAGTCTTTCGAGAGTTGAAATAAATCTACTTTTTCAATAGAAGAAGTCAAATTTGAAGTTGTTTTTTTCTCTTTGGCACAAGCCGAAAAGCTTACCGAAAAACTCAGTAAAAGCAAGAACAGTAATTTTCTATAAGTATGGATGGAAGCTTTCATTTCAATTTTTTCTAAAATATACGAAAAATTGTCGGCTTGGTTTTTTACCACCAAACCACAAAAAAGCGTTCAAAAGTATATTCGTCTTTTTTCATCCAGATCAAAGCGGCTTTTTGATGTTGAAGTAAATACTTCGCATCTTTTAAAATCTCGTGAAACGATTTCCAATCTTGGTGATGTTGAGGTTCTACCGGCCAATCGGGCTTTTTAGGAGAATAAAATTGATATTCACCATATTCGGCTTCAGTAAATTCGTGTTCGTGCAACCAATAGCCTAAAATGCAATCGTTATTGATAAATTCAAATTGATGTTGAAGCAAAGATTTCGGGACAAATAGATTCGCTAAAAAACAGACTTGCTGCTCAATTTTTCCTAATTCAATTTCTTGTTGTTGAATTAATGTTGTGCTTTCTTCTCGATATAATAACGGAAATTGATGCGATTTTAAATGTTCAACTTTTTTAAGCAACGTGTCTTTACGGTTAGGGCCGATCCATCGGTCGAGTTCATTTTCAAAACTAGGATCGTAGACGTAAAATTTATAGACTAATTCTGTATGAATAAGTTGTTGCGTCGATTTTTCCTTCAGAAAAAAATCGAATTCACCCAAGGTTTGATTTTCGTGAATGAGTTGCAAATTTTGAGCGATGACTTCATAAGTTGAAGATTGTTTAATCGCTTCCGCAAAAAAAACTTCAGCACGCTTGCCCAACACTAAATTGGGTGAGATTTCCAATTCGTTTTGAAGTAAAGTGGTTGAAGTTTTAGGAATTTTAAATTGCTTTAAATCGAATAGATCTTTCCCTTTCCAAAGCGGAAAAGTGTTTAAAAAACCTTGGTATTGAAGTTGGAGTGATGAAATAGAATTTTAAGTTTTTTGTGGTTTGAGAAGGCTTTTCGACTCCGCTCGAAGTGACATTCTATAGTCGTCGTCATTCCGTGCTTGACACGGAATCTCATCTTTCTTGGTAATTAACGTGCTATATAAATAATGTGATGCTGAATCAACACTTCGACTCGGCTCAGTGTGACATTTCAGCATGACGATAAGTTTCAAATTAAGATCTCCCTAAAATCTTGTTGTATTCGTTCGAGTTATTTAAAATTTCTTTCGCTTTAATGATCTCCGGATTTTCTTCAATATAGTAATCGTATAAACCTTCTTGATAGAAATAACGCTTGATAATTTCATCGGTTAATAAACTCACGATTTCCGGTTTCTTTTCATCTAGATCTTGCGTTTTTGCTTTTTCGATCTCTTTAAGCAGTCGCTCGTATTGACTTTTAATTTCATCATTAAAACCTTCTTCTTTAGCTATTTTAAACGTCTCTTTTAGTTCTTTTTCAGTTTTAGTGGTATAATCAAAATCGGAAGAACTCAAGAATTTTTTAAAATCTTCATAATCGGCATCGGTAAACTCAAAGGCTTCCGGTTGCGTTAATTGATGGTTGTAATAGTAATTGGTCGCATAATCGAAAATCGCATTTTTCTCCATTAAAGCTTGTGTAACACCGCTGTATTTAGAAGTTTCTAGTTGAACATCAGGTAAAATTCCGCCGCCGTCGTACACTTTTCTTCCGTTACGCGTGGTAAATTCGTTATAATCTTCAGCTTTCGTTCTAACGGCTTTACCTTCTTCATCACGATTCCAATAATCCAAGGCTTGTATACATCTTCCGCTAGGCGTGTAATAACGAGAAATGGTCACCTTCATCTGCGTATTATACGTGAGTTTTTTCGGGCGTTGTACCAAACCTTTTCCAAAACTTCTGGCACCGATCACCACACCGCGATCTAGATCTTGTAAACCACCGGAAACGATCTCGCTAGCAGAAGCACTTCTACCATTGATCAACACCGCTAACGGAATTTCTTTATCCATCGGGTCACGCTGAGTTTTATAGGTTTTGTTGTACTTTTCGATCACCGATTTGGTGGTAGTGATCACTTGATCTTTATCAACAAAAATATTGGTGGTATTTACAGCTTCGGTTAATAAACCACCGGGATTGCCACGCAGGTCTAAAATAATTTTTTTTGCGCCTTGTTCTTTTAATTCTTTTAAAGCGGTAGCAACTTCTGAAGAAGCTTTTCTGTTGAATTTAGAAAGCACGATGTACCCAATATCACCATCGATTAATTTTGAATAAGGAACGGCGTGCAACTCTACCGATTCTCTTTTTAATTGTGTGGTTTTAGTTTTGCCTTGACGTTTAAAAGTAAGTTGAACAGAAGTTCCTGCAGAACCTTTTAGCAATTCTCCTGCATCATTTTCAAATTGTGATAAATCTACATCACCAATTTTTATAATTTCATCTCCGGCTTTTAAACCGGCTTTATCGGCCGGATAACCTTTGTAAGGCTCGATAATGGTAATTTTATGGTCTTTGGTTTGTACCGATGCGCCAATACCGGTGTATTCTCCCGAGTTTTGAATCCTTGCTTGCTCGACTTCCTGCTCGTTCCAATAAACCGTGTAAGGATCTAGATCTGCCAACATCGCCGTGATCGCCGTATCCATTAAATCTGCCGGATTGGTTTCATCGACATAATTCATATTAATTTCTTTGAAAAGCGTCGTGAAAATTTCTATTTGCTTCGCGATCTCAAAAAAATCTGATTTATAAGAAGTGGTCGTTAAAAAAATAACCACAGCAGTGATCGGTAATATAATTCGTTTCTTCATCTTCATTCGGTTTGTTCTTGCTCCCTAAATTTAGTCAATATTTTTTGAATGGAATTTTCCAGCTCCGGTAAACTGAATTTCTTTCGACCTAAGTAAATAAACATCAGTGCATAGCGATGTTCTTCTTCGGCCAAGATCGTTTTATTTTTTCGATAAGCTTCGCGCATTAATCGCTTTAAACGATTGCGATCTACCGCTAATTTAAAGCTGCGTTTAGGTACCGAAAATGCCGCTTGATGATCATTAGCGTTATTGGTTAAGCGTAAATACACCAATTTAAACGGAAAACTTTTTACGCTTCTACCCTCTTCAAACAAGGTCGAAATAACGATTTTGCTTTTGAGTTTTTCGGTTTTTCCTAAGGTTTGCTTCATTGTTTACTATTCGATTCTAGCGCTTCAAGTAATGCTGAATCAACTTCAGCATAATGCTTGCAAAAAATATTCCTGATTAATTATTAATCAAAAAAAAACCTTTCAACTTACAATTGAAAGGTTTTTGTCATGTTTTTTGGGTGTTTCCCTTCGGGTCGGGCTATTCGTTTCAATTCCTCATTTCGCTTTGCTCCATTGCGGGATTTTCACTGCTATCCCTAACACAAAATTACTTTTCCCAAACATTATTGCTACGATCAACATCTGCCATTTGCTGACTAGCATCGATCTCTATTTTCTTTACGCCGGTTTTTTCAATTTCAAAAGTGTAGGTTGGGTGTCCCCAATCCCAATCTTCTAATTGGTTGCCGTTATTTTTTTGCTCCCAACGCATTAGCGCTAAAGGAATGTAATAGTTTTGCGTATAATTATCGTCGAAAGTTACTTCAACTTCAATTGGCATCGGCATTTGTCCGATTCTTTCTAAAACTATTTCTGATCCATTTCCGGCTGCTTCAACAGATTTAATGCTGTAATCTACGGTGTTGGTTGTTCTCGTCCAATCATTTAGGTACCAGCTTAATTCTGCTCCGCTTACTTTTTCAGCTACGCGAATAAAATCGTTTGGCGTTGGGTGTTTAAATTTCCACTCTTGGTAATAACGCTTTAAGGTTTTTGCCAGGTTTTCTTCACCAATTACATAACCTAATTGGGCTAAGAAAACAGAACCTTTGCTGTAAGCGCCGATCCCGTAACCCATATTGGTTTGGTAACGATCGGCGTGCGTAGTAAGCGGTTGTTCTTGCCCAGAGTTAGCTAAATAATTATAACCACGGTAAGAACCACTTAACGGGTTGTCGTTGTTTTTATTTAAGATTTCATTTTCAGCTAAACTAGAAATGTAGGTGGTAAAACCTTCATCCATCCATTCGTGTTGAGATTCGTTGGTCGCCAAAATAAACTGGAACCAAGAATGTGCAAATTCGTGAGCGGTAACGCCAACTAAACTTTCGTAGCTTCTTTCACCGGTAATTAATGTACACATTCCATATTCCATACCACCGTCACCACCTTGAATTACAGAGTATTGATCGTAAGGATATTGACCAATATGCTCGTTGTAATACGCTAATAATTCAGCAGTTTTTGGCTGAAGTTTCTTCCAGTTTTCTTTAATTTCATCATTATCTTTGTATAAGAAATGAAGCATTGTACCGTCTTCTGCCTTTAATTTATCGTGAATAAAGTCTGGATCGGCAGCCCACGTAAAATCGTGTACGTTTGGTGCGTTAAAATGCCAAGTGATCTTTTTGCCTTTACGTTTTACTTTTTGACCTTCTTCTTGGTAACCGTAACCAATTTCTTCCGGATTTTGTAAATAACCGGTTCCGCCAAGAATATAATCTTTATCGATGGTGATTTTTACATCAAAATCTCCCCAAACGCCGTGAAATTCACGACCAATGTAAGGATCTGCGTGCCAACCTTCAAAATCGTATTCCGCTAATTTTGGGTACCATTGCGTCATCGAAAGTGCTACGCCTTCTGCGTTATTTCTACCCGAACGTCTTATTTGTACCGGTACTTGACCTTCAAACTCCATTTCGAAAGTGGTAGATTCTCCCGG
>ENA-ORDG01000822-ORDG01000822.1-marine-metagenome-genome-assembly--contig:-NODE-822-length-13517-cov-2.567113_pt1 | contig 13517 bp, 8 predicted proteins | sample MGYA00248629_ERZ508524 | MGnify/ENA primary metagenome ERZ508524 (study PRJEB26194, sample SAMN05421901) | marine metagenome | isolation source: East of Rio de Janeiro, Brazil, South Atlantic Ocean...
AGGGCGATCAGCGTCAGGCCGATCAGGAAGCCCGGGGAACGCCGGCGGCGCTCCCCGGTCTCAAAAGATGTCACGGCATCTCGCTCATGTCGTTGGACAGGCGCATTTCCTGCGTGGAGCCCATGTCCATTTCCATCTGCGGATGCGGCATCATGTTGGCGTTGAGATGATACATGACCCACATCGAACCCGACAGGACGATGACCACCAGCACGATCGTCAGCATCATCGCCATGAAGGACCAGCCGCCTTCGACGCGGCTGTTCATGTGCAGGAAGTAGATCATGTGGACGACCACCTGCACGGCGGCGAAGGCCAGGATGATGAAGCCGGTCAGCTGCGCGTCGGCCAGCGTTCCGGTCATCACCAGCCAGAAGGGGATGGCCGTCAGGATTACCGACAGGCCAAAGCCGATCATGTAGCTGCCGAAGCTGCCATGCGATCCTTCGTCATGATGGTCGTCATGATGATCATGCCCATGTCCATGGGCATCGTGGCTATGGACAGCGTCGCTCACCGCAGGACTCCCATCAGATAGACAAAGGTGAAGACGCCGATCCAGATGACGTCGAGGAAGTGCCAGAACATGGAGAGGCACATCAGGCGGCGCTTGTTCGCGGGGATGAGGCCCTTCTTCGCGACCTGCACCATCAGCGTCACCAGCCAGATCGAACCGAAGGTGACGTGCAGGCCGTGGGTGCCGACCAGCGTGAAGAAGGCCGACAGGAAGGCCGAGCGCGTCGGTCCCGCGCCCTCATGGATGAGGTGCGAGAATTCGTAGAGCTCGATGAAGAGGAAGGCGCCGCCGAACAACAGGGTGACGAACAGCCAGCCCTGCGTTGCGCTGACCCGGTTCTTCTCCATCGCCAGCATGGCAAAGCCATAGGTGATGGACGAGAAGAGCAGCATCGCGGTGTTGAGCGCGATGAGGTTCAGGTCGAACAGGTCCTTGGGCCCCGGCCCGCCGGCATAGCTGCCGCCCAGCACGGCATAGGTGGCGAACAGGATGGCGAAGATGAGGCAGTCGCTCATCAGGTACATCCAGAAGCCCAGCATGGTGCTGTGGCCTTCGTGGAGGTGCGGCTCCTCGGGCAGATGATAGGCCCGAGGTTCCATGGGCGCGTTTGCAGTTGCGCTGCTCATATGGGTCAGACTCCCGCCGCGAGGATGCGCGTGCGCTCTTCCTCGGTGCGCGTCACTTCCTCTACGGGGATGTAGAAGTCGCGCTTGTAGTTGAAGGTATGGACGATCGCGACCGCGACGATACCGATGAAGCTGAGGCCTGCGAGCCACCAGATATACCAGATCAGCGCGAAGCCGCAGAGCGTCGACAGGGCGGCCAGGATGACGCCGGTGCCGGTGCTGCTGGGCATGTGGATCGCCTTGAAGCCGGTCAGCGGACGCTCATAGCCGTTCTTCTTCATGTCCGCCCAGCTGTCGGCGTCGTAGACGACCGGCGTGAAGGCGAAATTATATTCCGGCGGCGGCGAGCTGGTCGCCCATTCGAGCGTGCGGCCGTCCCAGGGATCGCCCTCGACCGCCAGTTCCTTGCGCTTCCAGATCGACCAGGCGAACTGGACGAGCATGGCGCCGATGCCGGCCGCGATGATCGCGGCGCCGATCGCGGCGACGACGAACCAGATCTGCAGCGACGGATCGTCGAACACGCGCATGCGGCGAGTGACGCCCATCAGGCCCAGCACATAGAGCGGGCCGAACGCCAGCCAGAAGCCGATATTCCAGCACCAGAAGCTGACCTTGCCCCAGAACTGGTTCAGCCGGAAGCCGAACGCCTTGGGCCACCAATAGTTGATCGCCGCGAACAGGCCGAACAGCACGCCGCCGATGATCACATTGTGGAAGTGCGCGATCAGGAACAGCGAATTGTGCAGCACGAAGTCCGCCGGGGGCACCGCGAGCAGCACGCCGGTCATGCCGCCGACCGTGAAGGTCAGCATGAAGGCGACCGCCCACATCATCGGCAGTTCGAACCGGATGCGGCCGCGATACATGGTGAAGAGCCAGTTGAACAGCTTGGCGCCCGTCGGGATCGAGATGATCATCGTCGTGATGCCGAAGAAGCTGTTGACGCTGGCGCCCGAACCCATGGTGAAGAAGTGGTGCAGCCACACGAGGTACGACAGCACCATGATGCAGCAGGTCGCGTAGACCATGGAGGTGTAGCCGAACAGGCGCTTGCTGCAGAAGGTCGACACGACTTCGGAGAAGACGCCGAACAGCGGCAGGATGAGGATGTAGACTTCCGGGTGGCCCCAGATCCAGATCAGGTTCACGTACATCATCGGGTTGCCGCCGAAGTCGTTCGTGAAGAAGTTGGTGCCGACATAGCGGTCCAGCGAGAGCAGGACCAGGGTGGCGGTGAGGATCGGGAAGGATGCGACGATCAGGATGTTCGCGCAGAGCGACGTCCAGGTGAAGACGGGCATCTTCATCAGGCTCATGCCCGGCGCGCGCATCTTCACGATGGTCGCGATCAGGTTGATGCCCGACAAGGTCGTGCCGACGCCCGCCACCTGCAACGCCCAGATATAATAGTCCACGCCGGTCGCGGGGCTGTAGTCGATGCCAGACAGCGGCGGATAGGCGAGCCAGCCGGTCTGGGCGAATTCGCCCAGGAACAGCGAAGCCATCACCAGCACCGCGCCGCCCGTCGTCATCCAGAAGCTGAAATTGTTCAGGAACGGGAAGCTGACGTCGCGCGCGCCGATCTGCAGCGGGACGATATAGTTCATCAGGCCAGTGATGAACGGCATCGCCACGAAGAAGATCATGATCACGCCATGGGCGGTGAACACCTGGTCATAATGGTGGGCGTTCAGATAGCCTTCGGAACCGTTGAAGGCCCAGGCCTGTTGCAGGCGCATCATGATGGCGTCGGCAAAGCCGCGCAGGAACATGATGAGGCCCAGCACCATGTACATGATGCCGATCTTCTTGTGATCGACGCTGGTGAACCATTCCTTCCAGAGATAGCCCCAGAGGCGGAAATAGGTGAGGGCGCCGACGACCGCCGCGCCGCCCAAGACGACGGCGCAGAAGGTCGCGACGACGATGGGCTCATGCCATGGGAAGCTGTCCCATGTCAGACGACCGAAGATCATCTGCGTTGTTGTGAGTGTGCCAGTCATGGGCCTTACCGATGCTGCGCGTGCGCGTCAGCGCCGCTGGGGTTGGTGTGGTCGATCGCCGGTTCGTGGTGCGGACCGGGCGCGCCAGGGGCGTCGGGAGCGGTCTCCTGGCCCTTATTCTGGTCGCTCTGTTCGATCACATGGCTGTTGGGGAAGTCATATTGCAGGCCCTTGGTGTCATGCGCCGACTCCTTGCCCGCGCCGCCCATCATGTTGATGTGCATCAGCTCACCCATGCAGCGCTGGCCGGGCTTGGGGCAGAGGTTGACGACCGCGTCGAACAGCTTGGGATCGGTCGTGCCGAAATAGGCGACCGGGGCCTTCTCGCTCGGCTTTGCCAGCGCGAGATAGACGTTCCGGTCCAGCATCGTGCTGCTGGCCTTCACCCGCGCCGCCCAGGCGTCGAACGCGCCCTGGTCCATCGCCTTGTAGGCGAAGCGCATATGAGTGAAGCCCGCGCCCGAATAGTTGGCGGAAAAGCCGGTGCCGGTCGCGGCCTTGTTGGCGACGGCGTGCAACTGCGTCTTCATCCCCGGCATGGCGTAGATCTGGCCGGCGAGTTCGGGAACGTAGAAGCTGTTCATGACGGTCGAGGCAGTGATATCGAAATGCACCGGCACATTGGTCGGCAGCGCCAGTTCGTTGACGGTCGCCACGCCCAGATCGGGATAGATGAACAGCCATTTCCAGTCGAGCGCGACGACTTCCACCGTCATCGGCTTGACCTTGGGGTCGACAGCGGTCTTCGCGTCGATCCGGTCGAGCGGCCGATAGGGATCCAGCTTGTGCGTGCTCACCCAGGTCAGCGCGCCGAGCGCGATGATGATCAGCAGCGGCGCGGACCAGATCAGCAGCTCCAGCTTGGTGCTGTGATCCCAGTCCGGATCATAGTCCGCATCGGTCGCCTTGTTCGTGGCGCGGTAGCGCAGCGCGAAGAAGACCACCAGGGCCATGACGGGCAGGACGATGAGGAGCATCAGCGCGGTCGAGATCAGGATCAGATCGCGCTGCTGCACCGCAATATCGCCCGTCGGGTTCATCACGACCCAGTTGCAGCCCGCCAGCGGCGCTGCGAGGATCGGGGCGGACCAGCGCAAAAGCCTGATCCATCGGGGTGAGTGTGGCTGTGACATGGGCGCGCGCCTACCTTGTCCGCAGCGAGTCTGCCAGTGGGCAATTTGTCCAAACATGTGCGGACGCAAAAAATGTTACGCATGTGGGATACCGCTTAGACTCTATCGGTTTTCTGTTATGTTGCCATTCCCTGGCCGCTGGAAGACGAGCATACCGCACCGGCGGCCCAGCCAAGGAGCGGATGTATATGAGTTCAGGGGCCATAGCCTTCACCTCCACGCCACTTGAGGATGATGCGCGCAAGATCAACGCGCGCGACCACAAGGTCGCGCCGGGGGATATTTCCATCGGTGTGATCATCGGTCGCACCTCCGAATTTTTCGACTTCTTCGTCTACGCCATCGCTTCGGTGATCGTGTTCCCCAGCCTCGTCTTCCCCTATGTGGATGCGCTGACCGGCACGCTCTATTCCTTCGCCATCTTTGCCGTCGCCTTCGTGACGCGGCCGATCGGCTCGCTGATCTTCATGGCCATCGACCGCCACTACGGCCGCGGCACCAAGCTGACCGGCGCGCTGTTCCTGCTCGGCAGTTCGACCGTCGCGATCGCCTTTCTACCCGGTTATGAGACGATTGGCCATTATGCCGCGGTCGTCCTTGTCATTTTACGGGCGGCGCAGGGCCTTGCGCTTGGCGGCACATGGGACGGCCTCGCCTCGCTCCTTTCGCTCAACGCGCCGCAGCATCAGCGCGGATGGTACGCCATGGTGCCGCAGCTAGGCGCGCCCCTGGCGCTGCTGGTGGCGAGCGGGCTGTTCGCCTTCTTCCTGCTCAACCTGTCGGAAGCCGATTTCCTCAGCTGGGGCTGGCGGTATCCGTTCTTCGTCGCCTTCGCGATCAACGTCGTCGCGCTGTTCGCGCGCCTGCGGATCGTCGTGACGCATGAGTTCGAGCGGCTCTTCGAACAGCGCGACCTCGTTCCCTCGCCGGTGCTGCCGACGGTGAAGCGCGAAGGGCGCAACATCATCCTGGGCGCCTTCGCACCGCTGGCGAGCTTCGCGCTCTTCCACATGGTCACGGTGTTCCCGCTGTCCTGGATCGCGCTCTACACCGAACAGCCGATCGAACGTTTTCTGGTGATCGAGATGATCGGCGCGTCGGTGGGGCTGCTGGCGATCGTCGTGTCCGGCTTCATCGCCGACCAGATCGGTCGCCGCTCGCTGCTGGGCTGGTCGGCCGGCGGCATCGCGATTTTCGCGCTGATGGCGCCGCTGCTGCTGGATGGTGGGGATCTGGGCGAAGTCGCCTTCATGATCCTGGGCTTCATGCTGCTGGGCCTGGCCTTCGGCCAGTCGTCGGGCGTGGTCGCCTCCAACTTCGCGACCGAGGCGCGCTATACCAGTTCCGCGCTGACGTCGGACCTGGCCTGGCTGGTCGGCGCGGGCTTCGCGCCGCTCGTCGCCCTGCTGCTGTCGGTGAAGTTCGGTCTGGCTGCGTCGGGCATCTACCTGCTGTCGGGCGCAGTGGCGACCATGGTTGCGCTCTACATCAACAAGGAACTGGCCGGCCGCGATCGTTGATCGCCAAAGGCAGGTCCTCGTCACGCTGATATCGACGCAGCTTCCCCGCGCCGCCCTGACGAACCGTTCGGGCGGCGCGTCTTGTTTCGGCGCGGCGGGGCTCCGCGATACGGCTATTGCGCCTTACGCATCCTGGCGAGCCCCTTGCGGTCGAACCAGCCGACCAGGCCGGGGCGCGGCCGCCAGCGCGGCAGCCATGCGCCATAAAGGCTGGCCATCCGGCGCGGCAGGCCTTGCGGTCCTTCACGCGCCATGATGTCGGACACGATCCGGTTCTGGTAGAAGCGGACGGAATAGTTGATCAGCCGCTTATATTGCATCAGCCAGGTGGATGGGCGCGCCAGGCTGACCTGTTCGGCGAAGAAGCCCGCGCCCTCGCACGCCAGCACGCGGTCATGCGCCCATTGGCTGTCATCCTCCAGATCGGTATGCGCCCAGGCGGCAACCAGCCCATCGTCGCCGATCAGGTCGTCGGGCAGGCGCAGGCCGCGCGCGCGGATGGCGGCGACGAAGCGGCCGGACAGGGCGTAGAGATCGCCGAACAACCCGCCTTCTGCGCGCAGCCCGGCGCGATATAGCTCCACTTTGCGGCCGTTCATCGGCATGCCCGCCGCCGCGTTCGCGCCTGGCCGCGCGGCGAGATCGGCGATCAGCGCGTCGATCGATCCGGCGGCGATTTCCGCGTCGCCATCCATGAAGATGACGGCGCTTTCCCGCCCGGTCAGCAGATCATGGACAAAATGGTTCCAGGTCCGCGCCTTGCCGCCCTGCGCAATGTCGTGGACGATCACATGGGGCCGGTCAGCGGCGGCCGTCCTGGCGCGCGCCGCCGTGGCGTCGCTGGTGCCGTTCACCAGCACATGAAAGATCGTGTCGGGGCGACCGAGCGGCAGCGAGGCGAGGCAGGCGGCGATCCGCCGTTCCTCCTGATGCGCGAAGATGCCGACCGCGACCGTCATGGCGATCAGCGGAAGTCCCAGCCCTGTTCGCCATGCTGCGCGGCGTCCAGGCCCTCGGCTTCCGCCTGGGCCGTGACGCGCATCGGCAGGATGACGGACACGGCAAGCGCGGCGATGGCGCTGCCGACCATGGCCCAGAGCGCGACCACGGCCAGGCCGATGCCCTGGCTGATCAGTGCGTCGGTGACGCTGATGCCCGCTTCGAACCCGACGCCGCCCAGCCAGGGCAGGACGAAGAGCGGCAGCAGCAGCGCGCCCGTCGCGCCCCCCAGGCCATGGATCACGAAGATGCCGGCGCCATCGTCCACGCGGCGCCGCAGGACGCCGAGCCCCAGTCGCGACAGCAGGGCTGCGATGCCGCCGATCAGCATCGCGCCGCCGCTGCCGACCAGCGCGGCGCAGGCGGCGATTGCCGCGATGCCCGCCAGCGCGCCGGCCATGACGCCGCTGGCGCTGGCGCGGCCGCGGAGAATGCGGTCGATCAGGGCCCAGCACAGCGCACCGGCGCAGGCGGCGAAATGATGGTTGAGCAGCGCGGTGGCGGCGTCGTCCGTTGCGCCGAGCGCCCAGCCGCCGACAAGGCCGGACAAACCGATCCACAGCAGCGCGCCGCCCGTCAGGCTGAGGACGGGGCTGTGCCCCGAACCGGCGGCTTCGCGCCTTGCCCCGACGATAAGGGCGAGCGCGAGCGCCGAAAATCCCGCAGTGGCGTGCACGACCAGAGCGCCGGCAAAGTCCATCACCCCCAGCGCGGCGAGCCAGCCGCCGGCCCAGACGGCGTGGGCGATGGGGACATAGACCAGCAGCATCCAGAGCGGCGCGAAGGCCAGAAACCAGCCGAGCGACGTGCGTTCGGCGACCGCTCCGATCAGCAGGCCGGCGCAGACCAGCAGGGCCGCCATCTGGAACAGTATGAAGGCGGATTCCGGAATGGTCAGCCCTTCGCGCAATGCCGCCAGATTGGCCAGCATCAGATTGGCGCTGCCCCCCAGCCAGGCGCCGCCCGGCGCGTAGACTAGGCTGTAGCCGGCGATCGCCCAGCCGAGCGAGAGGATGGCGACGACGCCTGCCCCCTGCGCCATGACGGACAGCGCGTTGCGGACATTGACCTGCCCGGCATGCCGCAGCATCAGCCCCGGCAGCGCCACCGCGAGCAGCAGGATGGAGCAGACGAGCGTCCAGCCCGTATCGCCGCTGTCGGCCGCCACCACCTGGGCAAAGGCGGGTTGGGGCAGGGCGATCATCAGGAACAGAAGCAGGGCAGGCAGGTGGCGCATCGCGGATCCCGGCTGAGGTGTCTGCGCCTTCCTAGCGCCGCCAGGGTAAAGACTTCAATAAGCAGGCGCCGACAGGCCGGCATCCGTCAGGCCCAGGGGAGCACATCGTCGCGGTGGCAGGCGATGAGGTCGGCGGCATAGACGCCGGACAGCGGGCTGAGCGCGAAGGAATCGAAATAGCGGTCGAGCATATCCTCGACATTGCGCGACAGCGAAGCCGACACATGCAGCCGATCCATCTGGCGCGAGGGGATGAAGAGATAATCGCGCGGCAATTGTCGGCTTCGCTGTCCGGAAAGCGAGGGGGCGATGCTCCAGTCCGTGACATGCGCCTTGATCCGATCGGGCGTCAGGTCGTGATAGCGATTGCCGAAGCGGCCAGGCGTCGAAGCGGCGTAGAGCCGCCCTGTCGCCGCAGAATAGGCGTCCGTCCGGTCCAGCCGGTCGAGCGTCCGCACCCAGTCGCCACGGATGGCGTGGGCGCTGTTGGTGATGAGCATCGGGCGGCCCGCACCCTGGCGCGGCAAGCGCTGGAACAGCTCGTCCATCGACGCGATGGTCTCGCAATGCGTCTGCTCCCCGCTCTGCGCGTCCAGCATCAGGCAATGCAGGACACCATCCTGCCGCCACAGGCCGGCGACGGCTCCGACTGCAGAGCCCAGCAGCGGGCGATTGGCCTTCAGCCAATGCACCAGATCATCCTGCGACTGCGCCTCCACCACCATGTCCAGCGGCCGCGGCTCCTGCCGGGTGCCCAGGACCAGGGTGGCGGGTGTCGGGATGCGCAGGCGGGCGCGGTTGGCGTTGAAATCCTCAGTCGCGGTGATCTGATTATCGGCCTTGCCTTCCTGATAGCGGCCAAGCAGCGCTGGCACCATCAGCGGTGGCCACTCCCGCGTGTAGCGCAGGATCAGATCCCAGTCGCCCAGGCGGCGCAGCGTTTCGTCGAAGCCGCCATAGAGGCCGTGCAGATGGCGTCGATGCACGAAGATGTTGAGGTCGATGAAATTGCGCTCTTCCAATCGGCTGCGGTTGAAGGGGCAGAGGCGAATCGCTTTCTGCTCCTCCCACGCCGATGACGCGTCCGTGCCCGGAACCGTCCGACTGATGATCTGGCCGGCATAGGCGGTCTGATAGCCGCGCCTGTCCGCCAGCGCGGCGACCATGATGGCGAGATAGTCCTTGTCCCACAGATTGTCCGTATCGAGATAGGCGATGATGTCGCCGCTGGCGCGCTCCAGCCCCAGATTGCGCGCGACCGAGACGCCGCGATTGTCGGGTAGCCGGATCAGGTGGATGCGCGGATCGGCGAAGTTTTGGACGCGCTGCGCCGTGTCATCGGTGCTGCCATCGTCGATGACGATCAGCTCCAGGGCGTCATGGCTTTGGTCGAGCACCGACTGGATCGCGTCGCCGATGACGGTGGCGCGATTATAGGCCGGCATGATGACGGAAACGCGTTCTTCCGGGGCCAATCTTCTGGCGCGCGCCGTCAGCAGCTGTTTCTCCATGTCGAGCTGCTGCAACAGCCCGGTCGCCAGCTCCGAATGGCCCACGCCCATCCGGTCCTCGCCATAGGACCATGAGAGAAAGCCGTGCAGCGAGACATAGGGTGAGAAGCCGCGATTGTCGTTCTTCACCGCCACGCTTTTCTTGACCAGGCATTGGGCGTCGCCGGCGAGGCGGAGTTCGATCGAGACGCTTTCCCGAAGCAGATAGCGGTTGCGCAACGGCAGCGCGAAGCCGTGGCGACCATCGCCGATCCCGGCGCGACGGAGGTCCTCGCGCGCGGCATCGGCGGGCATGGCGCTGGCGACCTGCTCATTGTCGATGATCACGTCCAGCCGCAGCCGGATGTCGGGATGAGCAAGATCGACGGCCCAGCCCTTGAGCTGGCCATCGGCCACCGTTTCGACCACAGCCTTCAGCCGTGGCGCCTGCGCCATGCCGATGCCCCTGTCGCTGCTCCAGACATCGCCTTGCAGGCCAGGGGAAACGGCGACACGCCGTCCCGTAGCGATGGTGCGCAGCGTATGGAGGGCGCGGTCCTCATCCATCCGCCGGGGGATTGGCAAGGTGAAGCCCGTGCCGTCGCCATAACCCGCCGCCGCGACGTCCGACCGGGCAAGGTCGGGCTCGATGCGGCGGATCGGAGCGCCATCGCGGAGCAGCCAGAGGCTGGCTGGGCGCCAGTCGGCATCGGCGGCCTCGCGCGTGGCCGCCCATCCGCTGATCCGCGCGTCGTTGCTTCGGTCGATCCGGCCTTGGCAGTCCGCCTCCTCCGGCATGCGGATGGCGTCGATCCGCTGATCGACATCCACCCGCCCGCGCAGATCGGCTTCGCCATCGTCGAGCGCTACGCGGGCGCAGCGGTCGAAGAGGGGGAGCAGATCGGCCGAGGATCGGGCGACTGCCTGGCGAAGCGGCGCCACCACGCGCTGCGACAGATGATCGCGGATTGCGGCAGGTGCAGGACGGAGGGCGCGCGGCGCCATCCGACGCGCGCGTCGGAACTGGCCGCGAATGTCATAATATAGCGCTTCGATGCCGGGGAAGACGTAGGGCGAGCCATCGACGCGAGGCCGCGCATGGCTGGCGGGCTGAACGACGAGCGCGACGCCCCGGCGCTTCGCCGTCATCGTCCAGTCGATCATGGCCTGGCCGCTGACCTGCTCTTCGGGCAGGAAGCCGATGCGGTCCAGCAGCGCGAGCGGGAGGAGCAGCGCGCCAGGACCGAGTGCCTGCGCCAGATAGGGCTGGCGCTCGATCATCGGATCGTCGCCTACCAGCAGCGGCTCCAGATGCGAACATCCGTCCGGATCATGGACGCTGCGAAAGCCGCCCTGCGCGATCCGGCCATTCGCCGCCAGCACAAGCGGCGCGACGATCGCGTCGTCCCGGCGTCGCACACGCAGCCGGGCGATCGCTGTTGCATCCAGCATCATGTTCGCGTCCAGCAGCAATGCCTGTTCGCAGCCATCATCCCGCATGATCGCGAGCATTGCGTTGGCGGCGGCGGCCAGAGATGTTTTGCCTTCCCCGAACAGCAGATGATCCACGCGCCGCTGCAGGCCATAATGCGGCGCGCCTTCGGCCGTGGCATCGAAGACATAGGTGCGAATGCCCGGGTCCTGAAGCTGTTCGATCTCGTCCAGCTGGTCAGCGACATCGGTCAGGCAGCTCTGATGGACGATTCCGACCGCCAGTTGCGCCGCGGCGCTGTCCGGCCGCCGCACCGTCTGCACCGTACGGGGAGAGCGACCGACGCGCACCGCGACCGGACGCGGCACGATCCGCTGCGCGATGGCCTGCGCGAAGCGGGCGCTGACCGTGTCCCAGGCGAGCGACGCGGAAAGGACGCGCCCGGCAGCGGCGATGGCGGCCCGCCGCTCCGGATCGAGCGCAAGGCCCTGGTCCAGCGCAAGGGCGAGCGCGTCGGGCTGATCCGGATCATATGCCAGGCCGAGCCCGGCGTCTTCGACATGTCGGAGCGCGGGGGTGCGCGGCGCCACGACCGGCTTGCCATAATGCGCGGCCAGCATCAGCGTGCCCGATGTCAGCACGTCCCGATAGGGCAGGGCGATGAGGTCCGCGGCGCCGAAGAGCAAGGGCAGCTTCGCATCTGGCACGAAGCCGTCGAGCATATGAACGCGCGGAACATTCTCCTCGACCAGGCGTGCACGCCCGGGGGTCACGCCAGCCCTCGGCTTGCCCGCGACCAGCAAGTGCGTCTGGTCCCGCTCCGCCCGCTCGCTCAGCAGGCGAAAGGCGCGGATCAGATCGTCCAGCCCCTTATAGGGCCGGATCTGCCCGAAGAGCAGGATGAGGCTTTCGACATGGCCGAGACCCAGCAATTGGCGGCTTTGATATGTGTCGAAGGCGCGGCCATAGCAGCCTTCATAACTGCCATGCGGGATGATGATGCACTTGCCGGCGTCCAGCGGATAATCCTGGCGGACGCGGGCGATGGCCGCTTCGTCGTGCAGATGGAAGAGGTTGGCGGTCTGCGCGAGCTGGCGGTGAAATTCGCGCTCCGCCTCGCCGAACAGCGGCTCGTGCGGCAGGCTGTTGTGGATGGTCCACAGGAAAACGCCGCCCATCGCCTGAAAGGCGCGGACGGCGCGCAGGAAGTCGCTGGCTCGCACCTGATAGTCGAAGCTGCTCGCGACATCCGCGAACAGGGGATCGGGCCAGTGCAGATGGAAGATGACGGGGCGGCTGGGGTCTGCGGCTTTGCGCCTCTCCAGCGCCAGGGCGATGGCGCCATATTCGACCGCGCCGTCCGGGCCAAGGGCGCGGTACATGCCGCGCTGATAGGGATTGGAGGCCCTATAGTCGGGGCATATGACCCAATGCGCGTCGCGGAGGTCGGCGTCGGAGGCCGTCGCATGGGCGGGGGCGTCGATCGGGCGTCCTGTGTCGCTGATGGACGACGCAAGGGCGAAGGTGGGTGTCGGCATGTCCATGATCGGTCCTCGCCGCGCCGGGCTTTGGGCCCGGGCGCGGCGATAGCGCTCAGGCGAGGCGCTGGAGCGGCGCGCCATCCTCGCCGATCAGGGCGGCGCGATCGGCCAGCCGCTTGTGCATGGCGCGGATCGTGGCTGCGTCCCGCACCACATGGAAGCCGGGGCGGTCGCCTTCCCGCCGCATCTGATCCTGCGCCGTCAGGCTGGTGATGTCGGCATTGTGGAAGAAATTGCGGTTGCCGCCGTCGGTATAGCTTTCCGAATAGATGCCGTGCGCGCGGATCACATCGAACTGGTCCAATTCAATGTGATGATAGGATATGCGTTTGAGGCTCTTGTCCGGGCGGATGGTGGCGCCATTGACCAGATCCTTTGCCCGTACCAGCAGACCATCGACATAAAGATGATGCCATGGCGAAACACGGATATCCCTGCTGGGCACGGCGTCGCTGATGGCATTGGCTTCGATCAGGATGGGCCACATATCGTCAAGATGCGCCTGCGGGATGCGATCGACCCAATCATGGCGGTGGCCTACCCAGCGCACTGTGCGCAGGCCGCCGCGGCAAAGGACGCGATCGCCGGCCTTGATGTCCTCCACCGCGACCTCGCCCTGATCGGTGTCGATCATCGTTCCGCGCAGGAAGCAGACGGGGGCCACGAACTGGCCGGTGCTGTCCACGAAGCTCGCCGGATCGGCGAGGATTGCCGCCGCCAGTTCAGGATCGACGCCGGTCATATTGAAGGTGACAGTCTGTTCGCCGATCAATGCGCCGTTCGTCAGCACGAGCGTCGCGCTGCCCGAAACGGAATCATAGTCGAAACTGTCAAATTCATACCCATCGACGCCAACACTGTCCCCCCAGTCGAAGCCGTTCACGTCGAAGGAAGAGACGCTGTCGATCAGCCCCTTGTCATAGGTGAAGGACCCGGCGCCATTGCCGGAGAAATTAATGGTTTGTGCGCCAAGGTTGAGCCCCAGAACCGACGGCCCCTGGACCGATATGTTTGAT
>ENA-ORDG01000823-ORDG01000823.1-marine-metagenome-genome-assembly--contig:-NODE-823-length-13490-cov-1.729367_pt1 | contig 13490 bp, 18 predicted proteins | sample MGYA00248629_ERZ508524 | MGnify/ENA primary metagenome ERZ508524 (study PRJEB26194, sample SAMN05421901) | marine metagenome | isolation source: East of Rio de Janeiro, Brazil, South Atlantic Ocean...
TACATTTGGAATTAAAGAACACGTTGTTTTTCCAGAAGTAAACTTTGATAAAGTAGAAAAAATACGAGGTATGAATATTACAATTGTAACTTATGGAACAAACAAGAATCATACTTTAGCTTTATTAGAGGAGTTTAATTTTCCTTTTAACAAAGAAAAAAAAAATTGAGTTTAAAAAAAATATGGCAAAAAAAAGTATAATAAATAGAAATAAAAAAAGAATTGCATTGAATTTAAAATTTGCAAATAAAAGGAAAGAATTAAAAAAAATAGTTATGAATAAGAAGCTAAACTTAGAAGAAAGATTTAAAGCCCAAATGAAATTGTCAAAATTGCCAAGAAATTCATCTAAAATTAGAGTTAAAAATAGATGTGAAATTACCGGAAGATCTCACGGAGTTTATAGAAAATTAAAAATTTCAAGAATTGTTTTGAGACAACTAAGTTTAGAAGGAAAAATACCTGGAATGGTAAAATCAAGTTGGTAAGAAAGAAAGGAATATATGAGTTTTACAGATCCTATAGCTGATATGATAACAAGAATTCGGAATGGTCAAATGAGATCATATGTTAAAGTTGAAATGCCCGCCTCATCATTTAAAGGTAAAATTTTGGAAGTACTTAAAAGAGAGGGTTTTATTTTAAATTACGCTCTAGATCAAACTGATGAAAAGAAAACAAAATTTTCAATTGATTTAAAATATAATTCGGGTTCACCGGTGATAAATAATATAGAAAGAATTTCTAAACCTGGAAGAAGGTTTTATTCAAGCGCTCAAAGTATTCCAAAAATAAAAAATGGCTTAGGTATAGCAATTATTTCTACTTCCAAAGGAGTTATGACCGATATAGAGGCAAGAAAAGCTAAAGTTGGTGGTGAAATTATTTGTAAGGTATTTTAATGTCAAAAATAGGTAAAAAAAAAATATTAATTCCAAAAGAAGTCAATATATCAATTAATGGAGATAACATTGATATTAAAGGACCTTATGGTCACAAGAAAATTAATATAGATACAAAACTCTTTGAAGTAAACATAAGTGAAAACAAAGAATTATCAATTAAACCTAAAAAAAAGAATGATGATATTAAAAGAGTGTGGGGCGTGAATCGAAGTCTTTTAAACAATACGGTTATTGGAATTAATAAGGGTTATGAGAAAACTTTAGAAATGACAGGCGTTGGTTATAGAGCCGCTATAAAAGGCGATAGCTTGAACCTGCAGCTAGGTTATAGTCATCCTATCGATTTTGAAATTCCAAAACATGTAAAAATTATCGTAGAAAAACAAACAACAATCAAAATCAATGGCTCTGATAAGCAACAGGTTGGCATGGTTGCATCAAAAATAAAATCATTTCGATCTACTGAGCCATATAAAGGTAAAGGAATTAAAGAAAAAGGCGAGTATGTACTACGTAAAGAAGGAAAAAAGAAATAAAAAATGAAATTAAATAAAATAATTAAAAAAAAATTAAGAATAAGAAATAAATTAAAAAGGTCTAATACAAATAATAGATTAAGATTAACTGTAAACAGATCTTCCAAAAATATTTCTGCTCAAATAATAGATGATATAAATAATAAAACTCTAGTTGCTGCATCTTCAGTAGAAAAAGATATTAAGAAAATTAATATAACAAAAAAATCGGATTTGTCTTTATTTGTTGGTTAAACACTTGCAAAAAGAGCAGATAAAAAAAATATCAGCAAGGTATATTTTGACAGAGGTTGTTATAAGTATCATGGGAGAGTTAAATTATTAACTGAGGCTTTAAGAAAACATGGTTTGGAGTTTTAGTAAATGGAATATAATGAATTAAAAGAAAAACTAATTTATATAAATCGTATTACAAAAGTAGTTAAAGGAGGAAGAAGATTCTCTTTTTCAGCTCTAGTAGTGGCTGGGAACCAATCTGGAAAATTGGGGGTTGCTCATGCTAAAGCTAAGCAGGTTTCAGATGCAATTAAAAAAGCTGCAGACTTAGTTAAAAGAAAACTAATTTCCATTCCACTTAAAGAAGGAAGAACGTTACATCATGATGTTGTGGCAAAAAAAGGATCGGGAAAAGTGATTTTAAGATCGGCTCCGAAAGGGACAGGTATTATTGCAAGTGGACCAATCAGGGCAGTATGCGAAGTTGCAGGTATAAAAGACATTGTGGCTAAATCATTAGGTTCATCAAATTCTCATAATGTAGTTAGAGCTTGTATAGAAGGACTGGTAAATCAACTTTCACCAAAAAATATTTCTATTTTGCGTGGCAAAAAAATCTCAGAAATAACAGAGAAAAGAGGATAAATGAATTTAAATTCATTAACCTATAAAGTTAAGAGCAAAAAAATTAGACCGGGTAGAGGTATAGGATCTGGAAAGGGTAAAACATCAGGTCGAGGACACAAAGGTCAGAAAGCTCGTTCAGGGGTAGCAATAAAAAGTTTTGAGGGGGGGCAAATGCCTTTATATAGAAGGCTTCCTAAGAGGGGTTTTAACCCAATTAAAAAAAATAATATTGCAATAATAAATCTTCAACAATTACAAGAATTTATTTCTAAAGGAAAATTAAACACTAAAATTCTTATTAATTTAAATGAACTTAAAAAAAATAAGATTTTGAAGAATAAAATAAATAAAATAAAATTATTGGGCAACGGTGATATTAAAGATAAAATTAATCTTGAGGTCGATTTTATTTCAAAATCTGCAAAAGAAAAAATTGAAAAAAATGGTAGTTCAATAAAATTAACAACAAAATAAATTTAAAAAAAGATATTATTAATGGTCGATGCTCTTTCTCAAACTAAAGACTTAAAGAATCGTATCCTTTTTACTATTATAATTTTATCAATTTATAGACTAGGTACATTTATACCAATTCCTGGTATAGACCCACAATCGTTACAAGAACTTATGAGCTCTAATCAAAGGGGTCTACTAGGGATGTTCAACGTATTTGCTGGAGGAGCTATCGCACGTATGGCCATTTTTGCGTTGGGAATTATGCCATATATTTCATCTTCAATTATTGTACAACTATTAACCGGTGTTTCTGATTATTTCAAAAATCTTAAAAACCAAGGTGAAATAGGAAGAAAAAAAATTACTCAAATTACAAGATATGGAACAGTTTTATTAGCTACCATTCAAGGTTACGGGTTGTCTGTTGGATTAGAGTCAGCAGAAAATTTAGTAATTAATCCTGGATTGTTTTTTAGAATTAGCACAGTAATTACGATAGTAGCTAGCACTATGTTTTTAATGTGGCTAGGTGAACAAATTACTCAAAGAGGAATTGGTAATGGGATTTCTCTAATTATATTTTCTGGTATCGTAGCAGAGATTCCAAGGGCACTTGTAACAACTTTTGAATTAGGTAGAACAGGTGCCATTTCATCGATAATGATAATTGCTATATTCCTATTATTGATTTTTACAATTATTTTTATTGTTTTTATGGAAAGAGCTTTAAGAAAAATATTGATTAATTATCCAAAAAGACAAATGGGAAGCAAAATGTATGGAGGTGAATCGTCTCATTTACCTTTAAAAATTAATTCTGCTGGAGTAATACCTGCAATTTTTGCCTCTGCTTTATTGTTGTTACCAATTACATTTTCAAATTTTACTTTTTCGCAAAATGAAATATTTTTAAATATATCTTCTCTTTTTTCACAAGGGAAGCCTCTATATATGATTTTGTATGGATCTGGAATTATCTTTTTTACTTTTTTTTATACTTCAATAGTTTTTAATCCCAATGAAACTGCAGAAAATTTAAGAAAATACGGTGGCTATATACCAGGAATTAGACCGGGTGAAAGTACAGCTATATATATAGATAATATTTTAACTAAACTAACAACAATTGGTGCATTATATTTAGCACTTGTTTGTTTAATGCCTGAATTCCTAATAGCTAAATATCCAATTCCATTTTATTTAGGTGGTACATCAATATTGATTGTTGTAATTGTTGCAATGGATACGGTAACTCAAGTACAAACGAGACTAATGAGTGTTCAGTATCAATCTTTGATTAAAAAAGCTAAATTTGGAAATTAATTAATGAATTTAATAATATTCGGTCCTCCAGGCGCGGGAAAGGGTACTCAGTCGAATAATATAGTTAATGATTTTGATTTAAAACAAGTATCCACTGGTGATTTATTAAGAAATGAAATTAAACTTCAAACTGATCTAGGTAAAAAAATTGAATCAATAATAAATAACGGTGAACTGGTGTCTGATGATGTAGTCAACAGATTAATAGAAAAAATTGTTTCGGATCCTGATAATTTTAATAGACTAATCTTTGATGGATATCCAAGAACTATATCACAAATTTATAGTTTAGAAAAATTATTAAAAACTTTTAATCAGAAAATTTCAATAGTGCTTAACTTAAGTGTTGACAAAGATATTATTTCAAAAAGAATTAACGGCAGAATTATTTGTGCTAAGTGTTTTAGAATATTTAATGTTTATTTTAATCCACCAAATTCAAAAAATCATGATTGTGAGAAAAAAAATTTAACGAATAGGACTGACGACAACTCTAAAACTCTTCTAATTAGGTTTGACACTTATGTTAACAAAACAAATCCTATATTAGACTATTACAGAAAAAAGGGGTTCCTGCGTGAAATTGATGGTGATCAAGAAATTGCGGAAATTTACAATAAAATCAAGGGTATTTTGGGGAATATAAGAGATTGACATTCTGCTTACTTTTTATATAAGTTTTCCTGAAAAAATCTTACATCACTAATTTATGGCACGTATAGCAGGTATCAATATTCCTCAAAATAAACTAGTTCACATTGGTTTAACTTATATTTATGGGATTGGAGATAAACACTCTCATGATATTTGCAAAAACTTAAATATTCCATCTAGCAAAAGAGTAAATCAACTTACAGATAATGAAATCTTAAAAATCAGAGAATATATTGATAAAAACTTTGATGTGGAAGGTGAATTAAGAAGAGAAACTTCACTAAATATAAAAAGATTGATTGATCTAGCTACATATAGAGGATCAAGACATAAAAAAAAACTTCCCGTTAGAGGTCAACGTACCCGCTGTAATGCTCGAACCAGAAAAGGTAAAGCAATTGCGATAGCTGGAAAAAAAATAACTCCGTTGAAAAAATAATATATGAAAGATAAAAAAATGATTGCTACAAAAGAGCCTAGTTCTTCAGAAAAGAAAAAATCCAGTTTTTCAAAAAAAAAAAAATTAAAAAAAATATTTCAACCGGAATTGCTTATGTAAAGTCAACATTTAACAATACTATTATTTCAATTGCAGACGTTCATGGTAATGTGATTGCATGGTCTTCTGCTGGAAAGAAAGGATTTAAAGGATCTAGAAAATCAACTCCATATGCCGCCCAAATTGCTGCGGATGAAGTAGCAACAAAGGCTTTGGGATATGGAATGAAAATATTATCTGTTGAAGTTAAAGGCCCAGGCTCTGGTAGGGAAACAGCGCTGAGGGCATTGCAAGCAAAAGGTTTCAAAATTACCTCAATAAAAGATACAACGCCAATGCCACATAATGGATCAAGACCACCAAAACGAAGGAGAGTATAAATGGAAAAAATGCAAGAGATAGCAAATGACAAAAATTGGAAAGCATTGATTAAACCGTCAAAAATAGGTGTTAAAACTCATGACAATAAATCAATAGCTACGATAATAGCTGAGCCTTTAGAAAAAGGTTATGGATTGACAATTGGAAATTCCCTAAGAAGAGTAATGCTTTCATCTATAAGAGGTTCTGCAGTAACCGCAATACAAATAGACGGAGTATTGCATGAATTTTCATCAATTAAAGGTGTTAGAGAAGATGTAACTGATATAGTTTTAAACGTTAAATCATTAGCATTAAAATCTAATTCTGATGGACCAAAAAAGTTAATTTTAGATGCTTCTGGACCAGGTGAAATTAAAGCTAAGAAAATAACAGAGAATCCTGATATTGAAATTTTAAACCCAGAATTCACAATTTGTAATCTTGATGAGGGTACTAAATTTCATATGGAATTAACTGTCAATTCTGGAAAAGGATATGTTCCAGCAAATTTAAATAAAATAGAAGATTCACCATTAGGATTAATTCCAATAGACGCTTTGTTCAGTCCTGTAAAAAAAGTATCATATTCGATAAGTACAGCTCGTGAAGGTAAGGCTTTAGATTATGATAAATTAACACTACAAATTGAAACTAACGGATCTATAGCTGCTGATGATGCCGTAGCATATGCGGCAAGAATTTTTCAAGATCAACTTTCAATGTTTATTAATTTTGAAGAACCAAAAGTAGTTATACCTCAACAAAAACCAACTGAACCAGAATTTAATAAAAATTTACTCAAAAAAGTTGATGAACTTGAGTTATCAGTTCGATCTATGAATTGTTTAAAGAACGATAATATAATTTATATTGGAGATTTGGTTCAAAAAACAGAAGGTGAAATGTTAAGGACTCCTAATTTTGGAAGAAAATCACTTAATGAAATAAAAGAAGCATTAAGTAGTATGTCTCTATATTTGGGTATGGAAGTTCCTAATTGGCCTCCTGAAAATATTACTGAATTATCAAAAAAATTAGAGGAAAATGTTTAAATTAAAATGAGACATAGGTTATATCATAAGAAATTAAATAGAACTTCAGAGCATAGAAAAAGTTTAATTAAGAATATGCTCAATTCTCTAATAAAATATGAACAAATTACTACAACATTGCCTAAAGCAAAAGTATTAAAACCACAGCTAGATAAAGTTATTACATTAGGTAAAAAGAATAGTTTATCAAATAAAAAAAACTTATTTTCAAAACTGCAGGACAAATTAAATGCTAGAAAAGTTACTAACGTTTTATCAAAAAGATATTTAACTAGAAATGGTGGTTATTCGAGAATAATTAAAGCTGGATTTAGATATGGTGATAAGGCACCTTTAGCGATTATAGAATTAGTTGATCGTGATATAAATGCAAAAAAAGTTGATATAAAGAAAAAAGTTAAAGAAAACAAATCGAAAACTACTCCTGAAAAAAATAAAGAAACAAAAAAATAATTTTTTATTATTTAAAATAAAAAAACCCATTAAAATTATTTAAATGGATAAGATTGTTTTAGTTAAAAAAGATTTTATTAATTCAAGAATTGATAGATGGATTAAAAGAAATATTTGTTCTGTTCCTCAGGGTCTTATAGAAAAAAGTTTAAGAAATAAAAATGTTACAGTTAATAAACTAAAAGTGAAAAGTTCATATAAACTTAAAATAGATGATAAAATTTACTTAAATAATTTTAATCCTCGTAGTGATAATTTAAGTAAAAAAAAAAAATATATACCCAGCAAAAGAGATATTAAAGATAGTGAGACTTTTATAGTAGAGGATAATGAAAACTTTTGTGTAATTAATAAACCTTATGGTTTGGCTGTTCAAGGTGGAAGTAAGATTAAAAAAAATTTAGTTGATTTAATTACAAAAAATCCAATTTTTTTAAATTCTAAGCCTTTTATTGTTCATAGAATAGATAAAGAAACATCCGGCATACTTATTATTGCTAAAAATAGAAAGTATGCTCAACTACTTACTTCATTATTCAGAATTAGAAAAGTTCATAAAACTTATTTATCTATTTGTTATGGTGAAATGGAAAAAACTAAAGGTATATTTGATGGTGATTTAATTCGTTATGATAAAAATAAAAAAATATCCGAACATGCTATCACTCATTATAAGGTTTTAGATAAAAATACCAATTCTACCTTGCTTATTTTAAATCCTATAACAGGCAGGAAACATCAGATTAGAAAACAATTATTTTCAATTGGATTTCCAGTTATCGGTGATTCAAAATATAATTTTCCAGAAAATAAAATTAATAAAAATAAAAATCTAATGTTACATGCTTATTCTATAAAATTTATGATTAATGAAAAAAAATATGAATATACCGTTAATGTTCCAGATTATTTTAAAAAAATGTTATTAATAAAAAGATTAACTTTATTTAAAAATTCTTAAAAAATTATTTATTATTTTTTGATTTATATATTTATAGTTATTTTTTTTTATTGAACAAAGATTAGTAATTCCATTATTATATATACCGCATGGAACTATATTCTTGTAAACTTCAAGGTTATTTGAAATGTTTATAGAAAAACCATGAAAAGCAATCCATCTTTTAACTCTAATTCCAATTGCTGCCACTTTCTTTGCTTTGCTATTAACATTTACCCAAATACCAATATTTTTTTTGTCATTAAATGATTTGATTTTATATTCTTTTAAAATTTGAATTATACACTTTTCAATATATCTTATGAGTTTTCTAATATCTTTGCCTCTTTCATTAAGATTTAATACAAAATAAACAATTTTTTGGCCTGGTCCATGATAAGTAATTTTCCCACCCCTTGATGTTTTTATTACTTTAATCGCTTTATTTAATATTTCGTTTTCCTTATAGCTAGTTCCTGCAGTAAATATTGGCTTATGTTCTAAAATCCATAATAACTCAGGTTTTTTCCCACTTATTACATCCTTTACTCTTTTTTCTAAGAATTTTAAAGCAACATCATAATCTATGTATTTTAAGCTTTTTTTGATTTCGATTTTCATTTTAGAATTGTAATTAATAAATATATAAATTAATAGTTCAGCAGATTATTTAACACGAATATTATGGTTTTAGTTAAAAAAATAAAAGATAAAAAAGTTAATATAGAGTTTAATAAAGAATTTATTAAAGTCATTAACGAAAAAATAAAAAACAAAGATACTGACTTTTTAGCTAAATCATTAAAGGAATTACTTCCCGCAGATTCTGCTGATATTATAGAAAATTTAAGCTCTGAAAATAGATCAAAATTAATTGAACTTGAAGGATTTAATATAGATCCCGAAATATTTGTAGAACTTAACGAATCAATTCAGACTGAAATTTTTTTACTTTTATCAGTAGAGTCTATTGCCAGTTTATTAAAAAAATTGGAATCTGATGATGCACTTAAAATTCTTGAAAATTTGGATAAATCGAAAAAGGAAACTGTTTTAAATAGATTACCACCAAGAGATCGATTTCTCTTAGAGGAAGGTTTAAGTTATCCTGAAGACACTGCCGCAAGAATTATGCAAAGAGAATTTGCCGCAATCCCAAGCAATTGGTCGGTTGGTCAAACAATAGATTATTTAAGAGAAAATAAAGATTTACCAGATGAGTTTTTAGAAATTTTTATTGTTGATAGTGATTTTAAACCAATTGGAACTGTTCCATCATCAAAAGTTTTAAGAACTGCAAGAGAAACTAAAATGGATTCAATTATGAGAGAAATGCAAGTTTTGATTCCAGTTAATATGGACCAAGAGGAAGTGGGACATACATTTGAAAATTATAATCTTACATCTGCTGGAGTTGTAGATAAAAATAATAAGTTAGTCGGAATGATTACTAGTGATGATATTTTAACAGTTGTAAAAGAAGAAGCAGAAGAAGACGTCCTTAGACTTGCGGGAGTAGGTGATGAGGAAATTACAGATAGTATTCTGAAAAAAACAAAAAGAAGATTTAATTGGCTGCTATTAAATTTGTTTACAGCTTTATTAGCGACTTGGGTGATAAGCAGGTTTGGAGCCACAATAGAACAAATGGTTGCTTTAGCTTTTTTAATGCCGATAGTTGCTTCTATGGGTGGTAATGCTGGAATGCAAACTTTAGCAGTAACTGTTAGAGCTATAGCTACAAAAGAACTTTCTTCAGAAAATTTTACTAAAGTTGTATCTAAAGAATTTGTAATTGGAATTTTAAATGGAATAATATTTGCATTAATTACTGGAATTATAGTTCAATTATGGTTTAAAGAAATTAATTTATCAATTTTAATTGCTATTTCTATGATACTAAATATGATCGTTGCAGGACTATTTGGGATTATGGTTCCTGTCTCACTTCAAAAATTTAATATCGATCCTGCAATTGCCTCCAGTGTGTTCGTAACAACCATTACAGATGTAGTAGGATTTTTATCATTTTTGGGTATTGGAGCTCATTTTTTTTACACTTAAATATTATCTATTAGTCTTGTTGAACCAAGATAATAGGCAATAAACAATTTATATTTTTTATTTTTTTTAAATGGTTTGATTTGTTTGTTAATGTCAACAAGTTCAATATAATCAATTTTTTTAACACCTAATTGAAATATTTTATTTTTAATTTTTTTTAAAATATTTTTTTTAATAATTAATAACTTTTTGTTTTTATAGAGTAATTTATAAACCCTTGAAGCTATTCTAATATTATTTGGTGTGAGCAAAAAATTTCTAGAAGAACAAGCTATACCATTTTTTTCTCTGATAGTTTTACATCCAACAACTTTTGTCTTAATTTGATTTCTATTTATGAATTCTTCAATAATTTTTAACTGTTGCATATCTTTTTCTCCTAAAAAAATTTTGTTTGGATTAATTATTTTTATAAATCTATCAATTACATCTACTACCGCCTCAAAGTGGCCAGGTCTAAATTTTCCACATAATTTTTTGCTAAAAGAACTTATTTCAATTTTTTTATTAGAGCCAAATGGATATATCTGTTTCGTTGATGGCAAGTAAAGATAATCGACTTTACATTTTCTAAGTATTGATGTGTCTTTTTTAAGATTTCTTGGATACTTTTTGTAGTCGGTAATTTTATTAAATTGGGGTTTGTTAACAAATATAGTAACAATTGTTTTGTTACATAAAGAGATGCTTTTTTTTAATATATATATGTGTGCTTTATGTATTGCACCCATAGTTGGAACAAAACCTAAATTCTTTTGTCCTTTTAATATTTGAATAAGTTTTTTTTTATTAAAAACTATTTTCATTTGTAAATTTTAAATATTATATGTAAAAGATACCAATGATCAAACAGGCGATTATTCCATTAGCTGGTTTAGGTACAAGATTATTACCCCTAACGAGTGTATTACCAAAAGAGCTTTTACCCATCAATGGCAAACCAGGGTTAGAATATATTTTAGAGGAAGGAATCGCTGCTGGTATTAAAGAATTTATTTTCATTATTTCAAATAAAAAAAAAGAAATTAAAAAATATTTTTACAGTGATTCCTTCTATAAAAAAATAATTAAAAAAAAGAGTAAAGACAAAAGACTTAAGCAAGAATTTTCAAAAATAAGAAAATATAAAAAAATAATTAAGTTTGTCTATCAAAATGTACCTCGTGGTACAGGAGATGCGGTTTTAAAATGTAAAAATCATATTAAATCGAAATATTTTTTTATGTTTTTACCAGACGATTTAATAATAAAAAATAACTGTGCTCGATCTATGATCAAATTGCACAAAAAATATAAGTCATCCGTTATTGCATCTAAAAAAGTTAAAAAAAAAGATGTTTCAAGGTGGGGTATTTTTAATTTGAAAAAATATAATAAAAATAATTTTTTAATTAAAGACGTCATAGAAAAACCTAGTTTGAAAAATGCTCCATCAAACTACGCTGTAATTGGTCGATATATTTTACCAAAAAAAATATTTAAAATACTTCAAAACCAAAAACCAGGTCAAAATGATGAAATTCATATAACTGATGCAATTAAAACTTTGATAGATAAAAAAGAAAAATTCATCGGCCATATTTTTTCTGGTAAATATTTAGATTGTGGTACCATGAAAGGTTATATTAATTCATCAATAGAAATTTCTAAATTATAATTAATGAAAATTTGCATTATAGGAACGGGTTACGTTGGTCTTGTTAGTGGCGTTTGTTTCGCTGATCTTGGAAATATAGTTCATTGTGTTGATAAAGATATTGGAAAAATAAATAAGTTAAACCAGGGCTCTATACCTATTTTTGAACCTGGTTTAGAAGAAATGGTAAAAAAAAATTACAAAGATAAAAGATTGATTTTTACTACAGATTTAAAAAAAGCAGTTATATATTCTGATATTATATTTATTTGTGTAGGTACTCCTACAATTAAAAAGAGTAACTCAGTAAATTTAAAATATGTTTTTAAAGTAGTTAAAAATATTAGAAAATACATAAAAAAATTTAAGATTATAATAACTAAATCAACTATTCCGGTAGCTACAGGAGATAAAATTGAAAAAATGATTAATTCTAAAGTAAAGAGAAAATTATTCGAAGTCGTATCAAATCCTGAGTTCTTAAGAGAAGGTGAGGCAATTCGAGATTTTAAATATCCTGACAGAATTGTAATAGGCACAGATAATAAAAAAGTAATCAAAATTTTAGCTAATCTTTACGACCCAATTGTTAAAAAGGGAGCAATATATTTTACAACTTCGCGCAGAGGCGCTGAATTAGTTAAATATGCATCAAATGCTTTTTTAGCTACAAAAATTTCTTACATAAATGAAATAGCTAACCTATGTGAAAAAGCCGGTATTAATACAGAAGATATATCAATAGGAATGGGACTTGATAAAAGAATTGGTAGTAGATTTCTAAGAACAGGTCCAGCTTATGGTGGATCTTGTTTTCCTAAAGATACGAGAGCTTTAGTTACTATTGGTAAAAAATTTAAAGTAAATTTGTCAATAGTTAAGTCCGTTATTAAGTCAAATGAGAACAGAAGATCTTTATTAACAAAAAGAATTTATGAAATTATGTCTAATAAATTAAAAAATAAAATAATCACTTTTTTAGGTGTAACATTCAAACCAAATACAGATGATATGCGCATGTCATCCAGTTTATCAATGATACCAAACTTGCTAAGAAAAGGTGCTATTGTTCGCTATTGTGACCCTTCTGGAAAAAAAAAGGAATTTGATAAATATGGTAAAGTTAGTTTTCATTCTAATGTAGCCGAAGCCTGTTTGAAAAGTGATTTAATTATTATACATACGGAATGGGACGAATTTAAATTACTTGAATTTAAAAAGATTGTTAAAAAAAGTAATTTTAAGATATTTGATATGAGAAATTTATACTCTAGTAAGTTAATGAAAAAAAATAAAATTAACTATTTTGGTATTGGCAAATGATCTATTTTAATTCAAATATAGCTTCTACTTCAACTGCAGCACCAAGGGGTAATGAGTTTGTACTTATTGCTGCTCTTGTGTGTTTACCATTATCACCAAAAACAGCAGAAATAAGTTCGGAAGCAGCATTAATAACTTTAGGTTGATCAGTGAATTCGTTTGTTGAGTTAACGTAACCAGTCAATTTAATGCAATTTGTGATGTTTTCTAATTTTTCGTTGCAACCTTTTTTAGCTTGAGCAATTATATTAATTGCACATAGCTTTGCTGCGGCTTGGCCATCCTCTATGGATAATTCTTTTCCCAATTTTCCTTTTGTAATTTTTCCACTAGCATCAATTGATATTTGACCGGATATATATAAAAAATTTGCAGTTTTTTTGTATGCCAAATAAGCACCTACGGGATTCGGTGCTTTTGGAATTTCTACATTTAACTTTTTT
>ENA-ORDG01000827-ORDG01000827.1-marine-metagenome-genome-assembly--contig:-NODE-827-length-13451-cov-6.707866_pt1 | contig 13451 bp, 10 predicted proteins | sample MGYA00248629_ERZ508524 | MGnify/ENA primary metagenome ERZ508524 (study PRJEB26194, sample SAMN05421901) | marine metagenome | isolation source: East of Rio de Janeiro, Brazil, South Atlantic Ocean...
GGACTGGTTGAGAAGTTTCCTCACATACCATTTGTAGCATTGGTTGAAAATAATAGCCAAGCATCAGCAGGTTGTAATCTCGTTAGCGTTATTGCAACGCCATTAACCTATCCCGTTTTGACCCAAGCTATCCATCGTTGCCAAGAATACTCAAGGCGCAAACCGAGCTTGTCTCGTACATCGGGAACAAAGACGCGACTGTTTAGAAGCCTTATTGGTAAAAGCGAACAAATACAAATAGTTCGTCGATTAGTTGAACAGGTTGCTCCAACTGATGCCACTGTCTTGATTCTTGGTGAGTCTGGAACAGGTAAAGAGGTCGTTGCACGTAATGTTCACTTCTTATCTGAACGCAAAGACGGGCCATTTATTCCGGTAAACTGCGGTGCCATTCCTGGCGAACTGCTGGAAAGCGAGCTGTTTGGTCACGAAAAAGGCGCGTTTACTGGCGCAATCAGCGCGCGTAAAGGCCGTTTTGAGTTAGCGGAAGGCGGTACGTTGTTTCTGGATGAAATCGGTGATATGCCGCTTCAGATGCAGGTTAAATTATTGCGCGTGTTACAAGAGCGTACCTTCGAGCGCGTAGGCGGCAACAAGCCCCTTCAGTGTAACGTACGCATCATCGCCGCGACGCACCGCAATTTGGAAACCATGATCAGTGAAGACAAGTTCCGTGAGGACTTGTATTACCGACTCAACGTGTTCCCAATTGATAGCCCTGCACTTAGACAAAGAAAAGACGATATCCCCTTACTGCTCCAAGAGCTAAATAGTCGTATCCAAGGTGATGGGGTGGAAGGTGTGCGCTTTACCGAGCAAGCGATCGCCTCGTTAATGGAGCACGAATGGGCAGGCAACGTTCGTGAGCTGTCTAACTTGGTTGAACGCTTAACAATTCTTTATCCTGGTCAAATCGTTGATATCGCCGATTTACCTGAGAAATATCAATACGGTGATGTACAGGCTTACGAGCCTGATTATCCAGAAGAAATTCTTGAGCGTGAAGCATTCAATGCACTCTTTGCTGAAGCGGCCGCGCAAGAGCCAGAAGAAGACCTTAACGAGCAAAGCCACGAGGGTTTGAACGGAATGGTTTCTTCATCTTTACCTGAGGAAGGGGTTAATCTCAAAGAGTACCTTTCTGAGTTGGAAGTAAACCTCATTCGACAGGCGTTAGACAATCAAGATTGGGTGGTGGCTCGAGCTGCCGACAAACTTGGTATGCGCAGAACAACGCTTGTCGAGAAAATGCGGAAGTACGATATTCAACGTACTGAAGAAGCGTAATGTCAGGTAATTGACGTTGCGCTTTCCTCTATAATTTCATCCTATCTAACTGAAAAATAAGCCAATGATGAATTGGCACATCTTCTGCTTTATCTAAGTCATAGTTTAACAGCGTCTGCAATTTGACGAGGGTAATATGGCTTTTGACAGCACACCACAATCTACTGAGTACTCAGCATCAAGCTATGCGTTAGATAGTATTGATAATGCGATATCTCGTGATGAATACGACCCCTCAAGCAGTGACGATATTTCGTCTTTGCGGTTGCAGGCGAGTCGACTTGAACACTTACTTCAGGTAATGCCTGCGGGCGTTATCGTTATAGACGGCAAAGGGATCGTACGCCAAGCCAATGAACAAGCGAAAGCACTGTTAGGTGAACCGCTGGAAGAGGAAGTGTGGCGAAGTATTATCACGCGCTCATTCAAGCCCCGCGCTGACGACGGCCACGAAGTCTCACTTGTTGACGGTCGCCGAGTGAAGCTTTCTATCACGCCGTTAGAAAATGAGCCTGGACAATTAATTGTTATTACCGACTTAACCGAAACGCGGCAGCTGCAAGCACGCGTGAGTCATATGCAGCGCCTGTCCTCTTTGGGAAAAATGGTGGCATCCCTTGCTCACCAAATTCGTACGCCTCTTTCTGCGGCCATGCTCTATGCGTCTAATTTAACGCGCAAAGGCTTGGGACAAGAAGCACAAACTCAATTTGCAAACAAGCTAACTGACAGGCTTAAAGAGCTAGAGAGTCAGGTTAACGACATGCTGCTTTTCGCTAAGTCAGGGGAAGAACAAGTGGTCAGCCAAATTAGCTTGGGAGAGTTGTTTACTTCAATTGAAGGCAGTGCCCAAACCATGACGGCTCAAGCACAGCAAACGCTAACTTTTAGCGGCTTCGATAAAAACGTATCTATTACCGGTAATCTTACAGCGCTTCAAGGCGCGTTATTAAACCTTGTTCACAACGCGAGCCAAGTTACTCCGAAAGGGGAGTGCGTGCACGTAGAAACTGCAGTGTCTGATAAACGTTTGCATGTGGCCATTATAGATAAAGGTCCTGGCGTACCGGATAAACTCAAAAACAAAATTTTTGAACCGTTTTTCACAACTAAAACTCATGGCACGGGCCTTGGTCTTGCGGTGGTTAAATCCGTCGTAAACGCCCACAACGGTTTGCTTAGCGTATCAAATATGCCAGAAGGTGGGGCGTGCTTTAGTGTGTCTTTGCCGTGTGTGGTGAACGCTCAATCTTCACAAACATTGACTCATGTTGCGTAGGTCATAGGAGAGAATAATGTCTAAAACTACCATTTTAATTGTTGAAGATGACGCAGGATTACGCGAAGCACTCCTAGACACCCTTCTATTAGGTAACTATGAGGTTGTTGCTGCTGACTGCGCTGAAGAAGCGTTAATGGTGCTATCTTCGCGCTCCGTCGATTTAGTGGTAAGCGATATTCAAATGGGCGAAATGAGCGGCTTAACGCTACTTAAAAGTATCAAGACCAAGTACCCCAATATGCCGGTGCTATTGATGACAGCCTATGCCACTATTGATGATGCCGTGCAGGCAATGCGCGATGGCGCTACAGACTATCTATCAAAACCGTTTGCCCCAGAAGTACTGCTTAATTTAGTGGGACGCTACGCGCCGGCTCAAAAAATAGAGTCACGCACGCCTATTGTTGCTGACCCTTCAAGCTTGAAGTTACTTGAGCTTTCTCGCAAAGTCGCGAAGTCCGACGCCACTGTGATGGTAATGGGACCAAGCGGTTCGGGTAAAGAAGTGCTGTCTCGCTATATTCACGATCAGTCGCCGCGAAGTGATGCGCCATTTGTCGCCATCAACTGTGCAGCCATACCAGAGAACATGCTAGAAGCGACCTTGTTTGGTTACGAAAAAGGTGCGTTCACCGGCGCAATCCAAGCTTGCCCGGGTAAATTTGAACAAGCCCAAGACGGTACGCTGTTACTTGATGAAATAACCGAGATGGATTTGGCGCTTCAAGCTAAACTGCTACGCGTGTTACAAGAGCGCGAAGTAGAGCGTCTTGGCGGACGTAAAACCGTTAAGCTCAACGTCCGTGTTATTGCTACAAGTAACCGAGATTTGAGAAAAGCAGTGGATGCGGGAGAGTTCAGAGAAGATTTGTACTACCGCTTAAATGTATTCCCTATTGAGTGGCGCCCGCTATCGGAACGTCCGGGTGATATTGTCCCTCTCGCCGAACATCTGGTTCAGCGTCACGCTAGTTCTCAAGGGCTGGGTACTATCAGGTTAAGCGCAGCAGCACGCAATAAGCTGTCACAATACAGCTGGCCAGGGAACGTTCGCGAACTAGAAAACGTGGTTCAACGGGCGCTTATTTTATGTGAACACAATGAAATCGACGCCAGCGATTTAATGATTGACGAAGACATGACTGCACCTGTTGAAACACCGCAAGAGCATGTTGAAGAAAATAGGCTAGGGTCTGAGCTGCGCTACCAAGAACATCAAATTATCCTCGATACTTTGGTGTCGTGTAACGGCAAGCGTAAAGATGTGGCAGAAAAGCTCGGCATTAGTCCAAGAACCCTTCGTTACAAATTAGCGCGCATGCGCGAAGACGGTATTGAAGTGCCCGCATAAGGTCGCTTTCTACACTTTCGGTTTCCTCGTCCTTATCCGTCGCCTCTGTAGTAAAGAAGGCGGCGGTTTTTTGTTGCTCACACTAAGTCAAACGCCATAAATTTGGCTAACCCTCTCTCTTTTTATTTATCCTATTGATATGTATAGCTTTTTAAAGTTGGCAAGCCCTTTGCTAAATCCCCTCTATACATAAGTTATACGCCGATGTTCAGGCGGTCTCGAAAAAGCACTAGGAGTGGTTATGGACGTTAAAGCCAATAGTTTGTATCAAGAAATGCAGAACATGATTGGGCAAACTCGTCTTCAAGTTAATGAGCCTCAACAGCAGCCGCTTAGTGAAGTTAATAGCTCGGCAAGTGATTTCTCGACCATGCTAAAGAATGCGGTAGATGGTGTAAACGGCATGCAGCTCGAATCAAAAGACGCGCAGCAGCGTTTTGAAATGGGCGACCCTAACTTAAGCCTAGCTCAAGTTATGCTGACGAAAGAAAAGGCGGGCATTGCTTTTGAAGCCACTGTTCAAGTACGTAACAAAGTACTTGAAGCCTATAAAACAATAATGAATATGCCGGTGTAGGTGGAGTAGGTTATGGCTGAAGCTACAGGTACAAACCTTACGGTTCCTGATCAAAATCAAGCAGTGGACAATGAGCCAGAAAACAAATCTGGTTTTATGGACACTTTAGGTAGCGCAGATATGATGCGCCAAATGGCCCTTGTGGTTGTTTTGGTAATCTGCGTCGCCATCGCTATTTTTATTCTTATCTGGTCGCAAGAACCTGATTACCGTCCACTTGCGAAAATGGAAACCCAAGAGCTTATTGAAACCCTCGATTATATGGATGCGAACCAAATCGACTATAAGCTTGAAGGCAATATTGTTTACGTAAGAAGTGACGAATTCCAAAATATTCGTTTAGGCATGACCCGCCAAGGGTTAACTAAGGCCTCTGATGCCGGTACCGATATCATTATGCAGGATATGGGGTTTGGTGTGAGCCAGCGTGTTGAGATGGAACGTCTAAAACACGCCCGCGAGCAACAAATCGCGGCTACCATCGAAGATATCGCAAGCATTCAAAAAGCCCGTGTCTTGTTAGCTATGCCTAAAGAGAACGTATTTGCGCGAAGAGAGAAGAAAGCGTCGGCAACCGTTGTGCTAACGGCTAAGCGCGGTGCCGTTATTGCAGGTGAAGAGGTTGATGCTGTTGTCGATATCGTTGCGTCTGCAGTGCAAAACATGGAGCCGTCTAAGGTAACCGTAACAGACAGCAATGGTCGTCTGCTTAACTCAGGCTCTCAAGATTCTATGAGTGCTCGTGCCAGAAAAGAATACGAGATTGAGCGCCAGCGTGAGCAAGAGTACTTAGAAAAAATTGACGCGATACTGATTCCAGTATTGGGCATAGGTAACTACACAGCACAAGCTGACGTTACCATGGACTTTACAGCTATGGAACAAACACAGCGTAGCTACAACCCTGATTTACCTGCGGTTCGCAGTGAAATGATAATGGAAGAAAACAGCGTAGGTGGCGGTGTTGGCGGTATTCCTGGTGCACTGTCTAATCAACCTCCATTAGATTCTAATATTCCAGAAAATGCAGTGGGCGGCAGTCAACAAACTATGCCTGGGCGCACAGCAAAAGAGTCTACGCGCAACTACGAACTTGATACCACTATCAGTCATACCAAGAAACAGACCGGGGTTATTCGCAGATTAAGTGTATCTGTGGCGGTGGACTATACCCAAGTTGCGGGTGAAGACGGTGCGATGACGCCAACACCGCGTAAACAAGAAGAGATTCTCAACATACGTAGGCTTTTACAGGGCGGCATTGGCTTTGACGTTACCCGTGGTGATTCGTTAGAAGTTGTAAGCGTGCCCTTTACTCGGATGGACGCAGGGGAAATTGAAGACGCGCCTATTTGGGAGCAGCCCGGATTTCTACCAATTCTTAAGCTAGTTGTTGGTGGCTTGGTTATAATAGTGCTTATCATCTTCGTGATTCGTCCTATGCTACGTCGTCTTATTAATCCTGATGAGTCGAACGACGCCGATGAATTTGATGCAGACGAGGGCTTAGATTTAGGCGATGACACCATTAGCATGTTAACGTCTGACTTTGATGAAGGACAGGTAGGTTTTGCGCCAGATGGTTCACTCATGCTGCCTGACCTGCACAAAGATGAAGATGTACTTAAAGCCGTACGTGCCCTTGTGGCCAATGAACCTGAGTTATCAGCCCAAGTAGTGAAGGGCTGGTTAATGCAAGACGAGTAGTGAGATAAGATTATGGCTGAAGAACTTGCCAATGTTGACGAGCCGTCATACGACGTCAGTAAATTAGAAGGCGTAGAAAAAGCGGCCATCTTGCTGCTGAGTCTTTCTGAAGAAGACGCCGCCCAGATATTGAAACACTTAGAGCCCAAGCAAGTACAAAAGCTCGGTACTGAAATGGCAAAAGTGGACGATATGACGCAAACCAAAATTACGGCGGTTCATAAGCACTTTATCGAAGAAATTCAGAATTACAGTACCATTGGCTTCCAAAGCCAAGACTTTGTTAAACGTGCGCTAACAGCCGCGTTAGGTGAAGATAAGGCCGCAAACCTAATTGATCAAATCCTGATGGGAAGCGGTGCAAAAGGCCTAGACTCATTGAAGTGGATGGATTCTAAGCAAGTAGCCAGCATTATTCGTAATGAGCACCCGCAGATTCAAACTATCGTATTGTCTTATTTAGAGCCTGAACAAAGTGCTGAAATATTGGCGCAGTTCCCTGAAAAAGTGCGACTCGACTTGCTAATGCGTATAGCAAATCTAGAGGAAGTTCAGCCGGCTGCACTACAAGAGCTGAACGAAATCATGGAGAAACAGTTTGCAGGTCAAGCGGGTACACAAGCAGCCAAAATGGGCGGCTTGAAGTCTGCAGCGAACATTATGAACTACCTAGATACCGCGATAGAAGGTCAGTTGATGGATGCTATTCGCGAGCAAGACGAAGAGATGAGCCAGCAAATTCAAGACCTGATGTTTGTATTCGACAATTTAGTCGATGTAGACGACAAGGGTATTCAGGCCATACTGCGCGAAGTACAGCAAGACGCGCTGCTTAAAGCCATTAAAGGTGCTGACGAAGAGCTTAAAGATAAAATTATGCGCAACATGTCTAAGCGTGCTGCTGAAATGCTTAATGATGACTTGGAAGCGCTTGGTCCTGTGCGTATTAGTGAAGTGGAAACTGCGCAGAAAGAGATCCTTTCTGTTGCCCGTCGACTTTCTGACTCTGGTGAAATCATGCTTGGTGGTGGCGGTGGCGAAGAGTTCCTGTAGGAACGCTAGTCCCGTCACTCATTTAGCCTAGGTAAATATATGACTGCCAAAAAAAGTTTCAGCGAAAACGAAGTAAATGAAGCTAAAAAATGGGACCTACCTTTCGTTGATGACCCCACTGCACCCCGAGAAAACGAGCCGACCAACGCGTTAAACAAACGTTCGGACTGGAAGTATGAACCGCCTGAAGTTGAGGAAGAGATTAAGCCGCCTACCGCTGAAGAAATAGAAGCTATACGTCAGGCTGCTTATGATGAAGGTTATCAGGAAGGCAAAGAAAAAGGTTTTGAAGAAGGAAAAGCGCAAGGCCTTGAAGCAGGTTTAGCGGAAGGTAAAGAGCAAGGTCACACCGAAGGGCTTGAACAAGGGCTTGAAGAAGGCCGCCAGCAAATGACGGCACAAGCCGAAGTGTGGCAAATGCTTGCTGAAAAATTTCACGACCCACTCTCGCAAGCCAACGATGAAACCCGAGATCAATTGGTAAAACTCGCCGTTACTCTTGCAAAAGCAGTTATTAAAACAGAGGTAAGTACTAACCAACAGGTTATAATGCAGGCGTTAAGCGAAGGTATTAAGGCGCTACCAATTAATCAAGCTGACTATCAAATTCATATGAATCCTGAAGATATTGAATTGGTAAAAGCGCATTTTGGTGAAGAGGAAATGACCAAAAAAGGCTGGAATTTGGTTGAAGCACCAGCAATGGAACGCGGTGGCTGTGACATTACCACTGCGCAAAATGCCGTAGATGTGTCGATTGAGCGTCGATGCCGCGACGTTATCGATAAGTTTCTTTTAAACCAAGGTTTATCTAATGACTAGCCCTTGGCATGCCCATTTTGAATCACTTACTAAACAAGTGACATCGCCACCCGTTGTTGCGGCGGGAAAATTAGTCCGGGGCATAGGGCTTACCCTTGAAGCTGTAGGTTGCCAGCTGCCGGTGGGCAGTCAATGTTTAGTGCAAACCATCGAAGGCGAAATAGAAGCTGAAGTAGTTGGCTTTGGTGATGATATTACCTATTTGATGCCCACTGAAGCGGTTCGCGGTATTGTGCCAGGGAGTCGCGTTATGCCGTTAAACCGGCAAAGCGGTTTGCCGGTAGGTATGGGACTGTTGGGTCGTGTGGTCGATGGCAACGGTCAGCCCCTTGACGGACTGGGTGAAATCAATGCCGAAGCGCGAGCTCCCACCACGCGTCCTCCTATGAACCCGCTCATTCGCCGTCCAATCAACACCCCTATGGATGTTGGCGTACGTGCCATCAATGCGTTAAATACGGTTGGCGTTGGTCAGCGTATGGGGCTTTTTGCAGGAAGTGGCGTGGGTAAAAGTGTGCTACTTGGCATGATGACCCGAGGCTGTGAAGCCGATGTGGTCGTGGTTGGGCTTGTAGGTGAGCGTGGCCGAGAAGTAAAAGAGTTTATCCACGAAATACTGACAGAAGAAGAACGCCAACGGGCGGTTGTAGTGGCAGCGCCAGCCGATACTTCGCCGCTCATGCGATTGAAAGGATGTGAGACTGCGGTAACGATTGCTGAGTACTTCCGCGACAAAGGTATGAAGGTACTGTTGCTGATTGATTCGTTAACTCGCTATGCCATGGCGCAGCGTGAGATTGCATTAGCTGTGGGTGAGCCACCAGCCACAAAAGGTTATCCGCCTTCGGTGTTTGCTCGGCTGCCCGCACTAGTAGAACGTGCAGGTAACGGCAGCGAGCGACAGGGCTCTATAACGGCTTTTTATACGGTGCTAACCGAAGGTGACGATTTGCAAGACCCCATTGCCGACGCCGCTCGCGCAATTTTGGATGGTCACGTAGTGTTGTCGCGAACCCTTGCCGATAGCGGTCATTACCCTGCTATTGATATTGAGGCGTCAATAAGCCGTGTAATGCCTATGGTCGTGAGCGAAGAACATCAATTGATGGCGCGTCGTATTCGACAAGTTTATTCAAACTACAAACAAAACCAAGACCTCATTTCTATTGGCGCTTATGCGAAAGGATCAGACCCGCGTATTGATCTGGCAATTCGCGCAGAGCCTGCAATCAACGCTTTATTGCAGCAAGGGATGAAACAAGTCATACCGTATGACGAGAGCTTAGAAGGCATGGCTGCACTGGCTAAAGGGCTGGGGCAAGGCTAATGTATAGCGCTGCAATGCAAGTTAGCTTGGCTATGATCCAGAAGTCATCAACTTTCCAAAAGGTATCGCATAATGTCTAAACAACTAGAACGTTTAGCTGAATTCGAGCGCGAAAAAGAGCAGCGAGAAGCCCGATACTACAAACAGGCCCAACAGAACGTTAATCAGCAAAAGCAAAAGCTAACCAGTCTTGAGCAGTACCGCATTGACTACATAAAAGGTATTCAACAAACCGGTCAAGCAGGTGTTACCGCCACCTATTATCAGCAGCATTTATCCTTCGTTGGAAAACTGGATAAAGCGTGCGAACAACAGATGCAAGTGATTGCTCGTGCACAAATGGCGGCGGATCAGCGAAAGCAACTGTGGCTAAAGCAACAACAAAAAGTGAAAGCTGTTACCTTGTTGCTAGATAAGAAAAAGTTGGCAGAGCAGAAAAAAGAAGCCAGAGCTGAGCAGGCCATGATGGATGAGTTTGCTACCCAACGATTTTTCAGAGCTAAGCGCTCGCCTTTCTGATAATTAGTCGAGCCTCTGCCACTTTGGCTCAACCCTTGCAAAAACCATTTCATAATGTACTAGCGCGACGTAATTACTTTGCAATCGCTACTACGGTAAATCATCGTTTCTTTGAGTTTCATCACACAGTATAGCGTTTGAAATTCAGCGAGGGCGACTAAGGGCCGTAGCGAAAAATCATAGCGATACATGCTGACTAAGTAATGCTAAGTGATTGTAATTAAAGTAAGCGTTGGTGGGTTTGCGATGAAATGGCATCAAGTTTTTTGTAATAAAACGCCACGTGAATCATTCGCATCACGATACGTCTTCTTGGTGAAAGACGATTTAAATGTAGGACGGTAGGACAATATGCAACAAGTTGCCGCACATAAAACAGACATTGCCGCATTACCATTCTCTGCTTCTGGTACGGCGAAAGCCGTTGGAACGGGTATCGGAACTCAGCAACAAGCGAACAATGAAAATAACCAAGCATTTAACCGACTTTATCAAGACGCGAAAACGACCAAGTCAGATTTTGTTTTAAACGAAAAAGAAGATCAGGTTGCTCAATCTCGAACAGCAAACCGTTCGGACAGAGCGGCTCCCCAATCTTCAGTCTCCAGTGACACGATCAAAAATGGTAAAGACCGCGATGCGGGACATACGGATTTACCTGTTCGTGACGAAGTGACAGATATTCCAGCTGAGTCTGAAGCTGACTCTCATAATGCAAATCAAGAAGAAAATGCAACGCTTGGTGCACACGAGGTTGCGCAAGGTTCAGCAACGACAACGCAGCCTTCAACTGACGGTGAAAATACCAATCTCGTTATTGACGACGCTGAAGGCGCCGTTGAACAAAAAAACGTGACCGACGCGCAGTATGTCATTGGAGAAGGCGGCAGGAAAGATGCCGAGGCTGGCGTTATTACCTCACCTGGCACGCCAGACGGAAAGCCAAGCAAAGACGATGGCGAGCCAGACTGGATTGCCTACGTTGAGACGGTAGCCAATCGTTTTGGAAAAAGTGATGAATCTTCAGGTGAATCAGGTACCACAGAAGATAAGGGTATCTCTGAAGCTGCAGGCGAGGCAGTTAACGTCGTATCTATAAAAGAAAGCGGAAAACTTTGGAAGCTTCCGGAGGATGTGGATGCGAGCGATATGCCATCGGTCATGGCTCATCTTTTGTCGCAACTTAATAGTAACAATGATGGTGAATTAGCCATCGAATCCCTGTCGTCTGAAGCACAACAAACACTCACTGCACTAACTTCACTTCTTATTGGTGGCAACGCTAACAATCAACAGAGTGGAAGTGATAGTGAAGCAAACAATGCGTCTTCAAATGCGCAAACCGATATCAATACTAATTCAGATAAAAAAGTAAAAAATGACAATGAGCTTTCAGCATTAATTGCCAAGCTCATGCAGACTGAGCACACAGAAAATCCCGAACAAGGTCTAGCGTCAGACACTGAAGCCGCAAATGCATTAAGCGGTATGTTAGAAACGTTAAATGGGCTATCTGAAAGCGGTAAAAAATCGGCCGATGAATCGCTCGTACTAAGTCTACTAGCAGATGAACTTAACAATATTCAGGCAAAATCTCTTGATGACAATCTCGCCGAGGCTCAAGAGTTATTGGCCGAGTTAACTTCAGAGGCAGCTGTTGTCGGCAGCGTGGCGGTAAATACAGCAGCATCAAACGACGCTAAATCAGTATCGTCTGAGGGGCTGTCAAACGTTGATAACAGCGGCGAGCAAACCAAGGTAGTTGATTCTTTTGGTGCTACAGAAATTTCAAGCGACCTGCTTTCAGCGATAAGTGAGCTATCGCCACAAAGCGCGCAAAAGGCAACAGAAGCGTTTGCAGAGCGTGTAGTCGCGGCTCTGCCTGGTGGTGCACAGCAACAAGCGGTGAAGGCTAACATTATCGCTGGCATTAACGAGTTTCAGCAACAAGTCCAGCAAGGTAGAGAGCCTGGCATTGATTTATCAACTATTGTTGCCGATGCCGCAAAAGATGCTGCGGTAAGTGCTGATGTGGTTGCTTCAATGACAGCGCGTGTAGACGGTCAAGCCAGTCAATTCTTAAATTTGATGACGCAAACTCAAGCAAGTGCTCAACACGCTATTGCTGGATTGGTCAATCCAACTGAATCGGTTATGCAGGAAAACTCTCAGCTTCGCGCTGAAGCGTCAAAAACTCAGCAGCAGTTTGAAGGTTTTGATAAAGCGGTCAATATTCATAAGAGCGACGGCCAGCAGCAGCTTAGTGAGAAAATTCGCTGGATGGTTAATGCGCGAAATACCATGGCTGAAATTCGCTTAGATCCTCCCGAGCTTGGCAGTATGCAGGTGAGAGTAAATGTGGCGGGTGACGCTGCTAGCGTGAGCTTTGTTGTGCAATCACAGCAAGCTAAAGATGCGTTGGCCGATGCTATGCCTAAGCTAAGGGATATGCTTTCAGAACAGGGTATTGAGTTAGGCGACGCCCAAGTTAGGAAAGATAATTCTTCTGGTCAAGAAAATGGCCAGCAACTTGCAGGAAACAGTCACCAAGGTCAGGGAGCTGGGGATCGTGGAGAAAATGACGGTGTAGACGACACGGATGGCATGCGGGTTATTGAGCAGTCGATTTCGCGCGCGGACAAGGGCGGCATAGACTTTTACGCTTAACCACATCCCGTATGAATTATTACCAATAGGTCGCATAGAGAGAATACGTAAACGCTGCTATGTTTTGAATGAAAGGAGTGAGCAGTAGGTGGTATTAGAGGGTAATAGGAAGCGTGAAGACGCAAAAAATTACCCGTACACATATTGTTTTCCTCAAATAATGGCATTGCCATTTTTGACGGAACCTTGATAATACGTTTTTTCCGAGCATTACTGACGAGTTACACATGGCTGAAGAAGAATTACAAGTAGAAGAAGGCGGTAAAAAGAAAGGCAAAATGATGTTGATCATCATTATCGCTGTGGTTCTTTTAGGAGGCGGTGCAGCTGCCTATTTCTTATTGTTCGCAGGCGGTGATGAGCCAGCAGCCGAACAGCTTGCCGAGACTGATGCCGCCGCAGCGGCTGCGAGTGCACCAGCATCAGCAGCAGGGAAAGCTGAAATGGGCACTGCGCTTTACGTAGCGATGCCGCGACCATTTGTTTTTAACGTGCCGGGCGCAGGAAGAGACAGGTTGGTTCAGATAAAAGTGCAGTTGCTTGTGCGCGGTTCTGACAATGAAGAGCTGGCGAAGACGCATATACCGCTAATTGAAGGGACATTACTACAGGCTTTTAGTACTTCAAACGCAGACGATCTGGTTACCGAAGCCGGTAAAATTGAGCTTCGCGAGCAGGCAGTAACTGAAGTACAAAAAGCATTAAAGGACATTACGGGCAGCGATGTAGTTGAGCGCGTATTGTTCACTGGGTTTGTCATGCAGTAATGCATTGACTAAGTAAGGTAGAAGACGGTGAGTGATTTATTATCTCAAGATGAAATCGATGCCCTATTACACGGGGTAGATGATGTAGAAGA
>ENA-ORDG01000829-ORDG01000829.1-marine-metagenome-genome-assembly--contig:-NODE-829-length-13436-cov-2.986301_pt1 | contig 13436 bp, 8 predicted proteins | sample MGYA00248629_ERZ508524 | MGnify/ENA primary metagenome ERZ508524 (study PRJEB26194, sample SAMN05421901) | marine metagenome | isolation source: East of Rio de Janeiro, Brazil, South Atlantic Ocean...
AAGAGCCCGCTGGTCTGGGGAGCGATGATCGTGAATTTCTGCTACGGCTATTTCACCTTCTACTGCATGACCTGGATGCCGGCCTATCTGGTCGAGGAGCGCGGCCTGTCGCTCAAGCAGTCGGGTCTCTACACCTTCTTCAGCTTCGCCGGCATCGCCATCGTCGCGGTGGTCGCGGGCTGGGTCGCGGACAAGCTGATCGAGCGCGGCGGCGATCCCGTGTTCGTGCGCAAGGCCTTTGTCATCGCCGGCTTCATCGGCGCGTGCACCGTGCTGCTGGGCGCCTATTCGCCGAGCCTGTCGATGGCCTTGTTCTGGAACGTCTTTTCCCTTTCGTTCCTGGGCCTCGCCACCGCGAACAACCTGGCGCTGTGCCGCCTGACCTTGATCCCCAAGCCAGCCATCGGGCTGGTGACGGGCGTGCAGCAGGTCGCGACGTCCCTGGCCGGGGGCGTGGCGGCAAGCCTGTCGGGCTGGCTGCTGCATGTCAGCGGCGGCTATGACCTGCCAATGCTGGTGATCTTCGTCTTCCTGATCATCGGCGCAGCCGCGACATGGATCCTGCTGCGTCCGCAATGGGCGCCCAGAATTTCGGAATAAGCAATCGCACGGAGCGGGCTTTGGATTGGCCGCTTCCCATCAGGGCGCATAATGTGCCCGCCGGACAAACAGAGGATATTATGGCGAAGATCGTATTCGGGATGGCGGTGCCGCATAGCGGCATGCTGGGACAAAAGCCGGAGGACTGGCTGAACAATGGCGACCGGGATCGCAACAATCCCGAGCTCTGGTTCCAGAACCGGACCTGGACCTATCCCGAACTGGAGGCGCATCGCGGCGCGGCGTTCGAGCCTTATCTGACGATCGAGGAGCGCACCGCCCGCGCCGGGCGCTGCCGGGCGGCGCTTGACGCGATGGCGGAAGCCTACAAGGCGGCCAAGGTGGACGTCGCCATCATCCTGGGCAAGGATCAGAAGGAAATCTGGCCCGACCAGTCCCCCTCGATCACCATCTACACCGGGCAGGACGTGCATAATGGCCCGCCGCAACGCGCCGTATACGCCCCCGACCATCATGTCGTGCATCAGGCCTATCCGGATCTGGCCACCTACCTCATCAAGACCTTCCAGAAGGAAGGGTTCGACCTCAATGACCTGATGGCGTGGCCCGAAAATGTCTGGATGGAGAAGAATCAGGGGCGGAAAGCCGATTATCCGGTCGTGCCGCACGCCTACAGCTTCGTCTATCACCAGATCATGGGCGATGACGTGCCGCCGCATGTGCCGGTGCTCTTCAACCTCTTCTATCCCCCGACCCAGCCATCGATGCAGCGCTGCATCCAGTTCGGCCGCGTGCTACGGGAAGCGATCGAGGCATGGCCCGAGGATGTGCGGGTCGCGGTGATCGCCAGCGGCGGCCTGTCGCACTTCGTCAATGACGAGGAGTTCGACCGGGACGTGATGGAGAAGCTGGCCGCCTATGACTATGAGGGCCTGGCGGCGATCCCGGACGGCTATTACCAGTCGGGCACGTCGGAAGTGAAGATCTACTCGATCGTCATGATGGCGCTTGAGCATACCGGCGCGCAGATGACCCTGGTGGACTATGTCCCCTGCTGGCGCACCGCCGCCGGCACCGGCGAGGGCATGGGCTTCATGTACTGGAACGCGCCGGAATAAGCGGCGCTTCCCTTTTCCCATTCACATAGGACGACCATCATGACCGATACGCGCCTTAACGGCGTCATCCGCGCCTTCGAAGCCGGCAAGCCCGCCTTCACCTGCTTCTCCAAGGTCGACAAGCTGACCGCGCAGGAACTGACCGACGCGCCCTATGACGGCATCGTCTTCGAAATGGAGCATAACCCCTATGACGTCGGCGGCCTCGGCGACGCGCTTCAATACATGCTCAACCGCAAGAAGATCGCCGAAAGCGGCGCCGTCGCGCCTTCGGTGACGCCGCTGGCGCGCATTCCTGCCAACGGTGCGGAGATGAACCAGTTCCAGGCCAAACAGGTGCTGGATCGCGGCGTCTATGGCGTCATCACGCCGCATGTTTCGACCGTCGAGCAGGCCTATAACATGGTCGCGTCGTGCCGCTACGCCAAGCCGACCGGCGCTGCCCTCTACGAGCCCAAGGGCGTGCGCGGCGATGGACCGGCGACGGCAGCGCGCTACTGGGGGGTCAGCCAGGCGGACTATTATGCCAAGGCCGATGTCTGGCCGCTCGCCCCGCATGGCGAGATCCTGGTAGGCATGATGTGCGAAAGCCCCGAGGCGATCGAAAATCTGGACGACATCCTGGCCAATGTGCCGGGCATCGGCCTGGTGCTGATCGGCGAGGGCGACCTCAGCCAGGCGCTGGGCTATCCGCGCCAATATGACCACCCGGAAGTGGTTGGCGCGATGAACCGCATCGTGGAGGTCTGCAAGAAGCACAATGTCGTCGTGGGCAACCCGCACACCAATGCGAAGAATGTCGAGCGGCTGATCGGCGAGGGCTATCGCTTCCTCATGTCAGCGCCCACCCGCAGCTATGGCGTCGTGGGCCAGGGCCGCGAACTGGCGGGATATTGACGCCATGAACGGTGCGGAAAGCCTGGTCTCCACCCTGGTCGACCAAGGTGTCGATATCTGTTTCGCCAATCCCGGAACGTCGGAAATGCATTTCCTGGCGGCGCTCGACAATCCCAGGATGCGGAGCGTCCTGTGCCTGTTCGAGGGCATAGCGACGGGCGCAGCCGATGGATGGTACCGGATGAAGGACAGGCCCGCTTCCACCCTGCTCCATCTGGGGCCAGGGCTGGCGAATGGCCTCTCCAACATCCACAATGCCAAGCGCGCCTCGTCGGGCATGGTCAACATCATCGGCGAACATTCGGTGGCGCATCTGCGTTATGACCCGCCGCTGCAGTCGGACATCGAAGGGCTGGCCCGCCCTTTGAGCCACTGGGTCCGGCGTGCCGACAGCGCGTCGACCATCGCCTGGGACGCGGCACAGGCGGTCGCGACGGCATCGGAGCATCCCGGCAAGATCGCAACCCTGATCCTGCCCGGAGATACCAGCTGGCAGCAGGCCGACAGGGCCGTCACTTTGCCCAAGATCGACCAGCGCCGTCCCGCACCCGCGCCCGCACGGATCGATCATGTCGCCAAGGTGCTGACGTCAGGCGAGCCCACGCTGATCATCCTGGGCAACAAGGCGACGCGCGGCCGCGCGCTGGAGCTGGCGGGCAAGGTCGCAGCAGCCACCGGTGCGCGCCTGGGATCGCAATTCTTCACGGCGCGGATCGAGCGCGGCGCGGGACGAACGCCGATCGAGCGCATTCCCTATGCCGTGCCGCAGGCGATGGCGTTCCTGGACGGCTTCAAGCATATCATCACGGTCGAAACACGCGAACCGGTCGCCTTCTTCGCCTATCCCGACAAGCCGAGCCTGATGAAGAAGGAAGGCACGCTCGTCCACCCTCTGGTGGAGGAGCATGAGGATAGCGCAGCGGCGTTCGAGATGCTGCTTGACGCGCTCGGCGCGAGCGCCGTCCAGCCGATCGTGCAGGCCAGGATCGAAACGCCCTCTCCCACCGGCGCGCTCACCCCCCTCAGCATCGCGCATGCGCTGGCCGTCGCCCTGCCCGAAAACGCCATTCTGGTCGATGAATCGCTGACCACGGGGCGGGAATCCATGGGCCATACGATGGGCGCGCTGCCGCACGACCTCATCAACAATATGGGCGGCTCGATCGGCTATGGCACGCCGGTCGCTACCGGCGCGGCGCTGGCCTGCCCGGACCGGCGCGTCTTCTGCACCGTGGGTGATGGCAGCGCCATGTACACGATCCAGTCGCTCTGGACCCAGGCGCGCGAGGGGCTGAACATCACCACCATCATCTACGCCAATCGCAGCTATGCGATCCTGAAGGCCGAATATGCCAATATGGGCGCGGGCAGTCCGGGGCCGCAGGCGATGGCGATGATCGACATCGACCGGCCGACGATCGACTGGATCGCCATGGCCAAAAGCATGGGGGTGCCGGCAGTGGCGGTCGAAACGGCGGAGGATTTCGTCAAGGCGATGCAGAACAGCGCGCGCGAGCCTGGTCCGGCGCTCATCGAAGTCAGACTGTAGGACACAGAATAAGGGGTAGAGGATATGGCGACGAGCGCCGAAGACATACTGACATTGCGCACCAACCTGGCCGAATATCCGGTGACGAAGGCAATCCGCGACGGGCGGGTCACTTCCGACATCGTCAAGCTGGACTGTTGCGGGCCCGAGCCGGCGCAAAACGGGTTCAAGGACATGGTCCGCCGGAACATGTATGATGCGGGCGAACTGGCGATCGTCACCTATTTGCAGGCCAAATGCTACGGCAAGCCATATGTGCTGCTGCCCGCGCCCGTTTCGGGCCGGTTCCAGCATCATTGCGCAGGCTACAACCGCGAGCTCGGCCATCTCGATCCCAAGGACATCGAAGGTCGCCAGGTGGGCGTACGCACCTATGCGCAGACGACGGGCCTGTGGGTGCGCGGCATCCTGCAACATGAATATGGCGTCGATCTCGACAAGGTCACCTGGATGACCGTGGGGGAAGGCCATTTGGAGGAATATAGCGATCCCGCCAATTGCATCCGGCTGCCCAAGGGCTCCGATATCGGGCAGATGATGCTGGACGGGGAACTGGCTGCCACGCTCCAAGGCGTCGACCTGCCCAAGGACCCGCGCGTCGAACGATTGATCCCCGACCCCTTCGATGCCGCCAAGGACTGGTTCGCGCGCGAGGGCGTGGTGCCGATCAACCATATCTTCGTCGTGCACGAGGACATATCGAAGAACCGTCCCGATGTGGTGCGCGAAATCTACCGCATGATCGGCGAGAGCCGTGCGTTGACGCAAGGCGGCGTGCCCGATCCGTTCCCGCCCATGGGGCTGGAAGCCAATCGCAAGGGGCTGCAGCTCGCGATCGACTGGGCTTTCGAGCAGAATATCATCCCGCGCAAGCTAAGCGTCGATGAGCTGTTCGACGACGTTACGGGAACTCTCGGATAACATAGGCGAAACGAGGCGGCGGGAATTGATAGACTCCCGCCGCCTTTCTTATAAGCGCGGACCCAGCTTCTCTTCTACCTAGCGTGCACAATCCGATAACAATGGGTTGAATAATCAGCGCACCATGGGGAGGACACATCATGCGCCGCTGCAACTTTTCAATACCCGCCCTGCTCGGCGGGATTTCTATCGCCGCGCTTGCCGCTTCGCCCGCCTTCGCCCAGCCCGTGGAGCCGCCCGCGGCCGCCCAGGAAGGCGTTTCCGACATCATCGTCACCGCCCAGAAGCGCAGCGAAAATGCGCAGAATGTCGCGGTTGCGATCACCGCGCTCAGCACGGAAGATATCGCCGCATCCGGCGTGACCAGCACGGAGGATTTGCAGGCAGCCGTGCCTTCGCTCAACGTCACGACGGCAGCAGGCGGCTTTGGCCTGCCGCGCATTCGCGGCGTCGGCGCCACCGGCCAGGGCGCCGGGATCGAGAACCCGGTCGCGGTCTATGTCGACGGCGTCTATTACGGCTCCGCCATCGGGGCGCTGCAGTCGCTGTTCGATGTCGAGCAGGTCGCGGTTCTGAAAGGGCCGCAGGGCACGCTCTTTGGCCGTAACGCGACCGGCGGTCTCATCCAGATCACCACGCGCAAGCCCAGCTATGACTATACTGCCCCCGCCCGCTTCGGCTACGGCAATTATGATACGGCGAGCGCCGCCGCCTATGTTTCGGGCGGCCTGGCCCCTACCCTCGCCTTCAGCCTGTCGGGTCAGTATGAGAATCGCGGCGACGGCTATGGCCAGAATGTCTTCACGGGCAACGACATCCAGACCGATCGCACCTATTCGCTGCGCGCCAAATTGCTCTGGGAGCCGGGCGACACCACCTCCATCGTCCTGTCCGGCGACTATTTCGGCCGGGAAGCGGCCGATCCGGCGTTCGTCACCTTCAGCCGCAACAGCGCCGGCCAATATGTGCCCGACGTCATAAAGTCTCTGGGCGGCGACCCGCAGCGCGACATCTATGCCGATTTCGATCCCACGTTGCGCGGCCGGCAGAAGGGCGTCAGCCTATCGATCGACCAGGAATTGGGCGGCGTGAACCTGCGGAGCATCACCGCCTACCGCAAGACCGAGTTGCGCACCTATTTCGATCCCGACGGGACGGTGGCGCCGCGCCTGCGCATCGACAACAATAATCGCGACAAGCAGTTCACGCAGGAGATCGACCTGATTTCCGACAATGCCGGGCCATTCAACTGGGTTATCGGCGGCTTTTACATGAAGAGCAGCGCTGGCCAATATCCTGGTCGCACCACCGGCCTGACGACCTTCGGCGACAACGGCTATTCGGACGACTATACCGACATCGGTCTTGAATCGATTGCCGGCTTTGCCGACGGCACCTACGAACTGGGCGAAAACACCAAGATCACGGCTGGCATTCGCTACACCTATGACAAGCGCGATATCGATGCGACCCGCATCACCTATAACGGCAACACGGACGTCACCACCACAACCACCTACGGCCCTGAGAAGCGCAGCTTCGACAAGCTGACGTGGCGCTTGTCGATCGACCATCGCTTTTCGCCCGAGTTGATGGCCTATGCGAGCTACAATCGCGGCTTCCGCAGCGGGACGTTCGTGCCGCAGATCGCGACGCCCTTCAACGTGCTGGAACCCGAGGTCGTCGATGCCTATGAACTGGGTATCAAGACCGATCTGTTCGATCGCAAGGTGCGGCTGAACGTCGCGGGCTATTATTACGACCAGTCGGCGGTGCAGGTGATCCAGGTCATCGCGGGCGTGAACAACGTCTACAACGCCCGGCAGGGTGCGCGCATCTACGGCATCGATGCCGACATGACCTGGCAGGTAAGCGACAATCTGCGCCTCTTCGGCGGCTTCAACTGGACCGACGCGCGCTACAGGGATTTCACCGACGCGATCATTTCCATCCCCTATCCTGTCGCGGCCGGTTTTTCGCCGTCCGACTATAGTTATGTCGACAGCCAGACCGGACAGACGGTCGCGAATACCGCCTGTTTGGGTACATTCGGCGCTCCGACGGCGCAGCTGGGCGGCAATTGCCTGCTGCGCGGCGATGCGTCGGGCAATCGGCTGCAGAATACGCCCGAAATCACCTTCAGCCTTGGCGGCAGCCTGGACATCCCGACCAGCGCGGGCATCTTCACCCTGGCGGGCAATTATTACTATAATGATGGCTTCGTCGCGACCGCGGACGAACGCGTCACGCAGCCAAGCTACAACACGGTCGACGCGTCGATCACCTGGAAGGAGCCCGGCGAGAAATTCTATGTTCGCTTGTGGGGCAAGAATTTGACCGACGCCTTCTATCGCAGCCAGATCAGCGCCACCAACAGCGGTGACAATGGCTATGCAGGCGCGCCCCGCACCTATGGCGTGACGTTCGGCTTCGACTACTGACCCGGCGGCGTGTGACGCCCCTTTTCGCGAAACGCCCGCCATCGCCCATGATGGCGGGCGTTTTGCCGTTCCAGCGCCGGCAAATCTATCGTCGCAGGCGCAACTTCAATTGTTCAGTGCCGAACGATCGCCCGACCAAAGGCAAAGAACAGGCGATTACCAGCGTCATCATCAGCGGCAGCGGTCAAGCAAATGCCGACCAGCAGATCGCATTCAGGAGAGCAACCATGACCCAACCCTCATCTGCGCAGATCGGCTCACCGGAACAACGATCGCCTAGCGCAGCCGCAGTCTGGGGCATCATGCTGCTTCTGAGCTTGGGCGTGCTGATCGCCTATGCCGATCGCGCCAGCATATCCGCGGCGATCGCCAACCAGCAGTTCATCGATCATTTCGGCATGTCCGATGTCGAGCGCGGTATCGTGGGTTCGGCATTTTTCTGGTCCTATGCGCTGGCGCAGATTCCGATGGGGTGGGTGGTCGACCGCTATGGCGTAAAGTTGCCCTATGCGCTGTGCTTTGCACTATGGTGCTGCGCCACGGCGGGTGCCGGGATCATGACCGCCTTCAGCGGATTGGTGATCATGCGGCTCATCGTCGGCGCTACAGAGGCGGTGGTGATGCCCGCCAGCTATCGCTGGATCCGCCACAATGTCCCGGAGCGCCACACCGGCGCTGCGATCGGCCTGTTTGCGATGGGAAACAAGATCGGGACGGCCCTGGGCGCGCCGCTGGCTGCTTGGCTGATCATTCTTTACGACTGGCGCGCCATGTTCGTGATCACCGGCTTGCTGGGCCTGGTCTGGCTGGCGCCATGGACATTGTGCGTGCGCAACGACTTTCCCAAAAAGGCGGACATGGCGGCGGTGATGCGGCGGGCAGCCACGGTGCCGTTCCGCAACATCATCACGTCCCCTGTCGTATGGGGCGGGATGATCGTGAATTTCTGCTACGGCTATTTCACCTTCTACTGCATGACCTGGATGCCGGCCTATCTGGTGGAGAGCAGGGGGCTGTCGCTCACGCAATCGGGCCTCTATACCTTCTTCAGCTTCGCGGGCATCGCCGTCGTCGCCATCATTTCCGGTTACCAGCTATGAAGCGACCGCGACCACAGCGAAGAAAGGTTGTGCCGAACAGGGCTATCTGACCGGTGTCCGAGACATGATGTCCGAAATAGCGGAATAGCAGCCGCATCCATTGTGGAAAAAGGAGGCCTTGGATCGCTCCCGGCCTCCTCTTTCCCTTCATGCCCCCGCTTTAGCTGGGATCGCTGAGATACAGCGGCATGGAATCTTCCCATTTGCTGTCGGTCAGCAGCCGCTTGTTCGAGCCGTCGGCGTTCATCACGTAGATTTGGCCATATTGCTGGAAGGTCTGATCGTAGAGCGCGGCCTCGTCACGGAAGCCGTGCTGCGATCCGCTCCACATGATCCGGCCGTCAGGCGACCAGACGGCATGGCCGTCGCTGGACGGATGGGTGGTTGCGCGGAACAGGCCGCTGCCATCAGGCTTGATCGTGTAGATATCGAAATTGCCGTCGTCGCGCTTGCGCGTGAAGACGATCCGCTTGCCATCGGGCGACCAGCCGGGAAGATTGTCCAGGCCCTGCGTCAGAACGCGGATCTTGCGCGTGTCGAGATTGAGGATGCGCAGCCCCTTTTCCGTCTCGCCCCAGACGCGGAACACCAGTTCCTTGCCATCGGCCGAATAGCTGGGGAAACCCGAATGGAGGCTGCCGTCGGTGAGTTGTTCGGCGCCGGTGCCGTCGCGGCGGACGCGCCAGAGCGCGGCCGTCATCTTGCTGCGTTCGTTGAACCAGTAGCCGAGGCCGAAGGCGATCCATTCGCCATCGGGCGACCAGCAGGGCTGGAAGGCCCCGGCCAGACCCATTTGCACCTTTTTTTCGTCCAGCCCCCGGCCGGAGGATTCGAAGACTTTTCGCTTTTCGGAGCCGTCCGGCCGCATGATCCAGACCGAGCTATTGCCCAGCTGCTTTTCGGTAAAGACGACCCAGCCGTCGCGCGACAGCAGCGGGAAGACGTCGACATGCTGATAGTCATAGTCCGTGTCCCAGCTGAAAAGCGGCTTGTAGAGCGGGCGCACGGGTTTGAAAGCGACCTTTTCATAGATCACCGACTTGCCATCCGGGGTCCAGTTGGGCGCGCGGATGAAAGCCTGGCGAAGCGCCGGGCGATCGGAGGTATAGGCCAGCCCTTCATTAGGGCCATATTTGACAAGATAGCCAATCTCGCTGTTGCTGAGAAATTGCGGATGCAGCTTGAGATCGACACCCGTCGTGTGTTCGACCCGATCGCCGCCGTTCACATCGACGGAGACAATCTGCGAGGGAGCCTTGCCGACATAGTTGGGACGACGCGCACCCCACGTCGCTTCGACCGTCATTTCATAGAAGACGATTCGCTTGCCATCCGGCGACCATTTGGGCGAGCCGAGACAATAGCCCGGCTTGGAGGCCACTTTGCGGAATCCGGTTCCGTCAGGGCGGATAACGTAGATGGACAATTCCTGCGTATGTTCCCAGCCATGTCCCTTGTCATGTCCGGTCCAGCGCGTGTTGCGATCACTGGAAAAGGCGAGCCATTGTCCATCAGGCGACCAGGCCGGGCGGAAATAGCAGTCCGGATAGAGGTCTTCGCCATGAATGTCGCCAATGCCGGTCAACTGGAGGGTTCGACCGGTGAACAGATCCTGCAGCCAGATGTTGGCGCGATAGCCGTTCCGGGTGGACACAAAGGCGAGCGTCCGGCCGTCGGGCGACAGCACAGCGGCGTCATCCATGCTGTCGGTCGTGATGACAGGCGCAATACCCGTGCCGTCGGCCCGTGCGCGGAAGATATCGGACTGGCCGTCCCCGCGACGTTCGGACGTAAAGATCAGCCACTGTCCGTCGGGCGACAGAGTGCCATTATATTCGTAATCCGTGTCGACGAGCAGCTTGCGTTCATTGCTGCCGTCCAGATTGGCCATCATCAGTTGAGAGATGGAAGGCGCGATGCGGTTCATCAGCATCACACCCTTTCGCCCCAACGGCACATCCGTTGCACGCGCAGCGCCGGCGGCCAGCGCCCCCAAGGACAGTCCCATGAAATTTCTACGGTTCATCACCCTACTCCGATAATATGCTCTGTTGATCGGGACCGCTTCTGCTGGCGATCGCCCTCGTTATCCCATCCATTTGCTCACCGGCACCGCCGACTCTTCCAGCGGCTGGGCGATGACGTCGATCAGCGTGGGACCATCATGAGCGATCGCCTTGCGCATGATGGAGTCAAGCGCTTCAGGATCATCGACGGTCCAGGCCTTCACGCCATACGCCTCCGCTATGCGTGCATGGTCGGTGCGCGTGAAATCGACCGAGAAATACCGCCCGCCATAGCCCTCCTTCTGACTTGCCTTTATCCATCCGAAGGACGCATTGGAAAAAACGATCATGGTGATGGGCAAACCCTGGCGCACGATCGTTTCCAGCTCACCCACCGCAAAGCCGAAACTGCCATCGCCCATCACCGCCACCACCTTGCGCTCGGGCGCGCCGAACTGCGCACCGACCGATGCTGGCAATGCAAATCCCAGGGCGCCATGAGCGCGATTGGTGATGAAGCGGCGCCCGCTCCCATTGAACTGAAAATAACCTGAAAAATAGGGGCACGGCGTGCCGGGATCCGCAACGATGATGGCATCGGAAGGCAGAGCCGCCTGCAGCGCGGCCAGAACGCGCTCCGGGCGAATGGGCCTCTCGCTGGATCGAGCCAGGCGATCGAAAGCGGCACGCTTTTGGGCCCTCAGGGATGCGACCCGCTCCGCGGCGCCATTGTGGCGTCGTGCACCCGCAAGGCGCTTCTCTATCTCGATCCGCAGCGCCGACAGGCACAGCAGCGCGTCGCCGACGACGCCAGCCTCCACGCGATAATTGCCTGAGACAACCATGGGATCAATGTCGATGTGGACGATCGGCGTGGTGCGGGATGGCACGCTTCCATGCTCCGTCGTCGTGGAGCCCGCGCGGCAACCGACGAAGATCACGCAGTCCGCCGCCGCAATGACCGCGCGTGTTTCGTCCGTACCGCCGTTGGCGCCGACCACGCCGACCGCCAAGGGATGATCGTCAGCTATGGCGCCATGACCGCTCACCGTCGAAGCGACCGGTGCGTCGAGCAGTTCAGCCAATTCCGCGAGCAGGTTGCAGGCGCCCGCAAGGATGACGCCCCCGCCACAGATAAAGGCCGGTCGCTTGGCGGCGAGGATGACATCGGCTGCGGCAGCAATCAGTTCGCTGTCCGGGCCCGTGCGATAAGCGGGGAAGGTCGTATGGCGCGGATCCGCCCAGATGTCGGCTGTCGAAAGATGCTGCTTTTGCAGATCATAGGGCAAGCCGATATGCGCGGCGCCCGGCCGCCCCGTCGTCGCCGCGCGGAAAGCGGTGCGGAAGATGTGCGGGATCTGGCTGACATGGTCGACCACGCTATTCCACTTGGTCAGCGGCGCGAACAAGGCGCGCTGGTCGAGTTCGGTCAAGGGATAGCGACCCCGTGCCGTTACCGGGATGTCGGAGGTGATGGATAGCAAGGCGACGGAGGATTCATTGGCTTCGATGACGCCCGGCAGGATGTAGGTCGCCCCTCCCCCGCTTGGTCCTTCGCAGACCCCTACCCTACCCGTGACGCGCGCATAGGCATCCGCCATATAGGCCGCGCTGCGCTCGTCGCGCGTGAGAACATGGTCGATGCCATGATCCAACCGCGCCAGCGCGTCGTAGAATGGCAGGCTGGTGTCGCCGCATAGGCCGAATATATGGCGCACGCCATGCGCCTGCAGCATCCGAACGACCGCCTTTGCGCCCGTAAGGTCCGCAGACTGGCCATCGGGGAAAGCCAGTGCATCCGAGGGGAGATCGTCAGGGATCATGCAGACAGCATTAAGGATCAAAAGCCCGGCTCCCTTATCGAAAAGCGAGCAAAGGCGATTGATGGGGCAGTTTGAACGTCTGGCCGGCCCAACCCGGAACAAGAGACTACACTTGCTGAAGGTGCTTTATCGTTGACTATTTCATGCTATAGAATTGTTCTAGATTGATATTATCGGATCGGTGATGAACAAAGGATTGGGTGTTATAGCCCATTATGCCGCGGCACAATCCGCGCTGGAACGGCTTGAGGAGCGTTTGAAGCTCAGCCCCGTGCGTGTGCCTTTGCGAAGCCGGATGCAGATAGCTGAACGCCAAGCGCTAGCGCGTATGGATGAGACCGTTCTGATGGAGGAGGATGTATATGTCGACGGGCGAAGAACCGTCAGCACGTCTCCTTTTGACCTCAGTCGCAGCCGGCATACGATGTCCGCCCACATTACGCTTGAGGCCTTAGCCGAGGAACCAGGCGCAGTGCTGGAATGGCTTGATGCGCCAAAGGCCGTAGCGGCTGAACGCGCCGCGCCAATGGTAAGTGTTTTGGAGCGGGTCAGGGCATGGCAGGGCGCGAGCGCCGCATTTGCCCCCTCCCCTCCCCTGCTCGGCAGCGCGCATATGGCGCGGCTGTGGCGCGCGCATGCCCCGCTTGGCCGAGGCGACCTGGTGGCGAGCTTGCTGATCGGCGATCGCTGGGGGCCTGGGCGGTGGGACGGATCGAAGGGCGGACTAGTCGCCTTGGGCCTTGAAGGCAGCCACCAGCCCTGGAAGGTTGCGGAAGGCGAGCAGCTGGAGCGAGTCTGGCTCGAAGCGATCCGGCAGGGCGCGCAAGCGCATCTCGACCTCGAGCTGCGCCTGCGTGCCTATGCTGTGCGTGCCGCACAGTTCCTTCAGGCCAAGCGCAGGCCCGGCCGGCTGAAGGACATGCTCCTGCTCGCCATGATACGCCCGCGCGTCACCAGCAGCATGGCAGCCAAGGCGCTGGGCATCACCAGCGCTGGCGCCATAAAGCTGCTGACGATCGC
>ENA-ORDG01000830-ORDG01000830.1-marine-metagenome-genome-assembly--contig:-NODE-830-length-13434-cov-1.995583_pt1 | contig 13434 bp, 10 predicted proteins | sample MGYA00248629_ERZ508524 | MGnify/ENA primary metagenome ERZ508524 (study PRJEB26194, sample SAMN05421901) | marine metagenome | isolation source: East of Rio de Janeiro, Brazil, South Atlantic Ocean...
CCGCCCCCGCCGAATCCGGCTGGGGGCAATGGGTTACACCGTCCCCCTCTACGATCCCCTCCGCATTGCGGAAGACGCGGCGGTCTTGGACAACATTATGAATGGCCGTTTGGAGATAGGACTCGTCTCCGGGATCTTACCCATCTACTTCCAGGTCTGGAACGTGGATTGGGATAACCGGACCGACGTGACCAATGAAGCGGTGCTGCTCAACGACGGCCAGCGCACGCTGCGCATCGGTAAGCAGTCCAGCGACTCCACGGTGGTCTGGCACCCGGATAGCGACCTGCCCAGCGACACACCCGCCGACGCCGCCAAACACTTTTTATGCGTTGAAGCCGCCAATACTCGCCTTGACCCCGTTTGGTTAGTACCAGGGGCACAGCACCTGCTAGGGACGACAATAAGCCGCGGTTAATGATCGGTTCATCAAGGCTTTGCTATGATCAAGCCATTGATACACCCCCAAGGAGCGACGATGGATCCACAACAATGGCTGGAAGCAGCCACGCTTGCCTTTAACCTGATCGGTATGGTGGTGTGCTTGGTTGGCTTAACGCTTGCACAAAAAATGCAGCGCCGCTGGCCCGGCTATAGCCTCGCGGTCGTCGGTTTTATCATTGCGACCCTGCCCATGCTCTCTCAACTTGTCTTTATGTGGCAGCGCTAACGTTCCACCACCTCGCCAAGATGCCCCACCCGATGAAGGAAGCGACAGGATGCGCCAGCCGTTAAGCCGCGAATTGAGCAATATGTTAGAGCGAAGCCGAGACCGGCAGCTGCGGCTGGCGGTGACAGGCCTTTCGCAAGCGGGTAAAACGGCGTTTTTAACCTCGCTGGTGAACCAACTACGCCATGCAGGCGTAGAAGCACAGTTAGACCTACTACCGGTTGCCCGTGAAGGTCGACTGCTAGGCGCGCAGCGTTTAAATCAGCCGGACTTAGGCGTGCCACGCTTCCCTTATGACCCCGGCATGGCATCGCTGAGAGATACACCGCCGCGCTGGCCCGAGCCCACTCGTGGCATTAGCGAGCTGCGTTTACAGCTGCGCTACCGCCCTGCCCAACAGGGTTGGTTTACGCCGGATATCGCTCACCTGACGCTGGATCTGTTCGACTACCCCGGCGAATGGCTGCTGGATTTGCCGCTGCTGCAGCACGACTTCTACAGCTGGAGCCAGAGCCAGGCCCAGCACGAAGGCCCTCATCGCCGGGCACTGTTTAGCGAATGGCTGGCCGAGTCAGAGCAGCTAGACCCTACGACAGAAGCCGATGAAGCCCAGCTCGCCACGCTGGCCGATGCCTATGCACTAGGCCTGCGTCGTGCCAAGCAGGCGGGCTTCTCTGACCTGCAGCCAGGGCGTTTTTTGCTGCCCGGCGAGCTAGATGGTGCACCGGTGCTGCAGTTCTTCCCGCTGCCTGGATTAGATACCCCCAAAGAAACCCTCGACGCGCTGCCCGAGTCGAGCCTCTACGCCACCCTGGCGGCGCGTTTTCGCTACTACCAGCAGCAGGTGGTGCGCCCCTTCTACCGCGACCACTTTCGCCGCTTTGACCGCCAGATTGTATTGGTGGACGTGCTGGGCGCGCTTAACGCCGGGCCGGAGCGTTTCGAGGATCTTTCCCGCGCGCTGCAACAGCTGATGAAGAGCTTTGATTACGGCAAGCGCAGCCTGCTGACCCGCCTGTTCGCTCCTAAAATTGACCGCCTCGCCATTGCCGCCACCAAGGCGGACCACGTGACACCCGACCAACACACCCACGTGGTGCAGCTGTTAGAAGCGCTGCTGGCGGAGCCATTGAAAGACTTACGCTTTGCCGATATCCCGGTGAAAGCGCTGTCGCTGGCGGCCATTCGCGCCACCGAGGCCCGCGAAGTGCTGCATGATGGCAAGCGAACGCCAGCGCTGAAAGGCACCACGTTAGAAGGGGAAGACGTGCTGGTGTACCCCGGCGATGTGCCCAGCCGCCTGCCCAAAGCCGATTTTTGGCAGCAGCAAGGATTTGATTTCCCCAGCTTCCGCCCGCTGCCCGCCGATAGCGAGGCACTGCCCCACATCCGTATGGACGCCGCGATTGACTGGCTGATTGGAGACAAACTGACATGAGCAACCCTCAGCCCCGCCGCGACTTCCAAACCGAAGCGCCGCCCGAGCCTACCCAGGAAACCCTGCGCCAGCACGAACGCTTTGCAGCGACTGAATCGCACCAGCCGCTGGCGACCCAAGCCGAACTCAAAGCGCTGCCGGAAGAGACTCTAGGCGCGCCTCGCAAGCGCCGCTGGGGGCTGATGTTCGCCTTGGCAGGCGGTGCCACACTCGGCACGGTAGAGCTGGCAACCGGCATTCCTGACGCGCTGTCCCAGTCCCAGTGGATGGCGATGGCGTGGCAGCTATTTGGGATTAGCCTGATTGGCTTGGGCGGCGTATCGCTCCTCAAGGAGCTGGGCCGTTTGCGGCGCTTAAAGCGGCACGATCAGCTACGGGCCAACCTAGCCGAGCTTCCCCAGCGCTCCAGCAAACAAGCCCAGGCGATGGCCGTTCAATTAAAACAGCAGCTTGCACTGAGCAACGACGACCCGCACTGGCTGGCCTTTCAGCGAGCGTGCCAGCCGCACCATAGCGGTGAAGAGATTCAAACCCTGCTGCGCTACCACCTGCTCGCCCCCCGTGACCGGGAAGCCCAGCGGTTGATTACCCGGATGTCGGGGGAAACCGCCATCATGGTAGCGGTTTCCCCGCTAACCCTGGTGGATATGGCGCTGGTGGCGTGGCGCAGCCTGGCCATGGTGGATCGGCTGAGCCGTCTGTACGGGCTGGAGCTTGGCTACGCCAGCCGCCTGCGGCTATTTCGCCATGTGTTGCACAACATGGCGTTTGCAGGCGCCAGCGAACTAGCCACCGATGCCAGCATGGACATGCTCTCGCTGGACTTGGCAGGCCGCCTTTCGGCGCGAGCAGGCCAGGGCTTGGCGACCGGGTTGCTGAGCGCCCGCCTGGGACTGCGTGCCCAGCGGCTGTGCCGCCCCGTAGTGTTCACGCCAGAGGAGCAGCCCAAATTAGCCGACCTCCGCCAAGACCTCTGGCGGCAGATCAAGCGGCTTGATAAAGAGCCCGCCCCCGCCGCACGCAACAGCGATTAATACCGCTCAGCCGCACATCCTCTTCGCTGAAGTGCTCGGGCCGTAGACCCAGAACCACCGGCTGTAACAGGTCGTTCCAGCCTTCGGCATCCGCCACTTCATTTAAGTCACCTAGCAGGCCAAGCTCGCCCCACTCCTGAAGGTTATTATCGTTTTAGGGGCTAGATGATGGTGGAGCGCTCCGCCTACCGCAAGCGGCTATCGACTAAGGTGGCAGAGCAATAATGACAGCAACAAATGCTAAAGCCCAAAGCGCTGCTTCAGGAATAACGCCACCGCTGCTTCGCCGTGGTGGCCGATCCGCCGGGCTTCTGGCACGCGATCGAACAGCGCCGGATGAGCGTTGGCCATCACCTGGGCCTCGCCTGCCAGGGTGAGCATTTCGGTGTCGTTGAGGTTATCGCCAAAGGCTAGGCAATCGGCGGCAGTGAGCCCAAGCGACTCCAGCAACGCCGCGAGCGCCACGCCTTTATTCACTCCGCCCGCCATGATCTCTAGCGAGTCCACCGTGGAGTAGGTAATGTGCAGCCCATCGCCATGCGCCGCTTGGGCCTGAGCTTCCAGCTCTGCCAGCGCATCCGGGTCGCCCAAATAGAGCACTTTACCTACGCCGTTGGCGTCCATCTGCTCCGGTGGCACGACCTCATAGCGAAAGCCCGTCGAGGCGTGCAGTGAAAGCAGGTGTGGCGCTTCGGCGTCCACATGCCAGCCCGCTTCGCGGTAAAGGTTGAGGCGCACCTGTGGCGGCCGGGGTAAATGAATCAGCGCGTGAGCGTGATCCGGGTTAAGGTGCGACGCGCTAACCAAGCCATCGTCTGGGTCGTGGGTGTAAGCCCCGTTGGTGCTAATCAGGTGAGCAGGCACGCCCAGCTCATCGCGGAAGACGCGCATATCGTGGTAGTGGCGGCCCGAAGCCAGCGCCAGGTGGTGCCCCTGCCGAACCAACTCTTGGAGCACCTCAATGGTGCTGTCATGTAACCGGTGGTCGCTGCCTAACAGGGTACCGTCAAGGTCGGAAACGATCAGGCGAGGGGTCATCAAAGCGCTCCTTGTGCGTTAGCAGAGTAACTTTGCAGTTCGCTCAGCTTAACCGATTCAGCCAACCGTAAGTAAGTCATTGACTTGCCGTCGCCGTCGCCACTTCCCCAGGGGCAACGATTGGCGCAGCCAGTGGGAATCCGTATAGTGGCAACCTACTCTCGCCAACTGATTGAACACATGCTTCAAAACAACTCCCTGCTTGCCCAGCTCAAGCAACAGATCCGTGAAACCACCCCGCGCGCTGAAGGGGTGATCAAAGCCACAGAAAAAGGCTTTGGTTTTCTTGAAACTGATAGCGGCGAATCCTATTTCGTGCCGCCCCCCGCCATGAAACAGGTGCTGCACGGCGACCGTGTGGAAGCCGTGATTCACGAGAACGGCGATAAAAAATCGGTTGAGCCTGAAAAGCTTATTGAAGCCGGTTTAGACCGCTTCGTTGCTCGCGTTCAAAAGCGCGAAGGCCGCCTCGCGGTGGTGCCGGATCACCCCTCGATTCGCAACGTTCTAAAAGCACGCATCAAAAATAGCCTGGATGAAGACTCCATTGCCGACGGCGATTGGGTCGTGGCGCGTTTGGTGCGTCACCCGCTAAAAGAGAACGACCGCGGCTTCTTCTCCCAGATCGATGAGTTGGTGGCCAAAGCCGACGACCCCGCCGTGCCGTGGCGCGTGACGCTTGCTCGCCACGCGCTGGAGCAAGAGTGCCCGGATGCCGGCAGCGACTGGCCGCTGCACGATGAAGGCCTCACCCGTGAAGACCTCACCGAGCAGCCGTACTTCACGATCGACGGTGAAAAAACCCGCGATATGGATGACGCGCTGCACGTAGTGGCACGCCCGGAAGGCGGCTGGCAGCTGAGCGTGGCGATTGCCGACCCCACCGCTTATGTGGAAGAGGGCCACGCTGCTGACCTGGAAGCCCGCGTCCGTGCATTTACCGTGTACCTGCCGGGCCAGAACGTGACCATGTTGCCCGAGCAGTTGGCGGATGATCTTTGCTCGCTGCGGGAAGGCCAAGAGCGCCCTGTCCTGGCCTGCACGCTGAACATTAACGCCGACGGCAGCCTGGGCGACTACCGCTTCTTCGCGGCCAACGTGAAGTCCCACGCTAAGCTGGTGTACGAGCGCGTCTCTGATTGGATTGAAGGCCAAGGCGACTGGGCACCGGCAGATAATATTGCCGAGCAGCTACACGCCCTGCGTGAGCTGACCGAAGCGCGTACCGCGTGGCGCAACGAGCACGCGCTGGTATTTAAAGATCGTCCTGATTACGTGTTTGATCTGGATGAAGCGGGCAACGTGCTGGGGATTCATACCGAAGACCGCCGCATTGCCAACCGTATGATCGAAGAGTCGATGATTGCTGCCAACGCCTGCTGCGCGGATTTCCTGGCTAGCCATATCGGCCACGGCATCTTCAACGTACACCGCGCTTTCGAGCCGGAAAAAGCCGAAGCGGCACAAGAGTTCCTGGCGACTCAGGACATCGAAGTGGCTCAGGAAGCGCTCACCGAGCTTGCCCACTATAAAGAGCTGAAGCGTGCGCTTGAAAGCCGCGACGACGCTTGGCTGGATGCGCGCCTGCGCCGTTTCCAGGGCTTCACCAGCATGTCGGCCCAGCCTGGCCCGCACTTCGGCCTGGGGCTGCCCGCCTACGCCACCTGGACCTCGCCGATTCGTAAGTATGGCGATATGGTCAACCACCGCTTGATCAAGCGCGTGCTGAAGGGTGAGCAGGCTCCGGCAGAAGCCAGCCAGCAGCTCACCGAGCAGCTCACCGAGCGCCGCCGCTTGAACCGTATGGCCGAGCGCGACGTGAAAGATTGGCTTTACGTGCGCTACCTGACCCCGGCGGCGCAGAATCAGGACACCTTCGACGCCGAAATCATGGCAATCAACCGTGGCGGCATGCGGGTTCGCCTGATAGAAAACGGCGCGACGGCGTTCGTGCCTGCCCCCTTGATGCACAGTGACCGCGATAAAGTGGTCATCGATGACAAAGAGGGCCGCATTCAGATCGAAGGCGAAGAGCGCTTCAAGATGGGCGATAGCCTGCGCGTATCACTCACGGAAGCCCGTGAAGAGACACGATCGCTGGTCGCCAAACCTGCTGACTAAACGCAGCCAACACGTGTTCGCGCCACGGCTTTGCCGTGGCGTTTTTATTTCTGCTCCACGGTGACGTTGTCGCAGAACTGACTTATTTCTACCCTAAGGTAATTCGATGACACTCATGTGGCTCGGAGGTTACCTTGCACATCGCCGATGTGACCATGTTCCACGCCCCGGCAAGTGGCGGCGTTCGCACCTATTTACAGGCCAAGCACCGCGTCCTCTCGCGCACACCCAACCTCCGTACCAGCCTGCTGGTGCCAGGGGCTGAGCGTGATAGTTTGGGCGACCACCACACGCTACCAGCGCTGCATCTGCCTCTTGGACAAGGCTATCGATTCCCGCTGCGCCGCCGCCCTTGGCGTGATGCTTTGGTAGACCTCTCCCCCACGTTGATCGAAGCAGGTGATCCGTATGTGACCGCCTGGGCCGCGCTGGAGGCTGGCCAGCGGCTAGGTGTGCCGGTGGTGGGTTTCTATCACTCCGACTTACCTAACTTAATGGGGGACCGTTTTGGCCGCCATGTTCGCCAACGGCTAATTCGCTACGTGGTGGACCTGTACCAGCGCTTTGATAGCGTGCTAGCTCCCTGCCACGCGATGGCCAACCGACTCACCGAGTGGGGCGTGCCCAACGTGCGCGTGCAGTCGTTAGGGGTTGATTTAGAGCAGTTTCACCCTTCACGACGCGACCCCGGCTTCCGTACGGCCATGGGTATTCCTGCGGATAAAAAGCTGCTGATCTTTGTTGGCCGCTTTTCCCGAGAAAAGAATATCGACGTACTACTCGCCACCATGCGGGCGCTTGGCAGCAACTACCACCTGCTGCTGATGGGGCCGGGCATGCCGACTCAAGTACCTAGCAATGTCACGGTGGTAAACCGCTGCTGCGGTAGCCATGAAGTGGCCCGCGCGCTTGCCAGTAGCGATGCGCTGCTGCATGCGGGCACCCGCGAAACCTTTGGGCTGGTGGCCCAGGAAGCGATGGCCAGCGGCCTGCCGGTGATTGGCGCGCGGGCAGGCGCGCTGATCGAGAACGTACCGCTGGGCGCGGGCGTGCTCTGCCAGCCGCTTGACCCTGACGCGATGGCGGACGCCTGCTCCGCGCTGTTTAGCAACGATATTGCCGCCAGCGGACGCTACGCGCGCCATTTTGTTGAGCGCCAGTTTAGCTGGGATAGCGTCATTGGCTCGCTGCTGACGCACTATGTCGACCTCTGTGGACTCGAACAGCCCGATGCCCGTGTCGTCCGTCGCTAAACCTCAACGGCTGCTGCGCTTTCGTCCGCTACACGCCGTTCTACTGCTGGCTGCTCTGGTAGCGCCACTGGTGCTCACATCGCTTGCAGGGGGCAGCAAAGCGTTTGAGCATGTGGCGCAGTTTCCCATTGGCCTACTGGTCCTGATGATCGCCATGGCGGCGCTATGCTGGAACTTGAACGCCGCCCGGCTGCGCCTGATGCTCAACGGCCGAGCTGGCCAGCTTGGGCAGCGCGGCGCGCTGGGCATCGAGCTGGCGGCGAAGTGCGCGCTCTGCGCAACGCCAGGCGGTAGCGGCGGCCCGGCCACTCTGCTGTTATTACTTGCCCAGCGGGGATTTTCGCCCTCAAAAGGCACCGCCGTGTTTCTCATCGACCAGGGGTGCGACCTGCTGTTCTTTCTGCTGATGCTGAGCGGTTTGGTGGCGATGTCGGTTTTCGGGGATGCCCAGTGGCCACACCAGGGGCTGGTACAGCTCTCGTTACTGGGATTGGCGCTGTTAGCGGTGGGCGTCTCGCTGATGATGGGGTACTTACCCAAGCTGCTGCGTACTCAACGCCAGTGGCTAGCCTGGATACGGCCTAGCCGCAGGCGCTGGCTGGTTAGGCGACTGTTACGCTGTCGCCATGCGCTGCGTATGACGCTGGCACTACCCAAAGCCACGTTGGCAGCGATGCTGGCACTCACGACCCTACACTGGCTGCTGCGCTACAGCTTGCTGTACCTAGCAGTGATTGGCATCGGGGGGCATGCCGACTGGCTCTGGACGTTTTTAACTCAGATGCTAGCTATGGCCGCCAGCCAATTCAGCTTCCTCCCTGGCGGCGCAGGGGCGGCTGAAGTGGGGGTGGGAAGCCTGTTGCTGCCCTTGATGGGCCGGGAGCAGGCCGCAGCCGCCGTGCTGGTCTGGCGGCTGATTAGCTACCACTTGTATCTTGCCGCTGGCGCGCCGCTGCTACTGCTCTACAGCGCGCGACTGCTGCGTCAGCGCTAGCCGCCTCACCGCTTTACTTAACCTCCTCAAACGCAAAAAGGGCACCCAAGGTGCCCTTTTCAGCGTCACGAAGAAAGTGCGCGGCTTACCAGCCGGTTACTTCTTTCAGCGCGTCGCCAATTTGCGCCAAAGAACGAACGGTTTTCACACCGGCGTCTTCAAGAGCCGCAAATTTCTCATCGGCAGTACCTTTACCGCCAGAGATGATGGCGCCCGCGTGGCCCATACGCTTGCCAGGAGGTGCAGTGACACCGGCAATGTAGGAAACCACCGGCTTGGAAACGTTGGCTTTGATGTAAGCCGCGGCTTCTTCTTCGGCGGTGCCGCCGATTTCGCCGATCATCACGATCGCTTCGGTTTTCGGGTCCTTCTCGAACATTTCCAGGATGTCGATGAAGTTAGAACCCGGAATCGGGTCGCCGCCGATACCGACACAGGTAGACTGACCGAAACCGTGGTCAGTGGTCTGCTTAACGGCTTCGTAAGTCAGGGTACCAGAGCGGGAAACGATACCAACGCGGCCCGGCTGGTGGATGTGACCCGGCATGATACCGATTTTGCACTCACCGGGAGTGATCACGCCCGGGCAGTTCGGGCCGATCAGGCGTACGCCCAGCTCGTCGCATTTTACTTTTGCGTCGAGCATATCGAGGGTCGCGATGCCTTCGGTGATGCACACGATCAGCTTGATGCCAGCGTTCGCAGCTTCAAGGATCGAGTCTTTGCAGAACGGTGCCGGTACGTAGATCACGCTGGCTTCTGCGCCGGTTTTCTCGACCGCTTCTTTCACGGTGTTGAAAACAGGCAGGCCCAGGGGCGTCTGGCCGCCTTTGCCCGGCGTAACACCACCGACCATTTGCGTGCCATAGGCAATCGCCTGCTCGGAGTGGAACGTGCCCTGGCCACCGGTGAAACCTTGGCAGATGACCTTGGTGTTCTTATCGATCAGGATGCTCATTACTTGCCCTCCGCTGCTTTTACAACCTGCTGAGCCGCGTCGGTCAGACTGGTAGCAGCGATGATGTTCAGACCGCTAGACGCCAGTTTTTCAGCGCCCAATTCAGCGTTGTTACCTTCCAGGCGAACGACCACCGGGACGTTAACGCCCACTTGCTCAACGGCACCGATGATGCCTTCAGCAATCATGTCGCAACGAACGATGCCGCCGAAGATGTTCACCAGAACAGCTTTCACGTTGTCGTCAGACAGGATGATCTTGAACGCTTCTGCGACGCGCTCTTTGGTCGCGCCGCCGCCAACGTCCAGGAAGTTAGCGGGTTTGCCGCCACTCAGGTTGACGATATCCATGGTGCCCATAGCCAGGCCTGCGCCGTTGACCATGCAACCGATGTTACCGTCGAGGGCGACGTAGTTAAGTTCCCACTTCGCCGCGTCGGCTTCACGCTGATCTTCCTGGGAAGGATCGCGCATGGCCTGCAGGTCCGGGTGACGGTACAGGGCGTTGCTGTCGAGGCCCAGTTTGGCATCCAAGCAGTGCAGGTTGCCTTCGTCAGTGATGACCAGCGGGTTGATCTCAAGAAGTGCCAAATCCTTGTCGTGGAACAGCTTGGAGAGACCCAGGAAGATCTTGGTGAACTGCTTCACCTGATCGCCTTCCAGACCCAGCGCGAACGCCAGCTCACGCGCCTGGTAGGGCTGTGCGCCGACCAGCGGATCGATTTCAGCTTTGAGAATCTTTTCCGGCGTCTCTTCGGCGACGGTTTCAATCTCAACACCGCCTTCGGTAGAGGCCATGAAGACCACACGGCGGGTAGTACGGTCAACGACCGCGCCCAGGTAGAGCTCGTCGGCGATGTTGGTGCAGGTCTCTACCAGAATCTTGGCAACCGGCTGACCTTTTTCGTCAGTCTGGTAAGTGACCAGGTTCTTGCCCAGCCACTGCTCGGCGAAGGTTTTGGCTTCTGCCGGGTCCTTGATCAGCTTGACGCCGCCCGCTTTACCGCGGCCGCCAGCGTGAACCTGGGCTTTGACGACCCACATGTCGCCGCCGATTTTTTTGCACGCTTCTACTGCTTCTTCGGGAGTGTCCACGGCAAAGCCTTTGGACACTGGCAGACCATAATCAGCAAACAGCTGTTTGCCTTGATACTCGTGAAGGTTCATCGATTCATGCCATTGGTTGCATGTGACTCGAACGATGATCAGTCGCCCTGAAGAACATCTTGCAGGTGCTGGTCATCCCCGTGCTTTCATGACGGCGAGTTGCCCACGCCGCCATGAAAGTGTTGCGCCACCTGACGGTGGCGCTTGGTTGTTGCTTAGCGAATTACTTGCGCTTCTTGCGGTTGGCCATGTGAATGGCATGACCTTCTACCGCCAGAGCAGCTTCGTGCACGGCTTCCGACATGGTCGGGTGCGCGTAGCAGGTCAATGCCAGGTCTTCGGCGCTGGAGCCGAACTCCATGGCGATCACGCCCTGGGCGATCATCTCACCGGCGTGCTGACCCACGATGTGCATACCGAGAATACGGTCGGTTTCCGCATCGGCAATGATCTTGGCGCTGCCTTCGGTGGCGTTGTTGGCCATGGCACGGCCGCTGGCTGCGAAGGGGAAGCTACCGGTCTTGACTTCGATACCCTTGGCCTTGGCGTCCTGCTCGGTCATGCCGACCCAGGCCACTTCCGGGAAGGTATAGATGACGCTGGGGATGGTGTCGTAGTTCATCTCGGCCTTGTGGCCAGCGATGATGTCCGCCACCATGATGCCTTCTTCAGACGCTTTGTGCGCCAGCATCGGACCGCGTACACAGTCACCGATGGCGTAGACGCCCGGCACGTTGGTGCGGCACTGGTCGTCCACGAAGATGAAGCCACGCTCGTCCAGCTCGACGCCCACGCCATCGGCCACAACGCCTTTGGTATAAGGACGACGGCCGACACATACGATCAGCTTGTCGAAGGTCATCTCTTGATCGCCGTTGGCATCGGTGTACTTGACGACGACTTCGTCACCGTTCGCTTCCGAACCGGTCACACGGGCACCCAATTTGATGTCCAGCCCCTGCTTCTTGAGCAGTTTCTGGGTCTCTTTGGCAATCGCGGTGTCGACCATCGGCAGGAAGGAGTCCATCGCTTCCAGCACGGTGACTTCAGAACCCAGACGGTTCCATACGCTGCCCAGTTCCAGGCCGATGACGCCCGCGCCAATGACACCAAGACGCTTCGGCGTTTCCTGGAATTCCAGTGCGCCGGTGGAATCGACGATTAGGCCTTCGGTCAGCGGCGTGGGCGGGATTTCCACCGGCACGGAGCCTGCCGCGATGACGATGTTGTCGGCGTCGTAAGTGGTGGTGTTGCCGTCGAGGTCGGTCACCTCAACCTGCTTGCCAGACACCACTTTACCGGTACCTTCGATGGCGGTCACGCCGTTGGCCTTGAACAGGCCAGAGATGCCGCCGGTCAAGTTCTTAACGATCTTGTCCTTGCGCGCCATCATCTTCTTGACGTCCATGGTCACGTCGCCGGCTTCGATACCCATGTCGTCGAAATCGTGCTTGGCTTCGACGAACTTGTGCGAGGCTTCAAGCAGCGCTTTGGACGGGATACAGCCTACGTTCAAGCAGGTACCGCCGTGAACGACGTTACCTTCTTTACCGATCCATTTTTCAACACAGGCGGCTTTCAAACCCAGCTGCGCAGCGCGGATAGCCGCTACGTAGCCACCAGGGCCTGCACCAATAACGATCACGTCAAACTTGTCAGCCATGTTGGCTCCTTTAGCTTGGTGGCCTCCTCCCGGGTGGATGACAGCGGGTAGGAGGCTGTGTGCGATTAACTCAGCGTGCTCAGCACTAGCGAAGGCGGTTCAGCGCGCTTCGTTATACGTCTAGCAGCAGACGGGCCGGGTCTTCCAGCAGCTCTTTAATCGTAACCAGGAATTGTACCGCGTCTTTGCCGTCGATCATGCGGTGGTCGTAAGAGAGTGCCAGATACATCATCGGGCGAATTTCGACCTTACCGTTCACCGCCATCGGGCGTTCCTGGATCTTGTGCATCCCCAGGATAGCGGTTTGCGGCGGGTTGATGATCGGGGTCGACATCAGCGAGCCAAAGATACCACCATTGGTGATGGTAAAGGTGCCGCCCTGCATTTCGTCGATGCCGAGCTTACCGTCACGCGCACGCTTGCCAAAGTCGACAATCGTCTTCTCGACGTCGGCAATTTTCATGTTGTCAGTGTCACGCAGAACCGGCACCACGAGACCACGATCCGTCGATACGGCAACACCGATGTCCTGGTAACCATGGTAAACGATATCGGTGCCATCGATGGAGGCGTTGACATCCGGGAAACGCTTGAGAGCTTCGGAGGCGGCTTTCACGAAGAAGCCCATGAAACCAAGCTTGGTGTCGTGGGCCTTCAGGAAGGTATCTTTGTACTGGGCACGCAGCGACATCACCGCACCCATGTCCACTTCGTTGTACGTGGTCAGCATGGCAGCGGTCTGCTGTGCCTGAACCAAGCGCTTGGCGATGGTTTGACGCAGACGGCTCATCGGTACGCGCTTCTCGGCACGCTCACCCTCGACCGCTGGCGCAGCAGCGGCTTTGGCGGGTGCAGAGGACTTGGCCGCTTTCTTGGCCGAACCATCCTTGACGGCTTTCTGAACGTCTTCTTTCAGAATGCGACCGCCTTTGCCGGTACCTTCGATCTTGGAAACGTCCAGATCGTGCTCGGCAACCATCTTGCGAGCAGCCGGTGCCAACACTTTGCCACCCACCTTCTCATCGGCGCCTTCATCGTCAGCGTCGCTGGAAGCGCTGCTGGAAGAAGAAGCGCTGGCCTGGTCACTGCCACCGCCCTCTACGAAGGTTGCCAGAATCGCTTCGGACTCAACCTGGCTGCCTTCTTCTGCCTTGATTTC
>ENA-ORDG01000839-ORDG01000839.1-marine-metagenome-genome-assembly--contig:-NODE-839-length-13374-cov-2.642025_pt1 | contig 13374 bp, 12 predicted proteins | sample MGYA00248629_ERZ508524 | MGnify/ENA primary metagenome ERZ508524 (study PRJEB26194, sample SAMN05421901) | marine metagenome | isolation source: East of Rio de Janeiro, Brazil, South Atlantic Ocean...
GACGGTCATGCGCACCGGCATCGCGGCCGGCGCCGCGCCAGCGGACGGGGCCGGCGTCTGCGCCGACGCGGGAATGGATGTGAGCGCCGCCGATGCCGCGCCGCCGGCCAGGACGCCGCGTCGCGTCACGTTGCAATCGATAGTGTCGGTCATGCTGTTCCCCTGCAGATGCGGCTGGACCGCATAATGTGCCGTCTTCCCAGCTGATCAGCGCCAGCTTGCCACGTCAGGATAACATAGCGCGCGGCATTGCGACACATGACCGCAGACGCATGCTGTCATGAATCGCCTTCATCAGTAGGCTTTTACGCGATCATTCGACGGGGCTACCCTGATAGGTAACATCAGCCACCGGCTCCATCCAGGTCACCGCGCCGCCTTCGCTGAGCGCGACATGAGTCATGGCCGCGTTCGGCGCGGCGCCGTGCCAGTGGCGCACGCCCGGCGCCGTCCAGACGACGTCGCCGGGGCGCAGGATGCGGACGGGTCCGCCGTCATTCTGGACCCGGCCTTCGCCCTGCGTCACCACGAGCAACTGGCCGCTCGCATGGCTGTGCCAGTTGGACCGCGCGCCCGGTTCGAAGCGGACGGTCGCGCCAGCGAGTTGCGATCCGCGATTGCCCTTGAAGGGCGACGTCACGGTCACGACGCCGGTGAAACGATCCGCCGGCCCGCGGGTCGGCTCCTGCCCCGGCCGAAAGGCGATCAGCGGATCGGCCGGCGCATCATCCGCTCCGTCCGCCTTGGCGAGTTGCCCCACCGCCGCCATGGCCTTAGGCCAGCCGGCATAGAAAGCGAGATGAGTGATCGCTTCGGCCAGTTCGGCGCGCGACAGGCCGTTGCGCTGGGCGAGGCCGAGGTGGAAATCCAGCTGGTCGCTGGCGCCCGTCGCGGCAAGCGCGGCGACGGTGACAAGGCTGCGGTCGCGCGGGCTGAGAGCGGGATTGCGCCACAGATCGGCGAACAGCACGTCGTTGGTCAGATCGGCGAGCGCGGGCGCCGTACCCGCCAGCGCCGCCTTCACCGCCGCCGCGCGCTGCGCGTCATCAGCCGGCGTCGGCAGCAGGCCGCGCGCATCCTTAAGGGTCACCGTGTCGATGCCGCGCGCCTTGAACAGCGCGTCCAGCGGTTCAAGCGCGGCGACCGCGCTCGGCCAGCCGCAATAGAAGGCGAGGTGCGTGACCAGACCCGACAATTGGCGCGGCGTCACCCCATTGTCGAGCGCGCGGCCGGCATGACCCTGCAACGGCCCCGTCCGACCGGTGGCGATCAGTGTCGTGACCGTCACCAGGCTGCGGTCGCGCTTGGCGAGGCCGGGCCGCTCCCACACCGTGCCGAACAGCACGTCGTCGGTATAGCGCGCGAGGTCGGGCGCGACCTTCTGCATGACGGGCGGCGCGACGGACGCCCTTGGCTGCGCCTGGGCCTGGGCTTGGGCCTGGGTCGACTTCCAGATCAGAAGCGGCAGAAGCGACAAGGCGGCGGCGGCGATGGTCTGTCCTTTCATGTGGTCATCCCTTCCTGCGGCATGGATATTTTCGGGCCGGCGTCTTGCGGCGCCGGCCCGGCTGTTGTCAGGCGCGGGCCCTCAGGCGGTGGGCGCCTCGAGCGAGGCCATGTCGATCACGAAGCGATAGCGCACGTCGCTGCGATCGAGCCGGTCGAAGGCTTCGTTGATCTGGTCCATGCGGATCATCTCGACATCGGGCAGGACATCATGCTGGGCGCAGAAGTCGAGCATCTCCTGCGTTTCCTTGATGCCGCCGATCAAAGACCCCGCGATCCGGCGACGGCCGAAGACGAGCGGCAGGGTCGTGGGCTGGCCGACGGGGCCGATCTGCCCCACCAGCACAAGCGTGCCGTCGATGTCGAGCAGCGGCATGTAGGGATTGATGTCATGGTCGACCGGCACCGTGTCGATGATGAGATCGAAACCGTCCGCCGCCTTCGCCATTGCGTCGGCATCGGACGACAGCAGGAAGGCATGCGCACCCAGTTCGGCGGCATCCTGTTCCTTGTCGGGGGTGCGGCTGATCATCGTGACATGCGCGCCCATGGCCGCTGCGATCTTGACCGCCATGTGGCCAAGGCCGCCCAGGCCCACCACGCCCACCCGGCTGCCCTGCTTCACGCCCCAGGTGCGAAGCGGCGAATAGGTGGTGATGCCCGCGCACAGAAGCGGCGCCGCCTTGGCCACGTCCAGGCCTTCGGGCATCTTGAGCACGAATTCCTCGCGCGACACCAGATATTTGGCATAGCCGCCCCGCGTCAGCTCGCCATCGATGCGGTCGGGGGAATTATAGCTGTCGGTGCGGCCGTTGCGGCAATATTGTTCTTCGCCATGGTCGCACTGGTCACACTGCTGGCAGCTGTCGACCATGCAACCGACCGCGACGATGTCGCCCACCTTGTGACGCGTGACGTCGGGGCCGGTTTCGATCACGCGGCCGACGATTTCATGTCCCGGCACCACGGGGTAGATGGTGCCGCCCCAGTCGTTGCGGGCCATGTGCAGATCGGAATGGCACACGCCGCAATAGAGCACCTCGAACGCCACATCATTGGCGCGCAGGGCGCGATAGTCGAATTCGAAGGGGGCAAGGTCCGAATGGGCGTCGCGGGCGGCGTAGGCAATGGTCTTCATCGAAGCTCCTGTCAGGCATTTTGCTGCGTTGCGGCAAAGATAGTCCGTCGGGAGGACGAAGATTAGCTGGTCAATCGCGTATGGACCAATGAACCCTGTTCATGAAACCCTTTTCAAGCGCCGCGATAGCGCAGCGCCTCGATCAGCAGGGCGAAAGCGGTCTTGGGCTGGCGCCGGCTGGGATAATAGAGATGATAGCCCGGAAAAGGCGGACACCAATCGTCCAGCACGCGCTCCAATCGTCCGGCGGCAACATGGTCGGCGACATGATCCTGGGGCACGAAGGCGATGCCGACGCCTTCGATCGCCGACTGGATGATCAGCTCGACATTGTTGGTGATGAATTGCCCCTCCACCCGGGCATTGAGCGCCCGGCCGTCCTTCTCGAACTCCCAGGCATAGAGGCCGCCCGCGGTGGTGAAGCGCAGGTTGATGCATATGTGATCGGCCAGGTCCTGCGGCTGGGTCGGCCTGCCATGGGCGCGGAAATAGTCCGGCGTAGCGACGGCAGCCATGCGCAGTTCCGGGCCGATGCGCACGGCGATCATGTCGCGCGCGACCTGCTCGCCCAGACGCACGCCCGCGTCGAACCGGTCCGCCACGATGTCGCGCATGCCCGAATCGATGCGGAGTTCCACGCTGATGTCGGGATAGTCGCGCATCAGCTTCGCGACCGCCGGCCATACGATCGAAGTCGCGGCATGAAGCGGCAGGGTCAACCGGATGGTCCCGGCCGGCCGTTCGCGCAGCTCGCCCAGGACGTCGAGATGATCCTCGATCTGCTCGAACGCCGGCCGCAGTCCCGCAAGCAGCCGCTCGCCCGCATCGGTGGGCGAGACGCTGCGCGTGGTGCGGGAAAGCAGACGCACGCCCAACCGCGTTTCCAGGCGGCGGATCTTGTGGCTGAGCGCCGACTGCGAAACGCCCAGCTTCGACGCCGCGCGCGTGAAGCTGCGTTCCTCGGCAATGGCGATGAAGGCGTTGAGGTCGATGAGATCGTCGCGCTGCATTCATGACCCCGCTCGATAGATTGGCCATCATATATGCCATCGCGTTGCGGGAGCGCCAGCATCAAAAAAGCCACCATTGATGATTCCTGCTCATAGGGCCTGACGCAATCCTCCCTCTAATCATCATCTCTCCGCGCCGCTAACATCGCGGTCGAACCGTCCACTTCGCCGGCCCATCGACGCTGGCACTGAAAGGTTGATCGCGATGAAAGATGTGATCCTTGTCGTCGGCACCGGCCCGCTGGGTCTTGCGATCGCCCGGCGCATCGGCGCTGGCAGGCATGTGGTGCTGGCCGATCTGCGCGAGGAGACGGCCAAGGCCGCGCTCGAGCAGTTTCTGGACGCCGGCTATGATGCGAGCCATGCCGTGGTCGATATCGCGTCCCGCCCGTCGGTCGAAGCGCTGGTTGCAACCTGCACCAGCATCGGCCCCCTGACCGGCCTCATCCATGCGGCCGGCGTCTCGCCGTCGATGGCGACGCCGGAGGTGATCCTGCGGGTCGATCTCTACGGCACGGCGTTGCTGCTCGATGCGTTCGGCGCGGTGATCGCGCCCGGCGGCGCGGGGGTGGTGATCGCATCCCAGTCGGGGCATCGTCTGCCGGCGCTTTCGCCGCAGGAGGATGAAGCGCTGGCGATGACGCCGACCGAGGAACTGCTGGCGCTGCCGATGTTGCAACCCGACCAGGTCACCGACACGCTGCAGGCCTATCAGTTGTCCAAGCGCGCCAATGTGCTGCGCGTCAAGGCGCAGGCCGTGCGCTGGGGCAAGCGCGGCGCCCGGATCAACGCGATCAGCCCGGGGATCGTGATCACGCCGCTCGCCCGGCACGAACTGACGGGGCCGCGCGCCGACTATTATAACAGGATGATCGAGGGCAGCCCGGTCGGCCGCGCCGGCACGCCCGATGAGGTGGGCGCGATCGGCGCGCTGCTCATGGGCCCCGACGGCGCCTTCATCACCGGCAGCGACGTGCTGATGGACGGCGGGGTTACGGCCTCCTGGTTCTATGGCGATCTGAAGCCGCGATGATCCGGCGGTCCTGACCGGGCCTGCAGAGGGGGGGAAAAATTCATGCGGTTCGGATGCACGATGTGCGGCCGCTGTTGTCACGGGCTGCGATTGCCGCTGTCCGTGACCGAAGCGCTGGAATGGATCGACACGGGCGGCATCGTCGAACTGCTCTGCGACGCCGCGCCGGACATGCCCACTGCGGATGCCGCGGCGGCCTACCGCCATGCGCGATCCTTCTCCGCGCGCAGCGGCGCGATGGCGATCAGCGTCCATCTGCTGCTGACCGCGACATTCGCGGGCCCCTGCCCTAATTTATTGCCCGACTTCGCCTGCAGGCGCTATGCGACGCGGCCGGCGGCCTGCCGCATCTATCCCGCCGAGATCAACCCCACGCGCCGGCTCGATCCCGCTGACAAGCTTTGCCCGCCCGAAGCCTGGTCGGCCGATCAGCCCGCCTTGCTGCGGGATGATGGCGCGCCCGCCGACGCGGCGTTGGCGGCGACGCTGAGCGAAGCGCGGGAGGCGGCAGTGAACGACGCGGCCGTCAAGGCGCATCTGCCCGCGCTGCTGGAGCTGAACGCCGCGGCGCTGGCCAATGAGGGCTTCGTCATCTGGCGGCCGGCCCAGCCGCTGCTGAGGAGCGCGCTCGCCGCCGCGCAGGCGGATCCGGCGCCACCAGCGCTGCCGGACTTTCACTTCGTGACCAATCGGGCATCGACCGCGGACCTCATCCGCGAATCTTCGGCTCATGTCGCGCCGCCGCCTGCGCGCGCAGACATGGATTATCTGCCCTTCTTTCCTGCCGAGACATGAGGTCATCGATCATCGTTTCATGATGACATGTCATAAGCTCTTGCGCATTTGATGACCTAGTGCTGATCCGCGCCGCGCCCTAGATTGCCGGAGAAACATTCACCCATCGAAAAGCGAGTTCCAGATGTCCGCAACGACATCCCCTGGTCGACCGGTCGCGCCACACCCGGACGCAGCCGGCGCGGACCGTCACCCCCTGCGCGTCATGGCGCTGCTGGCGACGCTGATGGGCTTCGGCTCGATCTCGACCGACCTCTATCTGCCCGCCATGCCGGCCATGGCGCGCGAATTGGGGGCGGCGAATGGTGCGCTGGAATTCACCATTTCAGGCTATCTGATCGGCTTCAGCCTGGGTCAGCTGCTCTGGGGCGCGCTCAGCGACAAGATCGGCCGGCGGCTACCGATCGCGATCGGCATCCTGCTCTTCATCATCGGATCGGCCGGGTGCGCCCTGTCGGACAGCGCGGCTCAGGTGATCGGCTGGCGGGTCGTGCAAGCGGTCGGCGCCTGCGCCGGCGTGGTGCTGTCCCGCGCCATGGTGCGCGACCTGTTCGCCCGCGACCGCGCGGCGCAGATGCTCTCGACGCTGATCGTCATCATGGCGGTGGCGCCGGTGATCGGCCCGCTGCTGGGCGGCCAAGTGCTGCGCATCGCGTCCTGGCACTGGATTTTCTGGCTGCTGGTCGGCATTGGCGGCGTGACGCTCGCCGCGCTCTTCACCGTGCCCGAAACGCTGCGTCCCGAAGAGCGCGATCCCGACGCCATCCGCCATGCTTTGTCGCGCTACAGCCAGCTGCTCACGGATCGGCGCATCCTGGCCTATGCCGGGGTCGGCGGCTTCTTTTACGCCGGAGCCTTCGCCTATATCGCCGGCAGCCCCTTCGCCTATATCAGCTATTATCATGTGCCAGCCAGCCTCTACGGCCTGCTGTTCGGCGCGGCGATACTGGGCATCATGATCGCCAACATGGTGAACAGCCGGCTGGTCGCACGCTTCGGCAGCGACCGGCTGCTGGTCCTGGGCGCGGCGCTGGCGGCGCTCGCCGGCCTGCTGGCCACCGTCGCCGCCTGGACCGGCTGGGGCGGCCTTGCCGGCCTCGCCATCCCGCTGCTGCTGTTTTCCGCGCTCAACGGGCTGATCGTCGCCAATTCCCTGGCGGGCGCGCTGTCCGCCTGGCCCGATCGCGCGGGCGCGGCGTCCGCGCTGGTGGGTGCGATCCACTATGGCAGCGGCATCATCGGGTCCGCGCTGGTCGGCCTGTTCGCCGACGGCACGCCCTGGGGGCTAGGTCTGACCGTGGGCTTGGCGGGGATCGGCGCTTTGGCCTGCACCCGCCTGCTGCCCAAACAGGCGGCATAGCGACACCATTTCGGGGGCACCACCACTCGCACCATAAGGAGCATCATGATGGAAAAGCGACAACTTGGAACCAACGGCCTGCAGGTGTCGGCCCTGGGCTTTGGCTGCATGGGCCTGGATTTCAGCTATGGCCACAAGCTCAGCCGCGAGGAAGGCGTCACGCTGATCCGCCAGGCGGTCGATCGCGGCGTCACCTTCTTCGACACCGCCGAAATCTACGGCCCCTTCACCAATGAGGAGATGGTCGGCGAAGCGCTGCGGCCGGTCCGCGATCAGGTGGTGATCGCCACCAAGTTCGGGTTCGACATCGATCCAGCCACGGGCCAGGTCAATGGCGTGTCGAGCCGGCCTGAAGGGATCAAGCCGATCGTCGAGCGATCGCTTCAGCGGCTCGGCATCGACAGCATCGACCTGCTCTACCAGCATCGTGTCGACCCCAATGTGCCGATCGAGGATGTCGCGGGCGCGGTCAACGCGCTGGTGGACGAAGGCAAGGTCAAGAATTTCGGCCTGTCGGAACCCGGGGCGCAGACGCTGCGGCGCGCTCACGCCGTGCTGCCGGTCGCGGCGGTGCAGAATGAATATTCGCTCTGGTGGCGAGCGCCGGAAAGCAACGGCATTCTCGACGCCTGCGACGAACTTCAGATCGGGTTCGTGCCCTATAGCCCGCTGGGCAAAGGCTTCCTGACCGGCGCGATGAGCAAGGACACGCAGCTGGCGGCCAATGACTTCCGCAGCAATGTGCCGCGTTTCCAGCCTGAGGCGCTGGCGAAGAACGAAGCGTTCGTTGACCTGCTGCGGCGCATCGCGCAGGAAAAGGACGCCACGCCGGCCCAGATCGCGCTCGCCTGGCTGCTGGCGCAGCGGCCTTATATCGTTCCCATTCCCGGCACGACGAAACTGCATCGCCTGGAAGAGAATATCGGCAGCGCCGCCATCACGCTGAGCGCGGATGATCTCGCCCGGATCAAGGCTGCGCTGGCCGAGATTCAGGTCGAGGGCGAACGCTATGCGCCCGCACAGGCCGCGATGGCCGGGCGCGACGCGCCCGAAAAGACGGCGCTCTAATCCTCATGCGCCGCGCCGGCGGGGCCACAGCCGCGGCTGTTCGGTCCCGCCGGCGCCCTGCGCGATCCGGCGCCGCGCAACGGCAGCGTCAATCCCGTCCGCTTGCGATCAGGCTGAGCGCCGCGCGCAATTGCTGCTGGTCCACATCGGCCAGCAGGCGCGCGAAGCCAGCCTCATGCGCGTCCATGATGCCGTCGACCCGCGCCCGCGCCTCTTCCCCGCGCGGCGTCAGCGACAGGGCGAAGGACCGCCCGTCCACCGGCGATTTTTCCAGATAGTTCTGCGCCGTGAGGCCCGCGATCAGTGGCACCATATTGGCGCGCTTGATCCCCAGCGCGCGCCCCAACTCGCTCTGGATGCACCCCGGATTGGCGCCGACCAGGATCAGGATCGTGCCCTCGACGGGGCGCAGCCCCACGGCGCCAAGCGCTTCCCCCAGGTCCGCCATCATCGTCGCCGACGCACGGCGCAGCAAATAGCCCAGGCGCGACGCGATCGGATCATGCAGTTCTTTGGGCACGTGCGGCTTTTCCATGACCCATGGCGATAAGGCTGTTGCCGCCCACAATCAACATTGCTATGTCTCATATCAATTAGGAGGAGTCAGGATATGCCTGCATCGGACGTTTCCCTGATGATCGGCGGCGAATCGCGCGCCGCAGCATCCACTTTCGACCGCGCCAACCCGGTGACCGGAGAGATCGCCACACGCGCCGCCGCCGCGAGCGTCGATGACGCCCGCGCCGCGGTCGATGCCGCGCAGGCCGCGTTTCCCGCCTGGGCGGCGCTGGGCCCCAACGCCCGGCGCGCGGCGCTGCTGAAGGCGGCCGACGCGCTCGACGCCCGCGCCGATGATTTCGTCGACGCAATGATGTCTGAAATTGGCGCGACCGAAGGTTGGGCGCGCTTCAACATCATGCTGTCCAGTTCGATGGTGCGGGAGGCCGCGAGCCTCACCACCCAGATCGGCGGCGAGGGCATTCCATCCGACAAGCCCGGCTGCATCGCCATGGCCATCCGCGAACCCGCCGGCGTCGTGCTGTCGATGGCGCCCTGGAACGCGCCGATCATCCTCGCCACGCGCGCGATCGCGGTGCCGCTCGCCTGCGGCAATACGGTGGTGCTCAAGGCGTCCGAACAATGCCCGCGCACCCATGGCCTCATCATCCAGGCCTTTGTCGAGGCGGGCCTTGGCGACGGGATCGTCAACCTCGTCACCAATGCGCCGCAGGACGCGGGCGATGTCGTGGGCGCGATGATCGACCATCCCGCCGTGCGGCGCGTCAACTTCACCGGATCGACCGCAGTGGGCAAGATCATCGCCCGGCGCTGCGCGGACAATCTGAAACCCGTGCTGCTGGAACTGGGCGGCAAGGCGCCCTTCATCGTGCTGGAGGACGCCGATCTGGACGAAGCGGTCAAGGCGGCGGCGTTCGGCGCCTTCATGAACCAGGGCCAGATCTGCATGTCGACCGAACGGATCATCGTCGTCGACGCGATCGCGGACGCCTTCGTCGAGAAGTTCCAGGCAAAGGTCGGCACTCTGGCGGTCGGCGACCCGCGCGCGGGGCAGACGCCGCTGGGCGCGGTGGTCGACACCAAGACCGTCGATCATGTCCGTGCCCTGATCGACGATGCGCTGGCGTCCGGCGCGCGGCAGCTGAACGGCGGCGAAGCGACGGGCGTGCTGATGCCCGCCCATGTGATCGATGGCGTCACGCCCGACATGAAGCTGTTCCGCGACGAAAGTTTCGGGCCAGTGGTGGGCATCGTGCGCGCCCGGGACGAGGCGCATGCCATCGCCCTGGCCAACGACACCGACTATGGCCTGTCTGCCTCGGTCTTCACCCGCGACACCGGCCGCGGCCTGCGCGTCGCGCGGCAGATCCAGTCGGGCATCTGCCATGTGAACGGCCCCACCGTTCATGATGAGGCGCAAATGCCCTTCGGCGGCGTCAAGGCGTCGGGCTATGGCAAGTTCGGCGGCAGGGCCGGGATCGACAGCTTCACCGAACTGCGCTGGATCACGATGGAAACGCAGCCGGGCCATTATCCGATCTGAGCCCGGCGCGCGCCCCCCTTCCCCCTCATCCGATCACGATCGCCCTCGCAACGATGCTGGGGCAAGCGAATTAAAAGGAGCCGTCATGACCAACATCCTGCCCGTCGACGGGGTCGACCAGGCCGAACTCGACACCGTCGCCTTCACGGTCGACAATGGCGTCGCCTGGGTCAGCTTCAATCGCCCCGACAAACGCAATTGCATGTCGCCGCGCCTCAACCGGCAGATGATGCGCGTGCTCGACGCGCTGGAGTTCCGCGACGATGTCGGCGTCCTCGTCCTTACCGGCGAGGGCACGGCCTGGAGCGCGGGCATGGACCTCAAGGAATATTTCCGTGAAACCGAAGCGCAGGGCCTTCAGGGCACACGCGGCGCGCAGCGCGAAAGCTATGGCTGGTGGCGGCGGCTGCGCTGGTATCAGAAGCCGACCATCGCCATGGTCAATGGCTGGTGCTTTGGCGGCGGCTATGGTCCGCTCTTCGCCTGCGACCTCGCCTTTGCGGCGGAAGAGGCGCAGTTCGGCCTGTCGGAAATCAACTGGGGCATCCTGCCGGGCGGCGGCGCGGCGAAGGTCGCGACCGAACTCACCAGCTTTCGCAACGCCATGTATCATGCGCTGATGGGCGAGAATGTCGACGGGCGGACAGCGGCCCAGTGGGGCTTCGTCAACGAAGCGGTGCCGCTGGACCAGCTCAAGGCGCGAGTGACGCAGGTCGCCAATGTCCTGCTGGGCAAGAACCCCGTCGCGCTCAAGGCCACCAAGGACGCCATCCGCCGAGTGCGCGAAATGACCTATGACAATGCCGAAGATTATCTGATCCGCGCCCAGGAAGCGGCCAACAGCTTCGACAATGAAGGCCGCAAGGAGGGCATCCGGCAGTTTATCGACGACAAGAGCTACAAGCCCGGCCTGGGCGCCTACGACAAGTCGAAGCAGAGCGCCTGACCCTGCAACCGGGCTGCCCGGCATGGCGGCCCGCCCCTGTCGGCAATGGAAGAATGGAGAGACGGACCCCATGACGGTCGAGACACTGAACCCGCCTGCCGCCGATGCGACGGGCACTGACCATCAGGCGCTCGACCGGCTGCTGCGGCCGCGCTCGGTCGTGATCGTCGGCGCGTCCGACAAGCCCGGCGCGCTGGGCGCATCGGTCCTCTCCAACCTTTCGCGCAACGGCTTTGCCGGCGACATCCACCTCATCAACCCCAAGCGGGCGGAGATTGGCGGGCGGCCCTGCCTGCCATCGGTCGACGCCCTGCCCGAAGGCGTGGATGCCGCCGTGCTCGCCATCCCGCGCGCGGCCGTGCTCGACACGGTGAAGGCGCTCGCCGCGCGCAGGGTCGGGGCCGCCATCATCTTTTCGGCCGGCTTTGCCGAAGGCGGCGAGCAAGGCCTGGCCGAGCAGCACGAGATCGGCCGCATCGCCGCGCAATCCGGCATGATCGTCGAAGGCCCCAATTGCCTGGGCATGACCAATTTCATCGACCGGGTGCCGCTGACCTTCGTGGAAACGGATGCGGTCCCGCTGGGTGACCGCAAGGGCATCGGCATCGTGTCGCAGAGCGGGGCCATGGCCTGCGTGCTGGGCACCACCCTCGCCAGCCGCGACCTTGGCCTCAGCTTCTCGGTGTCGACCGGGAATGAGGCCGCGTCGAGCGTCGAGGATTATGTCGACTATCTGCTGGACGATGATGCGACGCAGGTCATCGCCATGATCGTCGAGCAGTTCCGCAAGCCGCGCCGCTTCCTCGCCGCCGCGCGCCGCGCGAGAACGCTGGGCAAGACGATCGTGCTGCTGCACCCCGGCAAGTCCAGCGCCGCGCGCGAATCCGCCGCGACCCATACGGGCGCGATGGCGGGCGACTATCAGCTCATGCGCGCCAAGGTGGAGCGGGCCGGCGTCATTGTCGCCGAAACGCTGGAGGAACTGGGCGACATCGCGGAGATCGCGCTGCGCTGTCCCGCCGTGCCGGCCACGGGCGTTGCGGTGCTGGGCGAAAGCGGCGCGTTCAAGGCGCTGACCCTGGACCTGTGCGAGGGGCTCGCGCTCGACCTGCCACAGGTCGACGACGGCAACGCCCCGGCCCTGCGCGCCGCGCTGCCGGACTTTGTCGGCGTGTCCAACCCGCTCGACCTCACCGCCCAGGGCCTGGTCGACCCGCCGCTCTATCAGCGCACATTGGCAGCGCTGTTCAGCGACGCTCGCTTCGGCAGCATCGTCGCTGGCATCATCCAGACCGATCCGGTGACCGTCGGCATCAAGCTGCCGCCGATCCTGCGCGCGGTGGAGGAAGAGAAGCCCGCCAAGCCGGTGATCCTTGCCGGGCTGGACGAAGGCGCGTCGATCCCTCAAGACTGGATCGGTCGGCTGCGCGCCCTTGGCATCCCTTATTTTCCCTCGACCGAACGCGCCTTCCGCGCGCTCAAGCGGCTGAACGCCCATGCCCGCCGCGATTTCGGCGCGGCCGATCCCGCTCCCGCGCCCGCCATCGACCTGCCGGCGCAGGGCGGCGTCATCCCGGAATATCAGGCCAAGGCATTGCTCGTCCCGCTCGGCATCCCCTTCCCGCGCGGCGCATTCTGCACCAGCGTCGAGGAGGCGATCGCGGCCGCCGACCGGATCGGCTATCCGGTGGTGTTGAAGGCGCAGGCCGCCGCGCTCAGCCACAAGAGCGACGCGGGCGGCGTCCTGCTCAACCTGGCGAACGCAGATGCGGTGCGCGCGGCCTGGGACCAGCTGCATGCCAATGTCGCGGCTTATGACGCGGGCCTCAGGCTGGACGGCGCCTTGCTGGAAGGCATGGGCGAGCGCGGCGTTGAGCTCATCATCGGCGCCAAGAGCGATCCCGACTGGGGTCCCGTCGTGCTGGCCGGCTTTGGCGGGGTCACGGCGGAGATATTGCAGGATGTCCGATTGTTCACGCCCGACCTGCCGCTGGACGCGATCGTGCGCGAGTTGCACCAGTTGAAGCAGGCGGCGCTGCTGCGGGGCTTTCGCGGCGCGCCGGCGCTCGACGTCGATGCCGTGGCGCGGATCATCGCGACGCTCGGCCGCCTGCTGCTGGCACAGCCCGCCATTCGCGAAATCGACCTCAACCCCGTCATCATCTACCCGCAGGGCCAGGGCGCAGTCGCGCTCGACGCGCTGATGCTGGTCGCGCCGACCCATGGCTGATCGCGACGATCCGGATCATGCCGATCGCCCCGGTCGGCGAGAGGACGGGCGCATGAGCGTGGAGCGGCGCAGCCTGCTGCGCGCGATGCCCGGCGTCGCGCTGGCGAGCGCCATGGCGCCGGCGCAGGCGGCGGACGTCGATGCGCTGACGCCACCCTCAGATCGGAAGAGCGTCGTGTAGGGAAAGAGTGTAGATCTCGGTGGTCGCCGTATCATTAAAAAAAAA
>ENA-ORDG01000845-ORDG01000845.1-marine-metagenome-genome-assembly--contig:-NODE-845-length-13341-cov-2.765229_pt1 | contig 13341 bp, 6 predicted proteins | sample MGYA00248629_ERZ508524 | MGnify/ENA primary metagenome ERZ508524 (study PRJEB26194, sample SAMN05421901) | marine metagenome | isolation source: East of Rio de Janeiro, Brazil, South Atlantic Ocean...
GTGGCGGGGCGAATGGCAGTCGGCCAGGGGGGGGCGTAGATGCGCAGCTCGCGGCTGTCGGCGCTGCGCAGAACCAGTTCCTCGCGCCAGTCACCCACTATGTCGGCTGAAAGGGCTGGGTTGCGCTTGGTTCCGTTGTTGGATGCGACGCCCTGCGGCAGGAGCACCGGGTCTTCCTTGCCCGCCTGCCAGTTCCATTTGGTGATGCGGTCGCCATCGAGCAGTTCGCGCAGCGCGTCGCCGTCCCACCAGATGCCGAAATTGGCGGCGCGCGGGTGGCCGCCAGGGATGACGCCACCCTTCGCATCCCAAAGGTCCGCAGAGTTGGATGCCCAGGCCTCCACACCTGGATGGCGCGGATCGATGTCGATGGCGATGCCGCGCCCGGTGTCGCAATCGGCCGGCTTGGTCCAGAGCCGCTCGCCCGTGCGCGCGTCGAGCATGGCGGCGCCGATGTTGCCGTTGGCGCGCATGTCCTCATGCACGCCGAAACGCTCCAGCCCCGGACGGGACGGGTCGAGATCAGCGACGTGCAGCGCGTCGCCATGGAACAGCCGGGCGGTCCAGAGCCCCTTGCCGTCATCATCCACCGCCATCGCGCCATAGATGATCTCGTCCCGGCCATCGCCGTCCACATCGGCGACAGACATCTGGTGGTTCCCCTGGCCGCCATAGCCGTCATGGCCCGGGGCGCTACTGTCAAACAGCCAGCGACGCGTCAGCTTGCCATCCCGCCAGTCCCAGGCGGCGAGCACGGAGCGGCCATAATAGCCGCGCGCGAAGACGAGGCTGGGGCGGCGCCCGTCGAGATAGGCGACGCTGGCGAGATAGCGTTCGGAACGATTGCCATAGGCATCGCCCCAGCTTTGGACCATCGCCTCTGGCGTGGGATCATCGCCGCCCGGGCCACGCGTCGGCGCATAGGGCTGGCTGGCGAGCGCGCGGCCGGTGCGCCCGTCGAAGATGGTGAGATATTCGGGGCCGCGCAGGATTCGGCCTTGCAGGCGAGCGACCCGGCGTCCGTCAGGCAGCAAGGTGGCGCCGGTGCGGTCGGCCTGGGGCCGTTCACCCACAGTCTCGCGCCATTCGGCGGCGGCATCGCCAAGCGCCTTGCCGGCGCCGTCGATCGTGCCGTCCGCGGTCTTCATCGCGATCTCCGCGCGACCGTCGCCATCCAGGTCGCCTACGCTGGCATCATTGGCGCTGTAGCTGTAACGCTCGCCATCGGGCGTGGTCCGGTCGGCCGGCGGGTCGAGCGGGATGGAGAGATAGCCGCCGGTCCAGGGCGCAGCGTCGGCGAGCGGCCTGCCGCGCGCGTCGCGAAGGCTGTAGCGGCTCTCCGCGCTGCCCTCCGGATCGACGAGGCTGGTGGCGTCGGACGCCGCGATCGTGCGGAGGGGCTTGCCGTCGCGCAACAGGGTGAAACGGGTATTGGCGGGATCGGTCGCGAGCAGCCGCCAGCTGACATGCATGCCCTGCCCCGTCGAAAGCGGCACCACCACCAGCGCGCGGTCGAGCCGCTCCATCTGACGTCCGCCCGTCGGCGCCGATGTCGCCGCAGTGGCGGTTATCGTCGCCATGAGCGCCACCGCGCCGCCCCGGATCGCCAGCCCCGTGCCCATTCGCCTCATCATCCCTCTCCCTGATTTTGGAGCAGGCTATAAGAGGGTCGCGGCTATGGCAAGCGTGTTCCACATTCATATAATGCACACCATCATGTGGGACATGAGACACGCTTATTTCGTCACCTTGACGGCGTAGACCTGGTTGCTGCCGTCCATGTTGGAGCGGAAGACCATCCATTGCCCGTCGGGGGTGAAGGTGATGTTGGGTTCCAGCCGATAGTCATGCCGGCGCATGTCGACGATCTTTTCCGCCTCGAAGGTGCCGGGCGCAACCAGATCGGCGGCGTTGTCGGCGTGGATGCCGGCGACGTCGGGGATGTCGCGGGGCGTGAAGCGGTAGAGATATTTGCCGTCGGGCGCGTGGGCGACCATTTCGGCGTCGCCGCCGTCGCCCGAGAAATGCGCAAGGTCGGGCGCCTGATTGTAATGGACCGACCACAGGTTGCGATCGACATGATACCAGCGGCGACGGCCGGTCGCGAGTTCATAGCCCGCGAGCCAGAAGACCTCGCCGCGCGGCGTCTGGAGATCATACCAGATCCACTTTCCGTCGGGCGAGAAGAATTCATGCCCGGCGATTTCCATGTTCATGAAGCGTTTGTGGACCAGTTGCTTGCCCGTGCCGTCGGTGCGGATGGTCCAGATGCGGTCGACCTTGTGCCAGGGGCCTTCATGGCAATACATGATGAGGCCGGGATCGGTGGGCGAGAACTGCACATGGTTGAGCCAGTCGGTCGAGGCGACGACGACCTTCCGCTCGCCGGTGCGAATGTCGATGGTGAAGATTTCCATCGGTATCTTCGCTTCCAGCCGCTCGTTGAGGCGCACCTCCTTGGCTTCGGCGAAGGTCAGCGGCTGGCCGTCGGGGCCGGTGGCGGCATAGTTGGCCTGGCCGAACTGCTGCTTGATCTCGGGCTCTCCGCCCTTCTTCGTGCCGTCGGGCTGCAGCGGCCGGTCGCTGGCCGCCCATTGGCCGAGCAGCAGGCTTTCGTCCGCGTTGATCGAGCCGATCGAGCCCTTTGCCACGGTCGCGATGCGGCGCGTCCTGCCGCTGTCGATGTCGGCGGCGAAGATGGTGGTGGCCCCGCCCGCATCGTCGCGGCGGCGGCTGGCATAATAGGCGCTGCGCGTCCGGCGTCCGGTGAAGAGAAGTTGCAGATCGCGGCCCTTGACCAGCGGCGTCACGCTCCAGTCGGCGAGCGTCACGACGCTGATGCCATCGGGCGTGGAGATGACCATCTTGTCGCCCTGAGGCGTGTAGCTGTTCTGGTGGAAATAGAGGCTGGCGGCGCCCGCGGGCTCATTAGTGATCTGGACGATCCGATGCCCGGTGGTGGCGTCGGTCCACTGCCTGACCGGCTTGGCGAAGGCGGCGCCGGTCCAGGCGAGCGCCGCGAGCGTTATCAGCATGATGCCGCTTTTCATCGAGAGGTCCTTCTTCAGCCTTGCGCCGGCAGCGCGTCGGGGATCAGCGCCAGATTTTCGATCGCGGCCAGCCCCCATTGGGCGGCCGCATTGGTGGAGACATTCGGCCATTCGACGGTGGGGCCGAGATAGCGGGGGCCATCATGCGCGACGCGCGGGTCGCCGGTCGAGAGGCCAAGACCCGCTTCGCCGGAGAAGAACTCCTCCCAGGCGCGGCGCGCCATGGCGGCATCCTGCGTCTCATGCGCGAGATAGGCGGTGAGACGCGAATGGCCTTCGCGCAGGTTGCGTCCCTTCCAGGGAAAGGGAAAGGCGGCCTCCCACTGCGCGCGAGGGGCATTGAACCAGCGGCAATAGTCGAGCCAGGCCGCGCGATAGGTCGGCACGTCGAGCAGGTCGAGCAGTTCGGCATTGAGTTCGAGCGCGCCGAAGACGGCGTTGAGATGCGAGACGGCGATGCTGTCGCCCGCCCCCAGGAAGCGGCCGGTCGACAGGTCGAAGGGCGCGCTGCCCACCAGCCAGCCATATTTGAGGCCGCCGATGCTGGTCATGCCGGCGAGCAGCCGGTCGCGCCATGTCCGGTCGCCCGTCCGCTCCCATTCGGCGAGCCAGGACGAGGCGACCGCGCACCAGGTGGTGCCGAAGGTCATGTCGATCACGCCAGCGGGCAAGGGCTTGCGCGCGGCCCCCGGCACCTTGCGGCCGATTTCGACATGAGCGAGCGTCCGGTCGGACAGGATCAGGTCGCGCATCAGGTCGCCGACGCGCTCGTCGGCGGTCAGATAATAATAGATGCGGCGGTAGATGGCGTTGGAGATACGCGGCTGCTTGCTGCTGTCGCTCCAATGCTGGACGCCATGGCGCGTGCCCAGCCCCTTGAAGCGGCCGAGATGATAGACATCGACTTCGCCGGTGTGCCGCGTCATGGCTTCGGCGAAGCGGAACAGGCCCGCGTCGCCAGTGCGCAGGACGCTGAGCCACAGCCACAGGTCGGGCGACAATTCGCTATTATCCCAGGCGAAGCCGCCAATATCGTAGCGCCACTGGTGCCGATCCGCATCATAGGTGTGCATGACGTCGCCATGGTTCCAGAAGCCATACCAGCGGCGACGATCGACTTCGGCTTCGTAGAAGGCGGCCAGATTGCGGATCTGATCCTCGATCCGCGCCTTCATCGGGGTGGAGCGCTCGGGCAGGCTCCAGGGGCCAAAGACGTTCGCGGCATGGATGCGGCGCGGTTCGACCATCAGCTGCGGCGGGACGGCATTGGCCTGCGCCATGGCGGCGAGCCGGTCGGCGTCGGGCGTCGCCGCGCAGGCCCAGAGCGTCAGTTCGCTGGTGCGGGCAGTGCCGGTCGCACTGTCCCAGCCGGGTTCATAATCCTCATAGGTGATGGCGAGCCCTTCATTCTGGGCGTCATAGCCCTCCATGCCGAGCACGCCGCGATAGGGGCGCATGTCCATCGGCGGCGCATCGGGCGACCAGAGCCACAGGCCAAGCCGCGCCTGATCGGACGCCGCATCGCGAATGTCGATCTGCGTCGGGTGTCGCTGCCAGAAATAGCGCGCGGCGAGCGCGATGCCGCCCTGGGGCGAGCCGACATAGCCAAGGCCGAGCGCGCGCGTGCCCGCGGTCGCATCGATCCAGGCATGGCCCGGCTCGGTGCGCTTCACCAGCGCGAAGCCGTCGGCGCTGTGCTGCCGCAGGGAAAAGTCGCTCCAGGTCGGGATGCGATCCAGCAGCGGGCGGACGCTGTCGGCCATCGCCTCCATCGGCACGGCGCGGCCGGCGATCTGCGCGGCGCGCACGGCGTCACCGGGATCGCGGCGAAGGCCGGTGAGCGGCCGCACGGCTTCGGAGAAGAGATGGCCCGGTGTCGTGGCGAGGCGGACATGCCGGTCATGCGGTTCGCCGGCCATCGGCACGGCGGCGGCCAGCCCTAAGCTGCTGACGAAATCCTTTGCCGGATCGCCATCGAAGATGAAGCTGTGGACGATGCGCAGATGATCGCCGCCGGCATAGGCATAGAGGCGCAGGGTGAAGGGCAGCATGCGCCGCCCTTCCCCTTCATGCATCCCGTCGATTTTGACGACGGCGCGGACCGGCCCCTTCTGCTCGATGGTGACGGTTTCGATCCGGCCGGTGAGAGCGACGCGGCGACCCCGTTCGGGCGCGTCGTCGACGCTGGCGACGAGCGTGAGCGGCCCCATCACCTGGCGATCGCCCGACCAGGCGCCGGCGATGGCGACCGCGCCGCTGCGCGGGATGCGCCAGCGCGTGACGCCGCTGACGATGTCGATCGCATCGGCGGCTTCGCGCAGCAGCACCGGGCTTTCGGGCGGCTGCGGGCGGCCGGGAACGACGTCGAGCGCGCCGGGCTGGTCCGTGCCGGCGGGCAGCGCATGGGCCGACCATTTGAGCGAACCATCGGGCCAGGTGGCGAGCGTCCAATGCTGCGAGGGCAAGGGCTTGCCATCGCCGCGCAGGCTGAGCGGCGCGCCGGCCCTTACGGCCCCGCGCGGCCAGGGCACGCCGAATGTCTGGCCCAGGCTGAGCGGCGGGGCGTCATCATCGATCCAGCGGATCGGCGTCTGCGGCGGCCGGGGCGTCGCGGCGCGAGCGGAGGATGGCAGCAGCGCGGCGGCGCTGCCGAGCAGGCTGGCGCGCAGCATGTCGCGGCGGCCGATGGTGAACTGGCTGGTCATGTCCCCTCCTTCGCCGGTCTACAGCCGGATGATCGCGAAATTGCGTAGCTGGATATGGCTTTGGGTCGTGCGCACGCCGAAATGGCCGTGGCGATAGGGATGGCGGTCCGTCATGGCGAACAGCGTCTCGCCGTCGCGCTCCACGGCGATATGCCCGCCATCGGCGATCAGCCGCAGGTGGAACCAGCGATTGGGCGTCAGCATGGCGGCCGGGTCCAGCCGGTCATGGTCGGGCAGCAGCGGCCGGTCGCCCGCGCGCCCGACATAGCGGCGCATGCGCGTGGTGCTGTTCCGGTTGCCGCCGATGCCGACATAATAGGTGCGCAGGCTGTCATAGTCCTCAAAGACGCCGCTGCGCTTCGCCGCAAGGGCGGACTCGCCCGGCATCGCGGGGTCCTGCGCCATCCAGAAGGCGTTGACATCGCTGACGGCGTCCTGCGGCCCGCCCGCCTGCACCGCGCGCACATCATAGTCGATGGCGACGGGGCTGGTGAGCGGCTGGCGGAACCAGAGAGTGAGGCCGGCGGGCGTGTCGATGTCAAGCACGCCATCGCGCGCCGTCACCTGCGCCCGGGGCGAGGCGGCTTCCAGCCGCCACAGGCCAAGGCCATGGCGGAAATCGTCGCCAAAGAGCCTCTTGCCGGCGGGGGCGCGCGCCGCGACTGGCGTGGCAGCCAGCGCGGCGAGCATCGTCCGGCGCGTGAGGCCGATCACAGTTTCAGGCGGACACCGCCATAGACGCGGCGACCGAAGGTTTCGATGATCGTGCGGCGATAGACGCTGTTCGCATTTTCCTTGCGCGTGGCGTCGAGCAGGTTGACGCCTTCGAGGAAGAAGGAGACGCCGGGCATCACGGTGATGTTGAGCGAGGCGTCAAGCTGGCCATAGGCTTCGCCGAATTCCGGATTGCCGCCGCGACCGGCCGCGTTGATCAGATATTTGGAGCGCCAGTTATAGGCGCCGCGCAGGCTGACGACATCATCCTCATAATAGGCCGAGATATTGTAGCTGTGGCGCGACAGGCCCTGGAAGGGCAGGGAGTCGCCGGTGAAGCGGTCCACGCCTTCATAGCCGCTGTCCTTCGAATAGGTATAGTTGGCGATCACGCCCATCTGCTTGAGCAGCGGCACGTCGATAAAGTCGAAGGCGATCTGCGCGCCGGCTTCGACGCCGTTGATCGTCACCTTCTGCGTGCCGTTGGTGGGCACGGTGATGGTGTAGGTGACGCCGGTGGCGGGATCAGTGTAATCTTCGGTCGTGTTCTGGATGAAGCTGCTGATTTCCTTGCGGAAATAGGTGACCGACGCGAAGCTGGTGGCGTTGATATAATATTCGAGGCCGGCATCATATTGGCGCGCGCGGAAGGGCTGGAGCCCCGGATTGCCGCGCGACCCGGTCAGGCCGACGACGTCGAGCGTGAAGCGCGGGGCAAGCTGCTGCGGCAGCGGCCGGGCCATGACTTCGGTCGCGGTGACGCGCGCCATCAGCGTGTCGGGGATAAGCTCCGCCTTCAGGTTGAGCGAGGGCAGGAACTCGGTGTTCTTGCTGTCATAGGCGACCGGCGAGACGATGCCGGCCTGGCTGGGATAGCCCGAGGTATCGACCTGCGTGTTCACGACGCGCGCGCCGATCACGCCGCTGACCGGGACGGCGCCCACGTCGAAGGCGAAGGACGCCTGGGCAAAGCCGGCGATGTTGCGCTCGCCCACTTCCCAAGTGTCGGTGAAGACCTGGCACGTGCCGCCGGGACGTTCGGGGCAGCCGCCCTCCTCGAACGGGTCGGGCACGCCGATCGCGTCGGCGACGCCCTGCGTCATGTTGAGCCAGGCCTGATAGCCGTCGCTGAAGCCGAGATCGCCGGTGTGGAAGAAAGGCGAGGTGCCAAGCGACGCATAGCCCAGCGCATTGTCGATCTGCGCCTGCGCCGCCGGATCAGAAAAGCCGTTGAGGATAGTCGAGCGATTGAAGTATTTGCTGGTGACGGTGAGGTCGCGATACTGGCCGCCGATCTTGATCGAGGTCAGGACGCCGCCGTCGGGCTTATATTCCGCATCGAGCTTGGCCATTTTCTCGGTCTGATTGTCGTAGCGCGGGCGGCGCAGGACGGTCAGCTGGTTGATGCCGGCGCGGGTCGTGGGATCATTGGGCAGGATGATGTTGGGCGCATTCTGGCCATTGGCATAGTCGACGATCAGGCTGTCCATGCCGGTCACCGCGGCGGTGGCGTTGATCTCGTTATTATAGGCCTTGGCCTTGGCGTAGGAGATTTTGGGCGTCAGCGTCAGCTTGCCCGTGGTCCATTCCGCGCCGAGCGCCACATTATAGGTGGTGCGGCGAATGTCGCCCAGGATGTTGCGATAGGAAACGCCCAGCTGGCTGGTCTGCGCCAGCGCGGGATTGTTGGTCATTTCCAGATGCTCGACCGTGTTGTCGGGCCCGATGATCGTGTTTTCGGTGTCGACGATGCCGCCGCTGGTGCCGGTCTGCAGATATTGCGAGGTGACCGACTGGTTGGACCGCGTCCAGTTGCCTTCGAAATAGGCTTTGAGGTCATCGCTCGGCTGCCATTCCAGGATGCCGTTCAGCGCGTAGCGGCGGGTTTCCAGGCGGTTGATGACATAGCGCGGGATGTCGGGGAAGAAATCGCCGACGCCATCCTCGTTGAGGTCGTAGAGATCGCCATTGGAATCCTTGAGCTGCACCCAGCCGGTGGTGCGGGCCTGATGGCTTTCGACGTTGCGGTTCTCGAACGTGCCCGACACTAGGACGCCCAGCGTGCCGTCGGCGAAGGTGTCGCTGCCGATGATGGCGAGGCGCGGGTCCATATGGTCGCCAATGTCGGCATAGATAGCCTGGGCGGAGCCGGCGAGATAGGGCTTGCCGCCATTGTCGAACGGCCGGCGCGTGATGATGCGCACGGTGCCGCCGACGCCGCCTTCGGTCATGTCGGCAGTCGCGGACTTCACGACTTCCAGCCGGTTGACGAATTCGGACGGCAGGTCGCGGAAATCGACGTCGCGGCCGCCGCCGACCGTGGTCGAAAGCGCGGTCGTGCCGTTGATTTCGACCCGGTTGAGGCTGGGATCGGCGCCGCGGATGGTGACGCCCGCGCCTTCACCGTCGGCGCGCGAAATCTGCACGCCCGTCACGCGCTGAAGCGCTTCGCCGATATTCTTGTCCGGGAATTTGCCGATATCCTCGGCCGAGATGGCGTCGAGCACCTGGGGCGCGTTGCGCTTGGCGTTGAGCGCACCCTGAAGGCTGGAGCGGATGCCGGTGACGACGATGTCGGCGACCTCATCATCCTGCGCGGCCTGATCCTGGGGCGCGACCTCCTGCGCGGCGAGGGCAAGCGGCGTCACAGCCGCCAGCGCCGCATAGGAAATCGTAGCAAGTTTCACATAACGCAACCGCACCGGTCATCCTCCCTTATACCAATATTCCACATATTGGACTTTGATTGCGTTATTTGGAAAATATACGAGGCGCTTGTCAAGAAGGAGTTTCGACAGCGCGGTTCGACGCGCAGCGGCCGCGACGAAAGGAGCCGCAGCGGCGACGAACAAGATCAGTCAGGAAGCGAGGAAGCCGCGCCGGACGCGACTCGGAACGGCGCTGAGAGTGGGCGCCTAGGCCTGGATCGCGTCGGCGCTGGCGCGCAGGATCGGCGTGTCGAGGCCGAAGATCCGGCCCGATCCGCGCAGGTGCCGCTTGGCCTGATACAGCGCCAGATCGGCGCGACGCATCAATTCCATCTGGGTGGCGTCCGGCCCGTCCGCCAGCGCGGCGCCGACGGTGGCGGAGACGGCGCGCGTCTCGCCATCAAGGGTGATCGACACCTGAAGCTGATCCAGAACCTGCTGGACATAGTTGCCCAGATCCGCGCAGTCGCGCGGGCGCGTGACCAGCAAAGCGAATTCGTCGCCGCCCAGCCGCGCCGGAAAGGCGTTGGCCATGGAGCCCGCGCGCATTCGCTGCGCGATCGCCTTCAATATCTCGTCGCCCGCGGCATGGCCGAAACTGTCATTGACCGCCTTGAACCCGTCCAGATCCATCAGCAGCAGCGCGACCGGTTCGCGCTGCGACTTCGACGCCGCCAGGGTTTCGGCGAAGCGCTGTTCGAAGCTCGCGCGATTGGGCAGGCCGCTCAGGCTGTCGGTGCTGGCGCTGTGGCGCAGTTCCTCCTCGCGCAGATGGCGGTCGGTCACGTCCTGGAACACGCCGATGATCGCCGCCGGCCGCTCATGCCGAAATTCGATCTCGCCGATGCTGCGGACCCGGCGCAGGCGACCGTCGGCGGCGATCATGTCGGATTCGAAGTCGAACCCCTCGCCCGTACGCATCGCCTTTTGCAGGCGCTTGCGGATCAGCCGCCCCTCCTCCGCCGTGTAGAAGCCGAGCGCTTCCTCCAGCCCCGGGGTGGAGCCGATCGGCAGGCCGTGGATGACATAAACCTGATCGGACCATTGCAGCACGCCATCGTCGAGCGAGAGCCGCCAGGAGCCGATGCTGGCCAGCTTTTCCGCCTGGCGCAGCAGGCGGTGCTGGCCATCGAGGATCTCGGCGCGCTCCTCGGCCAGTTCAGCAAGATATTTGGCGTCCTCCGCCGTGGCGTGCGCGCGCAGCAGGCTTTCGGCGACCGCGGCGAGATCGCGCAGCGTGGCAAGATCGCGCGGCGAGAGATGGCGGGGCTTGGTGTCGATGATGCAGAAGGAGCCGAGGGCCGGCAGCGTGTCGGAATAGCCGTCATGATGCGGGCGCAGCGGCACGCCGGCATAGAAGCGGATATGGGGTTTGCCCTGCACGAGCGGATTGTCGGCGAAGCGCGGATCGGCGCAGGCATCCTCGATCAGGAGCAAATCATCTTCATGGATGGTGTGCGCGCAGAAGGCCTGGTTGCGGGGCGTTTCGCGCACCTGGCCCATGCCCTGGGCCGACTTGAACCATTGGCGGTCCTGGTCCACCAGCGACACCAGCGCGATGGGACAATCGAGCAGCCGCTGCGCCAACGCGGTCAGCGCGTCGAATTCCCGCTCCGGCGGCGTATCGAGGATGTGGAAGCTCGCCAGCTTGCGCAGGCGGGCGTCCTCCAACGTCTGATGCATGCGCCCTAAATCCTTATTGTCTGATAGTTTATCCTATAATCCTAAGATATGATTACCGATCCGGCGATCATCGCCGATCTGGCTCCGCCGGTCGCGTCGCCTGTTCGCCTGCGCTTGTCACTGTCAGCGGTTTTTCCGATTTCTTCCGTAGCGGCAGTGGGGCGTATAACCAGTGCGCCGCATGAGTGAGCGGCCGACCGAGAGAGGAGTCAATCCATGGACGCAAGGACAAGTGGAAGCCCCCTGAGCGATCCCCGCAAGGAGCCCGCCGCGATGCGCAGCCTGCTGGGCCGCACCAACCGGGACTGGTGGCCCAACCAATTGTCGCTGGACATCCTCCATCAGCAGGGCCGCACCGGCAACCCGATGGGCGATGATTTCGACTATGCCAAGGAATTCAAGAGGTTGGACCTGGCCGCGGTGAAGCGCGACCTGACCGCGCTGATGACCGACAGCCAGCCCTGGTGGCCGGCGGACTATGGCCATTATGGGCCCTTCTTCATCCGCATGGCGTGGCACAGCGCGGGCACATACCGCACCGGCGACGGGCGCGGCGGCGCATCGTCGGGCACGCAGCGCTTCGCGCCGCTCAACAGCTGGCCCGATAATGCCAATCTGGACAAGGCGCGTCGCCTGCTCTGGCCGATCAAGCAGAAATATGGCCGCAAGCTGAGCTGGGCGGACCTGCTGATCCTGGCGGGCAATGTCGCGATCGAGTCGATGGGCGGGCCCGTCTTCGGCTTTGGCGGCGGACGCGAGGATGTGTTCGAGCCGGAAAAGGATATTTACTGGGGCACGGAAGAATTCTGGGTCGGCCAGGAAGGCAATCTGACCCGCATCGACGAGGAAGAGGGCCGCGCGCTGGAAAGCCCGCTGGCCGCGATCCAGATGGGCCTCATCTACGTCAATCCCGAAGGACCCGGCGGCAAGCCCGACCCGATCCAGTCGGCCCGCGACATCCGCGAAACCTTCGCTCGCATGGCGATGAACGACGAGGAGACGCTGGCGCTGACCGCAGGCGGCCATACGTTCGGCAAATGCCATGGCGCGGGCGATGCATCGCTGGTCGGCGCGGAGCCCGAGGGCGCGGACATCGCCCAGCAGGGCCTGGGCTGGCAGAGCGGCCATGAAAGCGGCATTGGCGATCATACCATCACCAGCGGGCTGGAAGGCGCCTGGACGCCGACGCCGATCCAATGGTCGATGAACTATTTCCGCATGCTGCTGGACTATGATTATGAGCTGGTGAAGAGTCCGGCGGGCGCGCAGCAGTGGCAGCCCATCAACCAGAAGCCGGAAGATATGGCGCCGGGCGCGCACAGCCCCGACAAGCGGCTGCCCACGATGATGACGACCGCCGACATGGCGTTCAAGATGGACCCCAAATATCGGGAGATCGCCGAGCGTTTCTACGCCAATCCCGATGAGTTCGCGGACGCCTTTGCCCGCGCCTGGTTCAAGCTGACGCATCGCGACATGGGCCCCAAGGTCCGGTATCTGGGGCCGGACGTGCCCGAAGAGGACCTGATCTGGCAGGACCCGGTGCCCGCCGGTCCGGTGCTGAGCGACGCCGATGTCGCGACGCTGAAGGACAAGATCGCGGCGAGCGACCTCAGCATCAGCCAGCTGGTCAAGACCGCCTGGGCGTCGGCCGCGACCTACCGCGATTCCGACAAGCGCGGCGGCGCCAATGGCGCGCGCATCCGCCTGTCCCCGCAAAAGGACTGGGACGCCAATGAGCCCGAAGAACTGGCCAAGGTGCTGGCTGTCTATGAGGGCATCCAGCGCGATTTTGGCGGGCGCGTCAGCATCGCCGACCTGATCGTGCTGGGCGGCAATGTCGGGGTCGAACAGGCGGCAAAAGCCGCGGGGCACGACCTGCATCTGCCCTTCGCTTCAGGCCGGGGCGATGCGACGGACGAACAGACCGACGCCCACAGTTTTGAACCGCTGGAGCCCAAGGCGGACGGATTCCGCAACTATCTGCAGGTGCGCTTCAACGTACCGACAGAAGAGCTGATGGTCGATCGCGCGCAGTTGCTGGGCCTTAGTGCGCCGGAAATGACCGTGCTGGTGGGCGGCATGCGCAGCCTGGACGCCAACGTGGACGGCGCCGACCACGGCGTATTCACCGATCGCCCGGGCACCCTGAGCAACGACTTCTTCGTCAATCTGCTGGACATGTCCACCCGGTGGGCGCCGTCGGAAAACAACGAAGGTCTGTACGAAGGGCATGACCGCCAGAGCGGCGAGCTGAAGTGGACCGCCACCCCGGTGGACCTGATCTTCGGTTCCAACGCCGAGCTGCGCGCGGTGGCGGAGTACTACGCTCTCAGCGACAACGACGATAAGTTCGTGAGCGACTTCGTGGCCGCCTGGACCAAGGTGATGAACCTGGACCGCGCCGCGCTCTGACACCCTGCTTCAGAACTTTTTCAGGCAACCCTCCCGCCGGCCCGTGCAAGGCCGGCGGGCTTCCCC
>ENA-ORDG01000846-ORDG01000846.1-marine-metagenome-genome-assembly--contig:-NODE-846-length-13337-cov-4.962443_pt1 | contig 13337 bp, 16 predicted proteins | sample MGYA00248629_ERZ508524 | MGnify/ENA primary metagenome ERZ508524 (study PRJEB26194, sample SAMN05421901) | marine metagenome | isolation source: East of Rio de Janeiro, Brazil, South Atlantic Ocean...
TTCGCCAAATGACGATTCGCATCAATATCACTCCATCTAATTTCAAATTCTTTATGGTACATATTCTATAATTTTGAGCAAAACTACTAAAATCTGTTATGCAAGCATAGTTTTTAAATAAAATTTATAAGACTTGGGCAATCCCTATCGGGCCGGGCTATTCGTTTGTATCTTTTTTAGTGATTCAATTAATTCATAAAACCAAAAAACCAGAACTTCACTAAAAAAGGATACCACTGCTATCCCTATTGCAAAAAAATCAAATGCCCGTAAATCAAGGTATACATTATTGTTTTTATTACCTTTGCGCAACTTTTAAAATAAACGCATGATTCAATCTATGACGGGTTTTGGGAAAAGCATTGTAGCGCTTCCCGGCAAAAAAATCACTATCGAACTTAAGTCTTTAAACAGTAAAAATTTAGACCTTAACGCTCGTATGCCTTCTCAATACCGAGAAAGAGAATTAGATCTACGAGGCAAAATTGCTAAATCACTATCTCGTGGTAAAGTAGATTTTTCGTTATATGTTGAAATTACCGGCGAAGCCACTACTGCTTCCGTTAATGCAGCAGTCGTAAAAAAATACATTCAGCAATTAAAAGAAATTCCGCCTACAGGAAGCGCAGACGAAGCTTCTTTATTAGAAATTGCGATGCGTTTACCCGATACCTTAAAAACAGAACGTGAAGAAATTGACGAATCTGAATTTAATGCCATCGATCAAGGTTTAGAAGAAGCTTTAGCAGAGATCAACGATTTTAGAGACGCAGAAGGAAAAGCTTTAGAAAAAGACTTTGTTTTAAGAATAGAAACACTTCAGCAACTATTACAAGAAGTGATCGAAATAGATCCGCAACGAATCGATGCGGTAAAAGAGCGATTACAAAAAGGGATCGAAGAGCTAAAAGAAAACGTAGACGAAAACCGCTTTGAGCAAGAGCTTGTTTATTACATTGAAAAATACGACATCACCGAAGAAAAAACTCGCCTAGAAAACCATTTAAGCTATTTTACAGAAACGCTAAATTCTAGCGATTCTAACGGTAAAAAGCTCGGATTTATTGGTCAAGAAATTGGTCGAGAAATAAATACCATTGGGAGTAAATCTAACTTTGCGCCCATGCAAAAACTCGTGGTACAGATGAAAGACGAGTTAGAAAAAATAAAAGAACAACTTTTAAACGTACTTTAAATGATAGAAGGTAAACTTATTGTCTTTTCTGCACCTTCGGGTTCAGGTAAAACGACTATCGTTCAACACCTACTAAAACAAGAAGATCTTAACCTCGATTTTTCGATCTCGGCAACTTCTAGAGCTCCGAGAGAAAATGAAGAAAACGGTAAAGATTACTATTTTATGTCGTTAGACGAATTTAAAACCCATATTAAAAACGACGATTTTTTAGAGTGGGAAGAGGTTTATCGCGATAATTTTTACGGTACGTTAAAAAAAGAAGTCGAACGTATTTGGGAGCAAGGCAAACACGTCGTTTTTGATATCGATGTGGTAGGCGGTTTAGATATTAAACACATTTACCCGGAGCGTACTTTGGCCGTATTTGTAGAGCCACCAAGTATCGAAGAGTTAAAAATTAGACTTAAAAAGCGTAAAACCGAAACCGAAGATCGTATTAATATGCGCGTAGCAAAAGCCTCTATCGAGATGGCAACAGCACCGCAATTCGACTTTATAATTGTAAATAACGACTTGCAAACCGCGCTAGACGAATCGTATAACTTGGTTAAAAATTTCATTAACAACTAAGAAGTTTTGCAAAAGAAAATAGGCTTATATTTCGGGACGTTTAATCCTATTCATATTGGTCATTTGGCGATTGCCAACCATATGGTAGAATTTTCAGATCTAGATGAAGTCTGGATGGTGGTCACTCCGCATAATCCTCACAAGAAAAAAAGCACACTTTTAGCAGATCATCATCGGTTAGAAATGGTATATCGTGCTACAGAAGCTTACGACAATATTAAGCCTAGCAATATTGAGTTTGGTTTACCGCAACCCAATTACACGGTAAATACCTTAGCGCATTTAGAAGAAAAGTATCCAGATTACCAATTCGCCCTAATTATGGGAGAAGATAATCTAAACACCCTTCATAAATGGAAAAACAACGAAGTGATCTTAGAGCGTTTCGAGGTTTTTGTATATCCGCGAGTTACTTCAACAACCATTAAAGAAGAATTTAAAAATCATCCGAAAATTACAAAAGTTGACGCTCCTATTATGGAAATCTCAAGCACTTTTGTACGAAATGCCGTTAAAGACGGTAAGAGAATTACGCCTTTACTTCCGCAGAAAGTTTGGGAATACATCGATGAGATGAATTTTTATAAATCGTAAAGCCGCTCTGCAAAATCTTACAAAACGGCTTTACTAAATAACCAACCAAAAAATCTATTTTAATAACGGAAGCTTTTCTAGATAATTGCATAAAAGCTAGAAAATGAATGTTAAAAATATCGAATCTTACCATTAAAAATCGGTTAGAGGTTTTAACTTTGAAATAAATTAAAAAGGGTTATGAATAGAGATGCAAAATTTGCAGTTTTAGGTGGCGGTAGCTGGGCAACCGCAATTGCGAAAATGCTATGTGAAAATGTAGATAAAATCTATTGGTATATGCGTAATGAAGCAGCGATCGAGCACATTCGCAAAGAAGACCATAACCCAAATTATTTAAGCTCTGTTGAATTTGACAATAACCAACTACAACTCACCAGCGATATTAACGAAGCGGTAGAAAATGCAGATTATTTGGTTTTTGTAATTCCATCCGCTTTTTTAAAAACAGAATTAGACGCTCTTTCTGCCTCTCTTCAAAATAAAGTAATTTTTAGCGCCATTAAAGGTATCGTACCGGAAACCAGCTTGATCGTTGGTGAACATTTTCATCAAGTGTATGATATCCCTTTTGAAAATATCGGAGTAATTACCGGTCCGTGTCACGCTGAAGAGGTTGCTTTAGAACGTCTCTCCTACCTTACCATTGCTTGCGCTAACGAAGATCACGCTAATTTCTTAGCAGAGCATTTAAGCAGCGAATACATTAAATGCAAAACAAGTGAAGATGTGGTCGGTACAGAATATGCCGCGATGCTAAAAAACATTTATGCGATCGCAGCAGGTATTGCGCACGGTTTAGGTTACGGCGATAACTTTCAGAGTGTTTTAATGAGTAATGCGATTCGTGAGATGAAGCGTTTCATTAAAAAAACCTATAAGATGAAGCGTAACATCAACGATTCTGCCTATTTAGGAGATCTGTTAGTGACCGGTTATTCGGTTTTTAGTAGAAACAGAATGTTCGGGAATATGATCGGGAAAGGTTACACGGTAAAAAGCGCCCAAATGGAAATGAATATGGTTGCTGAAGGTTATTATGCCACCAAAAGCGCTTACCAGATTAATAAAGAAAAAGCTAAGAAAGCACGCACACCCATTATCAATGCGGTTTATCAAATTCTTTACGAGCAGAAAAACCCCAAAAAGACTTTCATTAAATTAAGCGAAAAGCTTAATTAACTTCAACAGACTTGAAAAACAATCATTTTTTTAGCGCTCTTTTAGTAGCTCTTGGCGCAGCGAGCTATGGTATTTTAACCACTTTTGTAAAATTAGCATACGCTGAAGGTTACAATACTTACGAGGTTACCTTCTCACAGATGCTATTAGGTTTTCTAGCTTTATTAGTGATCAACTTCTTTTATAAAGGCAAAAAGCAGACAAAACCAGTTACCAAAGCTTCTTCTAAAAATATAATTCACTTAGCGCTGGCAGGAACCTCTTTAGGCTTTACGAGTATTTTTTACTATTTAGCCGTTCAATATGTTTCGGTATCGATTGGTATTGTCTTATTGATGCAAAGCGTTTGGATGGGCGTGGTTTTTAACGTCATAAAATCAAAAGAGCGACCTACCTTATTAAAAATTTTAGCGGTTGTGCTTATTTTAACAGGAACGTTCTTAGCTACCAATGTTTTTTTCGATGAGTTTACTATTAGTCCGCTAGGGGTTTTGTTTGGGTTATTGGCTGCTTTGTCTTACACGGTTACGATTTACACCTCAAATACGGTTGCCAAACATTTACCTGCCATCACTCGAAGTAAATGGATGATGTTGGGCGGATTTATAATTGTTGCTCTTCTCGCTATTCCTTATTTAAATGAAAACTTCAACTGGAATGTGTTTACAAAATGGGGACCCATTTTAGCATTGTTCGGCACCATTCTTCCGCCTTTATTAATGACTCAAGGAATGCCGAAATTGAATGTAGGTTTAGGGGTAATTATTACTTCAATAGAATTACCGGTTGCCGTAATTGCAGCTTATTTCATTTTAAATGAAGAAGTAAATTTGTATCAATGGTTGGGTATTTCATTCATCTTGACCGCGATTGTGGTGATGAATTTGAGAAAACTTCAGCAATAAAATTTAACTCGCTAAAATACCTTCCTCCTCCATTAGAGGAACTTTCTTGGCGTTAGCTTCAGCAATTGTATGCTTTTTGAAGATGAAATTCTTATGAAGCATTTTTCCTTCAGCAAAAAAGCTAACTGAAAATTCGTTATTTAGCTTTAAAACATTCGGTTCTAGATATTCAACTTTTGCAAAAGACTTCGCGCCCAAAATTTTTAAAGTGTGACGCATAGTCGATGTTTTGTCTTTCTTATCGTAACCATTAGAAACGATGAGTACAGTTTCTAACGGATAGTTGTTTTCATTAATTAAATATGCATACCAATCGTGCGTACGGTGGTCTTTATTAAACTCATTAACCGCAACTAAATAAACGCCTTCTACTACAGGAATTTCAATATCTTTCTTCACAACTACTAATCGTTAAGTCGATGTTTAATTTTTTGATAGGCAATCGCAAATAAGATCACGGCAACCGCTAACAAGATTAAACCAATGGTAATTTTTAAAAGTGCGATGATAAAAGTGACGTATAAAATAACGCCTAACACGATAATTACCAATGCAAAAAAGCCTATCCTCTTCATATTATAAAACAGATTTAAACTGATCTAAGAAACGAACATCGTTCTCATAAAACATTCGAATATCACCGATTTGATACAGTAACATCGCAATACGTTCGATACCCATCCCAAAAGCAAAACCAGAATATTCTGTTGGATCGATATTACAGTTTTTAAGTACGTTAGGATCTACCATACCGCAACCCATAATTTCTAACCAACCGGTTCCTTTAGTGATTCTGTAATCCGTTTCGGTTTCTAAGCCCCAATAAATATCTACCTCGGCACTTGGCTCTGTAAAAGGGAAATATGAAGGGCGTAATCTAATTTTAGACTTACCGAATAATTGCTTAGTAAAGTAAAGTAAAGTTTGCTTTAGATCTGCAAACGAAACGCCTTTGTCGATATATAAACCTTCTACCTGATGAAAAATACAGTGTGAACGCGCAGAAATTGCTTCGTTTCTAAATACTCTTCCCGGAGAAATCGTACGAATTGGCGGCTGATTGTTTTCCATATATCTCACCTGAACACTTGATGTATGCGTTCTTAGTAGAATTTCTTCAGGATCGGTTTGAATGAAAAACGTATCCTGCATATCTCTGGCAGGATGATATTCCGGAAGATTTAAGGCCGTAAAATTGTGCCAGTCGTCTTCCATCTCCGGTCCTTCAGAAACATTAAAACCAATGTTCGAGAAGATGTCGATGATCTGATTTTTAACGATAGAAATAGGATGACGCGAACCAATTTCGATAGGTTCACCGGGACGTGTTAAATCGCCATACACACCTTTTTCTTCCAGCTTGCTTTCTAACTCGTCTTTTAGCTGGTTTACTTTATCTTGCGCGGCAGTTTTAAGCTCGTTAATGGTTTGCCCAAACTCTTTTTTAGATTCGTTAGGCACGTTTTTAAATTCAGCAAAAAACTCTTTTAAGATTCCTTTTTGTCCTAAAAATTTAATTCTGAAGTTTTCTACTTCCTCTTGTGTCGAGGCTGAAAATTTTTCTACTTCAGCAATGTAATTTTTAATCTTATCTATCATTTTTCTTCAACTTATAAAGGCGCAAAGTTAAGAAAATAGAAAACTAATGGAAGTTTTTTAACGGGGTATATTTTCAGAAGAAATTCTTAACCGATCTTTATAAATATAGCGCATTAAAAAGAAGACCGAAATTGCTCCGAAACTATGCCAAAGCCAATGCGTGCCTACTTCAAAAATATCGGCTCTTTTATCTAAAATTCTGAACGTAATCGCACTACTAAACGATAATAAGGCGAATAAAATATTTTCACCGAATTTGAATTTCGTTTTCACCAAGTAAATACACATCGGTAATAACAACCCGATAGCTGTAGAAATATAGTCAATAGAATTACCTAATTTATAAGGCCAATTGATAAACTTTGGCGCAAAAAGTAAAAGCAGAACAATCGCGAGCAAACCGTATTTTTGCAACGAATTTTCGCCATCTTTAAAGGTAAAATAAATCGAGGCTGAAAGACATAAAATTACAATAGGCACCCAATCCATCAATAACCAAATTTCGTGACTTCGCGTACCGTGATAAATCGTACCGCCTACAAAACCTATAAATAAAATGGGTAATGCATAGGCCAAGAATGCTTGCTGTTTTGCATTTTTATAAACGCGTACCGAGAAGTAAATGACGATCGCTAAAAACAATAAGTTACTAAACGTATTAAAAGGCTCTACCGGAAATCGACCTTCAACGGTTTCCCGATAAATTGGCCCGCTATCGTTAGGGAAACTTATAGCTTTTAAGAATAGATTCATTTATGCAATGTATTCTTTTTCTTGAAAATATTGCACGATCGCTTCTTTCATCATAATCGCTTGTTCTCCTGCTTTAAGATTAGGCAGTTGTTCTAAAACTTTATAATGCGGCCAGCCGTCTTCATCGATATAATCAAACTCATAATACCCATAAGGTTCTAAAAGTCTGCAAATAGCAATATGCATTAGATCTAATTTTTGATCTTTCTTAAACCGTCGGTGCAGTTGCCCTAATTCTTGCACGCCAATTAGGTAAATAATTGCATCTAATTCTAACACATCTCCATCTGCAAATTGCTGAGATAGTTTTTGCTGAACTCTCTCCCAATTTTGTTTTAATTCTTCATCTCTTGCCATAGGTGCAAAGATAAGCAACTTCTTTTGCCAAAATAATTATATTTGCTTTTATGAATTTAGTTGATGTTGTTATCGTAATCATCCTAATCTTAGGCTTTGTACGCGGAGCTATGCGAGGCTTAATTGTTGAACTGGCTTCTTTAGTCGCACTCATTGCAGGGATTTACGGTGCCATACATTTTTCTTACTTCGCTATCGATTTTCTGGGTGAAAAGCTTTCTTGGGATAAAGAGTATATTAAGATCGCAGGCTTTGCGCTTACTTTCTTACTCATTGTTTTACTTATTTTACTCATCGGAAAACTACTTACCAAACTCGCCGGAATGATCGCACTCGGAATTGTAAACCGAATTTTAGGTGGAATTTTCGGACTTATAAAGTTTGCTTTCGTTCTTAGTGTGATCGTTATGTTTTTAACTAACCTCAACAAAAACATTACTTTTTTAGATGAAGGTCATTTTAAAACTTCTATCTTATTAAAACCTATCAAAAAAGTAGCACCGATCGTTTTACCGCCGGTTTTAGAAGGTTTTGAAGAAACCAACGATAAATTAAACGCATAAAAAAAGAGTCGAAATTATTCGACTCTTGAATTTATTTTAAGTTGAAGTAAATTCTTAGAAATCTAATTTATATACTTCATCTAACTCATCGTTATTACTTAAATTCACGCCAAGATCGTTAACTAAACCGGTACCAACGCCGTAAGCCCAACCGTGAACGGTAAGTTTTTGGTCATTTTTCCAAGCGTTTTGCACGATAGAAGTTTCAGCAAGATCAAAAACTTGCTCTACCACATTTAGTTCAACAAACTTATCCCAACGTTCTTTTTCATCCTCAATTTTTTCTAATTCTGCTTGATGTTTTCTGTAAACGTCTTTAATATGTCTAATCCAGTTATCGATTAAACCGATAGATTTATGCTCCATCGCTGCTTTTACACCACCACAACCATAGTGACCACAAACAATAATATGTTCAATTTTAAGAGCATTTACCGCGTAATCTAAAACGCTCAACATATTCATATCGGTATGTACGACCATATTAGCAATATTACGATGTACGAAAACTTCTCCCGGAGGCGCTCCGATAATTTCATTTGCCGGCACACGACTATCTGCACAACCAATCCATAAAAGTGGTGGCTGCTGTCCATTTTCTAAGCGTTTAAAAAATTCTGGATCACTGGCTAACTTTTCGTTTACCCAGTTTTTATTATTGTCAAGAATTTTTTTATAAAACTGTTGTCCCATAATGTAAAGATTTAAGCAATTTGTTTTTTCTCTTTTTCAAAAAATTTCTTATAGCTTTCAGGGTTTTCAAACTTCCCTTTCTTAGAGACAAAGGTAATGGTTATATTTCTTTCTTTAGCTTGAACAGAAAATTCATCTAAAATTTCAATCACATCATAATCAATAGATTTTACTTTTTGAGCATTGATTTCTAAGATCGCTCCGTTTGGTAATTGCTGAAGTTCTCTATTAATTGCTCCTTTATTTAAAAATGTCACTTCTTCTGCTAATTCTAATTGATAGTTCTTGCTATTAGCAGCTACTTTTTCTTGATGTAAAAAATGTGAATTTTTATAACTATTCAGTAAAATTACAATAATGCCGACCGCTAAGCCCAGACCAATACCGATAAGCAAATCGGTAAAAACAATACCAAGTATGGTAACAATAAAAGGGACAAATTGAGTTAAACCTAGACTCCACATTTTCTTGAAAAGTGATGGTTTTGCCAATTTATAACCCACAACTAATAAAATAGCAGCCAAAACAGCTAGCGGAATCATATTAAGCAATACCGGAATCGTCACTACAGAAATAAGCAAAAAGAAACCATGTAAAATAGCTGAAACTTTCGTTTTTGCGCCCGATTGCACGTTTGCAGAACTTCTTACAATTACCTGCGTAATCGGCAAACCTCCTATAAGACCAGAAATAATATTACCTGTTCCTTGCGCTAATAATTCTCGATTTGTTGGCGTTACTCGTTTTTGCGGATCTAATTTGTCTGCAGCTTCTACGCATAGCAATGTTTCTAAGCTTGCAACAATAGCGATTGTCGCTCCGGTTAATAAAACACTGTAATTAGTAATTACGCTAAAACTAAAATCAGGAAATGTGAATTGCGAAGTAAAATCATCAAAACTTTCCGGTACGGGAACGTTTACTAAATGTTCTTCAGCAATACCTAAATTGCTTCCTTGCATCGTTACATAATAAACAACACCTGCCACGACAGCAACCAAAGGCCCCGGAATGATCGTAAAGATTTTAGATTTTTTTGCTAAAACAAATTCCCATAAAAGTAGAATTGCAAGTGAAATAAGCGTTACAATTACCGCTCCTACAGAAATATAATCAAGCATATTGAAGAGTTCTGTAAAAGTATTTTCGCCATCGGCTTGTAAGAATTGAAGTTCACCTTCATAATCTTTATCGTAGCCAAACGCATGCGGAATTTGTTTAAGAAAAATGATAATTCCGATACCGGCAAGCATTCCTTTAATTACAGATGAAGGAAAGTAATACCCGATGACTCCGGCTTTTAAAACTCCTAATAAAATTTGTAGAACTCCGCCAATTACCACCGCGACCAAAAACTGCTCAAAACCTAAATTAGCGATCGCTCCCAAAACTATGACGGCTAAACCTGCTGCTGGACCGCTAACTCCTAGCTGAGAACCACTAATAGCTCCTACCACAACGCCGCCAATAATCCCCGCGATTAATCCTGAAAAAGCCGGCGCTCCACTCGCTAATGCAATACCTAAACACAAAGGCAAGGCTACAAAAAACACAACAACACTAGCCGGAATATCTTTATTGAGATGCTTCAACATAACTTTAGAATTTTTAAAAATGTGATTAAAGAATAAAATCTAAAAATTGAGTGCAAGCCCTACGCACCTGAAAAATTACAAATAGTCGTAGTTTGGCCTAATCTTCAATAGCAAGATTTGTTAACACAAAATTAAGAATTTTCGGTTATGTTTAGTGAATTCACCTAAAAAAAGCTATTTATTAAAGCTCCTTCAAATCATTTTCTTTGATCCAGCCTTGTCGGCCATCGGCTAATTCAATCTTATAAAAGTTATTAAATTCATCTAACAACTTGATTTTAGTGCCCTCGTGTAGAATAAATACGTTTGACGAACTTGGGTTAGGTTCAGATAAAACCGTAGATTCTTCAGCAAAAACGATTGCAAATTTCTTTTTCTGCTGAATGTCGAATTGTAAATAAGCAAACACTACAGAAGAGATCATTACCAAAGTACTTAGCACAAATAGCGTAAAAAAGGCTCTTTTCTTGGTGGTCGTTGCAGAAAAATAATACAAGAAAAAGAAAACGACTAAAATTACAGAAGCCACAACTGCCAACCAAGCCCAGCCATTGTAACTCAATTTTGAAATAATACCGTCTACGATTTTAGAAAGACTTCCTTTAGGCAAAGTTTCAATAGCATCTAAAGTCATATTCTGTGCGAAAACCAGGTTGTTTTGCGCATCTTTATGATTAGGATCGAGCAACAATGCTTTTTCGTAATTATAAACACTTGGCGCGATGTGATCTAGTTTGTAATGTGCATTTGCCAGGTTGTAATAGAGATTAGCAGAAGTTTCACCATTCGCTAAAATTTTTTCATATTTTTCGATGGCATTATTGTAATTACCATTTGCATAATCTTGAGAAGCTTGCTCAAACAAAGCTTCGTTATCTTGAGCAAACAAACCTGCACTTAGCAATAAAAAAACAATCAATAACTTTTTCATCTTACCACTGCTTATCTAATTCTGAAATTGTTGTTTTGGCTTTATCGTAATCTTGTTGCATCCCAACATTAGAAGTTGGCGTATATCGAGCAAATTCACAACTTTCTAAAATACCGATAAATGCTGAAATCGTTTCTTGCGCTACGCCGCGTTCTGCCAATAAAGCTTTGATCTTATCTTTGCTCATCTCTCCCGTTTTAATAGAAAGTTTCGCCTTTAAATAATTATGCAACGCGCGTTCTAAAGCTTCGTAAAATTGCTTTTGGTCACCCAAATTTTTCTTCGCTTCAGATAAATATTTACGAGCAAGTTTATCGGCTTTTTTAGACGTATTATTGGCTGCATCTGCCAAGTAGCTTTTTCGTTTTTTACCGGTAAAAATCCCTATCGGAATTAATAGTAACGGCATCACCACTCCTGCCCAAAAACCAACACTTTTAAAAAACGGAGCACGATCAATCGGTTTTAAATTAGCGTCTAGCTGAATATATTTAAACTGACTTGGCGCTGAAGCTACTGTTTGTTTTGTGTTGCCTTCTGAAGTTGTTGATGTTACCGGAGTCGAATTATTGATCGGGCCGTTTTCCACATTCAACAAAATTTCTTCGGAAGTAAGCGTTTTATAAGTTTCTGTTCTCGGGTCGAAATAACTAAAACTTACCGGATTTATAGGGTATTTCCCTTTTAACTGCGGAACTACCGTATAGTTATCAGAAATGTTCCCGTACATTCCATTTAAATTGGTGTTTACATTTTCCTGATGTTCCGGTTCGTAAACTTCTAAAGAAGACGGTAAATTTAACTTCGGAAGCTGAAATAATTTTAAATTCCCATTCCCCGAAACCTGAAGCTTAATTTGCAAAGATTCTGTAGCATCCAACACGTCTTTTGTATTGGTCACTTTAAAGTTGAAACTCCCAACAGCTCCCGTAAAATTAGCCGGTTTGCCTTCGCTAGGCAACGCTTTTACATCGATGGTTTGATTGTTAGAAGAAACGGTGCGTTCAATGGTTTCATATAAACGTCTTCCAAAAATATCACGACGGTCTGAAGGTACATTTACAGGAACGGTAAGCGAAAGAGGTTCTATTTTTAATTTACCGGTTTTCTGCGGATAAAGTACCGTTTCTCGAATTACCACATATTGGTAAGGATCGCCACGATAGAGATCTTCTTTTACGCTTAATTGCTTAATATCGATATCTTGACTCCAAAAATCGGCATACGTTGGGTTGTCTTTTGGGTACCATTGTCTAACGGTAATTTCCGGACTAAAATAGAGTTTGTATCGTACCGAAATACCTTCATTTAAATACGGGTTTCGGTTAGAAATTTCAGCTACTAAATGAATATTATCGGCCGCAATAATTTCTGGGTTTCTTCCTTCGGTTGGAGTATCGACAGCGGCGGTTACTTCAATATCGATAAAAGGTGTTTTGTAGGTTTGCCCTTCTATTTCTACTTCAGCTTGACCAATTTTAAAGTTTCCTCTTCCGTTAGGTTGAAGAAAATAACTATACTTTTTTTGAAAAGACATTTTACCATTGGTAAAACTCTGACTGATCGATTGGTTGGGACCACCAATTACCGTAAAGCCTTTAAAATCTGGCGGATTAAAATTATCGCCGTCTTGATTCATGGTAAAATCGACACGTAAACGTTCGTTAACGCCCAGCTTTTCTCGGCTGGCTTCGGCTTCAAATTTTACTTGTGCCCAACCGGCAACCGAAACAAATAACAGGATGTAAAAAATAAACTGCTTCATCTTTATTACCAATCTTTATCTGTGCTTTTAGGCTGACCTTTTGCTCTTCGAGCGTTAATTTTATCTTGAATTTCTTTCTCTTGATTCTCCATAGCTTCTAACAAATTCTTCATTTGTTGCGGCGACATTTGTCCTTTCACCGGCTGCTGGCTTTGCTCTTTTCCTTCTTCACCACTATCTTTTTGCTGCTGCTTATCGGGTTGCGGTTTTTCTTGATCGCCGTCGCCTTCTTTTTTCTCTTGCTTATTTTCTTCGCTTCCCTGCTCTTGATCTTTGCCTTGATCGCCTTCTTGGTTATCTTTTTTATCTTGGTTTTTCTGCTGGTCTTCTTTATTTTCTCCTTCTTCGTCTTTATTCTTTTTATTCTGCTCTTCTTGATCTTTGCTTTTATCTTGATCTTGCTGCATTTGCTCAGCTTTCTTTTTGGCGATCGCTAAATTATAACGCGTTTCTTCATCGGTCGGGTCGTTTCTTAAAGCATTTTTATAAGCTTCGACCGCTTCGCCATATTTTTCTTCTTTCATAAAAACATTTCCTTGGTTGTGAAATGCTTTGTGTTTAGTCGATTTACTTTCTGAAACTTTGGCAGATTGATTAAGTCTCGAAACCGATTCTAAGTTTTTTTCTTTATT
>ENA-ORDG01000852-ORDG01000852.1-marine-metagenome-genome-assembly--contig:-NODE-852-length-13277-cov-5.976364_pt1 | contig 13277 bp, 11 predicted proteins | sample MGYA00248629_ERZ508524 | MGnify/ENA primary metagenome ERZ508524 (study PRJEB26194, sample SAMN05421901) | marine metagenome | isolation source: East of Rio de Janeiro, Brazil, South Atlantic Ocean...
CTTCGCCTGAATGACAATGTAGAAGAATCGAAAACAGGATCAGTTTTCCCCGAATGTGCTATGCAAGTTATCTGTTTATTGAAGAATTTGACTCATGTTTAGCATTGGAAGCAGAACAGCAAGGGCGATAAAACCTACTGCTCCACCCAGGATCAAAATCAAGACTGGTTGTAAAAGTGAGGTTAGGGCCTCAAGCAATGTGTTTACTTCTTCCTGCATCCGGACTGCCACTTTTTCCAGCAGCTCGTCCACTCGTGCTGCCTCCTCACCAATTGATACCACATGTCGTACGTATTCAGGGAAATAATCAATCCGGGCCATTGCAGCAGAAAGAGGTATCCCTTTGTTGTTCACATCAATAATAAGTTGATCAAGCTTGCTTATAAATAGTCGATTGACGACAACGTGCCTGGAAATTTCAAGAGAAGTTTTTAGATCAACTCCGCTTTTCAGCAATGTTCCAAGTGTCTGGCAGTAGCGGGCAACCATGACCTTAATCCGTAAACGGCTCAGCAGAGGCAGTTTCATTTCAAGCTGATCTCGTAATTCACAACCACGTTTACTGCGTAAAAACGTTGTTAATCCGACTGAAATTGCAGCAACTGCCAGCAACAGCAAAAACCAGTGATTTACTACAAAATCGCTGACGCCCATTAAAATTCGGGTTGGTAAAGGCAGTGCGGCAGCCTGACTTTCAAAAATGCGGGTGATTTTAGGCACAATCGTTGTTACCATGAAAATTACCACAGCCAAACCAAAAACCATCATGAAGGCCGGATAAATTAGGGCCCCCTTGATTTTGGAACGCAGACGCTCCTGTTCTTCATAATAGTCTGCGAGGCGGCTCATGATAGTGCCGAGAGTTCCTGCATTTTCTCCTGAACGTACCATGCTGACATACATGGCAGGAAAAACTTGCGGATGCATTCCCATTGCTCCAGCCAGGGATCCGCCTTCTATCACCCGCCCACGGATATCGGAAAGAATACTTTGAAATCCGGAATCCTCAGTCTGTGGAATGATCAATTGAAAAGCCTTGTCATAAGGGATGGTTGCATCCAGCAAAACCTCCAACTGACGTGTGAATTGTGTGAGAACCTTACTAGATATACCTTTCTGAAAAGAAAAATGTGGAAGTTTAAATTTCCCGCTTTTGTTAACTCCGGAGATTTTTACACTAGTAAAACGGCTGGTCCGGATTTCTTTAGGGAATAGATCTTTGCTCCGCAAAAATTGCCGCACTTCAGACTCAGAAGCGGCGTCTTTAGTACCCTTGTGCAAAGTGCCTTCACCATCAAAGGCCTGGTAGTTGTATATCGGCATTTCCTTTATTTCTTTAAAAAAGCTCAAAAGAATCCTGGCCAAGTTTATCCTTGTAAAGAGCCAAATTCCAATAGAGCAGCTGCAATATTTGATAGTTTATTGCTTTTGTTGCCAAATCTTAAAAAAGGCTGAAAAAGACTTCCTTTTCATCAAACTCAGTCCCCATAGTTTTTGTGAGGACACCTTTTTTTTCATCAAAATCTTTGGAAGTAACCCCAAATGAACGTAACTCTTCAGGAATGGAATCTGCCATAACAAACTTGATAGTTGGGGTTTTCGTTAAATAGTTGACGCTTTGCAGTTCTGACCGTAAACTGGAGACTGCAGATCACTTTGATTATACACTAGGAGTTGAATATGGCAATGGACTATCCTCCATTGAGAAGTGTACCCGGATTTTCATGGCTGGGAATAAACCTGGGCCTTAAGGATCAAACATTAGATTTTGGAGTAATTGCATCAGAATGCAAATGTACAGCAGCAGGTGTATTTACACGAAATAATTTTCCGGGTGCACCTGTCACAGTGGGACGTGAGAATATACAGAACGGACAGTTGCAGGCCATTGTTGTCAATTCAAAAATTGCAAATGTTGCCACAGGACAAACAGGAATTGAGGATGCCAGAAAAATGTGTCGCTGGACCGGAGAAGCTCTGGGAATTGATGCTGAGCTGGTCTTGCCCTCTTCAACCGGTGTAATTGGACGACGGTTGCCCGTCAAAAAAATTCATGAAGGCTGTAAAATAATTCCTGAAAATCTTGGTTCATCCCCAGAATATATAGATAATTTTGCCCGTGCAATCATGACGACTGATACACACCCAAAGTGGTGTTCTGCTTCTATAGAAAATTCAACTTTGCTCGGAGTTGCAAAAGGTGCTGGTATGATTGAACCTAACATGGCAACAATGCTCAGTTTTTTTGTAACTGATGCCAAACTAAGTTCTGATCAACTACAAACAATTCTCCGGAGCGTTGTTAATAAGTCCTTCAACCGCATTTCAATTGATTCTGATACCTCAACAAGTGACACAGTAATCATTCTTGCCAATGGGCTGGCTGGTCCAGTTGATGCTGAAAAATTTGAAAAAACCCTCAGAAACAGTTCCATACAATTAGCTAAAGAAATTGCCCGCGACGGTGAAGGCGCCACCAAACTTATTGAACTCAAAGTTTCTGGGGCCGAATCTCAGCAAATGGCTTTACAGATAGGAAAATCAATCATCAACTCACCACTGGTAAAAACTGCAATCCACGGAGCCGACCCAAACTGGGGTCGTTTTGTAATGGCCGTCGGGAAGGTTTTTGAATATCCAGTGAAGTTAGATGATTTGTTAATCCACTTTGGCAGAGGCAGCCAAAGACTATCAGTTAATGTCGAAAACCTGGATGCCGGTAGAGTTAATTTGGATGCAATTTCAAAACTACTCCAAAATCAGGAAGTATTTTTAGAAGTCGTTGTTGGTAATGGAAAGTTCTCTGAAACAGTTTGGGGTTGTGACCTGACTAAGGACTATATTGAAGAAAACGCTTTTTATACAACATAAAACAGAGTGAGTCTTGAAAGAAAAAGGGAGAAGTCTACTTGAGATATTGTGAGTACATTGAAATATTTTCTGTAAGCCTTAAAGATTCAAACATAAATGTGGTATAACAATTTTAAAATCAAAAATCTGAAATCAAGAATATGAAAACAGGCATATTATTGATAAACCTGGGTACACCAGACTCTCCTAGTACACAAGACGTCCGTATTTATTTGCGTGAACTTCTCTCTTGTGAACGAGTAATTGATATTAACCCGGTCGCTCGCTGGTTTGTACTGAACTTGTTAATCCTTCCCTTTAGACCTAGGAAGTCTGCTAAAGCTTATAAAAAAATCTGGATGGATGAAGGCTCACCTCTTCTGGTATTTGGTGAAAAATTAAAAACCGCCTTACTCGAGGAATTTGCAGAAAAAGATATTCCTATAGAGTTAGGTATGCAATGCAGAAAACCTTCCTTAAAAACTGCAATTGGGAAGCTTCGCGGACAAAATTGTGACCAGATAATAGTTTTGCCATTGTATCCTCAATATGCATCCAGTTCCTACGGTGCAGCTATCGAAGATCTATACAAAGTTGTATTAAATGACTGGAACATTCCCTATCTTCGGATCATTCCACCATTTTTTTCAGACTCACGTTTTATTGATGCGTGGGCAAAAATTGGATTACCTTATATTGAAAAAAAACCTGATCATGTACTGTTTAGTTTTCATGGCCTACCATTAAGGCATTTGAAGAAAAGTGATTACACTGGTAAATGGTGTCAGAACGACTATTCCTGTTGTAAGGAGTTAATTGATGAGAATCGCAATTGCTATAGTGCACAGTGCTATCAGACAGCAAAATTGTTAGCCAAAAGTTTAAAAATTGAAGAAGAAAATTGGTCGGTAAGTTTTCAATCTCGCTTAGGTCGCGATGAGTGGGTCAAACCATATACTGATCCATACCTGAAGGAACTTGCCGAAAAAGGCATGAAGCGTGTTGTTGTTTTCTGTCCTTCATTTGTAGCAGATTGCTTGGAAACAATAGAGGAAATTGGTATTAGTTCCGCAGAACATTTCAAAGAATACGGAGGAGAGGAGTTAATACTTGTACCTTCGCTTAACAACCATCCTGAATGGGTTCGGGCCCTGACTTCGATTATCCGGCAACAGTTAGCCGTATAAAATACGGCCTAACTATTTTTGTCTCAGCAAATAAACTTTGGCACTCATCCCCGCTCTTAACTTAAGACCGGGATTAGCAGCTTTGACATACAGAGGGAAACGCCCTGTTTCCGGATCCGCTGTCCAGGAGATGCGCTCAATGATTCCTGAAAATTCTATGTCACGATAACCTGGTGTGGTAAAAACAACAGCCTGCCCCTCACTAATCATCGGCAAATCTCCCTCTCCTAATTGAATCTTGATTTCAACCTGTTTGATGTCGATGATTTGAAAAAGAACTGCACCTGCGGTTATCACTTCTCCTTCCTGGAATGATTTCGCAGTAATTATGCCGCCAATTTTTGCTTTGATCAGAGTGTCTTCAAGAGCATCTTCACTAAGTTCTACGTCATACCTAGAACGCTCTACTGCTATAAGCGCATTCTCCACACTAAGTTCGGAACCCTGTATATCTTCTCTGGAACGTTCAAGGCTCAGAATGGTATTGTCCACATTTAGTATGGCACGCTCTAATCCAAGTATAGAATTTTTTAATGCAATTTCTCCTTTGAGGTACTGCAGCTGCAGTACGTCCAATTGCGAACGAGTAGACGAACCTTGTTCGAATAAAGTCTCTTCATCTTTCAGCCGACGTAGAATGTCTTTCAAATTTGCCTCCAAATCTTTGACATTGTTCCTGCTTACTTCAATTTGGATCTTAGCCAATTTAAGTTGTTTCTTGCGGTCTTTTACATTATTTTCATCTACCTTTATCTGCACGTTCGCCAGTTTCAATTGACGTTTGCGATCAATTACATTGTTTTCATTAACTTTGTGCTGCAGAAGGGTTAATTCCAGTTGCCGTTTCTGTGTATCATTATTGAGAGTCAGCAAAAGCTGGTTTTTGGGGACATGCTGATTTTCTTTAACATGAAGAACTTCTACTCTTCCTCCCACACTGGATTGTACATTCAATATTATTGCAGGCTCGATTATTCCTGTTAAAGAAATTGGTGTTTTGAATGATCCTGAAAGCTCAGCACCATGGGATGTTGCCAAGCTGAAAAACGGCCAAATTATGAAAACACCAATAATTATTTTGCAGTTCTTTAAATAGTTATACATATTAATACCTTTTTTGCTGATTTAGTCATTGATCTACTGTGAAAGATGAGCGGATTTCTCATCATTCATGTTTCTGGTCTCTACTCGTCTAAAAGGGTTTAATAATTGTGGCAAATCCATCACTTCTGGTTCAGCTCATATTTTTCATTAAACTCTCCGGTTAAAGCAAGTAATTCAACCCGGATTTTTTCTTGACGAATCCTGACGAGAATTTCTTGCTGCTGTGCTTCCACCACATCTTGTTGAAACTGGGAAATACGATAACTCGTACTTTTTCCCAACTTGAAGCGCTCAATTTCTATGTGCAACTGATCTTTAGAAAGTTTACTTACTGCGGCAACTGTCAGTTTTTCCTTTTCGATTAATCTCAAGGAACGCAAAAGCGAATGTAAACTGGACTCAAGTTGAGATTTTCTGTCCTTGATCTGCAAAGTTAATTTTTCCTGATCAAGACGTTTACGCTGGATATTTTCAACAGTAGCCTGATCGCCTAACGGGACTTTCCATGTTAAAGTTGCACTCATTCCATGGAGCTTGCTTTTGCTGAAATCTGCAGTGCTGCCAAAAAACCCTTTGCTGTAACCATTTAAAATATATGACAAACTCAAATCCATATTAGTTTTTTGTTTGTTCAGTTCCTGTTCCAACTGATAACTATTTTGCTCCAAAGAGGCCTGCGTCAAACCAATTTGCGAGTCGTTCGAATAGATTTTTTCCAACAACACGGAAACGTTTTCCGGAACAGCAAATTGAGTTTTAGGTTTGTCTGAAGGAAAAAGCCCCACAGGCAAATTTTTCAAATTTAGTGCAGCACGAACTTGATCTTCTATACGCAGGGCATCCAAACGTGAAGAGAGTAAACTTTGTCGATTACGCATCAGTTGAGTTTCTGTAGTCCGGACTTCAGTTGAATTCAGGACCCCTGTTTCCAGTCTGGCCTGATTGTCGCGTAAAAGTTTTTCAGAAAGTTCTACTGCTTTCTTTTTAACCTCAATTGTCTCTAATAATCCAACCAAATCCCAATAAATTGAAGCAACCTGTTTAAGCAGGGACAATTCAGTTTGCTTTGAATTCAACTGACCTCTTGTAACACCAATTTCTGCCAGACGTACAGGTAATTCGTTGAATTCAGTACCAGAGTCCTGAAAAAATGGAATAGAAACTGAGCTTGTTAAACTTGAAGTGCTAAACGCATCTCCAGTAGTTCCAGCAGTAACCTCACCTCCCATTTCAAGACGAGAGAGAACTGTGGATTTATTGTTTTTTTCAGCATAAGTCAGGCCATAAGTCAGCCCGCTATCTGTTCTCAGGCTGTAGCCCGAAGAAAAAGACAAACTGCTGGTACTGCTTCCGGATAGTTGAGAGGTGAATGACGGATTATTAGAGTAACCAAAACTTGTTGTCAAGCTGGGCGTGTTTCTTTCTTGTGCTGCAGTGACTGCATGTAATGCTGCTTGATTGCCAAGTTTTGATGCTTGCAGCAAAACACTTCGATCAATTGCCAGCTGCAAAACCAATTTGAGGGGTACTTCCGCCATTTCACGGCCGTCAACCGTTTTCAAGTTTACTTGTTCAAGTAACTTTGCAGTTTCCTCTGTATAAGAAGTTTGGTTTTGAGCCTGAGCAAAACCCATCCAGACGAAGCAAAACAAGGTTAAAAGAATTTGTGTTTTTATTAAATTTTTCAAAGACAACTTTTGTAGGTAAGAGTAAAACAGAATTACAGGAAGTAAACAATACAGCTCAAAGCATAACCCAGTTTAGCTAAATTTAAAGCTTAAATCATTTCTGCAGTGTAACGATTTGTAACCACTGACTCATCTTTGCAACTAAAAAACACTAAATCCTGCGGCAGGGAGGGATCATTCTGCATTATTATTGAATTAATTACAAGTATCATGCTAACCTAGGGACTTTATATTTTGAAAATCAATTAACAGCTCTGAGTATTAAAAAAATAGTTTTGAGTAATATTAAGTACAAGAAAAGTATTGTTGAACAATTAATGATAAAAAAACTTGACTGACTTTAAATCCAAAACTGAGGCGGAGTGGAAAGAGCAACTGACTCCTGAACAATTCGAAATCTGTAGAAAAAAAGGTACAGAACGACCTTTCAGCGGAGAGTATGTGGAGACTAAAACCAGGGGCACATACCATTGTTTGTGTTGCGGCAATGCCTTGTTTCTGTCGGAAACAAAATTCGATTCCGGAAGCGGCTGGCCGAGTTTTACGGATGTACTTGGTGATGACAATGTGAGTACACAGGAAGACCTGAGTCTGTCCATGCAGAGAACAGAAGTAGTTTGCAGGCAGTGTGACGCACATTTAGGACATGTTTTTGAAGATGGTCCTGCACCAACAGGTTTGCGTTATTGTATTAATTCTGTTTCGATTGTGCTGGAAGAAGACAAGGAATCTTGATTGGGGAGTCTTTTTCTGTCAAGCTACTGATTGACTGAATTATTTTTGAAAGGTCCAGACACAGATGAAAATTTGTTCCGATGTAGATGGAGTAATCCTGGATTACATTCGAGGTTTTATTGAATTCACGCAAAGAGAAAAAATTCCCTACACCCATGATCCGGAACTTTATGGTGTCATCCGGAATTTCCCTGACAACTTTGAAGTGCGTGATCGATTTCACGCTGGAGATTCATTGCGAAATTTAAAGTATATTGACGGCTCGCTGGATATATTGAATTTGTTGGCAAGCCGCCACGAATTGCATCTTGTGACTGCTTTGGAACCGGAACAAACTCAAAAACGTGCGGAAAATTTGAAATCTGTGAATTACACAACTCTGCAGTGTGTTGGTGATTTGCGAAAAGAGCAAATTATTGTCGGGGAAATTCAGCCTGATGTAATGATTGAAGACCGTCCGGAATTGATAGAATCTTTTTGTAGCGCCGGACTTTATGTGATTTACCCTGACTGGCACCCCTACACAAAGGGGATGGACCGTTATGCCACCCCATTCTCTCATTGGCAGGAAGTTCCGGATTTGCTGAAAAAAGCTTCGTAGACAAACCAATTTTTTATCTGATTCTTCCACTAAAATAGCTTTAATGTCACAAAAATATTCGATTTATTTTGCAGGCGATTTGTTTAATCATAAGGACTTAATCGGCAACCTGCTGCTGTCTGAGGCTATCGAAAAGAATTCCGCAGGGCGTTTTGTATGCGTCGTTCCGCAGCATCTGGAACAAAGTACGAACCGCTCCATTGACATCCGCAATAATGATTTGAGTGAGGTAGTAAAAGCAGATTTGATCCTGCTAAATTTTGACGGCACTGAGCTTGATTCGGGAACGGTAATTGAGTTTTTATTTGCCAAGGCACTCGACATACCAGCCGTTATTTTGCGCTCGGATTTCCGCTCAGCAGGCGATCAGGAGCGTGGTGATCCCTGGAATTTGATGTGTTCCGGATACCCCCGTACAAGAACAATAAAACTGAATTCAATGGCCTGGTATCAGGAGGCATGGGGAAAAGGCGGCGGAACTTCAGCTATTCTGGAACGTTTCTATGATAAATTGTCAAAATTAATCAATTCAGAATTTGACCTGGTTCTCAAAGAAGCCTCTGTTGTTGATAATAAACAAATGCTGCAGAATGTTTATCACTGGGCATTACGTTTCCCAGGGAATGGATTCTCTGATTTGTTTAGTGAGGATGAACTCAAAACCTTACTGGAAGCCAAACAAAAAAAGGGCTCTGTTTTATAAATTAAATCGTGAATTATGAATTCACGAAAGATACTTATATTTTTGACTGCGATATGTCATCTCGACCGAAGGGGGAGATCTGGTAAAATACTGAAATCTTATAAGATTCCTCATATACATTCGGGATGACACAATAAAACTTGTGACTGTCTAGTAACTTAATCAAAAAGATTTTAATGCAATTTGAACCTGTAATTGGTTTAGAAATTCACGTTCAGCTGGCCACTGCATCCAAAATATTTTGTTGTTGTTCCACAGAATTCGGTAATCCGCCAAATTCAAACACTTGTCCGGTTTGTCTGGGTCTGCCAGGTGCCCTGCCTGTTCTGAACAGTCAGGTTCCGGAATTTGCAGCACAGCTGGGACTTGCGTTGAATTGTGATATTCGGCTGGATTCTCAGTTTGCCAGAAAAAATTACTTCTACCCGGATCTGCCTAAAGCCTATCAGATTTCCCAGTTTGACCGACCGATTTGCGAAAACGGATGGTTGGAAATTGAAACTGAATCCAGAGGCAAAAGACGTATTGGTATTACCCGTATTCACATGGAAGAGGATGCAGGGAAACTGGTTCATGCAGACGGCAGCACTGAAAGTTTGGTTGATTTGAACCGTGCTGGAGTGCCTTTGGTGGAAATTGTGAGTGAACCGGACGTACGTTCTGCAGAAGAAGCCAAAGCCTATATGGAAAAAATCCATGCAATTGCCACCACAATTGGTGTTACTGATGGAGACATGGAAAAAGGACATTTACGTTGTGACGCAAATGTGTCACTGCGTCCAGTCGGGCAGGAAGAATTTGGGACACGTACAGAAACTAAAAATCTAAATTCATTCCGCTTCGTTCAACAGGCTGTGGTTTACGAAATTGGACGTCAGCGTGAAGAAATTTTAGATGGGAAACAAATTGTGCAGGAAACTCGACTCTGGGATACCGGCCGTAAAGTCACCTTCAGTATGCGTTCCAAAGAAGAAGCTGATGAATACCGCTATTTCCCGGATCCGGATTTGCCGCTGGTACACCTTGCTCCGGAACTGATTGAAACTTTCCGCAAAAATCTTCCAGAACTTCCTGACGCAAAAAGACAGCGTTTTATGGAAGAACACGGACTAAGCGAATACGATGCGGAAGTGCTTTCTGCAGACAGGAGAATGTCTGAATATTTTGAAAAAGTTTTGACATATGGAGCAGCGCCAAAACTTGCCTGTAACTGGATCATCGGTGATTTGACACGTGTGATGAATGAATCCGGAAAATCTCTCAAGGAAATTGATTTGTCTCCGGAACATTTAGCAGCTTTGACAAAAATCATCGATAGCGGTGAAATCAGCAGCAAGATTGCAAAAACTGTTTTTGAGGAAATGCTTGCTTCAGCAAGGACTCCGGAGGAAATTATTGAAGAAAAAGGCTTGAAGCAAGTTTCTGATTCAGGAGAACTGGGCCGGATTGTAGACGAACTGCTTGCGGCAAATCCGGAACAGGTAGAACAATATCGTGCAGGTAAAACAAAAGTGATTGGTTTTTTTGTGGGTCAGATGATGAAACAAACACAAGGTAAAGGCAATCCGGCTGTAATAAACAGTCTCTTAAAGGAAAAGCTGGATGGCTAGTATGAAGAAAATTATTCTTTATTTGGAATGGGGATCAATTTTGGGTCTGTTAGCTTGCGGTCTTTGGGTTTTTCTGAAACTTCCGCTTGAATCCAGCCAGGGATTTCCGCAAAAAATCATGTACCTTCATGTACCAACATTCCTTTCCACATATTTGGCTTTTTTTGTGGTGTTTACTTTCAGCATTGCCTATCTTTGGAAGCGTGAGCTGGTGTTTGACCAAATTGCAAAGTCATCGGCGGAAGTTGGTCTGGTCTTTTGTGCTCTATTACTGGCGACCGGTGCCATCTGGGGGCGAACGACCTGGGGAACGTACTGGGTTTGGGATGCCCGCCTAACGACAACTCTGTTGTTGTTTTTAATTTTTATGGGCTATTTCCTGCTCCGGATGTCTGTTAATGACAGAGACAAAGAAGCACGACTTGCTTCAGTTTTGGGAATCATTGGTTGCCTGGATATCCCCATTATTCACAAATCAGTTCAATGGTGGCGCACTTTACATCAGCCTTCAACACTGTTTAAAGTTGAATCCGGGGCAGCAAAACCGTCAATGCCTCCGGAGTTACTTTATCCACTCATTGCTTCAGCAATAGTAATGCTGGTTTTCTATTTATATTTGCTGCTCCTGCGCTTGCAAACAGAAAAACGCCGGGAAACTCTCAATCAACTTCTTGCAGAAATACAGAATTAAATGCTAATTGGTTTAGAATATGTAGTTGCAGCATACGGAATTTGGGTTGGAACATTTGCCATTTATATTTTTTTGACAAAGCGGAGCATGAAAAATGCCGACCAAACTGTAACTTTACTGGAACAAAGAGTTTCAGAATCACGAAAAAAATCTATTCCTACGGAAAATAATGAAAACTCGAAATAAATTTGTTATAGGAGGGGCAGTTATTTTTGCAGTGATTGCAGCCTTATCAGTGCAGGGGTTGCAAGAAATGACGGTATTCTTTTATACTCCGGCAGAAGTCCTGGCCAGTCCGGATGAGTTTGAAAATAAAACAATCCGTATCGGTGCGCTTGTACAAAAAGACAGTGTTGAATGGGATGCACAGGCAATAGAGCTTTCATTTAAGATTACTGAAGACAGCAAAAATTTTATCCCCGTTTTTTATGCTGGAGTTAAACCAGATTTGTTCCGTGAAGGACAGGGTGTTGTTGTGGAGGGTAAAATGAAAGGGCAGCGCTTTGTTGCAGGACAATTGCTGGTCAAACACAGTGAGGAATACACAGTTGAAACGGATCACAAAAAATCCAAAGAAGATTACTACAGATCGATTCAGGCGCAATAAAGCTGGTAATTTTGGATTTGGAGACAGAATTCAAGTACTTCTGAACTCCGATTCCTGAAAACTCTCTACCTGGACCCACCTAAAAAATGCCATCTCGTCTAAAAAATTTACTGAAAAACTACAAAGAGCTGATAGCTACAGACTCAAATATCCGTAACAGGATGCTGGCAGTAGTCGTTTTGTTGTTTTTGCTGATTGTACTGGTAATGTTCAGTATGCAGCAGGGTTTTTCAGTTTTGGAGCAATCAGGTTCACAACTGATGGTTTTTGTGGCAATCAACGTTAATATTGTCCTGCTCGCAATAGTTTTCTATCTGATTGCCCGTAACCTCCTCAAGCTTTCTTATGAACGTCGTCGTCACGTTTTAGGTGTCAATCTTAAAACGAAACTCATTACTTCTTTTATCATTCTCTCTTTACCGGCAATGGGCTTTCACTTGTTTGCAAGTTTCTTCATTGCCACAAACTTGGAAACCTGGCTCAAGGGTCAGCAGGAATCCATGGTCCACAGTGCACAAAACATTTCTGAAGCCTATCATAACAATCTCCGCAAAACCATGGAACTCCAAAATTTGATCTGGGAGAACCATTTGAAAAAAAACGAGGGAGAATTAAGTCAGCTGAAGCCGCCAAACAATATTGATGCGGATGTGACACTTTACTCTGAAAATCAGGAGTTGCTGAAGCAATGGATGCAGAGCGAAATTTCACAAGCTTATTGGTCAACACCTTCGTTAAACAACTGGTATCAGTTAAAAACTAAAGACCAAACCTGGTTCACTGAAGAGTTGGAAGACCGATTCATTTACCGTCACATCAGACCGGTTTCCATTGGGAACAGAAAGTTGTATTTAGAAGTTTTTTTTCCAGCCACTCCGTATGCTTCCGGTGCAATCAACGATATTATAGCTCAAGATCAGAACACACGGTTTTTGACTGAATCAGAGGACTTAGTACGAGGTTACTATTTAATCATTTTCCTCCTTATGACCCTGTTTATTATTTTTGTTGCCACCTGGCTGGCCTTCTATCTGGCGCGCGGATTCGTTCAGCCAATCGAAGATCTGGCACTTGCCACACAGCGCGTTTCTGAAGGTGAATTGGGTTATCAAGTAGAACTCCGTGGTACTTTAGATAAAGATTTTGCCCTGCTGATGCAGTCCTTTAATTCAATGAGCCGTGATTTGCTTGAACATCAGGTTGCACTCGATAAAACAACCAACCATCTCCAGGAAAGTCACCGCACACTGGAAAGTCAAATTCGCTTTGTAGAGCTTGTTTTGGAAAACATCACAACCGGCGTAATGTCATTGGATATGAACGGTCACATTGAAATATTGAATCGCTCCGCAAAACAAATGCTTCAACTGAAAACCGGCAGTGAGGGAAGCAAACACTACCGGGAAGTTCTGGAAAAGGAATCTCTGATAATGTTTGAGGAAATGGTAAAACAAATTGAGAACACAAAAGAACGTTCCATTTCCCGTAACCTGGTAGTCCA
>ENA-ORDG01000856-ORDG01000856.1-marine-metagenome-genome-assembly--contig:-NODE-856-length-13264-cov-2.679305_pt1 | contig 13264 bp, 14 predicted proteins | sample MGYA00248629_ERZ508524 | MGnify/ENA primary metagenome ERZ508524 (study PRJEB26194, sample SAMN05421901) | marine metagenome | isolation source: East of Rio de Janeiro, Brazil, South Atlantic Ocean...
GCCAAGGCTAGGACGGCGGGGTTGCGATAAACTTAACCCGCTTCGTCCGGAATCGGCGCCCAGGGATCATAGCTGCCGAAGCTCCAGACATTTCCTTCCGGGTCGAGCGCGGTATAGCCGCGCCCGGGATAGCCCGGATTGTCATGCGGTTCGTCGACCACCACCGCCCCTTCGTTGCGCGCGTGCAGGCAGTGGGCGTCGACATCCGGCACGACCATGTAGACGCAGGCGGTGGTGCCGCCCAGGTCCCGCACCGTCGACCAGGTGTAGAGCGATTCGCCCTCCATGTCCTTGACGCTGCCGAGCATCACCATGCCGCGTCCCTGCTCTGTGCCCAGCACCAGTTGCGCATGGTGGATGATGCTGCTGTCGAGATCATCGGCGTAGACGGCGTGACGTTCGAAACCGAAGGCGTCGCACAGGAAAGTGATGGCGGCGGGCGCGTCGGCATAGCGCAGGCACGGAATGACGGGGGAACCGGGCATGATCCTCTCCTTGGCTAAAGCGCGCAAAGGGTAGCGCAAAGCCTGACCAGCCGCTAGGCGTCCGGGCATGACGACCCGCGATGACCTGGCCCTTGCCCACCGCCTAGCCGATGCCGCCGGAGAGGCCATCCGCCCCTTTTTCCGCGCGCGCTACGATCTGGAGATCAAGGCGGACAAGTCGCCGGTGACAGAAGCCGACCGCGCCGCCGAAGCCGCGATCCGCGCGATCCTGGAACAGGAGCGGCCCGGCGACGGCATCATCGGCGAGGAATATGGATCGGTCCGCACCGACTCCGAGCGCGTGTGGATCCTCGACCCGATCGACGGCACGCGCAGCTTCATCGCCGGACGACCGATCTTCGGCACGCTGATCGCGCTGACGCAAGGCGGCTGGCCGACGATCGGCATCATCGACCAGCCGATCGCGCGCGAACGCTGGGCAGGGATGAGCGGGCAGCCGACCACCTTCAACGGGAAGCCGGTGCGCACGCGCGCGTGCAAGGCGCTGGAGGGCGCGGGGATCGCCACCACCAGCCCGCATCTCTTCGCCGACGGCGACGTGCCCCATTATATGGCGCTGGTCGCCGCCGTGTCGGGCGGGTCGCCGCGCCAGGGGCCGGTCTATGGCGGCGACTGCTATAATTACGGGCTGCTCGCCTCGGGCTTTCTCGACATCGTCATCGAGTCGGGGCTGCAAAGCTATGACTTCGCGGCGCTGGTGCCCGTGGTCGAGGGCGCGGGCGGCATGATGTGCGACTGGAATGGCGAGCCGCTGACCGCGGACAGCGAGGGCCATGTGCTGGCGCTGGGCGATCCGGCGCGGCTGGAGGATGTGCTGGAAGCCATTCACAGCGCAGACCCGGCGCATCATCACGACCACTGAAGACTGGCCTTAGAGACGTTTGCATGGAAGGCGCTGCGCTTTGCGGCGCGCGCGATCGCACGCCAGCGCCTGTCACCGGCCCATTGCCGCCCGTCGCGCGCGCTGGCATGGCGGTTTCATGACACGCATCGGACTGCTGGGCGGCTCCTTCAATCCCGCGCATGACGGGCATCGGGCGATTTCCCTGTTCGCGCAGGAGGCGCTGGCGCTGGACGAGGTCTGGTGGCTGGTGTCTCCGGGCAACCCGTTGAAGCCCGCCAGGGGCATGGCGCCCTTGTCGACGCGGCTGGCCCGCGCCCGCCAGGGGGCGCGCCGCGCGCCGATCCGCGCCACCGCGATCGAACGGCATCTGCGCACCCGCTATACCATCGACACGTTGCGCGCGCTGGTCCGCCGCTATCCCCGCAACGACTTCATCTGGCTGATGGGCGCGGACAATCTGGCCCAGTTCGGCCAGTGGAAGGACTGGCGCGGCATCGCGCGTCTAATGCCCATTGCCGTGATCGCTCGTCCGGGTTATGATGACGCCGCCCGTGGCTCTGCGGCCATGAGCTGGCTGCGGCGCTTCGTCCGGCCCGCGCGCCAGAGTGCAGACTGGACGAATTGGAGAGTGCCGGCGCTCGTGCTATTGCGCTTCCGCCCTGATCCAAGATCGGCGACCCTGCTGCGGCAGGCGGACCCCCTCTGGCATCGCGAATATGAAGCAACGCGTGTGCGCGATCCGCTCACGCGCCGGTATATCGTCTAGATTGGAGTTTTTTTGACCAGACCCGCCCCTGCCAACGATATGGCGCCCAGCGCCGAATCCGTGGCCGCCCTGCACGCCCTTGTCATGCAGTCGCTCGACGACGACCAGGCGCAGGAAACCATCTCCATCCCGCTGGAAGGCAAGAGCAGCATCGCCGATCATATGGTGATTGCGAGCGGCCGTTCGTCGCGCCAGGTCGCGGCGATGGCCCAGCATCTGGCCGAGAAGATCAAGAAAGAAACGGGCCGCTCCGCGCGGGTCGAGGGGCTGCCGGTCGCCGACTGGGTGCTGATCGACGCCGGCGACGTGATCGTTCACCTGTTCCGGCCGGAAGTGCGCAGCTTCTACAATCTGGAACGGATGTGGGGCTTCGTCGACGCGCCGATCGCCGGCAACGCCTGAGTCTTTCCGCCCGTTCGTCCCGATAGGCCGCCGAGCGACGACGAAGCGGCATGTCGAAGGATGGCGCGGGCGCTTCGATAAGGGGCTGCGCCCCTACTCGGCATGAACGGAGTAGGGTGTGCTTCTCCATATCATCGCGCGCGGCAAGATCGGACGGTCGCCCGAAGCCGATCTGGTCGATCGCTATCTGAAGCGGCTGACCATGCCGCATCGTGTCACGGAACTGCCCGATCGCGGCGGCAAGCTGACGCCCGCGGGTCCGGGCACCGTCACCGTCCTGCTCGATGAAAAGGGCAAGCAACTCGGTTCGATGGACTTTGCCCGCCGGATCGAAGGCTGGCGCGATGGCGGGACGCGCGAATGCCGTTTCCTGATCGGCGCGGCGGACGGCTTCGACGATGCCGATCGCGCCACGGCCGACCTGCTGATCGCGTTCGGCGCCATGACCTGGCCGCACATGATGGCGCGCGCGATGCTGGCCGAGCAGCTCTGGCGGAGTTGCTCCATCCTGGCGGGTCATCCCTATCATCGCGAAGGCTGACCGCTCGACACGCGCGGCGCTTGTGCCTAGTCACGGGCGGGCAAGAGCGGGATATCGAGTGAAGCGCAACATCCTCATCGCAAGCGGCACGGCGGGCCTGATGGCGTTTGCCGCCACGCGCCTGCCGGCGGCGGACGAGGATGCGCTCATCCTGCAGGGCACGGCCGGCACGACCCTGGCGCAGGAGCAGCAGGCGCTCAAGGCGGCGCGCCGCCAGTCCGACGACGCCCGCGACCGCGCCGCCCTGCTGGCGCAGCAGGCGACGGCCGCGCGCGATGCCGCCGAACAGGCGCGCCGCCGCGCCGCCGCCGTCGCGGCGCGCATCCAGCAGGCGGAAGCCGACATCCAAGCAGCGCAGGCGCGGATCGCCATCATCGCGCGGCTGCAGCACGCCCAGGCTGCGCGGCTGGCCGCGAAGCAGGAACCGGTCGTGCGCCTGACCGCCGCGCTGCAGATGATCGCGCGGCGGCCGCTGGCGCTGGCGCTGGTGCAGCCCGGCAGCGTCAGCGACGCGGTGCATTTGCGCGCCGTGCTGGGCCAGGTGCTGCCGGTGATCGAGCAGCGCACCGCCGGCCTGCGCGCGGAGCTGGCGCGCAGCCGCGCCCTCCGCGCGACGGCGCAGCAGGCCGCCGACGCGCTCGGCCAGGCGCAGGGGGATCGGAAGGCGCAGCAGGTCGAACTCGCCGCGCTGGAGGCGCAGAAGCGGCTCGCCGCCCGCGACTATCGGGCCAATGCGGGCCTGGAAAGCGAGCGCGCGCTGGCGCTGGGCGAACGGGCGCGCGACATCGTCGACCTGATGGACCGGCTGGAGCAGGCGGGCGACCTGCGCGAACGGTTGGCGCGGCTGTCGGGTCCGCTGCCGCGCCCGGCGCGGCCGGACCAAGCCGGCGCCGCGCCCGCCGAAGCCGACGCTCGGCCGGGCGGCCCGCCCCCCTATCGCCTGCCGGTCGTCGGTCAGCTCGTCACCGGCATGGGAGAAGTCAATGACAGCGGCGTGCGCGCGCGCGGCCTGACGCTGGTGACTCAGCCGGGCGCGCAGGCGATCGCGCCGACCGCCGGCCGCGTCGTCTTTGCCGGCCCCTATCGCGACTATGGCCAGATTCTCATCATCGACCATGGCGGCGGATGGACCACGCTGATCACCGGGCTCCACCGGCTGACGACGCGCGTGGGCGATGCCGTGCGCCAGGGCGATCCCGTCGGCGTGACCGGCGCGCGACGCAGCAACATCACCGTCGAACTGCGCCGCAACGGGCGGCCTGTGGATATAATTCCCCTCGTCGGGCTGGCGTGATCGCGCCGCAAGCGCTTTGTCGTTGAGCGTTCGCCTTTTTGCTCATAGCGTGCAGCCGGAGGGGCGGCATGCCGTCTTTGGACGTTATTTCAGAAGTATAATGGGACTGAAAATATGGATGCCATGACAGGGGCGACGTGGGCGGTCAGTCAATATGGGGCGCAGGGACCCGATAATCTCGGCAAGGTGTGGATCGCGCAGCCTCTGCCCATCGGCGATGACAGGCTGGTCTTTTCGGGCCATGTCGCCAATCCGGGAGACGGCGTGACCGTCTCCATCCGCCATGGCGGAGACATAGTGGCGACCTGCCTTGCCAATCCAGGGTTCATTGTCGACGTGCCGGCGCGCAAGGGCGTGTTCCATGTGGAGATACCCGTGCGCCAGGAACAGGGGCGCGACGTTGTCTGCCGCTGGGAAGTGGTGGATCAAGAGCGTCAGGACATGGCGCTGGTCGGCATGGTGCAACGGGGCGTGCCAGTTCCAGGTGCCGCAGCCACCGGCGCCCAGGCTCTGATGGGGCGAATGGGGCAATTATTTCTCATTGGCGATACCAATGACAGCGTCGGGCAATTTACACGCTCGGGCTCTTTGAATGAAGCCAGTCTTCAGGGATGGAGCGAGCTGTTCGGCAAGATGCCCGAATGGCAGGATCAGTTTGGTCTCGAAAAGATCATGCTGATGGTCGCTCCGGCCAAGGAAGAGGTCCTGCGCGACTATTACCCCCTCCGCCGTGCGCTCAACACGGTCTTTGATGATTTCATGAAGCGGTTTGGCGACCGTCCCGTCCTGATGCCGAAATGGGAACTGTGGAACCGTCGGCACCTGGCCTATTCACCGACGGATACGCACTGGACCGACTATGGCGCCGCCGTCGCCGGGCAAACGCTGCTCAAGCGCTGGGACCTTCCGGCGGAGTCGTTGCCGGATGAATTTGCCGTGAAGCAGAAGATCGGCGATCTTGGAAGCAAACTCACTCCACCTGCCTCAAATTTCGAACTCATATTCCGCGAAAAGCTTTTGGACAGGCTCGTGTTCGACAATGAAATAGTCAATCACGGCAATATTCGCATCTACCGCAACTCCGCCGCGCCGATCGCAGGCAAGCTGCTCATTTTTGGAGACAGTTTCGGCACGAACCTGACCGAAGCCCTGTCTTATGGATTTCAGGAAGTCGCGTACGCCTATCAGCCGGCCGGTCTCGACCCCGATCTCGTCGAGCGCATCAAGCCCACGCACCTGCTGCTCCAGATCACGCAGCGGTTCGTGCATGGGGCACCAGCCACCGGGCAATCCATCTTCGAATCCGGCCGCAAGAAACTGGCCGCCATGTCGGAGCAGGAGCGCGAACAGGCAGTGGCGCGGCTCAGGGCGGTGCCCGCCGAGTTCCAGCCGCTGGTCACGCCGCTGTTCGACTGAGCGGTTGGATAAGATGGGGTGGCGGCGGCGCCGTTCACCCCACGCTCATCGCCGCTGCATGACATTGGTCGAAGCGCGCTTTTGCGTTGGCCGGCGAATCGGCGTATATCGGGCACTTGATGCGGACTCCCAGGACAGCCATGAAATCCACCTTCCTCCAGGGCGCAATCGCGCTCGGGGCGCTTGCGCTCATCCCTGCCACCACGGCCGCGCTCGCCGATGGGGAGGCGTCGAGCTACAAGGCGCTCGATGAATTCATGGACGTGTTCCAGAAGGTCCGCACCGACTATGTCGAGAAGGTCGACGACGAAAAGCTGATCAAGGGTGCGATCGACGGCATGCTCGCCAGCCTCGACCCCCATTCCAGCTTCCTCGACGCGCGCGACTTCCAGAATCTGCGCACCCAGACCGAGGGCAGCTATGGCGGCCTGGGCCTGTCGGTCACGCAGGAGGATGGCGCGGTCAAGGTGATCGCGCCGACGCAGGACACCCCCGCCTGGCGCGCGGGGATCAAGGCCGGCGATTATATCACCCATATCGATGGCCAGCTCATCTATGGCGGCACGCTGGACGAGGCGGTCGACAAGATGCGCGGCGCGCCCGGCACCAGCCTGAAGCTGACGCTGGTGCGCCCGGGCCGCGACAAGCCGATCGACCTGACGCTGACGCGCGAGATCATCCAGCTCAAGCCCGTCAAGTGGGAGGTGAAGAAGGATATCGGCGTCATCACCATCGTCAGTTTCTCGGCCAATACCGGGGCCGACGTGCGCCAGGCGATCCGCAGCATCGACAAGAGCCTGGGCCACAAGCCGACCGGCTATGTGCTGGACCTGCGCTCCAATCCCGGCGGCTTGCTGGACGAGGCCGTGACGGTCAGCGACACCTTCCTGGAGCGCGGCGAGATCGTGTCGCAGCGCGGCCGGCAGAAGGGCGATGTCGAACGCTATTACGCCAAGCCGGGCGACGACGCGAAGGGCCTGCCGGTGATCGTGCTGGTCGACGCAGGTTCGGCATCGGCGTCCGAAATCGTCGCCGGCGCGTTGCAGGACCAGCATCGCGCGCTGGTGATGGGCGAGCGCAGCTTCGGCAAGGGATCGGTGCAGACGATGCTGCCCTTGAGCAACACGACCGCGCTCAAGCTGACGACCGCCCGCTACTTCACGCCTTCGGGCCGCAGCGTGCAGGAAGGCGGCATCCAGCCCGACATCCGCGTGCCGCAGCTGAGCGATCCCGATTACAAGAACCGGCCCAAATTCCGCGAGAGCGACCTGCGCCGGCATCTGATCAACGAGATCAAGACCGACGACGCGGCGCTGGAAGAGGACAGCAAGGACGATCCGCGCTTCGCCATGAGCGCCGAGGAGCTGAAGAAGCAGGGCGTCGAGGATTTCCAGATGGACTATGCGCTCAAGACGATCGGCAGGCTGGCGAGCACGCCGGGCGCCGTCGTCGCCCAGGCCGCGGCGCGCAAGCCCGGCGCGAAATAGGCGCAAGGCCGGTCCGGCGGAACAAGTTCAGCATGACGAACCTATGGGAAGGCTCTAAGCCGACGCGATGAAGAGCCTTTCCCTTGCTCGCGCTTTGGCGCTGATCGTCCCGCTCCTCATGCTCGCTGGCGCTTATGGCTTCCAATATCTGGGCGGCCTGCATCCGTGCGACATGTGCTGGTGGCAGCGCTATCCCCATTTCGCCGCCGTCCCGCTGGCGCTGATCGCCTACGCGCTGCGCGGCCGCGCTTGCATCAGCGCGCTCTTCGTCGGCCTGGCCGGACTGGCGGTGGGGGTCAGCGGATTGATCGGCCTGTTTCACGCCGGCGTCGAATATGGCTGGTGGGAAGGGCTCACCACCTGCTCGACCATGCCCGCCGGCGGCAGCGCGGCCGATCTGCTGGATCAGATCATGGCCAGCCCTGTCACGCGCTGCGATGTCGCACCCTGGAGCCTGATGGGCATTTCCATGGCCGGCTATAACGGCCTCTTGTCGAGCGCGGCGGCGCTCGCCATCTTGGCATTGCTGCTGAAAGCGAGGAAGGCATGAGCGCAGGCCCCGAATATCCGCGCCCGACCAAGCGCCTGTCGGATCGGGATCGCGCGTCGATGCTGCGCGTCGATCAGGCCGGCGAGTTCGGCGCGACGCGCATCTATGCCGGCCAGCTGGCGGTGATGGGCGATCGCCATCCCTACGGCCGGATCATCGCCGGCATGGCGAGCCAGGAAGAGCGGCATCGCCAGGCCTTCGATGCGATGATCGCGCGGCGCGGGGTGCGGCCGACGGCGCTGGCGCCGATATGGAATGTCGCGGGGTTCGCGCTGGGCGCGGTCACCGCCGCGCTGGGACCGCGGGCGGCGATGGCCTGCACCGCGGCAGTCGAAACCGAAATCGACCGCCATTATGCCGAGCAGCTGGACGATCTGGGTGAAGCCGATCCGGAACTCTCGACCGCCATCGCGGATTTTCAGGCGGAGGAGGTGGAGCATCGCGACGCCGCGATCGCCCATGGCGCCGAGCAGGCGCCGGCCTACCCCCTGTTGTCGGGCGCCATCCGCTTGGGCTGTCGCGCCGCCATTGCGCTTTCCAAGCGAATCTGACGCCGCGCGCGTCTGCATGAGGATCGACGGATGATGAAGAAGATGATGATCGCCGCCTTCGCCCTGGCAAGCGCCGCCGCCCCCGCGCTGGCGCAGCAGGGCGCCGCGCCGGCGGAGACCGGCACGGCCGGTTCGGAGAAGGTCAACATCGTCATCGTCTATGGCGATGATGCCTGCCCGCAGAGCCAGGGCGACGACATTGTCGTGTGCGCGCGCAAGGGCGAAGAGGAGCGCTTCCGCATTCCCGAGCCGCTGCGCGGCGATCCCAACAAGCCCAGCAACCAGGCCTGGGGCGAGCGGGTCCGGGCGATGGAATATGTCGGCCGGTCGGGCACCGAAAGCTGCTCGCCGTCGGGCGCCGGCGGCGCGACCGGCTGCTTCGCGCAGCTTGCGCGCCTGGCCAAGGCGGAGCGGCAGCAGGCGGACAATGCCAGCTGGAAGGACCTGGTCGCGGCCGAGCGGGAGAAGCGGCTGTCGACCATCGACGCCGACAGCGAAGCCATCGAGGCGCGGGTGCGGGCGGAAGAGGAGGCCGAAGCCAAGGCGCAGCAGCAGGCTGCGCCGCAGGACGGCACGTCGCCGCCGCCGCCCTGATGGCCGGCGGCCATGACGGGTCGGACGGCGGGGCGTCGTCCTGATCCTTGCCGGCACAGACCAAGGCGCTTCAGGGGCGGACATTCACAGGGGATAGAAGGATAAGAGCTATGCGCCATGGCGCCATTCCCCTGATCGGCCTGATGCTGGTCCCCCTGTTCCCCACGGCCGCAACGGCCCAGGCGGAGCCGCCGCCGGAGCGGATCATCAACCTGCTCGTCTATGGCGATGATCCCTGCCCCAAGAGCGAGGGAGACGAGATCGTCGTGTGCGCGCGGCGGCCGGAGGCGGAGCGCTATCGCATTCCCAAGAAGCTGCGGGAGAAGCCCGCGCCGGCCGGCGGCCCTGGCTGGGCGAGCCAGGTGGCGAACATGGAGCAGGTGCAGCGATCGACCCTGCCCAACAGCTGCTCGGTCAATGGCAGCAACGGCTTTACCGGCTGCACCGCCAAGATGCTGCAACAATGGTTCGCCGAACGGCGGATGGACCAGAATAACGGCGAGCCTTAAGGCGCGGGCTGCGCCACTTCGAACATGTCCTCGACCCTGACGTCGGCCGGCGGCGCGTCGCGCTCGGCGGCCTGGCGCGCCCACATGGTGGCGTAAAGGCCATCGGCGCGGACGAGATCGGCATGGCGGCCGCGCTCGACGATACGTCCCTGGTCGAGCACGATGATCTCATCGGCATCGACGATGGTCGAGAGGCGGTGCGCGACGACCAGCGTCGTGCGCTTGCGGCTGATGTCGCGCAGCACGGTCTGGATTTCGGTTTCGGTGCGGCTGTCGAGCGCGCTGGTCGCTTCGTCGAGCACCAGCACCGGCGGGTCCTTGAGCAAGGTGCGGGCAATGGCGACGCGCTGCTTTTCGCCGCCCGAAAGCTTGAGCCCGCGTTCGCCCACGCGCGTGTCATAGCCCTGCGGCAGGCCGAGGATGAAGTCGTGGATCTGCGCCGCGCGCGCCGCCGCCTCGATCTGCGCCTGGGTCGCGCCTTCGCGGCCATAGGCGATATTATAGCCGATCGTGTCGTTGAAGAGGACCATGTCCTGCGGCACGATGCCGATGGCGGCGCGCAGCGATTGCTGGGTCACGGCCGCTATGTCCTGCCCGTCGATCGTCACCGATCCCGACTGGATGTCGTAGAAGCGGAAGAGGATGCGGGCGATGGTGGACTTGCCCGCGCCCGACGGGCCAACGATCGCCAGCGTCCGGCCGGCGGGCACGGTGAAGCTGATGCCGTGCAGGATTTCGCGCTGGGGATCATAGCCAAAGCGCACCTGATCGAACTGGACCGCCCCCCCGGTCACGGCGAGCGCGGGCGCGCCGGGGCGGTCGGCGACTTCGGTCGGCGTGTCGATGAGCGTATACATCGCCTCCATGTCGATGAGGCCCTGGCGGATGGTGCGATAGACCATGCCGAGCAGGTCGAGCGGGCGGAACAGCTGCGACAGCAGGGTATTGACCAACACCACGTCGCCGGTGGTGAACCGCCCGCTGCTCCAGCCCCAGACGGTATAGGCCATCGCGCCCGCCATCATCAGGTTGGTGATCAGCGACTGGCCGATATTGAGCCAGGCGAGGCTGTTCTCGCTCTTGACCGCGGCGCGCGCATAGCGGCGCATGGCCGCGCCATAGCGCTGCGCCTCCCGCTCCTCCGCGCCGAAATATTTGACCGTTTCGAAATTGAGCAGGCTGTCGACCGCATGGGCGACCGCGCTGGTGTCCATGTCGACCATGTCGCGGCGCAACTGGTTGCGCCATTCGGTCACGGTGCGGGTGAACCAGATATAGGCGGCCACCATCGCCAGCGTCGCGCCGACGAGGCCGGGCCCGAACTTCACGAGGAAGATGACGCAGACGGCGACCAGCTCGATCACGGTGGGCGCGATGTTGAACAGCAGGAAATAGAGCATCGTGTCGATGCTCTTGGTCCCGCGCTCGACCGTTTTGGTCACCTCGCCCGTGCGGCGCGAGAGGTGGAAACGCAGCGAGAGCTGGTGGAGCCGCTGGAACACGTCCTCGGCAAACTGGCGGGTCGCGTCCTGCCCGACCCGTTCGAAGATCATGTTGCGCACATTGTCGAACGCGACGCTGGCAAACCGCCCGGCGGCGTAGGCGACCACGAAGGAAATCGCGACCATCGCCGCTGTGTTGGCGGGCGTCTCCATCGCATCGACCGCCGCGCGATAGGCGTAGGGCAGGGCAAGCGTGGTGCCCTTGGCGACCAGTACCAGCAGCAGCGCAAGCACGATGCGGATGCGCAGGTCGGTACGGTCCGCCGGCCACAGATAGGGCAGGAAGCGCCGCAGCGTCTGCCATCCTTCGGGGGCTGGCTGGTCGGATCTGGTTGTGTCGGTAGGCCCCATTGCTGGGCGGCATGTGGTTACCGCAAGCGCCCGAGGCAAGCGCGATCAGGTTTCCTTGTCGAGCCGGGTCGCCTGGGCGCGGCGAACCGAAGGGCCTTGAGGGGCGACACCATCGGGCAGGTCGAACAGCACCTGGCGGTGGCGAAAATCGATCGCCAGCCTGTCGAGCCGACGCAGATTGCCGATCCCGAGCAGCATTGCAGGCCTGTCGGCAAAGCCCAGTTCGTCGAGCGCGGGACTATCCGCGAAGGCGACCGGCAGGTCTGCCAGTTGCAGGCTGCCAAGCCGCAGTGCGGCAACTCTGGCGATCCGCCCGTCGTAGTTCAGCCCCAGAACATCGGTCCCGCTGACCGTCTCGCGCTCGTGCGCCTGCAGTGCCTCCAGCAAGGCAAGATTGCCGAGCGAGAACTGCGCGCCGGTATCGATAATCACCGCCGTCTCGACCCCGTCGATCAGCGCGTCGGCGATGATCATCTGGCCCCTGCGTTCGTGCGCACGCACGACGATGTCGTAACCCGATCGCGGCGCCTGCTCGCCCGTATCGACCACATCCATCCGGCCGGCCCGGAAATCGATCAGTACGCGCAGGCCCTGCAGCGCATCGAGCCCGAGAATCCCGTCCGCCCCGAGGTGGCCATGGTCCAGCACGGGAGTGGTAAGCCCCGCGATATCCTTGTTGGCGAATACCAGGCTGTCGATCCGCACGGTCTCGACCCGCGCGCGGCCCGCGGTGCTGACGATCATCGCAGAGCCGCTGGGGATCATGCCGAGCGCGCCGGTCAGCCGGTTGCTGAGAATGGTGCCCTGCGCACCAGTGTCGATCAGAAAATCGTAGGGGCCGCTGCCATCGATAGTGACCGGCACGGTCAGCCTGTCGTTCCCGTCTTCGCGCAGGCGGACGCGCTCGATCGCCGGCGGCGCGGCATCTTCAGGCAGTGCGGCTGCAGCGACTTCCGGAGGTTGGGCCGGCTTGGCGAAGGACATCGCGACCAGCGCAAGAATTGCGGCATGAGCCGTGAAGGCAGCCATTGCTCGTCCTCTCCTTCGTCCGGTGGCAGATCTACCACCGCGGCGGCGATGCGCCAAAGGCGTTGGACGATTGCTGTCAGGCGCTGGGCACGGGCGGTGCGCGGCGACGGATGACCAGATCGATGATCTCGAACAGCATGTCGCGCCGCAGGATGAAGACCAGCGCGAGATAGGCGAGGCCGCCGGTGCTCACCAGCACGGCCAGTTCCATCGGCGCAGGCATTGCGGGCAGCAGGCTGGCGACCAGTTTGACCACCAGCGCCATGCCGCAGGCCGCACCCAGACCGGGGGTTACTGCACCCAGCAGGCCGCGTCCGTCGATCCGCAGCGCTGGGCCGCCGATGAACAGCGCGGCCAGCGGCAGCAGTGGGCTTGCGAAGACCCATGCCCGGGCCAGGCCGATACTGCCATCGCTCAGCCCGATCAGGAACGCGGTGATCAGGATCGCAGCGACCACCGCGCTCGATTTGGCTGACAGGTCGGGCCGGTCGATCGCATTGAAGGCGGGAGAAAAGAGAATGTAGACCGTGAAGGCAGGCATCGCGAGCGCCAGCGTGGCGGCGATCGGGGCCATCTCCCCCCACTTGGGACCGAACGCTGTCAGCACCAGCGGTTCGGCCGAGGCATACATGCCAAGGAAGATCGGGCTGACCACCAGCATGATCAGCCGCACCGCGGTCAGGAAGGCGCGCGCCAGCGTCTCGCGATCCGACTGCAGCCGGGCGAAGCTGGGGAAGGCGACGTCGTTCAGCGGCGGGATAAAGCGCCCGGTGACGATCAGCGTGAGGAACAGCGCTTCGGAATAGAGACCGAGATCGTGGACCGAGAACACTCGCCCGGCGATGAAGATGTCGCTCTGGCTCTGGATGATCCAGAACAGCTGGCACAGCGTCAGCGCCCCGCCGAAACCGATCATCCGCCC
>ENA-ORDG01000864-ORDG01000864.1-marine-metagenome-genome-assembly--contig:-NODE-864-length-13224-cov-2.873355_pt1 | contig 13224 bp, 14 predicted proteins | sample MGYA00248629_ERZ508524 | MGnify/ENA primary metagenome ERZ508524 (study PRJEB26194, sample SAMN05421901) | marine metagenome | isolation source: East of Rio de Janeiro, Brazil, South Atlantic Ocean...
GGGGGCTCTCCGCCATCGGCGTGGTACACCCCCACCCAACCTCCCCCTCAAGGGGGAGGAGGTAATGTGGATTACCCGTGCGGGGTAACCAGATACTTCTCGCCGGTGCGCATCTGGCGATATTGCAGCACGGCGTCCTTCTCCAGCATGCCTTCCAGCGTCACCGTCTTGGCATAATCGCTCTTGAAGGTGGTGGTCAGGTTGTCGAGCACGCGCTTGCGCATGCGGGCGACGGTTTCCTTGCCTGCGCTCTGCATGAATGGGAACAGCAGCCAGCCCGACAGCGTCCAGCCGAAGCCGTAGGACGGGGTCAGCACGGTCGGGCTGAGGTCGAGCCGGCCGTAGATGTACATCTTCTTCTGCTGGTTCGATCCGTAGCGGCTGTATTCGGTCATCTTGCCGACTGCGACCTGCTCCATCGCCTTGAAGGCATTGTCGACCGCCTTGCCCCCGCCGATCGGATCGAAGCCGATGAAGGCGTCGGTCTCGTCGATAGCGTTGCGCAGCTGTTTCATGAAATCGTCGTCGGACGAATTGACGATATGCTTGGCACCCAGTCCCTTCAGCACATCGACCTGTTCCTGCCGGCGCACGATGTTCACCAGCTCCATCTCGTCTTCCTGGCAGATGCGCACGAGCATCTGGCCGAGGTTGGACGCGGCGGCGGTGTGGACGATCGCCTTGAACCCTTCCATCTTGGCGGTCTCGACGAAGCCGAGCGCGGTCATCGGGTTGACGAAGGCGGAGGCGCCGTCCTTCGACGAAATGTCGCCCAGCGGCAGGCACATATTGGCATCGGCGATGGCGTATTCGGCGTAGGCGGTACCGGGCACGCAGGAAACGCGCTTGCCCATCAGGGCCTTTGCCGCATCGGACTCGCCGGTTGCGATCACTTCGCCCGCTCCTTCATTGCCAACCGGCATGCGCTGGCCGTGGCGGCCCTTGGAGCCCGAATTGAACGGCTCGGGCATCTTGGCGACGATCTTGCCCTCGGAATAATCCGCATTGTCGAGGTCTGCCTGGCCAAACAGCAGGGCAAGATCGCTCGGGTTGATCGGCGCGGCTTCCATTTTCACCAGCACCTGATTGCCCTTGGGCTCGGGGAATTCGCTGGTCGCGACTTCGACGGTCAGCGTGCCGTCGCTTTCCAGCGTGGTGAAGATCTGTTTGCCGGTGGTGGTCATGGGATCGCTCTCCTTGTGAATGTTCTTCGCCGCCGACCTAGCACTGAAGTTGCAGTGTGCAACCTAATCGCTGCATTCGTCGGCAGCACGTTCGTCGGGATAGACCGCCTCGACGAAGTAGAGCCCATGCGATGGCGCGTTGAGGCCCAGTTCCTGCCGGTCTTTCGCTTCCAGAACCTGCGCGATACGGCCTTCGTTCCAGCGCCCCATGCCGACCAGCGCGAGGCAGCCGACCATGCTGCGCACCTGATGATGCAGGAAGCTGCGCGCGGCGACGTGGATGCGGATCTCCTCGCCATGCCTGCTCACATCCAGCCGGTCGAGCGTCTTGACCGGGCTTGCCGCTTGGCAGTGGACCGATCGGAAGGTGGTGAAATCGTGATGGCCGACAAGGCTCTGCGCCGCGCGGTGCATCGCCTCCGCGTCGCACTCGGGCGAGACCAGCCACGCGCGGTTCTTCTCCAGCGTCAGCGGGGCGCGGCGGTTGATGATGCGATAGAGGTAGCGGCGACCGATGCAGCTGAAGCGTGCGTGCCAGTCTTCCGGCACGACCTCGCAATGCGTCACCGCGATCGGGGTAGGGCGCAGATGCGCGTTGATTGCCTCGCCCATGCGAAAAGGCGTCAGCTTGCTCTCGACATCGAAATGGCTGCGCATGGCGATCGCGTGGACGCCGGTATCGGTGCGCCCTGCGCTGTGCAGCGTGACCTGCTGCCCGGTGACCGCCTGCGCCGCCTCCTCCACCGCCTGCTGCACGCTGGGCCCGTCCTTCTGGCGCTGGAGGCCGAAGAAGGGCGTGCCGTCGAATTCGAGAGTCAGGGCATAGCGGGTCGGGGCCATGGCGCCCCTGCTAGGGACAGATCGCCGCGAGGCAACCCGTCACATGACCTGAAGGCCCTCGGGCAGCGGCTCACGCACGCATTTCGCGCCCTCCTGGAAGGCGACCGGGCGCTCCGCCTCGCCGGTCTTCGTAGTGTAGGCGGCAATGTCGAGCGTGCCGAGATCGACGTCATAGCGCGATCGTGTGCCGTTCGCGCTGGTCCAGTCCATCCGGATGACGCCGTTCTCGATCTTGAGCGCGCAATTATCCTGCCCCGCCTGGCAAAGATCGAAGGCCTGATTGTTGAAATCGGAATAGCGTTTCGGCTGGCCGTCGATCAGGATGAACCGCTCGGTCACGGTCAGGCCGGTCTTGCCGTCGAAATCGGGCATGGCGCAGGTGATCAGCCCGTCGGAAAGATCGGCAGGGGCCGCAGAGGGGACGCTTGGCAAGCTGTCGCCAGCCGCCTCGCCGGGCTCTGCCGCGCCGCACGCCGCCAGCGCCGTGCCCGCTGCGATCATGCCCGCACCGATCGTGATCGCCACCGCCCGTCTCATATCCGTCTCCCCAGTGAATGGTGGGGCGACGTTTCCCGATCGCGGGGCGAAGTCAATCGCGGGCTGGGGGACTAACGGGCATTGTCATGAACCCAGCTTCGTGCCTTTGCCGATCGCGCGCCCGCGCTGGAAATCCGCCGTATCCATCGCCGGCTTGCCCGCCCGCTGGACGCGGGTGAGTCGCAGCGCGCCGCTGCCGCACGCCACCGTCAGCGCATCGTCGAGCACGGTGCCGGGCGCGCCCGAACCCTCCGCGATCTCTGCCGCGAGAACCTTCACGCGGTCACCCTCATATTCGAAGAAAGCACCCGGCCACGGGGCGAAGGCGCGCACCTGCCGTTCCACCTGAACCGCGTCCTGCGTCCAGTCGAGCCGGGCCTCGGCCTTGTCGATCTTGGGCGCATGGGTCGCTTCCGCATCGTCCTGCGCGACCGGGATGTGCTTAGAGAGTTCGCGCAAAGTGCCGACCATCAGCTGCGCGCCCTTCTCGGCCAGTTCGTCGGTCAGGTCGCCTGCGGTCTTGCGGTCGATCGGGGTGCGGATGGTCGCCAGCATCGGCCCTGTGTCGAGCCCGGCCTCCATCTGCATGATGGTGACGCCGGTGCCGATATCGCCCGCCAGAATGGCGCGCTGGATCGGCGCAGCACCCCGCCAGCGGGGCAGGATGCTGGCGTGGACATTGAGGCAGCCGTGCGTCGGCGCATCAAGCACCGCCTGCGGCAGGATCAGGCCATAGGCCGCGACCACGCCGACATCGGCATGGAGCGCGGCGAAGGCGTCCTTCTCCTCCTGCGATTTCAGCGAGGCAGGATGGCGCACCTCGATCCCGAGGCGTTCGGCCGCCTGATGCACGGGGGTCGGCTGGAGCTTCTTACCGCGCCCGGCTTTACGCGGCGGCTGGGTGTAGACGCACACCACCTCGTGCGCGGCGTGCACCAGCGCTTCCAGCGTCGGCACCGCGAAATCGGGCGTTCCCATGAAGACGATGCGCATAAGCTGTGCGGCGACCTTTGCTGTGGAGGGGTGCTCGCCCTATCTGTCACCCCATGGCATCGCAAGAGATCGAGACACTGGCATCCGCGCTGGCCCGGCTCCCCGGGCTCGGGCCGCGTTCGGCGCGGCGCGCGGTGCTGCATCTGGTCAAGAAGCGCGAAACCGCGCTGCCCGCGCTGCTCGACGCGTTGCTGGCGGTGCAGGACACGCTGGAGGAATGCCGCATCTGCGGCAATGTAGATACGCGCGACCCCTGCGGCATCTGCTCCGATCCGCGACGCGATGCGAAGTCTATCTGCGTGGTCGAGGATGTGGCGGACCTGTGGGCGCTCGACCGGGCGAAGCTGTTCTCGGGCACGTTCCACGTGCTCGGCGGGCGTCTCTCCGCGCTCGACGGCGTGCGGCCCGAAGACCTCGCCATCCCCGGCCTGCTGGCGCGCGTCGAAGCAGGCGTCGACGAGGTGGTGCTGGCGATGAACGCCACGCTCGAAGGGCAAACCACCGCGCACTATCTGGCGGAGCGGCTGGAGGATTTTCCCGTGCGCATCACCCAGCTGGCGCACGGCCTGCCGGTGGGCGGAGAGCTGGACTATCTGGACGAGGGAACGTTGGCGCAGGCGCTCAGGGCGCGCAGGCCGCTCGGCTAACCGCTTGATAGCGGGGCGAAGCGCGCTTATCTGGGCCCTCATGGCTATCCGCGAAATCCTTGAAGTGCCGGACCCCCGGCTGAAAACCGTCTCCCAGCCCGTCGAAGCGGGCGAGTTCGACGACGATCTGCGCACCCTCGTCGACGACATGTTCGAGACGATGTACGCCGCGCATGGCATCGGCCTTGCGGCGATCCAGGTCGGCGTGCCCAAGCGCATCCTCGTGATCGACCTGCAGCCCGAAGACCCGGACGCCGAGCCGATCGAGTGCGACCATGACGGGCACAAACACACCCACCCGGCGACCAAGAAAGAGCCGCGGGTGTTCATCAACCCGGAAATCCTCGACCCGAACGAGGAACTGGCGACCTATCAGGAAGGCTGCCTCTCGGTCCCCGACATCTACGCCGACGTCGATCGCCCGGCGACCTGCACGGTGCGGTGGAAAGATCTCGACGGCAAAGAACATACCGAGGCGATGGAGGGCCTGCTCGCCACCTGCATCCAGCACGAGATGGACCACCTCGAAGGCATCCTGTTCATCGACCACCTCAGCCGCCTCAAGCGCCAGATGGCGCTCAAGAAGCTGAAAAAGCTGCGGGTCGCGGCTTAGCCAGCGAGAAATTCGTCATTGCGAGCCGCCGAAGGCGGCGCGGCAATCCATGGCGCTGTTCCATGGATTGCTTCGCTACGCTCGCAACGACGAGTTTTGGTTTCGAATTACGCCGCCGCAACCATGCCCTGAAGCGCCTTCACGCAGTCTTCCATGCACTCGCGGCACATCTTCTCGCAGCGCTTGCAGTGCGGATCGTCGTGCTTGGCGCATTCTTCCGCGCAGACCTTGCAGGCGAGGATGGACGCTTCGAGCAGCGACTTGATGACCGCCGTGTTGCCATGCGTTCGCCGCGCCGCGACCGTGCTGACCGCCTGACAGATATCCGAGCAGTCCGAGCATTTGCGGATGCATTCGGACATGTCGCCTTCTTCCGCATTGCACGCATCGACGCACGAGTTGCAGATCGCCGCGCAATACATCGCGTGCTTCACCGCCTCGGCCAGCTGCTCGTTGTAATCGGCCCCGACGGACGGGTGCTCGCTGATCATTTCCTTGATCGACATAGGCTTTTCTCCTTCTCTGCTAAGGGAGCGGAACGGGCGGGGGATAGTTCCCGCAGCGGCTTGGCGCGTCCTGCCTTTGATGATATGTTCGCAATCTGTTCTAGGCGGTTGGGAGATGCTCGTTGGGCTAAAGTGACGCCGGAGGGCGTATAACTCAGACGGATCAAAGTCTGATCAAACCGACTTGGACCTAACGATTGTGGTGAGGCGCACACCGTGCGTTCGGCGCATTATCTGCGCTCAATAGTCCCAACGTTTCCAAGCAACACTCAGCGACGATCCGTGAGTACATCATTGCGCATTTGTGGAGATTGGGCATGGATTGCCCTCCGCACGTGCTGCTCTGGGATTTTGGCCTTTGCTATTGGGTTTTGCTTTCGAAAGGCGGCAATTCCTGTCTGCGTCAGTCAATTACTGGGTTTCCCAGTGAAGCTGAGGCGAAGGCCGATTTGATTTGGCACTTTGCCAGATAGATTTTTCCAGACGCGAGGCGGCGATACGCAGATCGTCGCCGAGCACTGGGGAGAGTTTATGATGGAACCCACACTCGCGATTATCATCATCATAGCTGTCGCTGTCATAGCGGGCGTGATTGGCTGGTTTGTGGGGTCGCGCCCGGTGGCGGATTGGAAAGCTCGTCATTCTGAGCGCGACCGCGAGGCGAAGGAGACTGACGCAAAGTATCTACGTGCCTATGCTGAGCTGGAGGCAGCGCGGGAGAAGGGTGCGCGTGTCGACGCCCTGGATGTCGAAATGCGCGATTTGAGAAAGTCGCACGAAGAAACGCTTGAGCGACTGCGGACCGAGAACGCAAAGCTAAGTGGCGAACTCGCTCGCCTGAACACCGGTGCCGAAGCGCGGGAAAAGGCACTTGAGGATCGCTATCAGGAGCGCGAGAAGCATTTCGAGCGCGAACTGGCGCGTTTAGTCGAGGCCGAGGAAAAGCTTCAGGCCAAGTTCAATGAAGTCGGCGAAAAGATGCTGGAAGGCGCCCGAACCAAGTTCATGGAAGGCGCACAAACCCACCTGTCGGAGTTGAATAAGGCGAGTCTTGCCGAGCTTGAGAAGAAGGTGGGGCCTGTTGGCGAGACGCTCGAGCGCTATCGCAAGCGCGTCGAGGAACTTGAGAAGGGCCGGGCGGAGGCTTGGCATCAGCTTCAGGGGGTGATTGGTGAGGTAAAGGCAGGCCAGCGCGAGGTGATCGAGGGTGCGAACCGCATCTCGACTACGCTCAAGGGTGCGACCAAGGCGCGCGGTGACTGGGGTGAACTGCAGTTCGAGAACCTTCTGGAGGCCTGCGGTCTCACCGCGCACACCGATTTCAAGCGCGAGCAGAACGTCAAGGATGCAGACGGACGCGACATGCGCCCCGATGCGATCATCAACATCCCCGGCAAGCGGAAGCTGGTGGTAGACGTAAAAAACGTATTCAATACCTACAAGGAAGCGAACGAAGCCGAGACCGAGGAGGCGCGGGAAGTGCTTCTGGTCAAGCATGCCCGCGAAATCCGGAATCACATCCAACAGCTTTCTTCCAAGCGATACCAGGACCACGTCGAGGGATCTGCCGATTTCGTGGTGATGTTCGTGCCCGGCGAGCACGTGCTTTACGCAGCGCTGACTCACGACTCCGAACTCCTGAACTTCGCGTTGGAACGGCGGGTGGTCCTCTCTAGCCCACTGAACTTCATGTCGATTGCCATGACTGTTCAGACTGTCTGGCGGCAGGCTGGTGAGCAGGCGGATGCGAACGAGATCGCCGCGCTAGGTAAGGAGCTTTATGATCGACTGAGTGTCGTAGCCCGATATCTCAGCAATCTCCGGCGCGATCTTGGGAGGGCCAATGAAAGCTTCGATAAGTTGGTGGGCTCGTTCGACAAGAACCTCCGCCGAACCGGCGAGCGTTTTGAGCAGCTTAGCGTGGATACCTCGGCCAAGGAACTGCACGAAGCTTTGCCCTTGGGGCATCAGCCTCGCGCGCTGGCGAATTTTACCGATCAGACCGATGATGGAGACGACGGTCATGGAGCGGAAGACGCGCGCGACGCGGCGGAGTAGGCAGCGAGCACGAGGCAGGGGAGGTTTGCATGCGGCGGTTACTGGCGAAGGATTGGCTAATCGGACTGCTTGCGGCGGGCCTCGCCGCAGCGCCTGCCGTCTCGCAACCGGCGGCATCGGAGGAAGGCCCCGGCCCGCTCGCGCCGCGTGACGAATGCACCGGGCTGCCGGGCTATGCCGAGTTCCACCAGCGGCTGGAGCGCGCGATTACCTTGCGCGATGCCGATGCGCTGATCGCTCTGACCGACCGGAACGTGACGCTCGATTTCGGTGGTGGCTCGGGCGTGGAGGAGCTGCGCAAGCGGCTCGATGGCGGGGCCTATAACAGCTGGCGCGACCTTGCCGAGGCGGTGCGGCTGGGCTGCGGTATCGGCAAGGGTGCCGCGCAGGGCCCGGATTACATCGCCTTCCCATGGTATTTCACCAAGACCTTCGGCGGAGAGGTGTTCGAAACCGTGATCGTCACCGGGGTCGACGTGCCGCTGCGCTTTGCCCCTGCCGAGGACGCGCGCGTGATCGAGCGGATCAGCTGGGACTGGGCACTGGTTCGGTATGACGACCAGTACGTCGACGGGCCCGAGGAGCCTGACCAGCAGACCGGTTATCAGGCCGTGATCACGCAGGATGGTGCCGCAGGTTATATTGCCGACCATGCGCTGCGCAGCATCGTCGACTACCGGATCGCGGTGAACCGGGTCGACGGGAAGTGGACGATTACCGCCTTCGTTGCAGGCGACTGACCGGGCTCGCGGATCAGCCTCCACCGTCACCCCGGACCCTGATCCGGGGTGATGCTGCTTCAAGCGCTGCCGGGGTAGAAGCGGGATCCCGGGTCGAACCCGGGATGGCGTGGGTCGCGGTAAGCCGCGCGGTTTTCCTACATCTAAAGAATCAGCTACCCCGCGATCGGTCTTTGCAATCGTTGGCTCTCCCCGCGCGCTCAAAACGCGCATCTGTCATCCTGCCTCAATCCTCGTGCAGCAGGCATTGTTTCTAATGGAAAATATCGCTGCCCCAACCGGGTGACACATGGATGACACGTGTCACCCTGTCATCCTTCGAGGCTGGCGAGCACCTCGTAGGCGAGCACTGCGGCGGCCACCGCCGCATTCAGGCTGTCGGCCCGCCCGCGCATCGGCATGGTCACGCGCAGGTCGCACGCCGTCTCGTAGGCTTCGGGCAGGCCCTGCGATTCGTTGCCGACCATCACGAAGCATGGGCTCGCGTAGGGCGCGCCGCGATAGGGCACCGCCTCGCGCAAGCTTGCCGCGACCAGCTGGCCCTGTCCTTGACGCAGCCACGGCAGGAAGTCCTCCCACCGCGCGCGGGCCAGATTTTGCGTAAAGATCGCGCCCATGCTCGCGCGCACGGCCTCCACGCCGAAGGGATCGGCGCAATCGTCGATCAGGATCAGCCCGCCGGCGCCCACCGCATCGGCGGTGCGCAGCATGGTGCCGAGGTTGCCGGGATCGCGCAACGCCTGCGCGACCAGCCAGATCGGCGCCGCATCGCGGTCGATCCGGTCGAGCGAGGTATCCCACTCGGCAAATGCGCCCGCGACCGCCTGCGGATTGTCCTTGCCGGTGATCTTGGAAAGAATGTCGGGCGTGGTCTCGATTACGTCGCCGCCCGCCGCCTCAACCGCGCGTTCGAGCGCGTCGATCAGCGGATGGGGATCGCGCTTGCTGGCCATTACCAGCACTTCTGGCACGCGGCCCGATTCGCGCGCATCGGTCAGCAGACGCAGCCCTTCGGCGAGGAAGCGCTGTTCGCGCTGGCGGTGCTTCTTCTCCCGCAGCGAACGCAGCGCCTTGATCGTGGGGTTGGAATAGCTGGTGATCTCGCGACGGGGCATGACGGATGTGGGGGAGGGGAGGCGCGCGCGCCTACTCTTCGCCGAAACCGGTTTCGACCAGCTGGGCGATCTCGGCCATCGCCGCCTCGGCATCCTCGCCCGCGACGATCAGCTCGATCTCGTCCCCGCGCGCCGCGCCCAGCATCATCAGGTCGAGGATCGAACGCCCGTCGACCGCGCGCCCGTCCTTGGCGACCTGGATCTCCGTCGCCTCGGGCCAGCGGGTGGTCACCTCGACCAGCTTGGCGCTGGCGCGCGCGTGCAGGCCGCGCTGGTTGACGATGGTGATGGTCTTGCGCAGCTCGCTCATTTGCCCGCCGCCTTGATCTCGTCGCTCGGCCGGGCGAGGAATTCCGAAGCGATGGTGATGTAGTTGCGGCCTGCGTCGCGTGCCGCGCGCACCGCTTCTGCCACCGGCATCGCCTCGCGAGCCCGCGCCAGCCGGATCAGCATCGGCAGATTGATCCCGGCGATCACCTCGACCCGCCCTTCCTCGAGCAGCGAGATCGCGAGGTTGGACGGTGTGCCGCCGAACAGGTCGGTCAGGATGATCACGCCTTCACCGCGATCGACCTCGCCGATCTGGTCGCGAATCTGGGCGCGGCATTCCTCGGCATCGTCCTGTGGACCGATGCAGACCGAGGAGATCGCGTCCTGCGGGCCGACGACATGCTCCATCGCTGCCACGAATTCGCGCGCGAGCTGTCCATGCGTCACCAGGATAAGGCCAATCATGGTGCCCGTGTCTATAAGCACACACGCCCAAGGCAAGGCCCAACGAGAACGCCGGGGTGCCTCATGCGGTCTGCATTTCCACAGTATCGGTCGCCCTGCTCGCCAGATTGCGGTGGCTGATCGTGGGCGAATAGCCCGCATCGCGCAGCGCAGCGGCCATCCGCTCCGCCGTGTAGACCGACCGGTGACGCCCCCCGGTGCAGCCGAATGCGATGTGGACATAGCTTTTGCCCTGCGCGCCGTATCGGGGCAGCAGGTCCATCAGCAGCTCGCGGATGCGGGTGAAGTTGTCCTCGAATCCGTCGGTCTGGTGGAGGAAGTTGGCGACATCCTCGTCCAGCCCGGTCTGCTCGCGCAGATCCTCGACCCAGTGCGGATTGTCGAGGAAGCGCATGTCGAACACCAGATCGGCCAGCGGCGGCATCCCCCGGGCGAAGCCGAAGCTGGACACGGTCACCGCGATTTGCGGTGCGCCATCGGTGCCGAAGTTCTGGCGGACGAATTGCTGCAACTCGTTGGTCGCCAGCTGGCTGGTGTCGACCAGCATGTCGGCCCAGCGGCGCAGGGGTTCGAGCAGATCGCGCTCGGCGAGAATGCCATCGAGCGCGGTGCGGCCATGGGCCAGCGGATGGCGGCGGCGCGTTTCGTTATAGCGGCGCTCAAGCTCGGAGCTGCGGCAATCGATGAACAGGGTCGAGAGGGCCAGATCCTCGTGTTCCTGCAGGCTCTTGACGATTGAGATGACGGTTTGCGGCTCGAACCCGCGGGTGCGCGTGTCGAACCCGATCGCCAGCGGCACGCGGTCTTCCCCGGCGAGCACTTCGCGCACCAGCGGGCGCCGCAGGCGGACGGGGAAGTTGTCGACCGCCTCCCAGCCGAGATCCTCCAGCACGCGCAGGGTCGTCGTCTTGCCCGCGCCGGACATTCCGGTGACCAGCATCAGTTTCTGCGGTTCGCTCATGCGCGCTACTGTGTCCGTTGCGGGGCGCCACCTGGCGCGGGCCTATCGCCTAACGCGTATTATAGCGCGGGATAAGGCCTAATGCGCGCGCCTAGCCAGTCGGCGAGTCATCCTCCGGCGCGAGGGGGAGCGTGAGGACCAGACAGGCGCCGGGTTCACCATCGGGCCGATCGGCTGCGCGCATCGTCCCTTCGTGCGCTTCGGCGATGGTCCGCGCGATGGCGAGGCCCAAGCCGCTGTGATGGCCGAAATCTTCTTTTTCGGGCCGGTCGGAATGGAATCGCTCGAAGATCTTGTCACGGGCTTCGGGTGGGATCCCGGGACCCGAATCCATCACCATCAGCGACAGCGTGTCGTCCTGCCGCGCGATAACGATCCGGATCGTGCCGCCTGCGGGCGAGAAGGAGACCGCATTGTCGACCAGATTGTCGACCACCCGTTCCAGCCGTTCGGGTACGCCGACCACGCGGGCGCTGCCGCGAGGATGTTCGAACGCGATCTCGCACTCCTGGTCGAGCCCGCGATTGCGCCGCCGCTCGATGATATTGCCGACCAGCACGGTCAGATCGACCATGGAGAAGGTCGCGCGCGACATTTCGGCATCGATCCGGCTGGCGTCGGAAATTTCGGTCACCAGCCGGTCGATCCGGCGGACATCGTGGATCGCGATGTCGAGTAGCTGGGCGCGCAGGGCAGGGTCTTCCACCGTGCCGAGCGACTCGGTCGCGCTACGCAAGCTAGCGAGCGGGTTCTTGATCTCATGCGCCACGTCGGCCGCGAAATGCTCGACCGCGTCGATCCGGTGGCGCAGCGCGTCGGTCATGTCGGCGACCGCGCGGGCGAGCATGCCGATCTCGTCGCGCCGGTCGGGCAGGCGCGGCACCTGCACCTCGCGCTCGCGCCCCAGCCGGACGCGCTGGGCCGCTTTGGAGAGGGTTTGCAGCGGCGTCACGATCGTCCGCGCGAGGAACAGGGAGAGCAAAATCGATGCCGCCAGCGTCACGAACACGCCCGTGCCCAGGGTCGAGCGTGCCCGGCGGACCGATTCGGTAATGTCGACCGCGTTGCGGGTGGTCAGTAGCGTGGTGCCTTGTAGCCCCACCGGGGCCGCTGCGGTGATGACGGGCGTGCGGTCCGCCGCCTGACGCAGCTCGATCTGCGAGATGCCGAGTTCGCGGGCGCGCTGCAGTTCGGGCCAGGAATCGGCATTGTTCGATTCGGGTTCGTTATAGCGGGGCACCGGCTGCGCGCTGACGACCGTGTCCACGATTTGGTCGAGAAAGCGGGCGAAGCGCAGCTCGAACGGGTCGTCGGTTGGATCGTCGAGGGTGAAGGTCGGCTCGCCCAGTTCGAAACTGTCGGCGATCAGCTTGCCCTCGGGATCGAACAGGCGCAGCCGCATGTCCTGTTCCTTGCCGATTTGGAGCAGCAGCGCGTCCTGCCGCGCGCGGGTCGCCCCGGCCAGCGCCTCGGCGGTAATCTGCGCCTCGATCCGGGCGAGCTTGTAGCGCTCGTCGAGCAGCTGGGCGCGGTAGGAATCGAGATAGACGATCCCGCCGCCCAGCAGCAGCAGCGGGAGGATGTTGACCGCAAGGATGCGCGCGGTGAGCGACAGGCGCGAGAACACGCCGCCGCCTTCCAGCGGGCGCGGGATGCGGCGCACGCGGACGCGGTCAGCCATGGGTGCCAGTTTTGGGGAAATCAGCCATCGCTGAAGCTGTAACCGGCCCCGTACAGCGTCTCGATCGCGCCGAAGCTTGAATCGACCTGGCGGAATTTCCTGCGCATCCGCTTGATATGGCTGTCCACCGTCCGGTCGTCGACAAAGACGTCGTCCGGATAGGCGGCATCCATCAGCTGGTTGCGGCTCTTGATCACGCCGGGGCGTGCCGCGAGCGCTTCGAGCAGGAGAAATTCAGTCACCGTCAGCGACACCGGTTCGCCGTCCCATGTGGCATGGTGGCGGGCAGGGTCCATGAACAGCCGCCCGCGTTCGAGCACTTCGCCGGGCTTGTCGTCGAACTGTTCCGACAACAGCAGCGGGTGATCGCCGCCGCTGCGGCGCAGGATCGCGCGAATGCGGGCCAGCAGCAGGCGCAGGCTGAACGGCTTGGCGATGTAATCGTCCGCGCCCATTTCGAAACCGGCCTGCTCGTCGGTCTCGTCATCCTTGCTGGTCAGGAAGATGACCGGCAGCGGCGATTGTTCGCGCAGCCGGCGCAGCAATTCCATCCCGTCCATCTTGGGCATCTTGATATCGAAGATAGCCAGATCGGGCGGGTTCGACAGCAGCGC
>ENA-ORDG01000865-ORDG01000865.1-marine-metagenome-genome-assembly--contig:-NODE-865-length-13210-cov-3.126171_pt1 | contig 13210 bp, 13 predicted proteins | sample MGYA00248629_ERZ508524 | MGnify/ENA primary metagenome ERZ508524 (study PRJEB26194, sample SAMN05421901) | marine metagenome | isolation source: East of Rio de Janeiro, Brazil, South Atlantic Ocean...
TCGGGAGCAGACAGCGGATCGCCGGCCGAGGTTTTCGCCCGCCGCGCCGGCGGTTTCGCTATTCCGAACCAAGTAGCTTGAGCGTCAATCGGGCGCGGAGCCAAGCAATCCGCGTTGATAGTCCTCAACAACATAGGCGATCGGCAGACCATCTGCACGGCTCATGAGCGCGCGCTGCAAGAACAGAATTCGCGGCGGGGTTTTTGCCGTAGGTCCGCCTCCCTTGGGCAACCATGCTGACGACGACCCTGCCGATTGCCGGTTAAGATGCAAGGGCGCTATCACCTTGCCGAACGGCGTGCCGGTCTGCTGAAGACTTGCCTCCATGGAAGCGGGCAAGCGGGCAGGGACATACCAGAGGCGTGCAACAGAAAGGATATGCCCGCCGCAGCGCAAGCGGACATGCCGCCGTTGAACGCGGTCCCACTCTTTCAGCCGCAACGTGCGGCGCAATTGCGCGGTCGCCGACACCGGCTTGTTCGCGATTTTCTCGGCGATGACCGCGCCTTCTGGCGCCATATGATGGGAGACACACCAGCGGTCCAGCACCGCGGTCGCGGATGCGGCTTTGCCGATCTCGTCCCGCAGCGCGCTGACCTCGGCCAAGGATTGCGCCGTTTCGGCTTGGCGCGCCGGGGCGACGTCGGGGCTGGTGATCAACGCCAACGCCAGTCCCGTGGCAGACAGGGTATGTAAGGTGAATGGTCGAAACATGCTTGGCCCTATGCCCCCTGGGCTCCGGCTATCACAAGCAGAGGATGTAGCCGTAGCGGCGCACCGCCTGTCCGGCGCTCAATTGGCCACAGGACAGGTCGACACCGTCTGACGTGCATCTGGCGACCGTCCGGCCATATCTGTCGGTATCGGTCTTGTGGCACTGCACCGATCCCGCCGCGACGAGATTCTGGAGATTTTGCGTGGCCGCATAGGGATCGCCCTGCGTGCATTGTCGTCCTTGGCGGCAATGTCCAGGCAGCTCTGGCGCATCGATCCCCGAAAGACGAATACGTATGGACCCGCAATCGAACGTATCCCCGTCGATTACGCGGATGCTACCACACTGGAAGCTCGCATCTTCCGAAGCGAAACCCGTTCCGCCGATCAACTTCAGCCCCAGGGATGCCCCAAACAGCAGGCCGATGATGACGACGACGCTTTGGACGCGCGTCCATCGCCTGCGTGTTGGTCCGCGCCAGTGTGTCAGCCGAGACCCACGCGAATTGCGCCGAGCATTTTTCAGTTTCCTGAATTTATGGACATCCCCCATTCGCCTATCATCGGGCATCAAGGCTTTACATGCAAACGGGGAGGTCAGGGTCAAAGCGTCAGCGACCAGATCTATCCGAGCAGGTCATGGCAATGATCATTCCAGGAGATTAGCGAGATTGCGCAGGTTGGACGACATCCCTTCCCGGTGATCGGCTTCGGAGATGCCCGCAGGCACATTCTCGGCAAGGAAAGTCACCTTGCTGCTGTTTCCCTTTTCGCGCTCGATCGTGGTGGTGAGCGTCATCGTTCCGGCAAAGTCCGGATCGTCGCTTTCAAAGGTCACGGCCTCTACGATCTTCTGGTCAGGGATGAGATCGACGAAACTGCCCTCGAACATGTCTTCGCCCGATCCGCTCTTGCCGCCTTCCGGGCTGCCCTCGGGATAGATGAAAGCCATGCGATAGCCGCCGCCGATCCACGGGTCGAAGCGCTCGACGCGAGCGGTCATACCGCTTGGCGGGCGCCAGGACGATACAGATTCCGCGTCAAGGAAAGCGCGATAAATGGCGCGTGGCGACGCCAGGATGGTGCGCGTGACTCGATGGTTATGCGATTCGGACATTGTGGCGACCTGTAGGGGCCGAGCCCTGCGATCCGCAATGTCTGGAGGGCCAATAAACGATAGGCCGCCATTTTACCGGCGGCCTATCCACTGTCTGTGCCTTGTGCGGCAGGCTTAGAGCCTGACCCCCGCGGAGGCCATGCCCAGACTCTCTGACGCGCGTGGCGTAGGACAATGAGACATCTGACCACCTCCTTTCCGTTGTTGAACGTGAAGAGGATATGGGAACGCGCACGGCATGTTCAAGCACTGCACATCAACCTTGCGGCGCTCAATGCGCCGGCGACTGCCGTCAATTCTTCTCGGCGGCGCCAGCGAGGGGCTCACCGTGGCAAGGGCGTCCGTCGCTATCCAGCTCAGCTTGGCCGCTGGGGCGAAGCGAACGCGTCAGATCCTCCGTGCAGCGCCGGATCGGCAATCGGATAGGCCTGCAGCGGAACAGGAGGATCGCCACTTCGCAAAATATCTATCATGCCATCGAGCAGACTGTTGACGAGCCGCGTGCCATCGGGGGTCAACTTCACCTCGATGCACCGCCGGTCTGTATCCGGGCTCTCTCTTCTCAGCCACCCGGCTTTCTCCATCTCCACGATCTTCCGCTGCGCCGTGGAGGATGGAATGTTGGCGGCCCCGCAGAGCGAGAGCATGAAGACGTCCCGATGGTCGTGGTCAGCCAGGTAAAGGTCCAACAGCATGTCCCAGACCGGGTTAGGGCATAGGCTATATCCGAGCGAGACACCCACGATCTTCCGCATCGCGACCAGCCTCTTGCAGATGTCGATGCGCATGTCGGCGGATGGAATATGTGTCATTCCCAAACTCCCTTACATTTGATCGAGAAAATTCGCGGACTGAGCCTGCAAGACGGGCAGCGGCAGATTGGCGGCCTCGCTTTCCCAGAGGGAAGGCCATGGCATTACCGCGCGCCGTGCGCGTGCAGTTACAGATAGCCGGCTCTGCGAAAGCTGACCCAGCCTTCGCGTGCGACGATGAGATGATCATGCACGGCGATGCCGAACCAGCGTGCTGCTTCCGCAATCTGCGTGGTCATCGTCTTGTCCGCATTCGACGGCGCCGGCCTCCCAGAGGGATGATTGTGGACGAGGAGGATGGCGGTTGCTCCCACGTCGAGACAACGTTTCAGCACCTCTCGAGGATAAATGTGAACGCTTGAAACCGTTCCGGACGCCATAACCTCATCGACCAGCAAATGATTGGCCGCGTTCAAAAAGAGGACCCGTACTTGCTCGACGGGGGCAAAGGCCATGGTCGCACGGAGATATTCGATGACCGCCTCTTCATTGGACAACACGCATTTGTCAGCGATACGTCCACGCAGAATATGGTCGATCGCCATTTGAAGGCAGACAAAGCTGCGCTCGATGTGGCTCGAAGCGCCCATGACGGCCAGACGATCCAAGGGCTGCGCCGCGAGCGCTTCACCCAATGATCCGAAGCGCTTGACCATTTGCATCGACAATTCTTCCGCCCGAGCAGGGCAGGTGAGCGCGATCAGCTCTTCCAGGATGCGTCGACACCCTGACGCGCCAGTCTCCTTTGATGCCGCCAGGTTCCCGCGACAAGCATCAGCTGGATGATCCAGCTCCAGATCGCCAGGCCATCGATATAGGCTTGCGGGATGATGCCCGGCATGATCGCCCGCATGAGATGGACGATCACTTCTGCCCCCAGCATTGCTGCGATCCACAGCGGCCAGAAGCGCGTGCTTCTTATTGATAGCCATAGGAAACTGCCCAGAATTGCAATGTCGATGAGCAACATGCCCGTTTCGACAAGCCGGAAGCGGCCTCCAAAGGGACTGACGACAAGTGTAGAGAGGAGGGCGCCGCCCAGCAGGGAGGCCGCCCCGATTTGCTCAGGGCGGCCGCCACGCAAGCCCGCATATAGCGAACTGAGGATCAGCAGCACCAGGAAAACACTTTGTCGCATCATCCCAAGGATGAACAGGAAGAGCTCCGGTCCGTCAACATATTGTAATAGCGCAGATCAGACCGCGCGAAGATGTGGCTCAGGCGTGCGCTGCTGCGCCACTCCGGCTTTGAAAAGATCGCCGTAGCTCACTTCCCGCAAGCCCATGTCCTCGCTCGCCCGCTTGAGGTTTGCATGGGTCGCCACGATCTCTTCGCGTGTGCGGGCGACGAGGACCATGGCGGCAGCCGAACTGGTCACCGCATCCTGCCCGATGGTGGCGGAGAGCCGCGCGTCGAGCCGGGCCAGCGGCAATGCCGCATTCAGTTCCGCAATCCGGGCAGCAGCGAGGTCGAGAGCAGTCTCTGCGGCAAAGAGCCGGTCTGCGACTGATTGTGCGATGTCTTTGCGTTTTACGCGCATGGGGTCTCCTTCCCGTTCCTGCTCGGAGCGGGTTAAATTGGGTGTGATGGGGATGGGTCAGCTTATCGGGGCATCCCGTTGAGCGCCGATAGCAGAGATGCGGCCGATCCTGCCGCTACAAGGGCGGCAGCCGTCAGAACGGCAACCGTGGCCATGGTGAAGCGCGTCGTCAGGTCATTTTCTTTTCTCCCGCTCGATCTGAGCGGCGCATAGGCCATCAGGGTCGGGACCACCTGCGAGAGGATGAAGATATCCTGCTCTTCGGTGAACGGTCCGCCGTGCTTGGCCAATGCATCCGCTGCATGGTTGGCGGGTTCAGATGGCTGGGAAATATGGTCCGGGGACAGACCCAAAGATTGGGGGGCTAATAATTGGGTGGGGGGTAAAGCTTCCTTCGCTTCGGCCTGGAAGGCCACAAAGAGGCGCACTGCCTCGCTACGCTCGATCCCACCCAGGTGGTCACGCGCCTTCGCGATATGCTTGTAGACCTGATCCGTCCCGATCTTCAGAATCCCGGCGATCTTCTTTGGTGGGTAGCGCTCGGCGAGCAATTCGAGACAATCCCGCGGCCGCCCGGTCAATGTTTCGAGTCGCTCTCGATAGGCGGTAATGTCGGGGGGAGTTTGTTTCTCTTGCATGGCTTGAGCGCGACCTCTTGCATGCTGGCGGCCCGATTGCACCTAGATCGCCGGCGGGAAGCCAGTCCGTTACCTGAGCGACATTGTCATGAAAATGAAACCTAAAAGCAACCGGCGAGCCAGCGTTCTGGAGCCGTGTCGGCTGCGTTGATCACTGATGCCAACGAAGCCGAGCGCGGTTCATGGCGGCGGGCGCCACAGGCGGAAAGAGGAGTGGGGCTTGGAGGGGGAGCCCTGTGGGCTCGAACACCAATCCTGCTGACAGGAGCAATTCCCATGTTCGCCTCAAACCTTTCATTCATCCACCATATTTCCCTCATCTTTCGGCGAAATATTGCCTCTAAAATCATGCATGGAGGCGCGCGTGACCAGGCGTCGGTCAATCAATGACCACGCTTGATCGGCAAGGCGAGGCACTCGTCTATAGGCTTGGCGGAACCTGGAAACACGGTGGAGGCATGTGCCGTTGTCCTGCCCATGAGGACCGGACTCCGAGTCTCTCGGTGAGAGTCGGTGACTCGGCCCTGCTGTTCAAATGCTTCGGCGGTTGCACGATCGCTGAAATTCTACGCGCCTTGCGGCGTGACAGCATCGATATATCCGGAAGGCCAGATAGCGGACACCGCGCAGCAGCACATAGTCGGCAACGATCGACCGCGGCTCTCAGACTCTGGCGTGAGGCAGGCCCCATCGAGGGCACGCCCGCTGCACGGTATCTCGCAAGCAGACGCATATATCAGACATCGCACGCCCTGCGCTTTCACGGCTCGACGCCGCTCGGCGCGGGCGGGAATGTCCGCTTCCTTCCCGCCCTTCTCGCCGCCGTCGTCGAAGGCGACGACATTGTAGCGGTTCAGCGGATATTTCTTCAGCCCAACGGTCGCCCGGCGCTGCTTGTAAAGTTCAAACGGTCGTTGGGCTCACCGCGAGCGGGCGCGGTGCGCCTGCGGCCGGCGCAAAACGTGCTAGGTCTTGCCGAAGGGATCGAGAACGCGGCGTCAGCCAGCACGCTTCTTGGCATTCCTGTCTGGGCAACGCTGGGCGCCGAACGGTTCGACAGGGTCGCTATTCCGCAGAGCGTCAAGCGGCTCATTCTGCTTGCCGACAATGACAGGGCCGGTCAGCGCGCCGTTGTCAAGGCGAAGGCGCGTTACATGCAGCTTGGGCGCCAGCTACTCACCCTGTGGCCGCCCGCTCCATTCAATGATTGGAACGATCTGCACCGGGCAGGAGGGGAGGTGGGGGTGGAGTGGGCGCGGTTAGCGGCCTGATGGTCGGGGCGCTCCGCCTGTTGGAGATACTCCATGAACAAGACACCGCCCATTATCTTCGTTCCGGCATCCAAGCTCTCGATCGCACCCACCAATGTGCGCAAGCTCAGCGACCCTGAAGCGGATGCGGAACTCAAGGCCAGTATCGCCGCCAAGGGTATCATCCAGAACCTGATCGGCATCCCGGTGGCCCGCAAGAAGGACGAATATCGCATAACTGCCGGCGGCCGAAGGCTGACCCAGATCAAAGCGCTCATCGAAGATGGCGTCCTGGGGCCTGACTATCCCATCGCGGTGATGGTGCTCGCCGACAAGAATGACGCGACCGAGGTCAGCCTGATCGAGAATTTCATCCGCCTCAACATGTCCCCCGCCGAGGAATGCCGTGCGTTCCAGGCGATTATCGATGGCGAGAAGAAGACCCCTGCCGACGTCGCCAAGCATTTTGGCCTCACAGAACGCTTCGTTCTCGGGCGCCTGCGGCTCGCCGGCCTTGCCGACACCATCTTCGACGCGCTCGCGGCAGGCGAAATCACGCTCGATGTCGCCAAGGCCTATGCCAGCATCTCCGATACGGTGCGGCAGGCGGCCGTGTTCGAGGAGATGGGCAGCGGCTATTATTCGACCAACCTCAGCGAAATCCGCCGACGCTTGATCTCCGGATTTTATCGCGGCAGTGATCCCAAAGCCCTGTTGGTCGGGCGCGATGCCTATCTCGCGGCGGGCGGCCGCATCGACAGCGACCTCTTCTCCGATGCCGCCAATGAGAATTGGATCGACAGCGACATCATCGATCGGCTCGCGGCCGAACGAATGGAAGCTGCGGCGCAGGCTGTTCGAGCGCAGGACGGCTTTGGCGAGGTCCGCATCATCTGCGAAACGCGGATCCCTTATATGGAAACCATGGCGCTCGATGAACTGGAGGGAGAACCTGCTGAGCTGACCGCAGAGGAAGAGGAGCGCCAGCGTGCGATCGAGGTCGAACTGGAAGCCATCGCCGACGAAGCCGACGAGGATGGCTATTCGGACGAGGAGATCAGCCGTATCGAGGCCCTCGAAGCAGAACATAGTGCGCTCAACGAAAAGCCCCCGTTCATCTCCGCTGAGCAGAAGGAAAAGGCGCTCGCCTATCTCGTGATCGGCAGCGATGGCCAGCCGCGGCTCCACGAACGGCTTTTCATCGTTCCCGAGCCCGAACCGGAGGTCGAAGAGCCGGAGGCCGAGTCTGAAGCCGATGACAATTCGGCCGAGGGAGTCGAGCAGGAGTTGATCGAGGACGGCCCATCGCTCGCGCCGATCAGTCAGAAGCTGGCTGAGGAACTCGCGATCATGAAGACCGAAATTCTCCGCCTCCATATCGCCAGCGATCCGCATTTCGCCCTCGACCTTGGCACCTTCTTCATGGTCGATGTCGCCCTTGGGCGCAGCTATGGGCATCCGAGCGAGTTGCGCGCGGCTGCCCCCTATTCGCGCGTCCCGGGGTTTGAGAGCGACACCCCGGCTGCCGAGGGCTGGACGGAAATCGAAGCTGGTCTTGATCGCAGCTGGACCGAAGCTGGAAACCTGGTCGAGCGCTACGACGCTTTCTGCGGCCTCGATGAAGGCGCGCGGGCTGCATGGCTTGGCTGGGCGATCGCTCGCACCCTCCACGCGGTCCCGGTCGGCGGCACCGGCGCTGATCTCATCGACCATCTGGGACGCAAGCTCGACATCGAAGAGCATGTCTGGTGGCGCCCGACGGCGCGCCGCTATTTCGACCGAGTCAGCAAGGGCAGAATACTGGCCCATTTCGGCGAGGTTGGCGGCCTGGAGCTTTCCAATCGCTACGCCGCTTCCAAGAAACACGACCTTGCGGCATCGGCCGAGAAGCTCTTCGCCGGGCAATTGATCGTCGAGGCAGAGGTCAAGGACCGGGCGCTCAATTGGCTGCCGGACGAGATGCGCTTTGGCCCGGCCCAGCATCCCTATTGCGAGAGCAGCGACCAGAATGGTGACGGGCTTCCCGCAGAGGTCGCCGGCGACGCTGCTTCCGAGGGTTCGGACGACGGCCTTCCGGAAGCCGCCTGAGCTTCACGCCTGCCGGCGCTGCGTTTCGTGGCGCCGGCCTTTTTCGCTTTCCCGACGCCCGCCATCGGGAGGGAAGGAGGGAGGAGAGCGTGCTGCCGTACAGTGGCAGTGGCCCCCCCGACAGGAGTTTCCCCATGACCCGTTCGCTTCTCGCCGCTCTTGAAGCCGGCTTAGACCCGCTCGACCAGAAAATCTGGACGATTGCCGCAGTCGCGCGGTCGCTTGCCGACCTCATTCGTGTTGGTCAGCCGGTCAGCCGTCAACGGCTATCACGGCTGATGACGGAGCATTTCGGAACCGATGACAGCTCGGGCGTCTGGTCGCTTCGCGACGCCTATGACGCTATCGAGCTGGCGCAGGTCATCGCATTTCTCCAGAGAGGTGTCGAAAGCGATAACGACGCTCAGCCTGATCGCGCGCTCTTGGCCATCACTGCGCTCGCGGAGCGACTGCCGACCCAAAGCTATCGGTCCGAGCGTCAGATCGACATGCAGCAATTCTCAACGCCTGCGCCGCTTGCCTTTCTGGCTTCACTAGCTGCGGGAATCACGCGAGATGATCTGCTACTCGAGCCTTCTGCTGGAACCGGCATGCTGGCGAGCTTCGCAAAGGCAGCCGGCGCACGCCTGCTACTGAATGAGCGTGACCCGCTTCGAGCAGGTCTGCTCGGCAAGGCATTCTGCACGGAGGTCACCCGGCACGACGCTGAACATATCGACGATCTGCTCGACACGGCGCAGCGCCCGAGCCTTGTGCTCATTAACCCGCCCTTCAGCCGGAGCGAGGCGAGGGGCAAGGATCGCCATGCCGGCGCGCGCCATCTCCGCTCCGCTCTTGCCCGCCTGACGCCGGGCGGACGCTGTGTCGCGATCATGTCACCGGCTTTCGCCCATGATGGCAGCGCGGCGAGCGGCTATGAAGCGGTCGCCGCCCTTGTGCCGCCACGGGTCGAGATCACGATACAGGGGCGACCATTTGCCAAGCACGGGACCAGCATCTCGGTCCGCCTGCTGGTCTATGACAAGGGATGGGAAGGGACGCCGCTCCGGGTGACGGTGAACGGCGTCGACGCGTTACTGCCGCATATCCTTTCACTGCCACCCCGACTCGGCGGAGAGGTGCCGCCCGAACCGAACCAGCCGGCAGGGGTGCATCCATTGGCTGAAAACGCGACAAAGAATGTGCGCCCGGCCATTCGATCGCTGCTGTCGGGAAAGAAGGGGGCGATCGCACCACTCCCCAAGCCCCGTCCGATCGTCGCCATTGATGGAACCGTCGAACCGCTTGCCTACGCTGTTCGCGACACGCCGCTGCCCGCCGCCGATCAGATCGGCATCTACATACCCTGGCGGCTCTCCCGCATGGAAATCGCTGGGGGCAAGCCGCATCCCGATCAACTGGTCGAGTCGATCGCGATGTCCTCGATCCTGCCGCCCAAGCCGACCTATGTGCCGATGCTACCGCGCTGCGCCGTCGCTGCCATGTCGGACGCGCAACTCGAAACCGTCATTTATGCCGGCCAGGCCTTCGAGCGGGACCTGCCCGGTCTCTACGCCCCCAATGAAGCCGGCACGCTATTGTCACCTGACGGAAATGGTGAACCCTATCGCATGGGCTTCTTCATCGGCGATGGCACCGGCGTCGGGAAAGGCCAGCAGGTGGCGGCCTGCATCATGGATCAATGGAGCCGCGATCGACGCAAGGCCGTCTGGATTTCCAAGAGCGCCGCGCTGATCGAGGATGCCAGAAGAGACTGGGCGGCGCTCGGTGGTTCCCCACTCGATATCCAGCCGCTCGACGCCTTTCCTGTCGGCACGGCGATCAGCATGACCAGCGGCATCCTGTTCCTGACCTATGCGACCCTGCGCTCGCAACGGCATGACGAAGCCTCGCGCCTTGCCCAGATCCTTGCCTGGCTGGAATCCGATTTCGAAGGGGTGATCTGCTTCGATGAAGCCCATGAGATGGCCAATGCCGCCGGCACCGAGAACCAGTTCGGGAAGCAGAAGGGTTCGGAACAGGGGCTGGCCGGTGTGCGGCTGCAAAACCTGCGCCCACGCGCCCGCATCCTCTACGTCTCGGCGACGGGCGCGACCGATCCTGCCAATCTTTGTTATGCGATCCGCCTCGGCCTTTGGGGGCCTGGAACCTCCTTTGCGGATCGCGCCGAATTCATGGGCGGGATCGAGAAGGGCGGCATCGCCGCTATGGAAATCGTCGCCCGGGATCTGAAGGCGCTCGGCCTCTATACGGCGCGGGCGCTGACGTTCCGGGGCGTCGAATATGAGCCGCTCGAGCATCCGCTTAGTCAGGATCAGATTGCGATCTATAATGCCTATGCCGATGGCTGGGCCGTCATCCATCGCAATCTCGACGAGGTCCTCACCCTTACCAACATCGTGGACAAGTTCGCGGACAAATCGCTCAATGCCCAGGCCAGGGGATCGGCTCTCTCGCGGTTCGAAAGCGCTAAACAGCGCTTCTTCGCGCAGTTGCTGATCGCGATGAAGATCCCAAGCCTTATCGAGGCGATCACAAGCGAAGTGGCGGCAGGGCACCATGCCGTCGTCCAGCTCGTCACGACCGCTGAAGCCATGCTGTCTAAAAGGCTTGCCACCCTGTCGGCGGATGAACGCGCGCAGCTCGATATCGAGTTGTCTCCACGCGAATACGTGTAATGTTGAGCTCAACATTACACGTATTCTTTGCAGTCGCAGTTTATGTCGAGCGTGGCAGCAGGAGGCGCAGGTTTCCTTCGGTTTTCCATGATTTCACTCCAGATAATATGTGGGTCAGGAGAATGTCCGGGGACGGGTCAGGCCCGTCTTCGAACGTCGGTAAGCATGGTGATCAGAGCGTCGGATGGCGGCTTGAAGCGCCCCGGCTTGATCGCAGGGGCACCGTGGGCAGCGAGAATCTGAAGCTTCTCTTCGGGATCGGCGCGCAAGTAGGTCTCGGTGCTCTGGATACTGGCGTGGCCGAGCCATAATGCGACCTTGCGAATGTCCCCCGTCGCCGCGAGCGTGTGCATCGCGCAAGAATGACGAAGCACGTGGGGTGTGACGCGCTTCTCAAGGATCGACGGCTGCTTCGTCGCTGCCGTCTTGACGTGCTCGGCCAATCGGAACGCAAATCCGTCGCGGGTCATCGGCTGCCCGTTGGCATTTAGGAATATCTCGGTGACCTCAACTTGAGGCCGGATCGCAAGCCATGCGCGCAATGCGATCTGGGTCTCCTTCCACAGCGGCAGGACCCGTTCACGTCGCCCTTTGCCCATGATGTGCATGGTGGACAGGGAGCGGTCCGGGAAATCGCCCAGTTGCAGCGTTACGAGTTCCGACACCCTCAGTCCGCCAGCATAGGTAAGATGCAGCATCGCGCGATCACGGGTGCCGAGGCGTGTCCGGGGATCGGGTGTATCGAGCAAAGCCTTGATCTCGGCCCGGTCGAGATAATCGATCAGCGCCTTGTCTGTCTTCTTGGTCGGGATTGCTCTGACACGGAGTGCCTGATCGAGGCAGGCTGGAATCCGGTACTCGATGTATCGGAAGAAGGATCGGATCGCGGCGAGCCTGCCATTGCGGGTCCGCACGCAGCTGCCGCGGCCGATCTCGACATGATCGAGGAAGGCCATGATCATGTCTGTGCCGAGATCCTCAATCTCGAGATCGGTCGGTCGGCGCTTCAGCCGATCGGCAGCGAACTGGACGAGGAGGACGAAGCAGTTGGCATAGGTCTTCACCGTGTGCGGGCTGACGGCGCGTTCGCGCGGCAGATGTTCCCGCAGATATGCCGAGAGATGGGGAGCAAGCGCCGTCATGCCGCTTCTCCTTGAAAAAGTTGCTCGCTTGCAGCCGCAATGTCGCGAAGCAGCACCGGCGTGGCTTCGAGATACCAGTACGTGTTGGCGATCGACGCGTGCCCCAGGTAGACACTGAGACCGGCCATGTGGTGGGCAATGGCTTCCCTGTCACGCGGGCAGGACTCAAGCGAGCGGACAGCGAAAGTATGCCGCAGATCGTGGAGTCGCATGCCTGCCGTACCGGTTGCCCCACGATATCCGAGAAGCCGGGCCAACCTGACGAACACGACGTGGGCGCGCACCTTGTGCGGCGCTCGCCCCCGGATCGTGACGAACAGGTCATTACACTTGGCCGGATGCTTCGCGCGGATCGCAATGTAGGCTTCGAGTGCTTTGCGCGTCGATGGCTGCAAGGTGATCAGCCGCTGCTTGCCGAACTTGCCGTTGCGGACAACCAGCCCATCCTCGACCAGATCGTCGCACTGTAGCGCGAGAGCCTCGGAAATCCGAAGTCCTGTCGTCGCCAGCAGACCGAACAGGTAATGGTAGGTGTACGGGCTGATCGTGCCTTGGGGCGAAACGTCCAACGCCGCCGTCATGATCGCCCGCACCTGGTCCGGTTCGATGATGATCGGAGTCGGGCGTGGCCGCTTGCCGCGTCCGAAAACGCCGACAGGCGGGACTTCGTGGTCTGGATCCTCGGCGTTAGCGAAAAGGCTGAAGTTACGAGCAGCGTCGTACCTATGGCGAGCCACGTTCTGCGAGCTTGCCGTGTGGCACCAGTCGTAGATGCGCTGCACTCGGGTGTGCCGGTCACCGAAGCGTCCGGCGAAAGCCGCGTATTGGCGCAGCAGTCGTTCCTGCTCCGAGAACTTCCGCCCCAAACTGCGATACAGCGAGACGTATCTGGCAATGTGCATGTTCAGCATGACGGTTCTCCCGGCCATGGCTGCGCGATCTTCATGAGCATCGGCAGGTCGACCTTGGCGTAGATGGCGGTGGTCTCGGGCGAGCTGTGGCGCAGGATCGTTCCAACGGACTCCAGTCCTGCGCCCGCGCGCAGCAAGTTGGTGGCAAGCGAATGCCGGAAAATGTGCGATCCGGTCGGCACGCCTTCGATCCCGCCGCGCTCATGCGTGCGTGCAACGATGCCAGCGATCTCCGCCGATGAGCGGAAAGAACGGAATGGGGCTTGCGCGCGCACGAACAGATGCGGATCGGCGGTCTTGGGGCGTGCCTTGGCAATGTA
>ENA-ORDG01000866-ORDG01000866.1-marine-metagenome-genome-assembly--contig:-NODE-866-length-13200-cov-4.597501_pt1 | contig 13200 bp, 8 predicted proteins | sample MGYA00248629_ERZ508524 | MGnify/ENA primary metagenome ERZ508524 (study PRJEB26194, sample SAMN05421901) | marine metagenome | isolation source: East of Rio de Janeiro, Brazil, South Atlantic Ocean...
CCTGTGTTTTTTTCGGCTAACTCTTTTTGACCAAAAGAAGTAATAGATAATGGAGTTTCTTTTTGACTACGTCGAGTAGAGGTTGCCGTTAAAACTACTTCATTTAATTGCTCTGAGCTTGTTTGCATTTGTATACTTAATACGATAGCCTTACCGGTTAGTGTTTCAATTTTTTCATAAACTTCAAAGCCAACATAGGATGCTTGTATTGTTTGTTTTCCCGTGGCCATTGTTTGAAATGAAAAATTACCATCTAAATCTGTTATGCCTCCATCAGAGGTTCCTTTAACAACAACATTTACTCCAGGAATTGCCATTCCTGATGGATCTGTAATCTGACCAGAAATTTGGGTTTGTCCAATGGCGAACAAACCACTTAATAAAAGGAAAGCTGTAAGAATATATTTATTCATAATTAATAATTTTGGTTATATATGTGTTCTTTTTTGTGAAATTATTATTATTTAACATTGTTTAATATCAAAAAATAACAATTTATAACGAAAACGTTACCGGGAACGTTTGAAATATGTATTTTTACGAAAACGTAATAGTTATTATGAGAAAAAAAACTACCATTACTTTAAAACATTTAGCCGAAGATTTAAACCTTTCTGTTTCTACTGTCTCTAGAGCACTAAATAATCATCAAGATATTAGTGCTGATACCAAAGAGCTGGTTTGCAGTTATGCGAAAAAAATGAATTATTTTCCTAATCTATTTGCTAAAGGTTTTAGATCGCAAAAAACTCATATTATTGGGTTAATAGTTCCTCAAATTTCAAATTATTTTACTTCAACTGTTATAGAAGGGGTTTTGCAAGAGGCAGAAGAAAAGGGTTATCGTGTAATTGTTTCTGAATCTAAAAACTGCCCTGATAAACAAGAAGAACTTATACAAATGATGAGACAGTTTGGTGTAGATGGTTTATTACTCTCACTAACAAGAAAAACAAAAAATGTTCAAAATATTATTGCAGCCGCAGAGCGCATACCATTAGTATTATTAGATAAGGTATCTAATAAAATACCTTGCACACATATAATTATAAATGAAGAACAAGCCGCTTTTGAAGCTGTAGAACATCTTATACATACTGGTAAAAAAAATATTGCCATTATTAAAGAAACAGAAAAAAGTTTTAATTCTGAAATGCGTTATAGAGGATACCTAAAAGCATTAAAAAAACATAATCTACCTATAGATGAACAATATATATTAAGCACAGAAGATATTTCTTTGCAACACGGGCAACGACTAGCTTATCAAATTTTAAGCTTGCAAAAAAGGCCTGATGCAGTTTTTACAATTACCGACGATTGTGCAATAGGAGTAATAAAAACCTTTAAAAAACTACAAATTAAAATACCAGATGATATAGCGGTTTTAGGCTTTAGTAACTCGCTTAACTCTACAATTATTTCACCTAAATTAACAACAGTAGATCAACCAGGGCAAAAAATTGGTGCTACCTCTGTAAAGTACTTAGTTGAAGAAATTAATAATGAAAATCAGGTAATTAGCAAAACTGTAGAAATAAAAACGCATTTAGTGGTTAGAGAATCTACTTTAAAATTATAACATTGTAATTTTAAAGCTAATTTTTAATAATGAAAACATCATTAATCTCTATTGTCGGCCCAACGGCTATCGGTAAAACATCTACCGGTATTGCCTTAGCCCAACATTACCAAACTGAAATTATTTCAGCCGATTCTAGACAGTTTTTTAAAGAAATGGAAATTGGTACTGCGGTTCCTTCTTCGGAAGAATTAGCGGCGGCTAAACATCATTTTATTCAGCATATTTCTGTGGAAGATGAGTATTCTGTAGGAGATTTTGAAACTGAAGCAATTGAGAAATTGAATGAATTATTCAAACAACATAATCAAGTGTTGATGGTTGGTGGCAGCGGTTTGTATGTAAAAGCAGTTTTAGAAGGATTGGATCATTTCCCAAAAGTTGAAGCTTCCGTTAGAGAACAATTAAATCTTCAATTAGAAGAAGAAGGAATAGCGAAACTTCAGCAACAATTAAAAGAGTTAGATCCTGTTTATGCTGAAAAGGTAGATCTAGAAAATCCGCATCGAGTAATTCGTGCTTTAGAAATTTGTATTGGTAGTGGCAAACCTTATTCTAGTTTTTTAAATAATTCTTCTGCAGAAAGAAACTTCAACACTATAAAAATTGGCTTAACCGCTCCGCGTGAGTTAATTTATGAGCGAATTGAAAAACGTGTCGATCTGATGATCGAACAAGGTTTGTTAGATGAAGTAAAACGTGTTTACGAAAAACGAGATTTGAATGCACTAAATACCGTTGGGTATAAAGAAATCTTCCAATTTTTTGATGGAAATTGGACGCTTGATTTTGCGATTGCTGAAATTAAAAAGAATACCAGACGTTTTGCCAAGCGACAGTTAACCTGGTTTAGAAAAGATGAAGAAATTGAGTGGTTTAATTATGATGTAAAGCCACAAGAAATTATAAATTTCATCGATTTCAAAATGTCCCCGAGATAAGTATTTTACCTCGGGAATATTTTTGAAACTGAAACTTTTAATTACCAATAATTAAGCTTTTGTTTCTTCTTCTTTATTTTTAATTACAAGTCTAAAACCTTCACCGTGAATGTTTAAGATCTCTACGTTTTCGTCTTTCTTTAAGTACTTACGAAGCTTTGCGATATACACATCCATACTTCTTGACGTAAAGTAGTTATCGTCTCTCCATATCTTGGTTAATGCTAATTCACGTGGCATTAAATCGTTCTCATGAAGTGCTAATAAACGTAACAATTCATTTTCTTTTGGAGAAAGTTTGATTGGTTCTTCTTCATTATAAGTTAAGAATCTCAACTTAGAATTTAAATGAAAACCACCAATTTGAAATTCAAATTGCTTACTATCTGCAACGCTATCGGTAGCTTTACGTTGCATAATAGCTTTGATCTTCATTAATAGAACTTCACTATCAAAAGGTTTATTTAAGTAATCGTCTGCCCCAACTTTATATCCTTTTAATACATCTTCTTTCATCGCTTTTGCGGTTAAGAAAATAATTGGCACATCTTCGTTTTTCTCTCTAATTTCTTTAGCTAAGGTAAAGCCATCTTTGTAAGGCATCATTACGTCTAAAATACAAAGATCGTAATCATCTTTTTTAAACTTTTCAAAGCCTTCCATTCCGTTTTTAGCGTGAGTAACCTCGTAGTCGTTCATCGCTAAATAGTCTTTAAGTACGATACCGAAGTTTGGATCGTCTTCTACTAATAAAATTTTCTTGTTTTCAGTTTCCATATATTAAGATATTAGTGGTAATTTAATTATAAAGGTACTTCCTTTTCCTTTTTCACTTTCAACCATCACTTGCCCGTGATGATCGGTAACAATTTGTTTTACATATGCGAGACCTAAACCGTGACCTTTCACATCGTGAATATCGCCGGTGTGTTCTCGATAAAATTTCTCGAATACTTTTTTCTGTACCGATTTACTCATCCCTTTACCTTGATCTCGAATTTTAAGAATAATGTAGTTTTTTACATTTTCTGTATAAACATCGATCTTAGGTTTACCGGTAGAGTATTTTACGGCATTATCTAAAATGTTTACAATAACGTTTGTAAAGTGAGATTCACTGGCTAAAACCGAAGATTGTAATGCTCCAAAATGAGTTTGCACATAACCCTGACGGTCGTCTACAATTAATTCGATATGACTAATTGCTTCTCCTGTTAACTCGTGAAGATCTACACGGTCTTTTTTAATATTAAGCTCATTTTTCTCGAGCTTCGACATTCTAAGCACATTTTCTACTTGTGCGTGCATACGTCTATTTTCTTCACGAATCATCCCCATATAGCGTCTCACCTTTTCTGGATCACCGGCTATTTTTGGATTTTTAACCGAATCTAATGCTAAATTAATTGTAGCGATCGGCGTTTTAAATTCGTGCGTCATATTATTAATAAAATCGGTCTTGATCTGCGAGATCTGTCGTTGTTTAATTAACTGTGACAAAGCACTCGAATAAGCAACGATAATAATTAAGGTGAAAACAATACTCAATAACGCCATTAAGGCTATCGAGCTTAATACTTCTTTTTTCTTATCCTTAAAATTGATGTAAAACTCGTAATTGGTATTTTCTGACTCAAAAATAGGAATCCCGTAAGTTCCCGGTGAATCTTTTTTAAAGTCTTCACTTCTTATTTTTGTTGCTAAACCTCCGCTATAGATCGCATATTCGTAATCAGAATCTATATCTCGCGCCATTAGTTGCGCTTCAATTAAATCTTTTACAATTATGCTATCTATACGTTTATAAACAGGTAACTCTGCTGCTTTTTCTTTAATCGCATTAAACAACCAAAGTTTTTCATTTTCTTCTAATCTAGAAATACGCTCAAAACGCTCTTCTGCAGTTAATTTTGCATTTCCGTCTAATTGATCGTTTCTTACAATGCGAGTAACTTTACTTGTAATGATTTTTTTAAAATCTACCGAGTCTTTACCTTCACTTAAAAAATTAGAAGAAAATTTATAATCTTCTTGTAATAGACTATTCGAAAAGTAAAAGGTTTCATTCGTAAGTTCACTTTGCTTGATCTGGAACATTTCACTCAGTCTCGCACTAGACGGCTTGGTAGAGTCTGCCTGAACTGCATACTGAACGTAATATTTATCGAGTTCTTGTTGCTCTAACTGCTCTGAAACGTTGATGAGAATTTGCTTGGCGTTGAACGAAAATTGCTCTTCATTAGTCTCGACCGTATTTTTAATCCAGTAGCCCTGAACAAAGATAATCCCTATTAGGGAAAGGCTCATGAGTAGTATGAGAATTAAAAACAATTTTTTATTCATACCGCCAAATGTAAAGCTTTAACATTTACAGATTAAACGGTTTAACCAAATGTTAACATAAGCGTAGATCAAGCATTTACAAGGCTTAAGAGATGTTTATGAAGTGCTGAAACTTTTGTTTTTGTGAGTTCTAAATCATTATTTTCAATTTGAAAATCGGCTAACTTAATTTTATCACTATCAGGCCATTGATTTTTAATTCGGGCTTTTACTTCTTCTTCGCTCGAATTGTCACGCTTCATTACTCGTTTTATTTTTTCTTCTTCAGGAGCGGTAACAATAATCGTGTAGTCGAATCGATGCTGAAGATTTTTTTCAAAAATAATAGCCGCTTCATAAATAATATAAGGCGTGTTTTGTTGAGTTTTCCATTCTTGAAAATAACTGGCAACTCTAGGGTGAATAATTTGGTTGAGTTGCTCTAATAAATCTTTATCGTTAAATACTTTACCGGCAATAAACTTTCTGTCTGGCAAACCATTTTCTGCAATAACCTCATCACCAAAAAGCGCAATTAACTCTTTATGGATTTCTGCAGAAGTTTCCATAAGTTTTTTTGCTTCCGTATCGGCTACAAAAATAGCCACTCCTTGTGCTTGAAATAATTTTGCTACGGTAGTTTTACCACTGCCAATACCGCCGGTTAAGCCAACAATCATTATTTTTTAATTACAAATTGAACTTTATTGATATTTAATCTTGTTGAAGTGACATTTTTAGGTTTTTCAACTAATTTCGGAATAAAGAAATTCTGACCTTCTTTTAGGTCTTTATAATCGCAAATCACTCTAAAATTATCTCTAGCGATCGATTTATAATTTTCTAAACTTACCACATAAATCACTACAATTCGCTTAGGAAAGATGCTTAGATTCAACGATTTTGGCGCATTAATGATCTCAATAGGAACTTCTACTCTACCTTCGGTGAATTTTTCAACGTGCTGTGAATAATTGACTGTGGTTCGATAAAAAGTGACTTCATTTTGATTGGTTGTATCGATAGCGACTTTTCCTTTTAAATCGTTTTGTACATTTTCTAAACTTAGTTTTTCAGTTTCCACAAAATCTAACGAATCGACCACAGCTGAAGCTCCGCTCACTTTCACAGAATCTGGCTCTAAAATAAGTAACTCATTGCTAGAATAGCCCGGCGCATAGCTTACTTCAACATTAGATTTTATAGGTATTTTTCTTACCTTTTTCTGCACATAAGGTATCGTTAAAGTATCTTCTAGAAAAACAACTTCATTTATATCTATATCTAATTGTTCTTGAAGCTGTGTTTTATGATCTTCTAATAAATAAATTAATTCGTTACCGTTAATGCTTAACTCTTCAAGACTTATTTCAATTTTAGGCTTTATAAAACTAAACCATGCGATATTAAAACCGTTATCATTCAGCCTAATCGAAAACTCGTCTTCTCTTTTTTTAACGATCTTATCTTTTGGCACTTCAATATAATCTACTTTGATAGCAATAGCTTGCTTGTAGTTTTTACTGAACTGAACTAAGACCCAAATGATCACTGAAAGAAACAGGAAAAAGAAAAAGGCTTTAAAATTGGTTTTTTTAAAGACCGTATTTCTAAGCTTATGTATAAGGTTCTTCATTAATTAAAAAATAATTCTGGAAATACTTTTTTAGGATCTTTAGATCGTATTCTAATATAGTAGGTAGATTTAAGAAAGCCAAAACCATAGCCTAAAAACTGTGTTAATGTTGCGCGTAGGCTCAAAATGCCGATCAACAGACTTTTATTTTCAATACTTGATCCTATAAAAATAAGTAATAGGTAAAAAGCATAAACCGTTACGCCTACATAAATTTGAAAAAACACCAAGGCTAAACTTACAACTAAACCTAAACTAAATAGACTAGGAAGCCAAAAAACTACACTTGAAGTTTCAGGATGCCAAGCGTTTAAAATTGGCCGTACCTTACCAAATTTATTTACCTGCACATAAAATTTTTGCCAATCTATACGACGTTTGTGATATACATAGGCCTCTTTTATAAAACCGATTTGGTAACCTGCTTTTTTAATTCTTATTGAAAGATCTGGATCTTCGCCGGGATGAATTGTACCAAAGCCCTTAGTTTCCTGAAAAGCTTCTTTTGAAATCCCCATATTAAAACTTCTGGGTTCGTACGATTTTACAGATTTCTCTTTACCTCGAATTCCGCCGGTCGTCAGAAAAGACGTCATCGTAAAATTAATAGCCTTTTGTATAGCCGAAAAATTCTCTTCGGCAGCATCTGGACCGCCAAAACAATCTACTTGATTTTGATCTAAGTATGCATCTACAGCCACTAAATAATGAGGAGGCATCACCACATCGCTATCTAAAACTAGAAAAAAAGATCCGTTTGCGCTTTGCATTCCGTAATTTCTAGAATCTCCCGGACCGGTATTTTGCTTTTTTAAATATAGGATGTTGAGATTTGAGGCATATTCTAAAATCACTTCTTCTGAAGAAATGGTCGACCCGTCTTCTACTATCACAATTTCATAAGTAGAACTGACCTGCATCACCAAAAAACTTTCCAATAGTTCTTTGATCTCATTTGGTCGATTATACACCGGAACAATAAAGGAATACTTTACATTCATTTTGCTAAAATACACAAAGAAAAAAACCCGAAGCCAATGCTTCGGGTTGGATTGTAAAAATATATAAAATTTTAGTTTTTGATCAATTTAAAAGTCTTTTCTTGGTCTTCTATATAAACCTTCATTAAATAAATTCCTGCGGAAGTAAACGATACATCCAACTGATGCGTTAAGCTCCCGATAGTATTGCTATAAATCTTTTTACCGGTAATGTTATAAATTTCAACACGATCAATACGACTATTCGCCTCTAAATTTAATGTTGAATTTACCGGATTCGGGTAATATTTAAAGGTATTGAAAAGGTGATTTTGGGTTGATAAATTAGCTGTACTAAACACCTCGGGTTCTGAAATATTACTTACACTCTCCGAACAAATTGAATACACATAAACCTCATAAGTACCGGCTTCTAAACCTGTTAACGTTTCACCTAAAACACCATCATTATCTATAACTTCTACTCCTTCAAACGCTGGGTCAAAACCCGGTGTGCCATAAACTATTAACCATTCTGTTGCTGCTCCATTTTCTACCCAACTAACTTCAGCTGAAGTTTCTGTAATATTGCTGATAGAAAGATTTGTAGGATCTGCACATATTTGTGTTTGTGTTATAAAATTTACAGGACCTATTAAATCGCTCTCATTAAATTCACATATCGATTTAATATACACGCCATAAGTTGTACTCGATACCAAATTTGGCAAAGTAACTTGTGGTTCATTTTCAACAACAATCATCTCACCTTCGGTTTCGGGATCGAAATCAATTAAACCATAATAAACTTCCCATTGATTAGCTTCACCATTTTCTGACCAAGAAAGTGAAGCCGAATTAGATTCAATATTCTGAATAATTATGGCCGATGGCTCTGCACAAGGTGGCGGACCTAGAGTAGAAATTTCTAACTCGAAAGCGCCTTCAAGAGCATTATTTGTTCCGCTATTTACACCTATATTAATGAAGTAATTTTCTCCTTCCTGAGAATTAAAAACAATTTGCTGAATGCTTTCTTCTGTATCAACGCTTTCTACACAAGATAAGTTATTACAAGAACCTGAGTACAAACCTATTTCAGAATTCCAATCGGTAGTTTCTTCAACAGTTATCGTAATTTGATAACCATCTCCAACAAAACTATACCAAACTCCATCATTCATTCCTAAACCACCACAAACAGTAATAAACCCATTATTATTAGTAGCCCCATTAGCATTCATTTCAGTTGAAAAAGGCATAGAATCTATAAATTCTGCTGATGAACAGGCATCATTTTCTGGTATTTCTGCCAAAGTTGTAAAAGTTACCGGACCTATAACTTCACTATAAGTATCGGTGTTCTCACAGTAAGACTGTACAAAAACATCGTAAGTTGTTTCAGGAGAAAATACATTTAAAGTTTCATTTGAAACTCCATCATTATCTATATAAGTGAAGCCTTCACTTTCTATATCGAAATTAGTAGGTCCGTAAATAATTTTCCATTCTGTGGAACTTCCGTTTTCTTCCCAAATTAATTGCGCTGATGTCTGAGAAATTTCTGAAACTACTAATTCTGAAGCATCAGAACAGGGTAAAAATCCTGTAGTGAAACTATATTCTGTACAACCGGAAGCATTCCCTAAACTATTAAAAGGTATTATTCTAACATAGTATGTAGTCCCCTCTTCTAATTGGCCTGCGTCGTATGATGTTACACCACCAGAAACAACAGCCTGATTAACTACATCTGTAGCTCCCGGACTTGTGCCCATTGAAAAACGATAAGCTACCGTGCCGCCTGTAGCAACACTCCAAGAAATTTCACCGTCCAAAGGAGCGTCTGCTTCTCCGTTTTGAGGAGAAATTAAACTAGCATCACAGTTAGGAACCGAAAATACAATTTGATTTAAAATTATATTATCGATATATATAAAGTAATCTCCTTGTTGCCAGTTTCCTCTAAATCGAAGTTGAAAATCTGAACCTGAAGGAACATTTTCTCCAGGGATAACTGCATTAATTGTTTGGCAAGAATTACTTGGTGTATGATTAGTATCGTCGATTATTAAAACTTCGTTCCAACTATCTCCGCCATTAATTGTATATTCTACTGTTAGAGATCCCCAACCGGGTGATGTTGCTACAGGAGTCCCGAAAGTAAAATAATCTACAATTTTATATTGAAATTGAAAGGAAATAGACGTTCCACTAGAAAGACTTCCTACTAATGGAGAAGTTAGTATACCTTCTGTACTATTTTCATGCAAATTATCTCTTACACTTCTACCGGAGCAGGAATTGCTGCCTGTACTAAAATAAGAGTTGTTAGTTGACCAGCCAACAGGAAGATTATTATTTGAAGTATTATCAAAACTTTCACTCAAACTTATTTGTGCAAAGCCTGAAAGATGAAAATATACAAAAAGAATTAGCAGGGTAGTTTTTCTCATAAATTACACACACATTATATTCGAATTTTAAAAATAGTCTTTTCATCGAATAAAATGTAATTTAATCGAAAAAAAATGCCTCAAAAATAATTTTGAGGCATTTCTTAATTAATATGTTATTATTATTATTCTTTAATGAAACGGATTGTTTTTGACTGATTATTGATATTTACAACCACTACATAACTTCCAGACTCTAAATTAGATAAATTTAAATCTGCGCTTAATGTATTGTATTTTTGAGTAAATACCTTTTTACCTAATAAATCGTAAACAGTTACAGTTTCTATAGAAGATTTAGTTGCTTCTAAGTGTAAGTTAGTTTTAACAGGATTAGGATAATAGTTGAATCCTATAAAGTTACTGTTAGATACAGAAAGAGTTTCAGTAATTTCAAAATCATCGATAAAGAAATCATAATCTTCGTCATCATTAACCTCTCCATCTGTTGCCCAAAAAGCAAACTTAACCGTTCCTGAATAAGAACTAAGATCTATTGTTTGAGATGTTGCCTCTGCTCCAGGAGCATTATCCGTATTATAAGTCATTAAATTTTGCCAAGTTACACCATTATCTTCTGAAATTAATAACTGAACTTCATCATCAGATCCCATATTTGAAGGATCAGAATTTGTATACACACTTGTTGCTACTTGATAGGTTAATTCATAAGTATTTCCACTCAAGTCAAAAGAAGGAGATATTAACCATTCTTCCCTTCCGGTTGTATATAAATTTATAGTTGCAGCCATGTTAGTGCCTGTATTTAAAAATTCATCATCAAACCAACTACCCGTACCAAATTCTGACGGCCCTTCGCTTGGCAACCCGCTACCTGCTTCTTCCCAACAAGCTGGAAGAAACTCATCAAAACTTTCTAAATAATATGGGATATAAATATCACAATCAGTAGTAAACGTAGCAGAGTCTGACCATTGACTTAAATCATCTTCCGCACATATAGCTCTTACATAAACTTCATATTCTGCATTAGAGTTTAAATTTTCTAATAAATAGTCTAATTCTCCATCGTTATCAATAACAGAAATTCCTTCAGTTTCAGGATCAAAACCAATTTCACCGTATAAAATTTCCCATTCTGACTCTTCTCCATTAGATACCCAAGTAAGCTCTGCAGTATTTGAAGTGATATTTTCTACAATTACTTCTGTAGGTTCTAAACATGATAAGATATAAACATCAAAATCAAATGGTACTTCACTTGCTGTATCGCAAGAACCACTTACATCTGAATCTAAAGTCATAAATATATAACCTGATAAAGCATCAAATGATAAACCTTCTAGTTCATAACCATCTTCATCTGAATTGAAAAGTACTTCACCTGTATCATCCTGTCCATCATAAATTATTAAGTCGTCATATGTAAATGTGTTTCCTGTCCACCAATCATAAAATTCTTCCAATGTACCAGCATTAAAACTAATTTGAAGTGTTTCTCCGTTTTCAGCTTCAAAGAGCCACTGATTGAATTCATTGTCAGTATAACAATAAGTTTCATTCATAACTGGATTTTCAGATGTTACAATTACTGGTTCAGGTAAAGTAGTAAAACTTACAGGCCCTACTAATTCGCTTTCACTATCATCTCCACAAACTGCTCTCAAATACACTTCATAAGTAGTATTATCAGAGAGTTCTGAAATTGTCTCTCCTATAATTCCATCAGAATCACTTACTAATATTCCATCAGTTTCTGTATCAAAACCTTCTTCTCCATAAAGTATTTCCCATTCTGTTTCACTACCTCCAGCTACCCAAGTAACATCTGCGGAAGATGTAGTAAAACCTCCAATACTAAGTTCCATAGGGACTGGACACTGGATTGTTTGTATACAAACATCAAATGAAGTTTGCGCAGAATTGTTAGCAGAATAACCATAGACTCTTAAGTAATAAGTATTTCCTACAGTAAGACCTGTTGCTGTAAAGGAGTTTGGATCTGAATCATCCACAAGTGTTAAAATTTCACATCCTTCAGTTCCATCATATAAAGCCATCGCCATATCTGTAGAAGTTCCTATAATTGCTTCTATATTAGATAAAGAGATTGGGTGACTCGCTGAAGTAGCTGTAAAAGTAAACCATACATCATTGTTTGGTGTACCCGTAACATCTTCATCATCACCTAAATCTGAAGCGGTTGCTCCAACTGTAGCACCAGGAGTAGTGTTTGTGCATTCCAAATCTTCATTTACAACTAATTCTATAGCATTATCACATTCATCATTTGATGGTAATGTAAAAAAGCTCTCTAATACCCAAATACTCTCGTTTCCTTCTCCACAAATTGCTCTTACATATACATCATAAGCAGTAGATGCAGATAATCCTGATATTGAAACTCCAATTTCTCCATCATTGTCACTCATCATTGTCCCCTCTATTTCAGGATCAAAACCAGCCTCTCCAAAAAGCACTTCCCATTCAGTTTCTGTATTTCCGGCAGTCCAAGTAATATCTGCAGAATCTGAAGTAATATTTTCTACTAAAACATCTGTTGGCTCTGCACAATCTGGTGCAAATTGAATACTAGCTCCAAAAACGTTGATAACTCCATTTCCAGATTCTTTATGTAAATCTACACTTGTAATAACTTTACCATAATTACTAGGATCTATACTGATCGTTAACTGATAAATTCTAGGATTTGTTGATGAGCTTTCAGTATTACCATCAGTAACATTAACTCTACCTAAACCTGAAATAATTGTAACATTATCAGGACCTCCATACCAATCTGAAACATTTGTATTAGGTATATCTTGAGTTGTGTTATCATCAAAAGTAATCGTACCTGCTAAAACTGAAGTTCCACTACCTGAAGTCGCAGCTATATATAAATTACTAGCGGTTTGCGTATTATTAAATGTTATAGTACCGCCATTTGCTTCACCAGCAGTATCCATTCTTAATACGTTATTAGTACTATAATCTTCTAATTGATAATTTAATCCGGCTGTTGGCCCTTCAGATAAATTACCATCTAATGGCAATCCAAAACCAGCAGGACTGTCTGTTGCAGAAAACTGATAGTCTACTGAAAGGTAGGCAAAACTATCGTTATCTACTAATGCAGTAGTAGTCGTTTGAGGATCTCCTATACCATTAGCAATTACATCTTCATTATAACCACCGGTAACTTCTAAAGCAGTGTAATCTCCAAAAGTATATGGGCCAACCCACTCACTCTCGTCATCTACTCCACATACTGCTTTTACATAAACATCATATTGAGTTTGTGGCGCAAGTCCTGTTAATT
>ENA-ORDG01000868-ORDG01000868.1-marine-metagenome-genome-assembly--contig:-NODE-868-length-13191-cov-3.306543_pt1 | contig 13191 bp, 16 predicted proteins | sample MGYA00248629_ERZ508524 | MGnify/ENA primary metagenome ERZ508524 (study PRJEB26194, sample SAMN05421901) | marine metagenome | isolation source: East of Rio de Janeiro, Brazil, South Atlantic Ocean...
GACTAAGTAATGAATATAAGGTCCAAGGCACTGGGCAACAGAACGCCCCTAAAAAATTTGGATAATCCTTTTATTTCAACAAAAACTAAATTCTCAATTACTAAGTACCTATTATGCGCCTTTTCAAAAAATCCTATTTTGTGGTACTACCTGGCCAAGGGCGGAACACAGAACGTCACTTTTAAATAACTAGTGCAATGAAAATAACAATCTTTGATACTGAATATCTTTCTTTGAGTAAAAGGTACGCGGATTTAAGAAATCTTATAAAGTTTAAAAAAAAATTATTTCCAGAAATTATTCAAATATCTTTTTTAAAGTGTTCAAATATTTATTTAAAAAATAAACAGAAAAAATTAAATATTTTTATTAAAATTAAACAAAAGATACCAAAACGAATAACAAAATTAACCAATATCTCATCAAATATTCTTCAAAAAAAAGGTCATTGTTTCAAAGAGTCTATGAACCTAATTGATAAGTTTATTGATAAAAAATCGATATTACTTGCTAACGGTGATGACATAGAAATATTAAAACTTAATATAAGATTCAATAATTTTAAAAGAGGCACTAAAAAACTTGTTAATTATGTCAATTATCAAAAAGTTCTAAGTAGAATTGATAAAAAGAAAAACACAGATATTAGGTATTACAGCACAGAAAATTTAAATAAAATATTTAAATTTAAAATAAATTTTCATCTACATAATGCTTCTAATGATTGTGTTGTTATATACAAAAGTTTAAGAAAACTAATTAAAATTTACGGTAAAAAGGAATTTGAAGATATGATTGCACAAAATAAAGAATTGATTAAATTTTGAATATATTGTTATAAACCAACTTTAAGAAAAATTTTTAAATCACTATCTAGTTGTTTTAATTACTTACAACTTGCAGCTGTTAGTCATGTGGATAAATAATTATTGACTGTCTTACTTATCCATCCTCCTCCTAAAACTTTATCCCCAAATCTATTTTTTGAATAAAATACACAAGCTTGTCCAGGTGATATTCCTATTTCATTTTCCTCTAAATTAACCTCTGTCTTAGTTTTATCTAAATTTACTTTAGCTTTAATTAATTTCCCTGTTGATCTTACTTTAATAAATAAACCGTCACTGTGATTCTCAATGTCACTTAAAAAATTTATATCTTTTAAATAAATTTTTTTAATAGATAAAGCTTCTCTATTTCCTACAATAACTTTATTTTCTTTAGCTATAATGTTTACTACATACAAGGGCTCTTTATGAGAAATGCCAATGCCTTTTCTTTGACCAATTGTAAAATTAATTATCCCTTCGTGTTTTCCAATTACTTTACCTTTTGTGTCCAAAATATCGCCTTCTTTAAAAGATTCTGGTTTATATTTATTAATTACTGAAGCGTAATTCCCATTAGGTACAAAGCATATATCTTGGCTATCTGGTTTATCTGCAACATTTAAATTAAGTTCTGAAGCTATTTTGCGTGTTTCTTCTTTATGCAGAACCCCCAAGGGAAATCTTAAAAAATTAAGCTGCTCCTGAGTAGTTGTAAAAAGAAAATAACTTTGATCTCTTGTTAAATCAGCTGCTCTATACATCTCTGCATTTCCATTGTTTTGAATTCTATTAACATAATGTCCAGTAACTAAAGCATCTGCATTTAACTCCCGTGCATAAGCATATAGGTCTCTAAATTTTACAGTTTGATTACATTTCACACATGGTATAGGTGTTTCCCCAACAAGGTAGCTATCAACAAATGAATCAATAACATCTTTTTTAAATCTCTTTTGATAGTATAAAATTTTATGATCAATATTTAATTGCCGGGATACTCTTTTTGCATCTAAGATATCTTGACCTGCGCAACATTGCTTACTTTTTTTTGAAGATTTGGCATCATCATAAAGTTTAAGAGTAATACCAACTACATTATAACCTTCTTTTTTCATTAAACCGGCTACTGTAGATGAATCAACTCCTCCAGACATGGCTACAACCACTTTTGTATCTTTTGGATGCTTTAAAAAGCCCAAGGAATTTGTTTTTTTTGCTACATTATTCATAAAATAATGTATTTGTTTTATTACATAAAATGATATTTTTCCACAAATGTTTTTAAATTATGAGCCTGGAGATTTTGTAATTAACCCTAAAAATACAAGTTGGGGAACCGGCCAAATCCAATCGGTAATCAAAAACAAGGTAACGGTTAATTTTGAAAATGTTGGAAAGAAGGTTATAAATAGTGAAGAAATTATTTTAGAAAGAATTAATAAAATTGAATAATTTAAATTTAAAAAATATTACTAAAAATCTCATTGATACGTTCTTAAAGGCCGGAAAAATTGCTAAAGAAATTAGTCATCGAGGAGCAAAAATTACAATTAAAGCTGATAAATCACCCGTAACTGATGGCGATTTAGCTGTTGATAAACTTTTAAGAACTAAAATAAAAAGTCTTACTCCAAATATACCTATTGTTTCTGAAGAAACGGTTGATTTAAACATTAAAAATGAAGATAAAACTTTTTGGTTAATCGATCCAATAGATGGAACTAGAGATTATATAAGGAAAAGTGATGAATATACTTTAAATGCAGCTCTAATAATTGATTTAAAGCCTGCTCTTGGTATCGTTTATGCCCCAGCAAAAAATAGATTATTTTTTTCTTATGGTAAAGGTCTTGCTTTTGAAATTAATAATGGAAAAAAAGTAGATTTAAATTGTAAAAAAATAAATACCGATGAAATAATAGGGTTAGAACACTCAGGAACAACTCCAAATGAAATTATAGATATTTATAAAAAATATAAAGTTTCACAAATGCTTAAAATGTCTAGCTCTTTAAAGTTTTGTATTTTGGCAGCAGGCGAAGCCGATATTTATGCTGCAAAAGCTAGAGCTTGGGAATGGGATATAGCTGCTGGACATGCAATTTTAGAACATGCTGGAGGATACATAACTACACATGATGAAAAAAAATTCCTGTATGGAAAGGAAAATTACAAAAATCTACCAATAATAGCGAAAAGAGCTTTGAGTTTAGAAAAATAATTACAACTTTAAGTTGTGTATAAATTAGTTAATTTGCATCTTTTTTTTTATTTATAAAAACTATAAGCTTATAAATAAAAGGGAGTCGATGATTAAAAGATTGTTTGTAATAGCAGTGCTTGGTGTGACAGTCTCAGGGTGTTTTTTTATGGCACCCCTAGCCTTAATAGGACCTATATCATCAGGTTTCAGTACAGCGTCATTAATACAGACAGGTGTTACTACTGGAGCTAATTACGTGGTGACAAAAAGTACTGGAAAAACAATAGCAGAACACACAATAGCATCGCTTAGGGGAGACATCATAAAACAATCTTATGCGCCCAAAAATGAACCTGGCAAAATATTGGAACAAACTTACGAGCCTAAAAATAAACTTAGTGAAAGATGTAGAAAGTATGATTTTTATTGCAAAAGAAAGCTCAATGATAATCCTGCTCTTGCGAAATCATTGTTACCCAAAATAAAAATCAATACAGGTTGCAAGAAGCGTGACTATTATTGCAAAAGGATGAGCCGAAAAGAATGGTTCCAATATATTAACCAGAATAAAAGTCTACTAGGCAGTTCATAACATAAGAGTTAGACTATTTCATATTAAGAATGTTAAAAACAACACTTACCATAGTGATATTGGTTACTATATTTGGTGTATTATTTTTCCTCTATGTAAAAAAATCACTAAAAAAAAGATTAGATTATTATTTATCTAAAAATAATAAAAAATAGTTACAATTTAGAGCATCGTACAGAATTTTTTAAATTCTTTTATGGGTATTTCTAAAACTTTTTTCGATATTTCGTAGCTAAAACCAGATCTTGCCAGAATTGAAATATCTTTTTTATAAAATAATGGTCTATTACTTTCTTCTCTACAGGGTCCTATTCTCCTTCTTTTACATATTTTTATTGCAGAAAAAAAATCAGGATCCGACTCATTTTCTTTAATCTTAGAAATGCTAGCCTTAATATACTTTTCATCAATTCCCCTTTTAATTAAATTATATCTAATTTTATTTAACGAATAACCTCTTCTCAAGAATGCTTTGGATTTCGCATCTGAATAATACTCATCACTTAAAAATTTTTGATCGACTAGTGAGAAAATTACAGTATCTATTAAATTGAAAATTTCCTTTTTGCTAGATATTTTTTGTTTTTTTTTAATAAGTTTTTTGAATAAATATGTCCTTAATTGTTGTTTTGATGGACTGTATTTTTTTAAATACAAATAGGCAAAATTTCTTATATCATCAATTGTTGTTTCCAGATCTTTCTTATTTTTTATAGGATTCATGTTTTTTATATACTATATTGCTTATTAAAAATTATATGCTAATCCAATTTCAAGCGTATTTAACATTTGAAAATATATATCTGTGGACAAGCTTTGGTATTTTACCATTTTGGATTATGTTGATTATTATTCCAAATTCTAAAGTTACTCAATTTTTTGTCAATTCAATAATCTTGCCTCTTATTTTGTCTACAACCTATGTTTACGTAATTTATCAAACTATTTTGTTGGACGAACCAATATTTGATGTTTTTAGATTATATTTAGGCTTAGATAGCCTATATGCGGTATTTGCCACTGAAAGTTTTTTACTTATTTTTTGGTTACATTTTGTAGCTTTAAATCTTTTTTTAGGATCGTGGATATCTAGAGATGGAATTAAATACAATATGAGGCGTAGTCTAATATTCGCTCCGCTAATCTTGGTATATTTTACAGGACCATTAGGCCTTGTTCTGTACTGGATAATAAGAGTCTTTTATGCAAAAAGAATAAGTCTTCATGATTAAATCACTTGAATAAGAACCTATGAAAGAACAAAAAACCCAAGTAAAAACAAGTTTTTTTAAGAAAATATTTATAAAAATTTGCAGAATTTTTGGCTACGAAATAATAGACCAAAGTAATTTTTACGTCCCTACTCAAGAAAAGAATCTTAGTGAAAATCTTAATATTCCAGGAAAAAAATCAATTACTCTGCCATTAGGTGAAATAAAAATTTCACGTAAAGTTAACGCTTTAACAATAATTTTTAGATCTTGTACAAATATTAATATGTTGACTCAAAATAAAAAAAGATTATTTGATCAAAATAAATCTGAATATACTTTTAGATCTTTAAATTCCATAATTGCATCTTTAAATCAAGCTAAAATAACTTTTCCTAAAATAGAATTTGATATAGTTATAATTGATTATAATTCAAAAAAAGAAGATCTCGAACAAATTAAAAAGCAACTGAAAAAATCAAACTTTAAAAATTCTATCATTTCTTTAGATATTAACGAATTTATCAACAATATCAAAAAAGTTAACGCTAAAAATGAAAACGTGACAGAAAATCAAATGTCAAATATGTCAAATATTCACAAATCTTTACTAGTAGGAAAAAACCAAAGCAATGATTTAATTTATTTTGTTGAGGATGATTATCTTCATAAACAGGACTCGATTAATGAAATGATTTTTACTTACGAGCGCATATCATCACAAATAAATCGAGAATTAATTCTTTGTCCTGCTGACTATCCTTATCTATACACAAAAATTGATCCTACCAATATTTTTTTGGGCGCAAATAAACACTGGAGAAAAATTGATGAAACTTTATGTACATTTTTAACAAGCAAAATTCTTCTCGAAAAATACTGGGAAAAATTTATATCAATGTGTCAATTTGAGCACTATCCATTCGAGCAGCCGCTTCATGATATATATAAGACTGAATATTGCTTATCACCAATTCCCTCTTTGGCTCTTCATTGCACAAATGTTAACTCAATTTTCGGACTTTCACCCAACATGGATTGGAAAAAGACCTGGGATGAGAATGGTGACTACTAATATAGCCTAATTAAAAAACAGCCTTTATAGATACAAAGGCTGTTTTTTAAATCTTATTTATTAAACATTTCTTTAAGTGCTTTCGCCGGCAAGAACTTAACTTTTTGAGAAGCAGCAATTTGTATTTGCTCACCCGTTCTTGGGTTTCGTCCTACTCTAGCTTTTCTTTTAGCCACTTTATATGTACCAAAACCAGCAATTTTGACCTGTTCATCGCTTTTTAAGCAACTTAAAATAATCTCAGTAATTCCATCAAATTGACGCTCGGCATCAGCTTTACTGAGATTCATTGTAGACGATATCTTTGCAACTAGTTGTTTTTTGTTCATTTCAGCCTCTTTTTGTGCTTTTTTTTAACTCTTCTCACAAATGCTAGGAAAATCAACATTTTTTTTAGTATTTTTGAAAGATATCAACACAATATATAGATTATAGGCTGAAAAACATTGATTTTATTGATCTTTTTAACAATTCAAAATTTAATAGATACTTTATATTAAAATAAACCTAAGTCCTTCAAATCATTAAAAGTCACAAAAAACATCAAGGAAAACAATAAAAATAAGCCGATTCGAAAAAAACCTTCTTGGGTTTTTTGGCTTAAAGGTCTACCTAAAATTTTCTCAATTAAATAAAACATTAAATGACCTCCATCGAGCATTGGAATTGGAAACAAGTTTATTAAACCCAAGCTTATTGAAATATAAGCCATTATGCTAAGAAAAGGGATTATACCATGCTCTGCTACTTGACCGGTAATTTTTGCTATTCTTATTGGTCCACCCAATTGAGAAGAATCAGCAGATCCTGTAATCATTTTTCCTAAGTAATTTAATGAAGTAACAGTGACAAACCAAACTTCTTTAACTGAATAATAAATAGCTTTACTAGGTCCCAGTGGTTGTTTTTTAAACTCATTGTTTAAGAGGGACAACTTTATTCCAATCATTCTTTTTTTAACTGAATTTCCTAATGAGTCTTTAGCATCTACCAAGTCAGGCCTAACTAATAGAGAAACCTCCTGGTCGTTTCTGAGAACTATAAATTCAATTGTTTCTGCAGTAGAAATATTAATAAAAGTAGAAACTTCTAAAATACTTTCAACTTTTTTATTATCTATATATATGATCTTGTCATTTTTTTTCATTCCCGCAACAAAAGCTGGGCTATCTTTTTGAACTTCATCTATTATTGCCGGTGTCATATCCTTACCAACGAACATATTAATTATTGTAAAAATTAATATGGCTAAGGCAAAATTAGCTAATGGACCCGCTGCAACAATTATAGATCTTTGATATAAAGGTTTTAATATAAATAATTTTTTCCTATCCTCTTCTTTGTATTGATTAATTGTCTCCTGCTGCTCCGATTGACTAAAAACGTTTCGATCACCAAAAAATTTCACATACCCGCCTAAAGGAATCCAGCAAATTTTCCAACGAGTTCCTGATTTATCATTCCATCCAAAAATTTCTTTTCCAAAACCTATGGAAAAATCTGTAATCCCTACTCCATACTTTTTAGCAAAATAATAATGGCCATATTCGTGAATAAATACAACAATGGTAATTAAGATCAGAAATGGTATTAGATAATTCATTAACTCCAAGGTCCTTTTATAACTTTAGTTTTTCTTTTTGTTTTTTTGTTAAAGAACAATATCAAAATCAGTCCTGAAACAAAACCACCAATATGAGCTGCATAAGCAACTCCTCCTCCCTGTGAGGACACCGTGTATGAATTAATAAACTGTAAAACAAACCAATAACCTAAAACATATAAGGCTCTTATTTTAATAATAATAATAAAGAAAAATGGAATTAAAACAAGAATTCTAGCTTTGGGATGGTTAATTATGTATGCACCTAATACTCCGCTTATTGCGCCACTAGCCCCAATCACCGGTATTTGAGAATGAGTATCCATTAACACATGTGCCATTGCAGCGCCTATTCCACAAAGAATATAAAAAATAATAAAATTTCTTGACCCTAAATTATCTTCAATGTTGTCCGCAAAAACCCATATAAAAAGCATATTCATAATTAAATGCATCCATCCACCATGCATAAACATAGAAGAAAAAATCGTCATGTAAGCTGGTACTGCATAAAGATCCATGGGTAACTGGTCGTGTCCCATTAAAACTGAGGGAATTAATCCATAAGAAAGGATAAGAGTTCTGTAAGACTGAGATCCAAGCTGCATTAAAAAAACTACAACACATAAACCAATTAAAAAATAAGTTACTATCGGTCGACTTGAAGTCGGGTTATCATCTTTTAAAGGAATCATAGTTCATTATAATAATTGCTGGCACAACTGTTGCTAGTAAAAAAGACCAGAATAATAAAGAACTTGATACAATCTGAGGAAATAAATCAAATGGCAACAATGTCCCTACTAAAATACTCTTGGAAAAATCAGGGCTAGGAAAAAGTAACAAACCTAAAAACAAACCTAATGATATAGATAGCATTGCATTCTTTTCTTTAAAATTTTTCTTATAAAAACCATAAAAAACGGTAAATACAGCTGCACAACATAAAAGGTCAGCCAGTAAAAACAGATACAAAATACTAAACCCTTTTGAAGCAATAATGAGAGAAATGATTGATAGAATAATAATAAAAATTTTTGATAATTTTAAAAAATTATTTTTAATAGGATTTTGATAGATTTTTTTTCCATCTACAACAATTATGCTTGAAATTGCATTAACTAGAGTATCAATAGTGCTAACGGTTAATGATACAGCCATAATAATAATCATTACAGACAAAAACTCAGTTTTATCTTTTAATAAAATAGAGAAGAAAGCTAAATCAGGATTTACTTTATCGTCCAGTGAAACGGCAATTATTCCACTTATTCCCATAAAAAACACAATTGGAATTATAATTATAAATGATAAACAAAGGCTTTTTTTTAACACACCATTATTCTTTGCTGCAAAAACTCTTTGCCAATTTCCTTGATGAAAAAGATTTGTAGCAGCAACAGCTATAAAAAAAGTTAAACCTGCTGTGTAGTTTGGAATATATTTGTAGCTTAATAAGTGTTGTGAATTAATTTGAATTATTTCATAAGAAAGGTAATCAGAATTTAGAGAAAATAAGTAATAGACACAGACAAATAATAAAATTATAACAATAAAAAATTGTAAGTTGTCAGTTAAAATAGACGCTTTTAAACCACCGTATAAAGTATAGATCAATGTTGTGACAATAACTAATGTTGCAGTTAACCATAATGGTGTGCCTGAAATGTAATTTACTAACATTGAAACTGCCGTGACCTCTGCGCATAGGAAAATAAACATATAAAAAATAGTTAATATCAAAATTAATTTAAATAAATTTTTTCCAAACTTGTGGTAAATAAATTCAGTAAGGGTATTGCCTTTAGGAAAAACTCTTCTTATCTTTTTTCCTAAAAAAATAAGTGCTATCATTGGAAAAGCAGTTCCAAGAGAATAACCAATTACAGAACCTATCCCTCCCCAAGTGGCTGCTGACGCTGGACCAAATAATATCCAAGCTCCTAATGCAGATGCAACAAAACTAGTAGTTAACGATAATGTTCCAACATTCCTACCTGCTGTAAGATAATTTACTAAACCTTGATGTTTTCTTGAATATGAAATTCCAATTATTGCAAATAATAAACTAACAGCAATAATTAATAGCAAAGCTAAATTTTGACTTAAAAAATATACTTGGTTTTGCATTTCATTCCCTCACTGAATTACCAGTCAGGTTCTTTGGGTTTAATCTCAGTCTATAAAGACACCCCTTAGAACTAAATTATGATAACAATATATTTGATGTAATTGAAGCTAATTCTTCTATTCCTTCATGAAGTTCATGCATTCCTTCATAAGCAAAATAAATAGCTAGCGCGAAAAGTAAAATGCTTGATGCTCTAAAAAACATCCCTACAGGAATAATTTTAGTTATTTTATTTAATCCAAAATAAACTCCAATAAGAGCTAAGGTTCCGACTGTTGCTCCAACAAAAACTGGAATAGTGTTGTAAATTCCAGAACCTATTAAGGCAGCATAAAATAATACTATTTCAAAACCTTCCCTTAAGATCGCTAAAAAAACTGTGAAGGACAATATGAAAGAATTCCCCGCTGCTATTGCTTTATCAACTTTACCTTCAACATGTTGTTTTGCATGGTGACAGAAGAAAGCGACGTAAGTTAACATTCCTGCAGCAACTAACATCACCGCACCCTCAAAAAGTTCTTCGTGCGCATGAGTTATGCCGGCTATTTTTTTAAAGCCTAAAGCTACAAACATAGATGCAACAATACCTGCTGCAATACCCCAAAATACTGCTGGACGTTTATTTCTAGCTCTAACTTTATCCAAGTACATAAAAACTAGAACAGCAATAAGCATTGCTTCAAATCCTTCTCTAAGAAGAATAAAAAATGAACTTAAAAAAGGTGTTAAAGAATTTTCCATAATTGAATTTATTTCTACTAATTCTAATTAAAGTTGTCAATGAGAATGATTATCAATCGCAATATGTCGCATCTAATACAACCAAAAAGTGTATAGTGACTTAGGATATCTATGTATATGTTTAGTTGTAGGAGATTTATATGTCAGAGAACAAAACATCAATACTTTTATCTGATGTTTCTGTCGAAGGAAATTTGGTAGAAAAAGATAAAATTATATTAGACGCAAAGATCAGTGGAGACATAAAAGCTGATGAAGTTATAACTCATTCAAGATCAAATATTATAGGGAATATTAAATCAAAAATTGCTTCATTGGGTGGAAAACTTCAAGGAAATGTAAACTCTGATCAAATAACTATAAAGAAAACAGCAGACATTAATGGTGAGCTAAATCAAAAAACCTTGTCTATTCATGAAGGTGCGCGCTTAAAGATTAAAACCGAAACTTATAAATAATCGTTAAAACTCCCACTTACTTATTTTACTATATAAAAAATTTCTAAATGCTACTACTCTAGCTACATTTTTAAGGGATTGTGGATAGACGAAATGTGCTTCGGTTTTAGGTCCTTCAATTTTAGGCAAAACTCGAACAATATTAGGCACAGATACCGTCATGTAATCTGGAAGTGCAGCTAAGCCCACTCCGCTTTGTACCGCAAGCAGTAAACCATAAACGCTGTTTACTTTCATAATTGATTTTCTTTTTTTAGCATTCTTAACGCCAAGTTTTAATGCCCAATCAGGATTAAAAACTGGGGAGGGCGCTCCTTTCCCATAAGAAATAAATTTATGTTTGTTTAAATCAGATAAATTTTTTGGATGTCCATGTAATTCTAAATACTTTGTTGAGCCGTAAATATGATAATTAATATCAATTAATTTTTTTTGTATATAATTTAACTGTTTAGGACGTCTCATCCAAATTCCAATATCAGCCTGGCGAGTACTTAAATCAAGTTCCTTATCATCAAAAATCAACTCGATTTCTATTTCTGGATTAAGTTTCATAAATTCTTGAATTCTAGGTGTTAGCCATGTTGTGCCAAAGCTAACAACTGTTGTCACAGTTAATTTTCCGCTTGGTTTATTTTTTTTGTCCAATAAAGTAGATTCAGTCTCTTTTAGTTTAGAAATAATTTCATGGGCAGTTTTAAATAGGTATTCACCATTTTCAGTTAATGACAAACCTCTCGCATGTCGTTCAAATAATTGGGTTTTCAACTCTCGCTCTAAAGATTGAATCTGCCTACTGATTGCTGATTGGCTTAGATTTAATACGTAAGTAGCCCTTGTGAAATTTCCAGACTCAGCAACGGCATGAAATATTTTAAGTTTGTCCCAATGCATATTTTATTTATTCAAATCCACCAAAACTCTTCCGGCAATTTCCCCTTTTAAAATTTTGGGGAAGATATTTAACAATTCCTCTAGATTAACCGTTTTTGTATATTTTTCTAAAAGTTTAAAATTAATAAGGTTAGCTACTTGGGACCAGATAAATTCTCTTCTTTTCTTACTTATCATTACTGAATCTATTCCCCAAAGTTTTACACCTCTAATTATAAAAGGCATTACGGTCGTATGAAGTTTATAATCGGCTGCTAATCCGCACGCAGCAACAATTCCATTAGGTTTGGTGTGTGAAATAGCTTTAGCTAAAATTTTACCTCCAACAGTGTCTACCACTCCATCCCATAATCCTTTATCTAAAGGCCGACTTTCAACTTCTAGTTCTTTTCTATCGATTACTATTGATGCTCCTAATTTTTTTAAAAAATCTGCTTTATCTTTTTTTCCGGTCACTGCTGTAACTTTGTAACCCATTTTTGATAAAACCATAACTGACATACATCCAACGCCACCAGTGGCACCGGTTACTAAAACATCATTTACTTTTTCGCCCAACAGTAATTCTTCCCTAGCTTTTATTGCAAAAGCACAAAGCAAAGAGGTGAATCCAGCCGTTCCAAGAATCATTGCATTTTTATTTGAAATTGATTTAGGTTTTTTTATCAATAATTCACTTTTTATTTTTACAAATTGAGAATATCCGCCTGGATATATTTCACCTACTTTACAACCTGTTAAAACAACATCATCACCAGATTTAAAATCTAGACTATCACTCTCAATAACTTTTCCTGAAAAATCAACACCTGGTATATGAGGGTACTCTTTAACAAGTTTGCCGCCATTTTTTAAAATCAAGGCATCTTTATAATTCAAACCTGAATAATCAACTTTTACTAAAACATTTCCAACTTTAAAAAAACTTTTATCTAAAATTTTTATTTCTCTGGAAAATTTTTCACCAGATTGATTCAGTACTATTGCTTTAAACTTATTGCTCATTTTGAAAACTTAAGATCTATAACTATTAAATATTAATTTTTGTTAATATATCTCAAGTATCGATTTTGAAAACTCAAATCCTCTTTGAACGCTCCAAGGAAGTAATTAGTCACAGTTGTTGTTTTTTCTTTTTTAATACCTCTACTTGTCATACATTGGTGCATAGCGTCTATGGTTACCGCAACACCTCTTGGTTGTAACACGTTCATTATTGTTTTTGCAATTTGCATTGTTAAGCGTTCTTGTGTTTGTAACCTTTTAGAAAAAGCCTCAACAACTCGTGCTAATTTACTTAAACCCACTACTTTCTTTGAAGGAATATAAGCAATATGGGCAACACCTATAATTGGAGCCATATGATGTTCACAATGACTTCGAATACTAATGTCTTTTTCGATGATCATGTCATCATAATCTTCTATTTCTGTGAAAGTTTTTGTTAAAT
>ENA-ORDG01000871-ORDG01000871.1-marine-metagenome-genome-assembly--contig:-NODE-871-length-13178-cov-3.886039_pt1 | contig 13178 bp, 8 predicted proteins | sample MGYA00248629_ERZ508524 | MGnify/ENA primary metagenome ERZ508524 (study PRJEB26194, sample SAMN05421901) | marine metagenome | isolation source: East of Rio de Janeiro, Brazil, South Atlantic Ocean...
CCGCGAATAGCCGATCCCGCCATGCACCTGCATCGCTCGGTCGGCGGCCTCGCACACCAGCCGGTTCGCCCAGTAATTGCACATCGACACCTTGTCGGAGATCGTCTTCTCGATCTCTTCATGCGGCATGTTGTCCATGTCCCAGGCGGTCTTGTAGATCAGCAGGCGCAGCATCTCGCATTGCGTCGCGAGCTCGACCAGCGGGAACTGGATCGCCTGGTTGCGCGCCAGTTCCTCGCCGAAGGGCTTGCGGGTGCGCGCATATTCGACGCTCTGCTCGACGCAATATTGCGCTGCGCCGAGCGATGAGGCCGCCTGGCGGATGCGGTTCTGGTGGACGAAGCTTTGCGCCAGCGCGAGCCCGCGTCCCTCGACACCCAGAATTGCCTCGTCGGGCACCCAGACATTGTTCACCGACAGCCGCGGGTGATCGGTGGGCATGTTGAAGGTCCACATCCATTCCTCGATCTCGAGCCCGGGGGTGGGATTGGGGACGAGGAAACAGGTGATCCCGCTGGCATCGCCATTCTCCCCGCCGGTGCGCGCGAACATCGCGCAATGCGTGGCGACATGCATGCCGGTAATCCACATCTTCTCGCCGTCGATGCGCCAGCCATCGACCCCGTCGCGCGTTTCGCGGACCGCCTTGGTCTCCATCCAGGTCGCATCCGATCCATGGTCGGGCTCGGTCAGGCCGAAGGCGACGCGGCGCGTACCCTCGAAACCGCCCGTGATGAACTCCTGCTTCTGCTCTTCGGTGCCGAAGGTCTCGAACATCGCGACGAAGGGGAAATTGCCGACGATCGAATGTTCGTTCTGCAGATCATTGTGCAGGCCGAGGCCGCGCTGTGCAAAGCGGTCGCGGATCACTGCCATCCACAGGTTGGAGCCATCCCTGCCGCCATATTTCTTCGGCGCCGAGAAACGCCAGTGTCCCGCTGCGTCTGCCGCCTTGCGGCATTCACGCAGCAGGTCTTCCCAGTCATGGCTGGGCAGGCCGCCGCGCTCCCAATCGGTACGCGCGTCTTCGCGCCGATGGTCGAAGAAGCGGATATTGTCGTCCTTCGCCACCATCGGCTCGATCGTGTTCTCGATGAAGGCTTCGAGCTCGGCGTAATAATCCTCGAGATCCTGCGGTATCGCGAAATCCATCAATCCTCTCCCGTCCATTTGTCCCGCGCGCGCACCAGCATCGGGTATTTCGGCACGTCGGCGGCCAGCTTGTCGAGCGCGGCACGGCGCAGTGTCGCCAGCAGTCCCGGCGTCGCCAGCGTGACGCGACCCTCGAGCAAGTCCTGCGCGAGCAGGGCATCCTCCGCATCCCCGCCAGCCGCGTCGTTGCGCGCCAGCATGCCCAGTGCGTTGCGCGCGACCGCCAACTGGAAGCGGTCGTGCCCCTCCATGCGGTCCTTCACCGTCGCCAGCCATTCGCCGATCGCAGTGGCGATCTCGCCCGCGCTGGCTTCTCCGAGCGGTTCGGGCGCGGGCTCCACCGGGGGCATCGCGCGTGCCTGCTCACCCTCGGGCGCATCCTCTTCGAGCAACAGCAGCAGGTCGAGTTCCTGCTCGCTGGTCCGCCGCGAGATAACCACGCGTTCGAGCATGCGATCGTCGCCGCTGCGCCAGAAGGCGGCCATCCGCAGGCAGCCCAGAGCCCACCAGACGGTGCGATAGACGAGCCAGAAGCGGAACCGCGTCGCGTCGACGCTTGCGCCGCTTTCGGCTTCATAGGCAGAGACGTAATCCTCGAGCGAACCGAGGCCCAGCGCGGGTCGGTCGACCCGGGCGAAGCGCCAAACCGCCATGCAGCCGAATGCCAGATCCTCGTGCCGGTCGCCGAAATGCGCCAGCTCCCAGTCGAGCACGCCGGTGAGGCGCGAATCCTGAGCCAGCAAATTCCCGAGCCGATAGTCGCCATGGTTCAGCACCGGGGCGACGGGTTCGGGGATATTGTCGCGCAACCAGCGCAGGCCAAGCGCGATGATCGGCCGGTCCGCACCCGCGTCCTCGAACTGCTGCGCCAGCCCGTCGACCGCTTCGCCATAGTCCATCTCGGGGACATCGCCCGGCAGGTCGGCGCGCGTGAGCGAATGGATCTTTGCCAGATCGCGCGCGATCTCGCGCAGCAATTCGTCCGGTCGGTCCATTTCGAGAATGGCGCGCGGATCGGGGGTACCGGGCAGCGCGCGCATGACGAAGCCGCTGCCGATGCCGTCGTCCGGTTCCAGTTCGACCACTATCTCGGGAGCGGTCACCCCGGCAGCATGCGCGGCGCGGATGATCGCCGCCTCGCTGTCGTGGCCGAAGGGGCGCCCTTCCATGAAAGAGAGGCTCGGCGCGCGCCGGAGAACCAAGTCCTCGTCCCCGCTGGTCAACCGCCAGCTCTCCATCGTGGCTCCGCCGGTCAATCGGTGCACGCCTTCGGGTGCCGGCCTGCCGACCCTTGCGAGCGCGCTCGCCAACCCCTGTTCGAGCGCCTGCGCGCTTTCAGTCTCTCCCATGCAACCTATTTGTGCAGACAAACATGCGATCGCTCAAGCCCGGACCTCATTCGGGTCTGACACGTTGGAATCGCCAACGGATAAGAAACGAGGAGACCCATCCATGCGCCTTCCCCACAACGCCCATGTCGCGATCGTCGATGGCGAGAACTTCATCGTCATGCGAAACACCGGGCAACCCTTCGAACCCAAGCTTGAAAATGCGACCAGACCCGACCTCGACGCCACCAATTACAGTGCCGGCGTAAAGCACCAGGATTCGGTCAGCCAGGCGTTGGGCCGGACCGATCTCGACGAGCTTGCACACGGCGCCGCGGCGGCCGAATGGCTCAACGCCAAGGCGGTGGCGGGCGATATCTCCGACCTGCTCGTTATCGCCGATCCCAAGACCCTGGGCGAAATGCGCCGCCACTATCATGGCGAGCTGGAAAAACGGCTGGTGGGAGAGATCGACAAGACCGTGACCGGCGAACCGACCGACAAAATCGAGCAGCTAATCGCAAAGGCCGAATAGGCCGGAATGCTTTAGTTCCGCCACATTTGGCGAATCTGTCGCGCTCGAAACACTTTTCGTCGCGCCATGCTTGTGCCGACCCTGGGGATAGCCGTTAAGCTTCGTCTAACCACATCACGTGTACAGGGTCGGCATGGGCAAACGATTTTTTGGCAGACTGCTGGCGATCGGGACAATGGCTTTGGCCACGCCCGCGCTGGCACAGAACCTGGGTTTCGAATCGCAGTTCGATACGGTGCTCGGCACCGAGGTGCGGACACCGCAGAGCTATGACGCGGTCTATTCGACGCCGCTCGAACGGCAGATCGCGCAACTTGCCGACGGGTCCAACGGCCGCATCGGCGTCTATGCGATCGATCTCGCGACGGGACGCGAAATCGGCGTTCTGGCCGACCAGCGCTTTCCCATGGCGAGCACCAGCAAGGTCGCGATTGCCGCGACTTTCCTTGCCGGGGTCGATGCCGGAAAGTGGAGCCTGACCAGTGAATTCCGGCTGCCACGGCCGGGCGGCGCCTACATGCCCGCCCACCGTCACCTCAGCCTGATGATCAGCAAGAGCTGCAACGATTGTACCGATGCGCTGCTGAATGCCGTAGGCGGTCCGCGCGCGGTCAACAAATGGATGCAGGAGGCCGGTATCGAGGGCTTCCAGCTATCACGCGATATCGCGACGCTGATCCGCGAGGACGGCCGGATCGATCCCGCGTGGAGCGTCGATACCAAGGACAGTGCGACGCCGCGCGCGATGGGCCAGCTGCTCGCGGGTATCTACCAGGGCAAGTGGCTGAGCGATTATTCGCGCCGCGTGCTGCTCGACGCGATGGAAGAGACCACCACCGGCAAAAGGCGCATGCGGTCGGCTTTGCCGCTGAGCGCCAATCTGGCGCACAAGACCGGAACGCTCGCGCGCACCGCCAGCGACATCGGCATCTTCCACACGCCCGACGGGCGGGCGATTGCTGCGGCGATCTATGTCACCGGCCAGAGCCCCTCGATGGCGATCGAGAATGGCAGCCGCGGGCAGAAGCTCGAAGCACGTGCAAATCGCGACGCGCGGATCTCGACGATCACCCAGGCGCTCTATTCGGGCTTCGGTCGACCGCTCGACGAAGGTCGCAACTGGGCCAATGCGGAATATGGCGGCGAATAAACGCTTCCGTCTTCCGGCATAGAAAAAGGGCGGCGCCGCAAGGCACCGCCCTTTCTTTTCGTGAACGCAAACCGTTCGCGAAGCGTGCGCGATTACTCGGCAGCAGCTTCTTCGACGGTTTCGCCTTCGACGGCTGCTTCGACTTCAGCGGTAGCTTCGTCGGCTTCAGCAGCAACGTCAGCCATTGCTTCGTCGGCGGTCGCTTCAACAGCTTCCATGTTGGCTTCAGCGTCTGCAGCCATTTCGTCGCCGGTCGCTTCAGCAGCGTCCTGGGTAGCTTCCGAGCAAGCAGCGAGGGTCAGGGCAGCAGCCGAAGCAGCAGCGAAAAGAGCGATCTTGCGCATAGTTCTAAATCCTTGAACAGCGAGTTTAGGATGCTTTACCGGGACAGATGCCCGTTCAGCTCGAGCCCCCAATTGGGGCCTCTGGGTGTCTAAATAATGGCGGAATTGGGGCACCGCAAGCAGATTCGCCCAAATGGTGCCACATTCTCGCCTCATTTGCGCCCAATTCGGCAGAATTGCGCGGTTTGCGAAGTAGCGGAAAAAGGCGCTCGGCAAGCCGCCTAGCCGTTGCTAAGCCGCTTCGCCATGGGTGAAACACCGCATCTCTACCTCGTCGACGGCTCGGCCTACATCTTCCGTGCCTACCACCGCCTCCCCCCGCTGACCGATCCCGAAGGGACGCCGGTCGGCGCGGTTTACGGTTACACGACCATGCTGTGGAAGCTTGCCGATGATTTGCACAAAGCCGACGGCCCGACCCATCTGGCAGTGATTCTCGACAAGTCGAGCCACAGCTTCCGCAACGAGATCTACGATCAGTACAAGGCCAATCGCCCACCCCCGCCCGAAGACCTGGTGCCGCAATTCCCGCTGATTCGCGATGCCACGCGTGCGTTCAGCCTGCCCTGCATCGAGGAACCCGATGTCGAGGCGGACGACATGATCGCATCCTATGCGCGCGCGGCGCAAAAGCAGGGCTGGCACGTCACCATCGTGTCTTCCGACAAGGACCTCATGCAGCTTGTCGGCGAGGAGAACGGCGCGCGTATCGACATGCTCGACACGATGAAGAACGCCCGCATCTACATCGAAGAGGTCGAGGAAAAATTCGGCGTCACTCCCGAAAAAGTCGGTGACGTGCTCGCGCTCATGGGCGATTCGGTCGACAACATCCCCGGCATCTTCGGGGTTGGCCCCAAGACCGCGAGCAAGCTGATTGCCGAACACGGCGGGCTGACCGCGGCGCTCGACGCGGCCGACGGCATGAAGAAGAGCAAGCTCAAGGAACGGCTGATCGAGCACCGCGCGGATGCGGAGCTGAGCCGCGTTCTGGTGACCCTGCGCGAAGATTGCAGCCTGCCCGTCACGCTCGAGGACATGAAGCTCGACGAGGTCCCGCCCGAACCGCTCGCCGCTTTCCTCGGCAAGCATGGCTTCACCAGCCTGCTCAAGCGGCTCGAAGCGGGCAATGGCAGCCCTTCGCGCGCCACCGATCTTAACCCTGCGAAGCAGGACACCGCAGGTGCAGCCGCCACCAGCGACGGCAACCGCCAGCCGCTGCCCGATTACCCCGTGGTGGATCGCAGCGCCTATGAATGCGTCCAGACGATCGAGCGGCTGGAGCATTGGGTCGCGCGGGCACAGGATGCCCGGCTGGTGGCCGTCGACACAGAGACCAGTTCGCTCGATTGCATGCAATGCGATCTCGTTGGCATCAGCCTTGCGCTCGGTCCCAACGATGCCTGTTATATCCCGCTGGGACATGGCGGCAGCGACATGTTCGCCGAACGCCCGGCGCAGGTGGACAAGGCTGCCGCGCTGGCCGCGCTCGCCCCCATGCTGGCGAGCGATGCCGTGACCAAGGTGTTCCACAACGGCAAATACGATCTCAACGTGCTCGCCCGCAACGGCGTCGTCGTCGCACCGGTCGACGACACGATGATCATCAGCTTCGATCTCGATGCCGGTCGCCAGCTCGACGGCATCGGCGGCGGGCATGGCATGGACGAACTTGCCGAACGCCATCTCGGCCACACCTGCCTGACGTTCAAGGAACTCTGCGGGACGGGCAAGAAGGCGATCCCCTTCGGCGAGGTCCCGCTCGACAAGGCGACCGAATATGCGGCGGAAGATGCGGATGTAACCTGGCGTCTCTACAAGATGCTCAAGCCGCGACTGGCCACCGAGGGCGGAACGCGCATCTACGAGCGCGTCGATCGCCCGCTGGTCCCCGTGGTCGCGCAAATGGAGCGCCACGGCATCAAGGTCGACCGAACGCGACTGGCCAAGCTGTCGGAAGAATTCGCCACCGAGACCGCGCGGCTGGAGAAGGAAATTCACGCCATTGCGGGCACCGAATTCACCGTCGGCAGCCCCAAGCAGCTGGGCGAGGTCCTGTTCGACACTTTGGGCTACAAGGGCGGCAAGAAGGGCAAGAGCGGACAGTATTCGACCGACCAGAGCGTGCTCGAGCGCCTCTCGGGCGAGGGTGCGGAAATCGCCGGCAAGGTGCTCGAGTGGCGCCAGCTGGCCAAGCTCAAGAGCACCTATACCGACGCGCTGCAGCAGGCGATCAATCCCGAAACCGGGCGCGTGCACACCAGCTACAGCCTGGTCGGGGCGCAGACCGGGCGCCTGTCATCGACCGAACCGAACCTGCAGAATATCCCGATCCGCACCGAGATCGGCCGCCAGATCCGCGAAGCCTTTGTCGCCGATGACGGCAATGTCCTGCTCGCCGCCGACTATTCGCAGATCGAACTGCGGCTGGCCGCGCACATGGCCGACGTCCCTACGCTGAAGGAAGCCTTCGCCCACGGCGAAGACATCCACGCCCGCACCGCGAAGGAAATGTTCGGCGAGGTCAACCGCGATACGCGCGGGCGCGCCAAGACGATCAATTTCGCCATTCTCTACGGCATCTCGCGCTGGGGGCTCGCGGGCCGGCTCGGCGTCGAGGCCGACGAGGCGCAGGCGATGATCGACACCTATTTCCAGCGCTTCCCGGGCATCCAGAAATACATCGTCCGCACGCTCGAACAGGTCCGCGAACGCGGATATTCGGAAACGCTGTTCGGCCGCAAGACGTGGTTCCCGCGCATCTCCTCGAAGAACCAGGCCGAACGCCAAGGCAGCGAGCGCGCGGCGATCAATGCGCCGATCCAGGGCACCAGCGCGGATATCATCAAGCGCGCCATGGTGCGGATGATGCCCGCACTCGAAGCCGCGGGGCTGGGCCATGTCCGCATGCTGCTGCAGGTCCATGACGAACTGGTCTTCGAATTGCCCGAGGGTGATGTAACCGCTGCATCCGAGGTGATCGAACGGGTGATGGCGGGCGCCGCCGAGCCTTCGGTCGAACTCGACATCCCCCTGGGCGTCGAGATCGGCACGGGCACAAGCTGGGGAGCCGCACACTGACCGAGATCGAAGAATTCGTCGCGCGCACGCGTGACCCCAAGTGGATGAATGTCGCGCTGCTCGGCGTGATCGCCGCCGCGATGTTCGCCACGCTGTTCCTCGTCTACCAGACGGTGGAGGCCGAACGCGCGCAGCGCGAACAGGTGCGGCGGACGGTAGAGGTGCTCGAAGAGCTGCGTCAGGTGAGCCGCTCGGCGCTCAGCGGCGAGACGGGCCAGCGCGGCTATCTGATCACGCTCGACCGACGTTATCTCGCGCCCTACCAGGCCGGTCGCGAACAGATCGATCCCGCGCTCGAGCGCATTCGCGAACTGATCGGCGACGATGCGACCGCACGCCAGACCGAGCTGATCGACCAGATCGACGCGCTGGCGCGTGCCAAGTTCGACGAGATGGCAGGCGGCGTTCAATTGCTCGAGGATGGCCGCTTGCTCGATGCACGCCGCGCGATCCTGACCGACGAAGGCGTCGAGACGATGGAGCGCCTCAATCGCGCGATCGCCGAGATGCAGGACATCGAAAACGAAATCCTCGCCGAGCTCAGCACCGAGGCCGCGCGCACCGAGGCGCGCGTACTGCCGCTGCTGGGCGCGCTGTTCGTGCTGCTCATCCTGGCCATGTTCGCCGGTGCGCGGCTGGTCGGGCGCGCAGCGCGGGCCGAGGCCGAAGCCGCGCAGGCAGCGGTGGTCAGCGAGGCGCGCGACCGTGCCGACCTGCTGGCGCGCGAACTCAACCACCGGGTCAAGAACCTGTTCGCGGTGGTGCTCGCCATCGTGCAGATGAGCGCGCGCGACAAGCCCGAGGCGAAAGAGGTAACCGACAGCATTGCGCAGCGAATCCGCGCGCTGCTGACCGCGCATGAAGTCAGCCAGGGCGAGCTCGAACGGCCGGTGGCCTCGCTGCGCGCGCTGGTCGAAACCTCGCTCGCGCCCTATCGGTCGAGCAAGCATCCCGCGAAGATCGAAGGCCCCGACGTGATGCTGCCGGCCAAGCGCGTCACCCCGCTGGGGCTCGTGCTGCACGAATTGACCACCAATGCGGTGAAATATGGCGCATGGCGCAAGGAAGGCACCGTGCATGTCACCTGGACCGAACAGGACGGATCGGTGCGGCTGGAATGGCGCGAGACGGGAGCCGAGCTCGACGAACTGCCCGATCGAAAGGGTTTCGGCAGCTTGCTGATGACCAGCGCCGCGCGGCAATTCGGCGGCACATTCGAGCGCGACTTCGATGCGGACGGGCTGACCGTCACCATCGTGCTGCCGGTGGGTGACTAGGCTTGCCCATGCGCCTACATGACCATAGGCCTTAGCGCATGCTCGACCGCTACGACCCGCGTAACTGGCCGATTTCCTATGAAGGTGTGATCCACACGCTGATCGTGCTGGGCAGCGCAGTGCTGCTGGCGTTGGTCGCGCACTGGGTGGTTTTCGCGCTGCTGCGCCGGCTTGCACGCAGTTCGGAGAGCACGATCGACGACATGGTCGTCGAAGCGGTGCGCAAGCCGCTGCGCTGGGCGACGATCGCCTTTGCCATCGCCGCCGCCGCAGAAAACGACGCGCTGGTGGGACGCGGCTGGGACATGCTCGCGAGCTTCCTCGTTCCCGCGGTGATCGGCTGGGTGGCCTATGCGATCGTGCGCGGGCTGGCCCGCGGCTACGAAGCGAAGATCAGCGAGGCAAGCGATCCGGTCGCGCAGCGCGGGCGGCTGACGCGGATCGCGATCCTTTCGCGCACGGTGAAGGTGGGAATCATCATCGTCACCGTTTCGCTGATCATGCTGAACATCCCCGGCGTGCGCGACGTCGGCACCACGCTGCTCGCATCGGCGGGTCTGGCGGCCCTCGCCGTGGGTGCCGCCGCGCAGCCGGCGCTCAAGTCGCTGATCGGCGGCCTGCAGATGGCGATCACCCAGCCGCTGCGGATTGGCGATCTCGTCAAGGTTGACGGCCAGGCTGGCCGGGTCGAGGAAATCCGCATGAGCTTCGTCACCATCCGGACCTGGGACGAACGCGTGCTGGTGGTGCCGACCATCCGTTTTCTGGACGAGAGTTTCGAGAACTGGTCGCGCATCGACGAGCGCCTGACCGGTCCGGTGATGCTGCATCTCGATCCGATCGCGGACGTCGAGCCGATCCGCGCCGAATTCGAACGCTACGTGCAGGCGCACGAATTGTGGGACGGGCGCAATCTGCAGCTGCTCATGACCGAAGCCTATCCCGAGAGCGTCGAACTGCGCCTGTCGATGAGCGCGGAAACCATCGGCGACCTGTGGGTGCTGCGCTGCGGGGTGCGCGAACACATGCTCGCCTGGTTGCGCCAGAACCAGCCCGATGCGCTGATCAGGCATCGTCTCGAGGTTCCCGGCGGGCACCCCAAGGCCGAGGAACCGGCCGCGCCCTGACCTGCCGCATGAGCGGCGGATCGAGAGCGCGGCTTCGGTCCTAGCCGGTGGTTTCGGGCCCGTGCTTCTCGTCGCGCGTGCTTTCGACCATGCCCTCGTAGAGGAAGCCGATCGGCCGCACTTCGGCCGCGCGCTTCTTCAATTCGCCGCGCATCTTCTTGTATTCGGCTTCCATCTTCGGGGTCACCGTCGCCCGGCTGTCCTTGAGCGCTTCGGCGAAGTCGGTCGCGGAAACCTCCTGCACCTCGCTGCCTACGCGGTGCAGGGCATTAAGGCCCGCACGACGCACCACGTCTTCGAGATCCGCCCCGGTAAAGCGCGCGGTCTTGTCCGCCACAACGGCCAGATCGACATCCGCTGCCAGCGGCATGTCCTTGGTATGGATGCCGAGGATCTGCTCGCGGCCAGCCTTGTCGGGCGTGCCGACATAGACCAGCTCGTCGAACCGGCCCGGCCGCAGCAATGCGGGGTCGACCAACGTGGGGCGGTTGGTTGCCCCGATCACCACGACAGACTGAAGCTCTTCCAGCCCGTCCATCTCGGCAAGGATGGTGTTGACCACGCGGCCCGTCACCTGCGGCTCCATGCTTCCGGAGCCGCGCGCAGGGACCAGTGAGTCGATCTCGTCGATGAAGATCACGCATGGCGAGACCGCACGCGCACGGCGGAACATCTTGGCGATCTGCTGCTCGCTCTCGCCGTACCATTTGGACAGCAGGTCGCTCGACTTCATCGAGATGAAGTTGGCATCGGCCTCCTTCGCGACCGCCTTGGCCAGCTGGGTCTTGCCGGTGCCCGGCGGGCCATAGAGCAGGAAGCCCTTGGCCGCACGGATGCCCAGACGGTGGAAGGCATCGCGGTTCTTGATCGGCAGCTCGATGCCTTCCTTCAGTTTCTCGATCGCGTCGTCGATCCCGCCCAGATCGCTCCAGCTGACATCGGGCACCTGGACCATCACCTCACGCATCGCGGAAGGCTGGACGCGCTTGAGCGCGGACAGGAAATCGTCGCGCCCGACATGCAGGCCTTCGAGCACTTCGGGCGGAATCGTCTGCGCATCGAGGTCGATCTGCGGCATGATCCGGCGGACCGCATCGATCGCCGCCTCGCGCGCAAGCGCGGCGATATCCGCACCGACGAAGCCGTGGGTGACGCGCGCCAGCTCCTTCAGGTCGACGCCTTCGCCCAGCGGCATGCCGCGGGTGTGGATCGCGAGGATTTCGCGCCGCCCGGTCTCGTCCGGCACGCCGATCACGATTTCGCGGTCGAACCGGCCGGGGCGGCGCAGCGCCTCGTCGATCGCATCGGGGCGGTTGGTGGCCGCGATGACCACGATATTGGCCCGCGACTCGAGCCCGTCCATCAGCGTGAGCAGCTGCGCGACGAGGCGCTTTTCCGCCTCGCCCGGCACGCTGTCGCGCTTGGGAGCAATCGAGTCGATCTCATCGATGAAGATGATCGCGGGGGCCGCCTGATTGGCGTTCTCGAACACCTCGCGCAGCCGCTTTTCCGATTCGCCGTAGCCCGAGCCCATGATCTCGGGCCCGTTGATGGCGAAGAATTCCGCATCGCTTTCATTGGCGACGGCCTGAGCAAGCCGGGTCTTGCCCGTTCCCGGCGGGCCGTGCAGCAAAACGCCCTTGGGCGGATCGACACCCAAGCGCGTGAACAATTCTGGGTAACGCAAGGGTAACTCGACCATCTCGCGCAATTGCTGGATGGTTTCACCCATGCCGCCGACATCGTCATAATTGACGACCGCACGCGCATCGCGCGGCGGCTCGAACTCGGCGCGCAGCTCAACCTCTGTATTCTCGTCGATATGGACGATGCCCTTGGGTGTCGTCGCGACCACGCTCAGGCGAATCTGCGTGAGGGCATAGGCCGGTGCGTTGAACATGCGGCGCACTTCCGGTGGCATGTTCTGCACCGGCTGCTGTCCGGTCGTCGCAACAAGGTCACCCGCGACAAGAGGTTTCCTGAAGAAGTTGCGTTTCAGCGCCTGCGCCGGGCCCTGCAGGCGCATTTCGCGCTGCGCGGGGGCGAAGACGACACGGGTCGCGGGCCGGGATTCGGCCACCGCCACGCGCACATGTTCGCCCGACCCGACTTCGGCATTGCCGCGCTGAAGCCCATCAAGCCGGATGACATCGAGGCTCTGGTCTTCGTCATAGGCAGCCATGGCGACCGCCGCGGTCGCGCGCTTGCCGGTGATTTCGACCAGGTCGCCCTCGGTGATCCCCAGCGCCTGGAATGCGGAACGCGGCATGCGCGCAATGCCTTGTCCGCTTTCTTCCTGCCGCGCCGCTGCAACCTGCAGCCTAACAGTGGTGTCGTCTGGTGTGGTTGCAGCGTCCGCATCGGCCATTGAGCTGGGTTCCCGTTACCTGTTCGCGTCGTGCGGCCCCAATTGGGGACCGGGCTCATCGGATGCAATGAGCGAGCCCTGCGCGAAGGTCCAGCGGGCAAGAAAAAAGCCCGGCTGGCGAACCAACCGGGCTTGGAAGTCTTGGGAGAGGATGCCTGAAAGGCACGTCCGATATGTTCGACGACACGGTTTTGTGCAAGTGCGAAAAGGACAAACTAGATTGCACAAAGCGCAACGGTCTTTCGCATTGCGCGCCTAAGGCATTGTATTTCAATTTCTTTACAATGCATGCTCGGCGCGGATCTCTTTTTGCGGCGCACAATATCCGACGGTTTGTGCACCTGCAGCGCAGCCGGGCGCACGGAATCGAGGCGCGCCCTAGGGCGGCTGCGGGGCGAAGACCAGCCCAATTTGACGCCTCCCGAGCGAGTCTTTCCTCCGAAGCGGGCGGTTCGGGATTGCTTTCGCTGCTATGGACTGCCGAAACGCAACCGACTCGACCAACGGAGCCCACCCCATGATTCGCCTTGCCCTCATTACCACCGGAAGCCTCGTGCTTGCCGGATGCGCGACCGCAACCGGCGCTCCGGTCGGCACGGAGGCAACCACAGCTCCTGCAACTGCCGCGGGTAGCAGCGATGCGCCCGATACGATGCGCTGGCTCTACGGCTCGGGCGAAGCGGCCGCCGCATCGATCCAGACCTGGCGGCAAATCGCCGATTATGCAGTGGCGGTGGCTAGCGCAGGCGCCACCCCGCGTTCGGTCCCGATGGGGTTGCCCGGCTACGAGGGCGGGATCGGCGCGCCGTCCTGCAC
>ENA-ORDG01000873-ORDG01000873.1-marine-metagenome-genome-assembly--contig:-NODE-873-length-13166-cov-2.724119_pt1 | contig 13166 bp, 9 predicted proteins | sample MGYA00248629_ERZ508524 | MGnify/ENA primary metagenome ERZ508524 (study PRJEB26194, sample SAMN05421901) | marine metagenome | isolation source: East of Rio de Janeiro, Brazil, South Atlantic Ocean...
CGGACCTGGCTCGGGCGGAAGCTGGGGCGCGGCCTCGATCTGCTCAGCGGCCTATCTCGCCTGCCTCGCGCTGCGCGAGACGCTCGCGGAGCGGGCGGATGTTTCCGAGGAAAACTTGCAACTGAAGGACGGCGCCGTGGTCGGCGGCGCTTCGCTGGTTAACCTGCTCGACGGTAAGGATCTGGCCGAGGAAGGCCATTACGAGCCGGGCGATATCGCGGACGACTTCACCGCCGCCGGGTTCGGCGCGTTCTTCGCCAAGGTGCGGGTCAACCGCTTCACCGGAGAGACGCGCTTGCAGCACATGACCGGCGCGTTCGGCTTCGGCCGGGTGCTCAACGCCAAGACCGCGCGGTCGCAGTGCCTCGGCGGGATGACCTGGAGCATCGGCGCGGCGCTGACCGAGGCGATGCTGTTCGATCCCGTGGACGGTCACCTCGCGAACTGCGACCTCGCTGAGTACCACGTGCCGGTGAACCGCGATGTGCCCGATCTCGACGTAGTGTTTGTGGAGGAACGCGATGGCGCGGCGAGCCCGATCCAGGCGAAGGGTATCGGCGAACTCGGCATGTGCGGCGGCGCGGGCGCGATCGCGAACGCGATCTACAACGCATGCGGTGCGCGCGTTTTCGAGTTTCCGATGACCCCGGACAAAGTGCTTGCCGCGATGCCGGACTGATCGGGCCGGACTGATTGGACGTCAGAGCCCGCCGAATTTGCCCGCCTGATAGTCGCGGATCGCCTGCGCGATCTCTGCCTCGCTGTTCATCACGAAGGGGCCGTGCGCCACCACCGGTTCGCCGATCGGGTCGGCGTGGCCGAACAGGATACGGCACCCATTCTCGCTGGCGACCGCGAGGCCATCGCCATCGCCGACCTGGGCCAGCGCATGTTCGGGCACGGTCTCTTCGCCGATCTTCGCTTCTCCTTCGACGGTGTAGAAGAAGACGTTGCGACCTGCCGGTGCGGGGAGGGTGGCGCTGCCACCGGGCGCGATCTCCACGATAGCCAGCATCACATCGGTCAGTGAATGGATCGGCGCTCCTTCGGTGCCGGAGACCGCGCGCATGGAGACGCCTTCGCCCAACTCGGTCGCGACGATATCCGGCGCAGGCACCGGGATATAGACGGGGTCGGTCATCTTCAGCCGCGCGGGCAGGTTGACCCATAGCTGCAGGATTTCCAGCGGCCCCCCGGTGCGCTTGAAGGCTTCCGGCGAAAGCTCGGCATGGACCAGCCCGCTGCCTGCAGTCATCCACTGCACACCGCCCGCCTCGACCACGCTCGCGCCGGAACCGCTGTCGTGATGGGCGAGGCTGCCTTCGAGAATGAAGGTCACCGTCTCGAACCCGCGATGCGGGTGCGGACCGAAGGGCAGCCCGCGATTGCCGGGCGGGTAAGTCTGTGGGCCGTGATGGTTGAGAAACAGGAACGGATCGACCTGTGGAAGTCCCGGGCCGGGAACCGGACGGCGCGTCGTCAGGTCCTGAATATCGTCGCGCATAGCGCGGTGTAGCGAGATGAGCTTGCGGCTGGTCATCATGATGCTCCGGGGATCAGCGGGTCAGGTCCGGCTGGCACGATGCCGTTCGGATTGATCCGCTCGTGACTCTCGTAATAGTGATGCCTGATGTGGCGGAAATTGACCGTCTGGGCGATCCCGTCCAGCTCGTAGAGCCGCCGGGTCAGCGCGGAAAGATTGGGGTAGTCCGCAATCCGGCGGATATTGCACTTGAAATGGGTGTGGTAGACCGGATCGAACCGGATCAGCGTGGTCCACAGCCGAATATCGGCTTCGGTGAGCCGGTCCCCGACCAGCCATTCGCGCCCCTCCAGCCGCTCCTCCAGCTCGTCCAGCACCGCGAACAGCGGCTTGACCGCCTTGTCGTAGGCGTCCTGCGTGGTCGCAAAGCCGGCCTTGTAGACGCCGTTGTTGACCGCGTCATAAACCCGGTCGTTCAACGCATCGATCTCCTTCCGCAGATCGGCGGGGTAGAGGTCTAGGTCGTTGGCGCCGCAGTCGTCGAAGGCGGTGCCGAGCATGCGCAGGATATCCGCGCTCTCGTTATTGACGATGGTTTCGGTCTTCGTGTCCCACAGCACCGGCACGGTGACATGGCCCGAATAGTCGGGCTTGGCGTGGGTGTAGAGCTGGTGGAGGTGGTCCGCGCCGATCGCGGGATCTCCGGTGACGCATTCGCCCTCGCGGAAGGACCAGCCGCCTTCCTTCATCAGCCAGTGCACGACGTTCAGCTCGATCGCGTCGGTCAAACCTTTCAGATGCCGCGCCGCATTGGCCCTGTGCGCCCACGGGCAGGCGAGGCTGATATAGAGGCGGTAGCGGCCCGGTTCGGCGACGAAACCGCCTTCCCCGGTGGGACCGGGCGATCCATCGGGCGTGACCCAGTTGCGAAACGCGCTCTCGTCGCGCTCGAACTCCCCACTGTCCTCGTCGTTATGCGCCCACTCGTCGTGCCAGGTGCCGGCCTTCAGGAAGCCCATCGTTCTAGAGATCCTCTGCCGAGAAGGGGAACTGGCGCTTGCCGTGCTGGACCGAGATCCAGTGCGTCTTGGTGAAGGCCTCGATCGCCCAGCGCCCATTGAACCGGCCGACGCCCGAATTCTTCATCGCCCCGAAAGGTGCGAAGGGGCTGTCGTTGACCGGCTGGTCGTTGATGTGCGTCATGCCCGCTTCGATCTTTTTGGCGAAGGACAGTGCGCGGCCCTCGTCACGGCTGAAGACCGAACTCGACAGGCCCATTTCGGTCGCGTTCGCCAGTTCGAGCGCGTGCTCTTCGTCCCGCGCGCGCTGGATCGGGGCGACGGGGCCGAAGATCTCGTTCGCGATCAGGCAGTTGTCCTCACCCACATCGGTGAAGACGTGGGGCGGGATGACGAGCCCGTCGGGCTCTCCGCCGAGCGCGCAGGTCGCGCCCTGGTCCTTGGCCTTGCCGATCATCTCCATGATGCCGTCGAACTGGTCGCGGTTGACGACGGGGCCGATGAAGCAGTCCGCCGCATCACGCTTGCCGACCGGCAGCTCCTTCACCCGGGCGACGAACTTTTCGACGAATTCGTCATGCACCGCATCTTCCACCACGATGCGGTTGGCGATCATGCAGATCTGGCCCTGGTGCATGAACTTGCCCCAGACGCTCGCCTCCACGGCATAGTCGATATCCGCATCGTCGAGCACGACGATCGGCGAATTGCCGCCGAGTTCGAGTTCGAGCGACTTGATCCGGTCGCCATCGAGCGCCGCTTTGCCGACGCCGCGCCCCACGGGGGTGGAGCCGGTGAAGCTGACCACCGACGGAATCGGATGGCGCACCAGCGCATCGCCGACCTCGGAACCGCTGCCGGGCAGGACCGAGACGAGCCCCTTGGGCAGCCCCGCTTCCTCGCAGATCGCGGCGAAGATGGTCCCACCTGTGACCGGCGTGTCGCTGGCGGGCTTGAGGACCACACCATTGCCCAGCGCCAGCGCGGGCAAGAGCGTGCGCGCAGTCAGCTGGAGCGGGAAGTTCCATGGGCTGATCAGAGCGACGACGCCCGCCGGCTGGCGATAGGCGCGGCTTTCCTTGCCCGGGATATCCTCGGGCAGGATCGCGCCTTCGACCATGTACGGGAGCGCCGCAGCCTCCTGCCGCGCGACCTGCGTCACCAGCATCAATTCGAGCGCGGCCTTGACCTGCGTTCCGCCGACTTCGCGCACGATCCACGCCGCGATCTCGTCCTTGCGCGCCTCCAGAATGTCGCCGATCGCGAGCATCTTCGCCGCGCGCGCCGAGGGAGGGAGCACGGCCCATTCGCCTTGTGCTTGCCTGGCGGCCTTGCACGCCTCGTCGACGTCGCTGGCCTGCGCGGTCTTCATCGAGAAGATCTCGCTTTCGTCCCACGGGCAGATGTTTTTCAGGGTGTCGCCTGTGCCTTCGCGCCATTCACCGGCGACGAAGAGGCGGTCGAGTGTGCTGTATTTTTCGGACATATCTGGCGAACGGGCAGCTGCCGGTATCGTTTCAGCATGTCACGGGGCAAATTCGCGATCTCTGTTATCGGAGCGAGTGGAGGGAGGCGGGCTCAGGCCAATTGCTTGGCCAGCTCGCGCCATTGCCCTGCAGAAGGCTCGCGCCGCTCGTCTGCAATGTAGAACAGCGTGTCGCCACCCCTGATCTCCCGCTCGCCCACGCAGTTGAGGTCGAGATGTTTGCCGCCAGCCTCGCTCACGCCGATAAGCGTGATCCGGTGCGACCGCTTCAGCGCGACCAGCGCCTCCAGATAGGAGAGCGGCGGAGTTTCCTCGGGCACGCGCAGCGAGAAGGCGGTGCTTTCCGTGCGCGAGGAGAACAGCAGGTTTGCAAGGCGCGAGGCCCCCGGATCGTGCGCCGCGCGCACCATCATGTCGATCGAGATCGAGGAGAAGACCTCTATATTGTCGATCTGGTGTTCGATCAGCCGCGCGGCATCCTCGTTCTCCATATGCGCGACGATATGCACATCGGGTGCCGCCGCACGCGCGGCCAGCGTCGCTGCCAGCGTGTCGTCGTCGGTTGCGCCGCGGATCAGGATCGTACTCGCGCGGCTCGCGCCCGCGCGCTTGTAGCTGTCGAAGTCGGACAGGGTCTCGGCGAACACGAAGTCGATCGCATTGGGCATTGGGTTCGTGTCGACCGCTGCGGCCAGCAGCACGGGCCGAGCGTGATAGGACCGGTCCGCCAGCAGGGTTTCGATCAGGCGCTTCGTCGCGCGTTCCTGCCAGCCGACGATCACGACATGATCGTGGCGGCTGGCATAGCTTGCTTTGCCGTCCAAACCTCGCCTCCAGTGGTTGCCGATATCGCTCACCGCCTTGCCCAGCACCGCGGTGAACAGCGCGATCGCGCCGGGCAGGATAATGATTGCCGCCGCCGTTCGCCCCGCTGCGGTTTGCGGGCTCAGGTCGCCATAGCCGACGGTGGTGGCGGTGGTGGTGTAGTAGTAGAAATAGACCAGGAAGTCGCTGATCAGCGCGGTCTCGCCCGTCACGACGAGCACGAAATAGCTGAGCAGCGCGTGCAGCACGATCACCGCGATCAGCACGCTCCAGCGCAATGTCGCGATCGCGTAGTAGATCCGCTGCCATGTGCGCCGCATTGCCCCCATAGGTCCACTGCATACCGGATGCGCGCGCGATACCTCAAGGGGCCACGCCGAATGCGGGAACGAGCAGTGGAGGGCACGGTTCTCGAAAGAGGAAGGTGAAAGGACCGCCATGACCGAAAAGGGGCAAACGCTTCGCGAGATTCCGGTCGGGATCAAGGCGAAGGGCGAACGCGTCGAGTTCGACTCGATGGGCGAGGTTCGCGTGCCCGCCGACCGCTATTGGGGCGCGCAGACCGCCCGCTCGCTCCAGCATTTCGATATCGGCGAGGATCGCATGCCGGTCGAGCTGTGCCGCGCCTATGGATATCTCAAAAAGGCGGCGGCGATCGTCAACCGCCGCGCCGGGCTGCTTGCGGCAGACAAGTGCGAGGCGATCACGCGCGCCTGCGACGAGCTGATCGCGGGCGAATTCGACGACCAGTTCCCGCTGCGCGTATGGCAGACAGGCTCTGGCACGCAGACCAACATGAACGTCAACGAGGTGATCGCGAACCGCGCGATTCAGCTGCTGGGCGGGGAACTGGGCAGCCAGAAACCGGTCGCGCCCAACGACGACGTCAACAAGAGCCAATCCTCCAACGATACCTTCCCGACCGCGATGCATCTGGCCGCGCTGGGCGCGCTCGACGCGCAATTGATCCCCGAGATCGAGCAGTTGGCCAAGGTGATCGAGCAGAAGGCGGAGGGTTGGATGGACACGGTCAAGATCGGTCGCACCCATCTGCAGGACGCAGTTCCCCTGTCGGTCGGGCAGGAATGGAGCGCGTGGGCCGAGGCGTTGCGCGCGGCAGTTGCCGATCTTGAACATGCGCGCGAGGGACTGCTCGCCATCTCGCTCGGCGGGACGGCGGTGGGCACCGGGCTCAATGCGCCGGACGGCTTTTCGGATCATGTCGCGAAGGAAATCGCGTATCTCACCCGCCTGCCGGTGCGCACCGCAGCCAACAAGTTTCACGCGCAGGGGACGCTCGACCCGATTGTGCGCCTGTCCGCCGCGCTGCGCGGCGTTGCGGTCGCGCTGATCAAGATTGCCAATGATGTGCGCTGGCTGGCGAGCGGCCCGCGCTGCGGGATCGGCGAACTCAAGCTGCCCGCGAACGAGCCGGGCTCCTCGATCATGCCGGGCAAGGTCAACCCGACCCAGAGCGAGGCGCTGCTGATGGTTTCGATGCAGGTGATCGGCCACGATACCGCCAATGCGATGGCGGGAAGCTGGGGCAACCTGCAGCTCAACGCGATGCGCCCGGTGATCGCGGCGAACGTGCTCCACTCGATCCGCATCCTCGCCGATGGCTGCGCAAGCTTCCGCGAAAACGCGATCGAGGGCACCACGCTCGACGAGCAGCGGATCGAACAGCATCTGGAGCAGTCGCTGATGCTGGTGACCGCGCTCGTGCCGGAAATCGGCTATATGGACGCAGCGCATATCGCAGAGGCCGCCGCCAAGAACGGCACCACCTTGCGCGAGGAGGCGATCGCCAGCGGCAAGATCACCGAAGAGGATTACGACCGGATCGTGCAGCCCAGGACCATGATCGGTAACGGGCTGGCCGGGGCCTAGATTCAGGTGACGTAGCGTGCCGTAGCGGCAGTGTCGCCGCGGACCTGCTACGCATTTGACTCATACCCTTCGATCGCGCCAAGCGGTTTGGAAACACGCAAAAGCGACATACGAGGAAGGACAAGAGAATGGGCATGCGCGAACTCGCCGGGCTGAAGGTTGCCGAGGAACTGGCCGACTTCATCGAAGCGCAGGTGCTGCCGGGGCTCGATATCGATGCGGCCGCCTTCTGGTCCGGAGCAGCGGACATTTTCAGCCGTTTCGTGCCGCGCAATCGCGAACTGCTGCAGAAGCGCCAGGCGATCCAGTCGAAGATCGACGCGTGGCATCGCGAGAACCCCGCGCCGATCAATGCGGACGCCTATCGCGCCTTCCTGACCGATCTCGGCTATCTCGTGCCCGAGCCGGACGCCTTCAGCGTCAATCCGCAGAACGTCGACCCTGAACTGGCGCAGATCGCCGGCCCTCAGCTGGTGGTGCCGGTGCTCAATGCGCGCTTCCTGCTCAATGCCGCGAACGCGCGCTGGGGCAGCCTGTACGACGCGCTCTACGGCACCGACGCGATTCCGGGCGCGCCCAAGCCCGGCGGTTACGACGAGGAACGCGGCGCGATGGTGATCGACTGGGGTCGCCAGTTCCTCGACCGCGCGGTGCCGCTGGAAGACCAGCTGTGGAGCAACTGGGATGGCAGCGAGCCCAAGCTGAAGGCCCCGGCTCAGCTGGTCGGGCGCAATGGCAAGAACTGGCTGATCCGCCACAATGGGCTGCACGTCGAGATCGTGATCGATCCCGATCACCCGGTCGGTGCGGGCGACAAGGCCGGGGTTGCCGACATCGTGCTGGAATCCGCCATCTCGACCATCTGCGATTTCGAGGATTCGGTCGCGGCGGTGGATGCCGAGGACAAGGTGCTCGGCTATTCCAACTGGCTCGGCCTGATGAAGGGCGACTTGCGCGAAACCTTCATGAAGGGCGGGGAGGAGATGACCCGCACGCTCAACCCCGATCGCGAATATGTCGGCCTTGATGGCGAGAGCTTCACGCTCCCCGGACGCAGCCTGCTGCTCGCGCGCAATGTCGGCCACCTGATGACGACGCCCGCGGTGCACCTGCCCGATGGCAACGAAGCGCCCGAGGGCATCCTCGATGCGATCGTCACCGCGACGATCGGCTGCCATGACCTGAAGCGCACCGGCACGCTTTCCAACAGCCGCGAAGGCTCGATCTACCTCGTGAAACCCAAGATGCACGGGCCCGAGGAATGCGCGCTGACCAATGATCTGTTCGATGCGGTGGAGGATATGCTCGGCCTTGCGCGGCACACGATCAAGGTCGGCGTGATGGACGAGGAACGGCGCACCTCCGCCAATCTCGCGGCGTGCATCCACGCGGTGCGCGACCGGATCATGTTCATCAACACCGGCTTCCTCGACCGCACCGGCGACGAGATCCACACCGCAATGCGAGCGGGCGCGATGAAGCGCAAGGGCGCGATGAAGGAGACGCCCTGGATCGCCGCTTACGAGGATCGCAACGTGCAGATCGGGCTCGCCTGCGGCCTCTCCGGCAAGGCGCAGATCGGCAAGGGCATGTGGGCGATGCCCGACCGGATGGCGGACATGCTGGCCGAGAAGATCGGCCACCCGCGCTCGGGCGCGAACACCGCCTGGGTACCATCGCCGACTGCGGCGACGCTGCACGCCACGCATTACCACATGGTCGATGTGTTCGCGCGGCAGGACGAGCGGGCGAAGGAAGCAATCGCTCCGCTATCCGACCTACTGACCATCCCGCTGCACCGGGGTGAGAACTGGTCGCCGGACGAGATCCGCGCGGAGCTGGAGAACAACGCGCAGGGCATCCTGGGCTACGTCGTGCGCTGGGTCGACCAAGGCGTGGGCTGTTCCAAGGTGCCCAACATCGACGATGTCGGCCTGATGGAAGACCGCGCAACGCTGCGTATTTCCAGCCAGCACATCGCCAACTGGTTGGAGCATGGCGTGGTCAGCCCCGAGGAGGTCGACGAGGTGCTGGTGGCGATGGCGAAGAAGGTCGATGCGCAGAATGCGGGCGACCCGGCCTATCGCCCGATGGCCGATAATCCGGAGCAAAGCCTCGCCTTCCAGGCCGCGCGCGCGCTGATCTTCGAAGGGACCGAACAGCCCAGCGGCTATACCGAGCCGCTGCTGCATGCCTATCGCCAGAAGGTGAAGGCCGGGGGCTAGGTCAGGCCGAACAGCTCGCCCCACCCAGCACGCAGAAGCGCGCGCAGTGGGGGTGGTTCAGCTTCACCGCGACGTTGGCATCGGCCAGCGTCTCGCCGAAGTCGAACTCTCGATCGTGAGGGATCAGCGTGCAGGCGACCACGCGCGGGGCGGGGTCGCCCTTGCGGTGGACGACCATGCGGCTGGTCGCGCACATGATGTCGGCGGGCGACTTGCCCAGGATGTCCCAGCAGGCGGTGGTGATTTCGGCCACATCCTTGTCCGCGTCCATCTCCGGGAAAAGGACGCAGCGCGCCGGATCGTGAGCGTCGATCCGCAACCCCTCGCGCGCGAACAGCGCGGCATAGCCCTCGCGCGCCTCCACCATCCCCTCGCCGGGCAACAGCCGTCCTGCGACCGCGATGGAAAAACCATTGTCGGACAACCATTTGAGCCCGCCGATCGCGGCATCCCAGCTGTTCGGCCCGCGCTCGCCCTCGTGCACCGGCTTGGTGTGATGATCGAGGCTGACGCGGATCGTCAGCTTGTCGCCATAGGCCTCGCGCAGGGCCAGCAGCTTGGCCTCGTGCCGACGCATCGGCTTCATCGCGTTGGACAGCACCAGCACTTCGAACCCGCGCGAGAGCGCGTCTTCCAGCATGGCCATGAAATGCGGGTTCATGAACGGCTCGCCGCCGGTGAAGCCGATTTCGCGCGTCGACCACCCATCGCGCTCGATCTCGTCGAAATAGCGCGCGGCGTGCTCTGCCGTCAGGTAGATCAGCGCATCGTTGGTCGGGCTGCTCTCGATATAGCAGGTCGCGCAGGCGAGATTGCACAGCGTGCCGGTGCACAGCCATAGCGTCTCCAGCTCCAGCAGCGGAACCTGCGCGCGCGGCGATCCGTCGGCGGTGATGTCGGGATCGGTGAACTTGCCTTCGGGCAGGGCCTCGGCCTCGACCGCGAAGGGCGAGGGGCCTTGCGGCGCGTTGCGGCTTTTGGAACGCGACGCCATCAGCGCAGCGTCTTCCTGAACCAGGCGCGCGTTTTGGCGTAACCCTTGGGCACGTTGCCGAAGACCGTGCTCTCCCACGCGCTGAAGGCTGCGGCCTTGGTGATCTCGCTGCGGGTGGGATAGGCGATAATCGCGCTGCCAAGCGCGAAGGTGCTCGCCTTGCCGGTAATCGCTTGTGTGAACGGCAGCAGCATTTCGCCCGCATTTTTGCCGACGATGCTCGCGCCGAGAACTTTCTTGCCGACCATCACCACCTTCAGGTGGCCCCGCGTGTCCCCTTCCGCAATGGCGCGTTCGTTGTGGTCGAAGCCTTGGCGCACCACGGTCACCTTGTCGCCCAGCTCCTCGCGTGCCTGAGCCTCGGTCATCCCGATCTGCGCGACTTCGGGGTCGGTATAGGTGCACCAGGGCAGGGCGGACCAGTCGACCTTGGTCGGCACGCCCAGCGTGATTTCGAGCGCTACGTTTGACCCTTCGTAGCCCGATACATGCGTCAGCCGCGGGCCTTCTCGGCAATCGCCGATCGCGTAGATGTGCTTGAGGTTGGTGCGCCGCCGCGCGTCGACCTTGATCCCGTTGCGGCCCAGTTCGACGCCGATCTCCTCCAGTCCGTAGCCTTCGGTGCGTGCCTTGCGCCCCGTAGCGATCAGCAGATGCGTGCCTGCAACCTCCTGCCCATCCTCCAGCGTCACGGTGAGGCTGGCGAGCACACCGGGCGTCACCTTGGCGGCTGTGCCCTTCACAAACATCACCCCTTCGGCCTTCATCGCCTCGACCACCACGGCAACCGAGTCCGGATCGTCGCGGCCCATGAGCTCGCCGGGTTCGATGATGGTGACTTCGCTGCCCAGCCGCCGGAAGCTCTGCGCCATTTCCATCCCGATCACCCCGCCGCCGATGATGACGAGGTGCTGGGGCAGCTGGTCGAGATCCCAGATATTCTCGTTGGTCAGGTAGGGCACGCTATCCAGCCCCTCGATCGGCGGCACCATCGGTTCGGACCCGGTGGCGATGACGATCTTTGGGGCACTCAGCTCGACATCGCCGACCTGCACCTTGCGCGGGCCGATGAAGTGCGCGTGGCCGCGATAGACGTCGCAGCCCATCTCCTCGAACCGTTCCTGGCTGTCGTGCGGCGCGATGTGCGCGATCGCTTCGTGAATATGCGCGTGCACGCCGCTCCAGTTGACCTTCGCGGCGGCCATCTGAATGCCGAAGCGTTCGTACTCGTTCGCTTCCGCTGCGCGTTTGGCCGCAGTGATCAGCGCCTTGGACGGCACGCAGCCGTTGTTGAGGCACTCCCCGCCCATCTCGGCCCGCTCGATCAGCGCGGCCTTCAGGCCGAACATCGCACAGCCGCCCGCAGCGGTGAGACCGGCGGCCCCCGCGCCGATCACGATCACGTCATGGGTAAATTTCATGCCTGTCCCTGAAACCAAGCTTGCCCGAGAACCGAACCTCGTGCTGTGTGTGGCATATTCGCAGGCAAGGGTCGAAACGTTTCATGAATCTCGAAAATTCGCAGAACTATTATGGCGAGGTGCTGCAAGGCTCCGCCGATCTCAAGACCGATGCCTGCTGCACGCTCGACGCACCGCCGCCCGCGCTGATGGCGCTGCTGCGCAACGTGCATGAGGATGTCCGCGCGCGCTATTACGGTTGCGGGCTGGTTGCCCCGCAGGCGATGGAGGGGGCCAAGGTGCTCGATCTGGGCTCTGGCAGCGGGCAGGACGCCTATCTGCTGGCGCAGATGGTGGGCGAGAATGGCTCTGTCACCGGCGTCGACGCGACACCCGCGCAGCTGGCGGTCGCCCGCGAGCACGAGGAATGGCACCGCGAGCGGTTCGGTTACGCGAAGAGCAACGTGCGCTTCATCGAAGGCGACATCGAGAAGCTGGGCGATCTCGATCTGGAAGATGGCAGCTTCGACGTCATCGTCTCCAACTGCGTGATCAACCTGGTGGCAGACAAGCGCGCGGTGTTCGACGCGGCCTACCGCCTGCTCAAGCCCGGTGGCGAGCTTTACTTCTCCGACGTCTATTCCGACCGCCGCGTGCCCGAGGGGCTGCGCGACGATCCCGTGCTGCATGGCGAGTGCCTGTCGGGCGCGATGTACTGGTTCGATTTCGTGCACGAGGCCAAGCGCGCGGGCTTCCTCGACCCGCGGCTGGTCACCAGCCGCCCGCTGGGGGTGAACGATCCGCAGATTCAGGCGAAGCTGGACGGGATTGAATTCCATTCCGCCACCGCACGCCTGTTCAAGCTCCCCGAGTTGGAGCCGCTGTGCGAGGATTACGGGCAGGCCGTGCGCTACAAGGGCACGGTTGCGGGCGAGGAGCGGGTTTTCGTGCTCGACGACCATCACCGGATCGAGCGCGGGCGCATGTTCCCCGTGTGCGGCAACAGCTGGAAGATGCTGGCCGACACGCGCTTTGCCGAGCATTTCGAGTTCTTCGGCGACTTCGGCACCCACTACGGCATCTATCCCGATTGCGGCACGCTGTTTCCGCTCGCCGGAGCTACGCCCCAGGTCGCGACCGGCGGCGGCTGCTGTTGAGCCGGATTATCGTAACGGGTGCCGCCGGGCTGATCGGCGGCGAGGTCTGCGCGCGGCTGGTTGCGGCGGGGCAACGGGTGACCGCGCTGGTCCACCGCAACCCCGAGGTGCGCGCGAACGACGGCAGCGAGGTGGCGATTGCCGAGGCGGTGCCGTGCGATATCCGGCAGGACCGTCTGGGGCTGGACGCAGCGACCTTCGACCGGCTGGCGCAGGCGCACGATTTGGTGATCCACTGTGCGGCCACGATCCGTTTCGACCTGACCGACGCGGAGTACGAGGCGACCAACACCCGCGGCACGGCGAATGTGATCGCGCTTGCGCAGGCGGGCGGTGCAGGGCTGCTGCATGTCAGCACGGCCTATGTCTGCGGCACGCGCGACGGGGTGATCCGCGAGGACGATCCGCTGCCCGTCAGCGGTTTCGCCAATGGCTACGAGGCGAGCAAAGCGGCGGGCGAGCGGCTGGTTCGCGCTTCGGGGCTCGACTGGGCGATCGCGCGGCCCGGGATTACTTTGGGCGAATACGAAAGCGGGCGGGTGCGCCAGTTCGACGCGCTCTACATGGCGTTCCGGCTGATCGCGGAGGGACGCATCCGGCTGGTGCCCGCCGGTGCAGACGCGACGCTCGCCTTCGTGCCGATCGACCATGTCGCGGGCGGGATCGCCGCGATGGGCGAGAACTGGG
>ENA-ORDG01000875-ORDG01000875.1-marine-metagenome-genome-assembly--contig:-NODE-875-length-13149-cov-2.796282_pt1 | contig 13149 bp, 10 predicted proteins | sample MGYA00248629_ERZ508524 | MGnify/ENA primary metagenome ERZ508524 (study PRJEB26194, sample SAMN05421901) | marine metagenome | isolation source: East of Rio de Janeiro, Brazil, South Atlantic Ocean...
GAAATGATGGGCAGCCGCACCAAGGCCTTCAAGGGCCTCGACAAGGACGGCGACAATCTCCTCTCCTTCGAGGAATGGGCCGTCGCCACATCGGATCGCTTCGGCGCGGCGGACGGCGACAAGGACGGGAAGCTCACCCCGGCCGAATTCGCCACGACCGCCCCCAAACGGTCGCCCAAGCCGAAATGCAAATGCTAGGCTGAGAGGGCGTGTTCCTGCGAAGCAGGCCCCCGCCTGACGCGCAGGACGTCATCGCCGTAGCTCCTGCTTTCGATTGAACCTCAGGCCAGTTCCATCTCGCCCAACCATGCGCCCAGCGACGCGCGGGCGCGGGCGGTATAGGCTTCCTTGCGCTGCTTCTTCTTGACCTCGTCCAGCGGCGGGAACAGGCCGAAATTGACGTTCATCGGCTGATAGTCGGCCGTCGCCACATTGCCGGTCACATGGCCCAGCAGCGCGCCCAGCGCGGTGTCGGCTGGCGGCGGAGCCAGCGCGCGGCCCAGCAGCTCGGCCGCCGCGAACCGCCCGGCCAGGAGCCCGATCGCAGCGCTTTCGACATAGCCCTCGCACCCCGTCATCTGCCCGGCAAAGCGGATATGGGGCGCGCTCTTCAGGCGCAGCGTCGGGTCGAGCAGCTTGGGGCTCTGGATGAAGGTGTTGCGGTGCAACCCGCCCAGCCGCGCAAACTCCGCCTTTTCCAGCCCGGGGATGGTACGGAACAGTTCGACCTGCGCGCCATGCTTCAGCTTGGTCTGGAAACCGACCATGTTCCACAGCGTGCCCGACGCATTGTCCTGCCGCAACTGCACCACGGCATAGGGCCAGCGGCCCGTACGCGGATTATCGAGGCCCATCGGCTTCATCGGCCCATGGCGCAGCGTTTCCGGCCCGCGCGACGCCATCACCTCGATCGGCATGCAGCCGTCGAAATAGGGGGTGTCGGCCTCCCACTCCTTGAACTCGGTCTTTTCGCCGTCGATGAGCGCTTGAACGAAGGTCTCGTACTGTTCCTTCGTCATCGGGCAGTTGATGTAGTCGCCATCCTCGTTGCTGGCCTCGGTCCGCTTGTTCCAGCGGCTCTGAATCCAGCATTTGCTCATGTCGATCGAGTCGCGATGGACGATCGGGGCGATGGCGTCGAAGAAGGCCAGCCGATCCTCGCCGGTCGCCTGCACGATGCTTTGTGCGAGATTCTGCGCCGTCAGCGGCCCGGTGGCGACGATTGTGAGCCCGGCGTCGGGCAGCGTATCGACCCGCTCGCGCACCACGGTGACGTTGGGATGCTCGGCCAGCCTGCGTTCGACTTCCGCCGAAAAAACGTCGCGGTCGACCGCCATCGCGCTGCCTGCGGGCACACGCGCCTTTTCGCCAGCGGACATCACGATCGAATCCAGCCGCCTCATTTCGTCGTGCAGCAAGCCGACCGCGTTCTTGTCGCTGTCGTCGGAGCGGAAGGAGTTGGAGCAGACCAGCTCGGCCAGTCCGTCGGTCTGGTGCGCGGGCGTCATCTCGCCGCTGCCGCGCATTTCCGACAGGCGAACCTTCAGCCCCGCCTGCGCCAATTGCCACGCCGCCTCGCTGCCCGCGAGACCGCCGCCGATGATGTGTACGTCATGTGTCATTGCCTGCGCACGTAGGCGTTGACGGAGGAAAGTTCAAAGCAAGGTAGCGGCCGGATCGTGTGCGCGTTAGACGATGGGCCCATGCCGCGTCGCGCCCTAGTCCAGTATCGCCCCTGGCTTGCCCTCAGCCTGCTCGCAGCAATTGCCTTGCCCTTGCTCGAACACACCGCGCTGGGCGGGGTCTGGCTGATGGCGATCAAGACCTCCGCGGTCGGCTTTCTCGCGCTTTATGCGGCGCAGCGCACCAAGGGGCTGCGGGCGGGTCTGTTCGTTCTCGCGCTCGCTTTGAGCGCTCTGGGCGACCTCGCGATCGAGCTGTCGTTCATTGCGGGGGGCGTGGCGTTCTTTGCTAGCCACGTCGTCGCGATTTTGTTCTACCGCCGCTACCTGCGGCCCGAGCCGAGCGTCGCGCGGACTTGGGGCACAACGCTGCTGTTCGTCGCCGTGCCGCTGGTCGCCTGGTGGCTGAGCGGCGATGTGCTGATCGGGGTTTACGGACTCGCGCTGGGCGGAATGGCGATGGCTGCGTGGCTCAGCATGTTCCCGCAATCGCGGGTTGGGCTGGGGGCGCTGCTGTTCGTGGTGTCCGACTGGCTGATCTTCAGTCGCCTTGGCCCATACGACCTCTCGCCTTTGCCCGATCTGCTGATCTGGCCGACATATTACGTCGGCCAGTTCCTGATCGCGACCGGCGTGGTGCAAACGCTGCGCCGGTTCCGGCGCTAAACAGGTCGCCCTGCCAGCCACCGCTCGCCCCGATTTGTTCGAGGGCGAGCGGGTTTTGTCTGAGAGCGGGGACTAAGCCCTACACATCCGTCGGCGTAGGATCGTCCCGGTCGAGCGTGGTGTGCGGGGTGGTGGTCTGGTCCTCGCGCGCCATGCGTTCGTCCATGATCGCCTCTTCGGCCTCGTTTTCCGGATCGGCATCCTCGTCGATCCGCGCCGCGCCGACGATCTGTTCGCCCTTGGCGACGTCGAACACCTTCACGCCCGAGGAGCCGCGGCCGTAGATCGACCAGCCCTTGTGGTTTTCGAACCCGTCGGGAATCAGGTGGCGGAAGTCGATCGGCAGGCGGATCAGCTTAGCCTGATCGGTCACCAGCATCAGCTGCATGCCGTGGCGCACGGGGAAGCTGGCGACGACCGGGCCGTTGCGCTTGGAATCGCTAGGCTCGCCGATATTGGTGATGCCCTGACCGCCGCGCCCGATGGTGCGGTATTCGTAGGCCGAGGAGATCTTGCCGTAGCCGTTTGCGGTCAGCGTGAGGATGAACTCCTCGTTCTCCTCCATCGCTGCCGCGATATCCGGGTCGAGCGTATGGGCGGTGTCGTTGTTCTTCCACACCGCGCCGCGCAGATATGCCTCGCGCGTTTCCATGTCGTGGCTGAGCGGGTGGAGCACGGCGAGGCTGACGACCTTGTCGCCTTCCTTCAGCTTCATGCCCCGAACGCCGATGCCGGTGCGGCTCTTGGTTTCGCGCGCGTCCGTGGCGGCGAAGCGGATCGCCTTGCCCGCGTCGGAGGCGAGGAAAATCTCCTGATCCTCGTTCAGCAGGCGCACGCCGATCAGCCGGTCGCCGCTGTCCTCGACGAAGCCCATCGCGTATTTCCCGTTGGACGGGATTCTGGTGAAGGCGTCCATTGAGTTGCGGCGAACCATGCCCTGTTCGGTCGCGAAGACGATGTTGAGCTTGCTCCACTCGGCCTCGTCCTGCGGCAGCGGGAGCACGTTGGTCACACGCTCGTCCTCGCCCAGCGGCAGCAGGTTGACCATCGGGCGGCCCTTGGTGGTCGGGCTGCCTTCGGGCAGCTTCCATACTTTCAGGCGATAGACGCGGCCCGTATTGGTGAAAAACAGCACCGGGTTGTGGGTGCTGGTGACGAACATCTCGACCACCGCATCCTCGTCCTTGGTGGCCATCGAGCTGCGGCCCTTGCCGCCGCGCGCCTGGGCGCGGAAGGCGTGCAGGGGGGTGCGCTTGATGTAACCGCCATGGGTGACGGTGACGACCATGTCTTCCTGCTCGATCAGGTCTTCGTCGTCGACGCCGTCCCAAGCAGGCGCGATCTCGGACATGCGCGGCGTCGCGTACTGGTCGCGGATCGCCTGCAGTTCCTCCCGCATCACCTGGTACAGCTTGCGCCGGTCGGCGAGGATCGAGAGGTAGTATTCGATCTTGGTCGCGAGTTCTTTCAGCTCGTCGCCGATCTCGTCGCGGCCGAGCGCGGTCAGGCGGTGCAGACGCAGGTCGAGGATCGCCTTCACCTGCCGTTCGGACAGGCGGTAGGTGCCGCCGTGTTCGTCGGAGCTGGGCTCGATCGCCTCGACTAGCGCGATGTACTGTGCGATATCGCCGATCGGCCATTCCTTGCGCAGCAGCTTGCCGCGCGCCTCGGCGGGGTTTGCGGCGCCACGGATGATCGCGACAACCTCGTCCATGTTGGAAACCGCGACCACCAGGCCAAGCAAGATGTGCGCCCGGTCGCGCGCCTTGTTCAGTTCGAACTTGGTGCGCCGGGTGATGACCTGTTCGCGGAAGCTGATGAACGCCTGAATGATGTCGCGCAGCGCGAGCACTTCGGGCCGCCCGCCACGGATCGCCAGCATGTTCGCCGGGAAGCTCGCCTGCGCGGGGGAATAGCGCCACAGCTGGTTGAGCACGACTTCGGGCGAGGCATCCCGCTTCAGGTCCACGACCACGCGCACGCCTTCGCGGCTGGATTCGTCGCGGATGTCGGAGATGCCTTCGATCCGCTTGTCCTTCGCGGCCTCGGCGATCTTCTCGACCAGCATGTTCTTGCCGACCTGATAGGGGATCGAGGTGAGCACGATCGACTGGCGATCATTGCGCCCGGTTTCGACCTCGTGCCGCGCCCGCATCATGATCGAACCGCGACCGGTCAGGTAGGCCGAGCGTGCGCCCGACTGGCCCAGGATCAGGGGCGCGGTGGGGAAATCGGGGCCGGGAATGTACTCGATCAGCTCTTCGGAGGTGATCGCGGGGTTGGCGATGAAGGCGAGGCAGCCGTCGATCACTTCGCCCAGATTGTGCGGGGGGATGTTGGTCGCCATGCCGACCGCGATGCCGCCTGCGCCATTGACCAGCAGGTTGGGGAAGCCCGCCGGAAGCACGGTCGGTTCCTCGCGCGAGCCATCGTAGTTCTCCGCGAAATCGACCGTATCCTTGTCGAGATCGTCGAGCAGCGCATTGGCGACCTTTTCCAGCCGCGCCTCGGTGTAACGCATCGAGGCGGGCGGATCGGGGTCCATGCTGCCGAAGTTGCCCTGGCCGTCGATCAGCGGCACGCGCATCGACCAGTTTTGCGTCATGCGCGCGAGCGCGTCATAGATCGCGCTGTCGCCGTGCGGGTGGTAGTTACCCATCACGTCGCCGACGATCTTGGCGCTCTTGCGATAGGGCCGCCCGGCGACGAAGCCGCCTTCCTGGCTGGCGAAGAGGATCCGGCGGTGGACCGGCTTCAGACCGTCGCGCACATCGGGCAGCGCGCGGCTGACGATCACGCTCATCGCGTAATCGAGATAGCTGGTCTTCATCTCATCGACGATGTCGATGCGGTCATATTCGCCCATGGGGCTGGGCGGGGTGAGGGTGTCGGTTTCGTCGCTCAAGGAATGTCCGGTCCGTCTGTTATTCGGATGCGTCTGACGCGCAGTCGGGGAAGGCTAGGGGAAAGCGTCCGGCGGTGCCAGCAATGGCAGCCAGACATGGGGATTGAAGGGCGGTTTTTCCACATTTTCTGCGGAGTTGGGCGTCGATTTGCCTGAAGCACCCATTCAACCTCGGTTCAACCGGTTTCAGCCACTCTCTGGACGTTGGCGTGGCACTATCGCATAGGCCGCGCGTTATTCCGATAAGCAGATGACAAATGCTGCGCGACATTGCGCGGCTGAACAGGAGAGACGATACGTATGGCCAGGTTTGCCTTTTTCCCCGCCAAGAGTTCCGGGTTCGCAATCGCTGCGGCGATGATGGCGGTCGGCACGCTCGGCGCGATCGCGATCGCCACACCCGCCTATGCGCAGAAGCAGGCCAAGTTTTCCAAGGAATTCCTTGCGGCGTTCCAGCCGATCGACGAGGCGATCAAGGGCGAAAACCCCGATTACGCCGCACTGCGCGCGCAGGCCGAAGCTGCCAAGGACACGGTCAAAACCGATGACGAACGCTTTTTCTACGGCAGCACGATGTACACCATTGGCGGTAAGCTCAACGATGTCGCGCTGCAGCTCGAAGGTATGAACATGATGCTCGACAGCGGCAAGGTGCCCGAGGCCAACGTGCCGCAGTATACCTACGTCGCCGGTCAGCTTGCCTTCAACTCGCAGGACTGGGCATCCGCTCGCGCACGCTTCGAGAAGGCGATCGAGCTTGGTTACGAGGTCGAGCAGGCACGTGCGCTGATCGCGCGAACCTACAGCGAGGAGGGCGATTTCACCGCTGCGCTGCAAACGGTGAATGACCAGATCAACGAACAGATTGCCGTCGGCGGCGCACCGGATGAAACCCTGCTCAAGCGCGGGCTCACCACGGCTTATAACAACGACCTGTTCGAAGACGCGACCAATTACAGCCTGATGCTCGTGAAATACTACCCGAGCGCGACGACGTGGGCCGATGCGGTCGCGATCCAGCGTAATTTCGGCCAGTGGTCTGATGCTGAAATGCTCGACCTGCTGCGTCTTGCGCGCGCCGCAAATGCAATGCGTGAGGCACGCGATTACACCGACTACATCGATGCGGCCAACTTCCGTCGTCTTCCGGCAGAGGTTGCGGCTGTCACCGCAGAGGGCATCTCTTCCGGCAAGCTCAAATCGAGCGACACCTTCGTCGCAGAAGCACAGCGCGAATCTCAGTCGCGTACCGCCGGTCTCAAGGCCGACCTCGGAGCGCTTGAAAGCGACGCCAAGGCATCCGGCGCGTCGGCCAGCCTCGCGGTTGCTGCAGGTGATGCCTACCTGAACTTCGACAATTGTGCGAAGGCGGCCGAGCTTTACGAGCTCGCGCTGACACGGCCCGATGTCGATCGCAGTCTCGCTCTGACCCGCCTGGGGATCGCACAGGTCAAGGCAGGTGATTATGCCGCAGCGCAGGAGACCCTGGGCAAGGTTCAGGGCCAGCGCGCGTCCATCGCCAAGTTGTGGGCGGCTTACGCCAAGCAGCAGGCAGGCTGATTTCAGCCGCTTTCAAGCCGATAAAAGAACGGCGCGGGAGGGGGACCTTCCGCGCCGTTCTTTTCTCTTGCGGTGATCAGATCAGCGCAGGCGTTTGACGTACATCCCGCTATTGTCGCGCCGTTCCACCTTGAACTCGTCGATCGCCTCAAACAGGTCGGACAGCCGCTTGTAGCCATAATTGCGCACGTCGAAGCTGGAACGGTTGCCGGCGATCTTGCCGACCTCGCCCATCGGCGCATAACCGTTTTCGTCGCGCTTCGCCGCTTTCCACGCGGTGCCGAGCAGTTCGACCAGTTCGTCGTCGATCTGGCCTTTGCCCTTCGCAGCGCGCGCCTTGGGCGTTTCCTGTTCATCGGAGGCGCCCTTGATCAGCGCGTCGATATCGATGAAGCGCGTGCACGCGCTCTTGAAGGCGGCGGGCGTCTTGTTCGTGCTACCAAAGCCGTAGACGACCAGCCCATCCTGGCGCAGCCGTGTGACCAGCGGGGTAAAGTCACTGTCCGAGCTCATAATCCCGAAGCCATCGACCTTGCCCTGATACAGCAGGTCGATCGCGTCGATGGTCATAGCCATGTCGGTCGCGTTCTTGCCCGCCGTCAGATCGAACTGCTGCTGCGGACGGATGCCGTATTTGTGGGTGATCTTGTCCCAGTTGGCGAGGTTGTTCTTCGCGAAGTTGCCGTAGGCCCGCTTGATGTTGACCTGGCCGAGCTCGGCCATGACGGTCAGCACCGGGTCGATGCCCTTAGGCGTGGTATTGTCCGCGTCGATCAGCAGCGCGATATTCTTGAGGGTCTCTTCGGTCATGCCCGCCACATGGGCGAGCGGAGGCCTACTGGCAAGGCGCGGCATTGCCTCTGCCGGGCGAGGCTCCTAGATGGCGGGCATGAACGACCTCTCCTCTGCCCCCGAACCGCAAGACAACCGCGCACCGCGCCCGCGCAAACCCGACTGGATCAGGGTCAAGGCGCCGGTGAGCAAGGGCTATCACGAGACGCGCCGTCTGATGCGCGACCTCAGTCTGAACACGGTGTGCGAGGAAGCGGCCTGCCCGAATATCGGCGAGTGCTGGGAGAAGAAGCACGCGACCGTCATGATCCTCGGCGATGTCTGCACCCGCGCCTGCGCGTTCTGCAACGTCAAGACCGGGATGCCCCGGCTGGTCGATCCGATGGAGCCTGAGAATGTCGCGGTCGCGGCGGGCAAGATGGGTCTGGAACACATCGTCATCACCAGCGTCGACCGCGACGACCTGCCCGATGGCGGGGCGGGGCAGTTCGTGAAGGTGATTCAGGCTCTTCGTCGCGAGACTCCGAACACCACGATCGAAATCCTCACGCCCGACTTCCGCGGCAAGATGCGCCCCGCGATCGAGGCGATCTGCGAAGCCGGGCCGGACGTGTTCAATCACAACCTCGAAACCGTCCCGCGGCTGTACCCGACGATCCGCCCCGGTGCGCGCTATTACGCCTCGCTGCGCCTGCTCGAAGAGGTGAAGTCGCACGACCCGCTGATCTTCACCAAGTCCGGCATCATGCTGGGCCTGGGCGAGCAGCGCCTCGAAGTGCACCAGGTGATGGACGACATGCGCAGTGCCGACGTCGATTTCATCACCATGGGGCAGTACCTGCAGCCGACGCCCAAGCACGCGAAGGTGGAGGATTTCGTCACGCCTAAGGCGTTCGACGCGTTCGGCTCGATCGCGCGGGCCAAGGGCTTCCTGCAGGTCGCGGCGAGCCCGCTTACCCGCTCCAGCTATCACGCGGGCGACGATTTCGCGCAGATGAAGGCAGCGCGTGAAGAGCGTCTTCAGCGCGACGCGGCGCGCAAGGCCGGAAACGCCGGAGCCCGCTGATGCCTGGCATCCACCAGCAGCGCGTGCTGCCGTTCACGCCTGAACAGATGTTCGATCTGGTCGCCGACGTGAAGCGTTACCCCGAGTTCCTGCCATGGGTGATCGCGACCCGGATTCAGTCCGACAGCGAAACTGAGATGGTTGCGGACATGGTCGTCGGGTTCAAGGCGATCCGCGAGAAGTTCACCTCGCGGGTGGAGAAAAACCGGCCCGAGAGTATCCGGGTCCACTATATCGACGGGCCGCTGAGCGATCTTCAGAACGACTGGCGCTTCAACGCCGTCGAAGGCGGGTGCGAAATCGATTTCTGCGTCGATTTCACGTTCAAGAACAAGATTTTCGAGCGGCTGGCCGGGGCCTATTTCGACCGTGCCTTTCGCCGGATGATGGCCGCGTTCGAGGAACGCGCCCACGAACTCTACGGCAATAGCAACTCCAGCGCACACAGCGTCGCCTGACGGCGGATTTCGCCGCGGCCCAGGTCGCCGAAGGATTTCAGTTCGCCCTCAGGCTCGCCATCGTGCCCGCGCACGGCCCGCGCGAGCACGACCGTGCCGACCGGCTTGGTCGCACTTCCGCCGCCGGGGCCGGCCACTCCGCTGATCGCAACCGCGACATCGGCATTGCTGTTGGCAAGCGCGCCCTGCGCCATCGCCCACACGCAGGCGATCGACACCGCACCGAAGGTTTCAATGATGTCCTGCGGAACGCCCAGCATCTCCATCTTCGATTCGTTGGAATAGGTGACGAAGCCGCGATCGAGTACGGAGGATGACCCCGGAATTTCGGTGATCGCCGCGCTCACCAGCCCGCCGGTGCAGCTTTCGGCCAGCACGAGCGTGCGGTTCGCATCCCGGTTCGCATCGACCACCTTGGTGGCCAGTTCGACGACATTGGTGGGGAGCAGGATGTCGGTCATGCGCTAGAAATCCTCCCTGATCAGCGTGGCGACCGCTTGCGCGGCAATGCCTTCGCCGCGGCCGGTGAAGCCCAGCTTTTCGGTAGTGGTCGCTTTTACGCTGATCGCATCGGCCTGAACACCGGCGATTTCGGCGATCATTTCACGCATCGCGTCCTTGTGTGGGCCGATTTTTGGCGCTTCGCAGATGATCGTGAGGTCGAGATTGCCGATCCGGTAGCCTGCCTCGCTGGCGAGACTGACTGCGTGGGCCAGAAACTGGCTGGATCGCGCGCCTTTCCAGCGTTCGTCGCTGGGCGGGAAGTGGGTGCCGATGTCGCCATTGCCGATTGCGCCGAGCACCGCATCGACCAGCGCATGAAGCGCGACGTCAGCATCGCTATGGCCCGCAAGGCCCTGGTTGTGATCGATTTTCAGGCCGCCGAGCCACAGCTCATCGCCATCGGCCAAGCGGTGAACGTCGAAGCCGGTGCCGGTCCGCACGGGTGGTGCCTGCATCGCGAAATCCTCTGCGAAGGTGAGTTTTGCAAGGCGCTGCGAGCCTTCGACGATGGCGACTTCGCCGCCCGAATGGCGCAGTACCTGCGCGTCATCCGTCGGTTCCGTTTCGCTGTCCCAGGCGCGGTGCGCCGCGAGAATCTCTGCAAAGCGGAACCCTTGCGGGGTCTGCACGCGGGCCAGGGCGGAGCGGTCTTCCTGCCCCGTCATCACCCCGTTCTGCGTGCGAGCGATGGTGTCCACCAGGGGCAGAGCGGGGGTTGCGCCAGCATGGTGCTCAAGCGCATTCAACACGCGTTCAACGACAGTTTGCGGGACAGAGGGGCGCGCGGCGTCGTGGATCAGCACGGCTTCCGGCGGATCGAGTGCGAGTGCTTCCAGCCCGGAGGCGACCGAGGCCCGGCGGGTGTCGCCACCCTCGACGAACAGAATGTTTTCCAGCCCGGCGGTCGCCTCGCGGGCGAGGTCTTTCGCATCAGGGGCGATTGCGATCACGATGCGGTCTGCGCCTGCTTCGAGCAGGTGCTCCACCGAGTGGCGCAGCACCGGCTTGCCGCGCCAGCGGACATATTGCTTGGGGATCGCCTGCCCGGCACGTGTGCCGGAGCCTGCGGCTACGATAATCGCGGCGAAGCGGGGGGCTGGTGCGGGGGATGGCATCGGGGCAAGAGGGCTACGCGCTTGCGGGAAGCGCGGCAATCCACTAATTGGCGCGTTTCCCCATGATGCAAGTACCAACCCCTCCCTCGGCTCCGAAGCCGATCGCCATCGGCGACGTGCGCGTCGAGACGCCCGTGGTCCTCGCTCCGATGACCGGCGTGACGGACATGCCCTTCCGCACGCTCGTGCGCCGCTACGGCTCCGGCCTCAACGTGACCGAGATGATCGCGAGCGAGGCCGCGATCCGCGAGACGCGCCAGAGCGTGCAGAAGGCCGCGTGGGACCGGATCGAGGAACCGGTCAGCATGCAGCTGGTCGGCTGCGATCCGGCGAGCATGGCCGAGGCCGCGAAACTCCAGGAAGGCAACGGCGCGGCGATCATCGACATCAATTTCGGCTGCCCAGTGCGCAAGGTCGTCGGCCAGCTGGCGGGCAGCGCGCTGATGCGCGAGGTGCCGCTGGCGACGAAGCTGATGGAAGCGACGGTCAAGGCGGTCGATGTGCCGGTGACTGTGAAGATGCGCATGGGCTGGGATCACGACAGCCTCAACGCGCCCGAACTGGCGCGGATTGCCGAGGATCTGGGCGTGAAGATGATCACCGTCCATGGCCGCACGCGCAACCAGATGTATAAAGGTAGCGCCGACTGGTCCTTCATCCGCAAGGTGAAGGATGCGGTCAGCATTCCCGTGATCGTCAACGGCGACATCTGCGGTGTCGACGATGCCGCCAAGGCGCTGGAGCAATCGGGCGCGGACGGGCTGATGATCGGGCGCGGCGCCTATGGCCGCCCGTGGCTGCTCGGCCAGGTGATGCACTGGTGGCAGACGGGCGAAAAGCGCGCCGATCCGCCGCTGAACGAGCAATATGCCGTGGTGGTGGAGCATTTCCGCCGGATGCTCGACCATTACACGCCCGAAGTCGGCGTGAAGATCGCGCGCAAGCATCTGGGCTGGTATGTGAAGGGGCTCTACGGCTCGTCCGAGTTCCGCAAGGCGGTCAACTTCATCGACGATCCCGCACAGGTGCTGGGCGAGATCGAGCGCTTCTACGAACCCTTCCTGGTCCGCAACGCTGCCTGAGCCCACCGTCCCGCAAACATGCAGGCTACGAAGCGTTGCCAAAATGCGACGCGAAGTTGGACGTATCGGCGTTTGTAACTTGTATTATGGCAACAGCGATGTTGTAAACTGGCAACGATGAGCGCTTCGGACGGCACTATTCCACGCAGATCGCGCCTCGTACGGCGCATGGTCGTGGCATCGCGTCGGGCGAACCTGTTCCGCTGGCTGGAGATCGGCGCCGGGGTTGCGTTGGCGATCATGATTGTCGCGACCTGGACCGCGTTTGCCAAGACTCCGGACGAGACCCAGCTCTTGCCCACCCGGCAGACCTCTATGCTCCTCGTCGGTACGCTGATCCCGGCGATGGCGCTGCTCGTGCTGCTGGGCCGCAGGCTGGCGCTTCGCCGGGCGGCGGGCAGTACCGCGCGGATGCACGTGCGGCTGGTGTTCGTGTTCTCCATCATCGCGGCGGTGCCCACTTTGCTGGTGGCGACGTTTGCGGCGATCCTGTTCCAGTCGGGCGTGGACTTCTGGTTTTCGGATTCCTCGCGCGGATTGATGGATAGCGCCAATAATCTGGCACGCGGGTACTACGAACAGAACCAAGTCGATGTGTCGCAGGAGACCCGCGCGATGGCGGGCGACATGCTGTACCTACTGCGTGAACGCGCGGCCGACGATCTCGCCAATCGCGATTTCCTGGAAGACTACAACTACCAGATGCAGCGGCGCGAGATAAACGAAAGCGCCATTCTGCAGGCTTTCCCGGACGGCACGGTCAACACCGCTGTCGCGATCGGTCTGGTCGAGGGCAACCAGCCGGCGCTGGCAGGCGAAAAGGCCCTCAAGAAGTTCGCCGATGGAGCGATCGAGGTCGTGCAGGCAAACTCGATGCGGGTGGAGGCCATCATCCCGATCGATCGCGAGGCGGGCATTTACCTATACAATGCACGCAACAATGAATCCCTGTCCTTCAGCCAGTGGGAAAAGGCGACCGACGTGGTCGCCCGCTATCAACAACTGACAGAGCGCGCGCGCGCCTTGCAGCTGCGTTTCAATCTGGCGCTGTTCTTCGTCTCACTGGCGCTGGTCGGCTTTGCGGTGTGGTTCGCGCTGCGCTTCGCGGACCGGCAGGTCGAGCCTCTGACCAATCTGGTGCTCGCCGCGGGCAAGGTGGGGGCGGGCAATTTCGCGCTGCGGATCGAAGGGCGCACCGGGGCGGACGAGATCGGCCTGCTCAACCGCGCGTTCAACCGGATGACCGCGCAGCTGGAAGCGCAGACCGACGATCTGATGCGCGCCAACCGCGAGCTGGACGAACGGCGCGCCTTCATCGA
>ENA-ORDG01000885-ORDG01000885.1-marine-metagenome-genome-assembly--contig:-NODE-885-length-13055-cov-6.140700_pt1 | contig 13055 bp, 10 predicted proteins | sample MGYA00248629_ERZ508524 | MGnify/ENA primary metagenome ERZ508524 (study PRJEB26194, sample SAMN05421901) | marine metagenome | isolation source: East of Rio de Janeiro, Brazil, South Atlantic Ocean...
TGAGGTGTTTAACTAATCCATGAGACACTTCCAAAACTATGAAATTCTTTGACACACAAACATTTGTGGATACTTATGAATATTAGTTTATCTAAAATAAAGATTTAATTATGCCAAAAATTGCTTTAATCGGTGCTGGAAGCACTATTTTCACCAAACGCCTGATCGGTGACATTTTGCTCACTCCGGAGCTTGCCGAAGATGCACAAATTGCTCTTCATGATATTGATCCTGAAAGACTTGGTACTTCAGAGATTGTTACTAGAAGAATTGTGGAAAAACTTGGATTAAAGACTCTTGTTTTTGCATCCACAGATCGTCGTGAAATTTTGACGGGTGCTGATTACGTTATATTTATGATGCAGGTAGGTGGCTATAAACCTTCTACAATCATTGATTTTGAGATCCCAAAGAAATATGGATTACGTCAAACTATTGCAGATACTCTGGGGGTTGGAGGAATTATGCGAGCCCTAAGAACCATCCCCGTGATCAAGCAAATACTCGGGGATATGGAAGAACTTTGCCCGCAAGCAACTCTGCTCAATTATGTCAATCCAATGGTGATGCTATGTATGGCAATCAATCAAATAGCACCGGGAATCAATATGGTTGGACTTTGTCACAGTGTTCAGGGCACGGCAGAGCAACTGGCAAAGGATCTCAATGAAAATATTTCAGATATAGATTATTTTTGCGCAGGAATCAACCACATGTCTTTCTACCTGCGTTTTGAAAAAAAACTCAATGGGTTAAACGAAGATCTGTATCCTCGACTCAGAAAAATTGCTGAGAAAGGGGGTATGCCGGAAGACAACCGGGTGCGATACGAGATGCTTAAAAGACTGGGGTTTTTCGTCACTGAATCAAGTGAACACTTCTCGGAATACACTCCCTGGTTCATCAAAAGAGACCGTCCGGATCTGATCGATGAATTCAATATTCCGCTGGATGAATACATTACACGATGTGAAAAACAGATCTCCGAATGGGACGAACAGAAGGTCAAACTTGAAGACGAAAATCAGACTATGGAAGTTTGTCAAAGCCATGAATATGCAGCTTCGATCATCAACGGACTGGAGAATAATAGGGAGGTAACCATAAACGGCAATGTCGGCAATAATGATCTGATTGATAATCTACCAGGCAATATCAGTGTGGAGGTGCCTTGTCTCATCAATAGGAACGGCATCCAGCCCGTTAGGGTCGGGAATCTCCCTCCGCAACTAGCAGCATTGATGATGACAAACATTAACGTCCAGCAATTAACTGTCGAAGCAGCCTTATCAGGAAAAAAGGAACATGTCTATCATGCCGCGATGCTTGATCCACATACTGCAGCTGAACTGTCGGTGGATGAGATTTGGCATCTTGTTGACGATCTTTTGGAAGCTCATGGAGGAATGATTCCAAAATTAAATTGAGAAAACATCTTTATCGGATTCAAATTCGTTTGCAATTGTAAAAAAAAAGTTATATTATGTTTTAGGTGGTGGGAATAACCTCATCACAGTATGTTGTTATGGAGATAAACCACTTGTACTGGATTGTTTTCATAGCGATATTTTTTTGCTAAGTCTTAATCTAAAGGAGTAAAAAATGAAATATTTAGTCTTAATAGTTACCGCATTGCTGTTTGTCACGACAGCAATGGCAGGTACAATTAAAGTTACAAACAACAGTTCGAATCCAGATGTCCATAAGCTCTGGAAAGAGCGAATCATTCCGATGTTTGAAAAGGAAAATCCTGGCATCAAGGTTAAAATGACTATTTATGACCATGAAGCATACAAGACGGCGATCCGCAACTTTCTGCAGGCTGAGCCACCAGACGTTGTGAATTGGTTCTCAGGGAACAGGATGAAGTTCTTTGTAGAGCAGGGTCTCTTCGAGGACGTCAGCGATGTCTGGAACAAGCACGACCTTCATGCTAAATTGTCCTCGGCCCGCTCCACAGTTACTTTGGATGGCAAGCAGTGGGGAGTTCCAACGACCTACTACCAGTGGGGATTCTATTATCGCAAGGATATATTCGCAAAGTACGGACTTGGAGAACCAAGGAGTATGGGAGATCTGATGCACATTTCTGAAACCCTCAAGAAGAATGGAATAACTCCATTCACCATCGGCACAAAGTATCTCTGGACTGCTGCCGGATGGTTTGATTTTCTGAATTTGCGTGTCAATGGTTACGACTTCCACATGGCCCTTATGGATGGAAATATCTCATATGAAGACAAACGTCTGGATAAAGTCTTTGATATTTGGGGAGACCTGGCGCGTAAGGGGTATTACATTAAAAACCATGCATCTTATTCATGGCAGGAGGGTCAGGCACCTATGATCAACGGTGATGCAGCTATGTACCTCATGGGTAACTTCGTCGTGCCAGATCTTGTCAAAGCCGGGCTAGATGGTAAAATCGGATACTTTCAATTCCCAGTTATTGATGGTAGTGTCCGCACTTATGAGGATGCTCCGACTGATTCGATGCACATCCCTTCCCGTGCAAAAAATAAGACAGATGCAAAAAAATTCCTTGCATTCTTTGCAAGAGCTGATATTCAAGGAATAATTGCGGAGGCTGCTGGTATGTTGCCTGCCAATAATCAGTCTCCAACACCAACTGATGAGTTCTTGAAAATTGGTTTCAAGGTGCTCAGTGAGGCTGCTGGTTTAGCTCAGTTTTATGATCGTGATACCACTCCTGAAATGGCAAAGGAAGGCATGAAAGGATTTCAGGAATTTATGGTATTCCCAGATCGTGAAAAACAAATCCGCAAGCGTATTGAAAAAGTGCGTAAGCGTATTTTCAAGAAGTAATCTCTTAATTGGGCAGGAATCCCCTGCCCACCTTCCATGCAAGCAAATTATTGGGACCGGAACCAGCTTAAGTTCGCTCCGGTCTTTTTTCTGGCTCCCGCAATGCTTTTTTTTGCGGTGTATGTTCTCCATCCGATTTTCTCTAGCCTCTGGATCAGTTTTTTCGAGTGGGATGGCGTTGGGGAGATGATTTGGGTCGGAATTGGTAATTACGTTGAAATGTGGGATGACGACAGAGTTCATACTGCAATCTTGAACAACCTTTTATGGCTTGTTTTTTTTCTTCTGGCACCTCCTCTCAGTCTTGCTCTGGCGCTTTTTCTCAATCAGGACCTCTCTGAAATAAAATATGCAAAGTCGCTATTCTTTTTTCCGTTTGTCATCAGCCCAGTGGTAGTGGGGCTTATCTTTTCATGGTTTTACAATCCTAAATACGGCCTACTCGATTCCTTTCTTGAATTATTTGGACTCCAACCCCTGGCTTTGCTATCAGATGAGAATCTTGCTAATTTCGGCATCATCGCGGCCGCTATGTGGCCTCAGATTGCTTATTGCCTAATTTTATACCTAGCAGGACTAGCCGCCCTGAACAAAGAAATTATAGAGTCTGCAAGAATTGACGGAGCAAGCGGCTGGGCCATGTTCTGGAACATTATCCTTCCACAATTGAGGCCAGCTACATTCATCGCAGTAGTAGTTTCAGTGCTGGGCGCCTTACGTAGTTTTGACCTAGTCGCCATTATGACCCAGGGCGGTCCGTGGGGTAGTACAACCGTACTCGCCTATGAAATGGTAGAACAGGCAATTTTTAATTATAGAATGGGCTACGGAGCTGCTTTGGCAACCATTCTTTTTTTAATTCTTGATATTTATATCGCCTGGTTCCTGATAAGGGTCTGGTTAAACGAAAAGGGAAGACTTTGATATGTTCCCGGAATCCATACAAAAAGCCCCTTTTTTTGCTCGCGGAAGTTACCGTATAATTCTTTATGTGGTCCTGATTGTCTGGCTGCTCCCTCTTATTGGTGTTTTATTGACTTCCTTCCGTTCCCTGGCAGACATCAACTCTGGAAACTATTGGGGCTGGCCGACTGAATTTGCTTTGGTGGAAAACTATACCCAAGTTTTTACGGTGACCCCAATGCTTCAATATTTTTTTAACAGCCTGGTGATCACAATACCCTCGGTTGTGGGAACTTTGACATTGAGCTCTCTTGCCGGCTACTCTCTTGCCAAACATCGTTTCCGTGGCAATTTTCTAATCTTTGCCTTATTCATTGCCGGTAATTTTGTGCCTGCCCAAATACTGATGATACCTGTTCGAAATTTGACTTTAAATCTTGGAGTTTACGATACAAAAATGGGTCTCATCCTCTTTCACACGGCATTTCAAACAGGTTTCTGTACCTTTTTCCTTCGTGGATTTATTAAGGAAATACCTCACGAACTGGTGGAAAGCGCAAGAATCGAAGGGGCTTCAGAGTTCAGAGTATACTGGAACATTATTTTGCCACTTTTGCTTCCTGCATTAGCAGCCCTAGCTGTCCTGGAGTTCACTTTTATCTGGAATGATTATTTCTGGGCACTTGTCCTGGTTCAGGGAGATGAAGCACGCCCTATCACCCTGGGCATTCAGGCCCTCAGAGGAAGGTGGACGGCATCATGGCACCTCATTTCTGCTGGATCGATCGTGGCCGCACTCCCTCCGGTGATCATGTTTTTTATGCTACAGAAACATTTCATTGCCGGGCTGACAATGGGTGCAATCAAAGAATAATATTCAAATCTCACCACTTCTTATATGACAAACAAATATGATTCCCCTCATCGACGTCACAATCCTCTGAAGGGTGAGTGGGTGCTAGTTTCTCCGCACCGTATGACAAGGCCCTGGCAGGGACAGACTGAAACAGAGGTAAATAGAGAACTACCAGAATACGATTCCGGCTGCTACCTCTGTCCTGGAAACGAGAGAACTGGAGGAATACTTAATCCAGACTACAGTGGAACATTCGTCTTCACCAATGACTTCTCAGCCCTTCTTGAAGCGCCCCATAAACCTATTGATAAAGAAACAAAACATGCTGAACTTTTCCTTTCAAAGGAGGTTTCTGGAACCTGCAGGGTCATCTGCTTTTCTCCGAATCATCGACTATCACTTCCTGAAATGGAAACTTCAGAGATCCTTGAAGTCGTTAAGACTTGGATAGATCAAACTCTCGAACTTGGGGAAACCTATCGATGGGTGCAAATTTTTGAAAACAAAGGGGAGGCAATGGGCTGTTCTAATCCACATCCCCATGGTCAGGTATGGGCAACAAATGTACTTCCAACTGAAGCAGAAAAAGAACAGCAGAGCCAGAAACAATACTACGACGAACATGGAGAACCACTGCTCTACCATTACGCACAAAGTGAAATTGAATCGGGAAACCGAGTCATCGAGCAGAATTCTTCCTGGCTGGCAGTCCTACCCTATTGGGCCACTTGGCCTTTTGAAATGCTTCTTTTACCACTGAGAGCAACACAGCGCCTATCGGATCTCAAGCCAAAGGAGCAAGAGGATTTGTCTGAAATTCTAAAACTTATACTAACTCGATATGATAACCTTTTTCAGACATCCTTCCCCTATTCGATGGGCTGGCACAGTGCACCCCTGAAAGAACAATCGCCTTTTTGGCAGCTCCATGCTCATTTTTATCCCCCTCTTCTTCGCTCTGCAGAAGTAAAAAAATTCATGGTCGGCTACGAACTACTGGCTGAAGCACAGCGTGATCTAACCCCGGAAGAGGCCGCAGAAAGACTCCGTGAACAGGCTGTTTTGCACTACAATCAAACCTCATGACTCTCTGTCCAAATTTTCTCCATGCAGGACCGGACATCCCCTGGATGAATCCGGAATGCGTAGGAATCAACACTCTGCCCCCACGGACTCATCTTTACGGATACCCAAGTGAAACCAAGGCTCTTAATGCAGAACCTCTAGATTCACCTTGGCATCTCGGCCTGGACGGCAACTGGAGCTTTCGGCTTTATCAAAAACCGACTGACTTGGAGCAAGGAAGTATTCAACCTGATTGGAAAGATTCCGGATGGGACTGCATCAAGGTTCCTGGTAATTGGACGATGCAGGGGCATGACTTTCCGCACTACACAAACGTGCAGATGCCATTCCCTCACCAGCCACCCAAAGTTCCGGAAGAAAATCCTACGGGAGTTTACCGTACCCGTTTTGCACTTCCAGATTACTGGAAGGAACGTAGGACGGTGATCCACTTTGGCGGAGTAGAAAGCGCCTTCTTCCTGTTCTGTAACGGAAATCAAGTGGGATTCGGCAAGGATAGCCGTACCCCGGTGGAATTCGACCTGACCCCCTGGATTGTTGCAGGAGAAAACCAACTAACCGTGGTGGTGATACGCTGGTCAGACGGAAGTTTCTTGGAAGACCAGGACCACTGGTGGATGGCAGGCCTTCATCGGAGTGTTTACCTACGCTCCACGGCAATGACATATCTGGAAGACATGTTTCCGCGTGGAGAATTGAACCAGGGTCTGGACGCAGGAAGCCTTGAAGTGGAGGCAAGAGTGAGTTTTGCTGGAACAACGGAAGCAGGCTGGAAGGTGGGTATACAACTGATTGATCCTGACGGCAACCGGGTATTTTCATCCATGCCTCTTGAGGAAATACCACTTGCAGAACAGACAAGAATCAACCTTGGCCACTTGCTTCGTTTTTCTGAAAAAGTCGAAAAACCTCAACTTTGGACCAGTGAAATTCCAAACCTCTACACTCTGCTGCTCTGTCTTTTCGACCCTTTAGGAAATGAGACAGAATGGACATCATCTAAAGTTGGCTTCCGCCGGGTTGAAATCAAAAACCGGGAACTGCTCATCAATGGCCGGCCCGTTCTGATACAGGGAGTGAACCGCCATGAACACGATCCTCTTAACGGAAAAACTGTCAGCCGGAAATCGATGCTGGAGGACATCCGGCTGATGAAACAGCATAACTTCAACGCGGTGCGCTGTGCACATTACCCGAACGATCCACACTGGTACGAACTCTGTGATGAGTATGGGATTTATGTTGTAGATGAGGCTAACATAGAAACCCACCATTACTATGGCCGTCTCTGCAGGGAACCTCAATGGGCCAGTGCGTTCCTGGATCGTACAATACGCATGGTTGAGACCAACAAGAATCATCCCTGTATAATCATGTGGTCTCTTGGCAATGAGTCAGGATACGGACCCAACCATGCTGCCTGTGCGGGATGGATCCGGGAGCGTGACAGCAGTAGATTACTGCACTACGAGGGCGCACTACGTCCGGAATTCCAAGGGGACTGGCAGCCGGAAGCAGGTTTCAACAGGCTGGCCACTGACGTGGTTGCCCCCATGTATCCCGAAATCAATGATATGGTTGAATGGGTGCAGACTACGAAAGACGAAAGACCGCTGATCATGTGTGAGTATTCTCATGCAATGGGAAACAGCAACGGCAGCCTCTCAGACTACTGGGATGTAATCCGGGAGAATCATGGTCTTCAGGGTGGTTTCATCTGGGACTGGGTAGACCAGGGTCTAGATCCTGAGGGTAAAGGACAATGGAAATATGGTGGAGATTTTGGCGACGAACCGAATGATGCTAATTTCTGTATCAACGGACTGGTCTGGCCCGACCGGCAACCTCATCCTGCAATGCAGGAATTTAAAAAACTGGTCCAGCCTGTACATGCAGAAGCAATTGACCTTCAAAAAGGAAAGATAGAACTCTTGAACCGCATGAATTTTAAAGGGCTGGAAGACATTCGACTGGAATGGAAAATTGAAATAGACGGTAAAATGATTCAGGAAGGAACACTTGAAGCTCTTGAGGCAGGTCCCGGTCAAACGATGCTGGTAAAGCTGAATCTATCAGAACCTATGGTGCTCCCTGGACAGGAAGTATATCTGAATCTATGGTATTTACTCAATACTTCCTGTAAATGGGCGGATGCAGGACACGAATTGGGATGGGACCAGTTCAGAATCAGAGAATTTGAAAATAACTCAGATCAAGGTGTATTTTCATTTCAGGATCATCATTCGCCGGACGTATCAATATCCAAAACAGATATAAAGATCGAGTCAGATCAGGGCAGTCTTTCTTTTGACGCAAATTCTGGAAGATTGGAACATATCCGTTTTGGAGACCGGGATCTGTTGGCTTCTTCACCACAACTCAATGTATGGCGTGCGCCAACAGACAATGACGGAATAAAAGCCTGGAGCGGACAGGAAGAAAAGGATACGCTAAACTTAATTTCTGTAACGGCTCTCGGTCGCTGGATAAAAGCAGGCCTGAACCAGCTCAGAGTGACATACGAAAGATGCCGAGTTTCAGAGGGAGTTATACGGATGGATGATAGTACAATGAACAACCTAGAGCGTAGGGGCCTGGATGCTCTTGATCAAAACCTTGAGTTGGCACTGTTGCACCTTGAGGTTGAGCAGCACTACTCCTGTGGACCAGTCTCTGATGCCTTCGTTCACCATACCATCTGGCATGTCTTTCCAGATTTAACACTGTGGATGGAAAATAAAGTGATGGTTCATGAAGACCTAAACGACCTGCCGCGAATTGGAATATCCTTCCAACTTCAAGAAGGTTTTGAAGAGTTCGAATGGTTCGGTAACGGCCCTCATGAAAGCTACTGCGACAGATTGGCCGGAGTCCGAGTAGGACGTTTTCAGTCCAGTGTTAATGACCAGTACGTCCCTTACATCGTGCCTCAGGAACATGGAAACAAAACGGGACTCCGCTGGATGATGCTGAAGGACGGGAATCGTGCAGGGCTGCTCATTTCAAGCACCGGACTTTTCGAGGGTTCAGTCAGTCATTATCCTGATGAGGTCCTTTACTCTACTTCGCATGCATACGAACTCAAAGCTCACCCTTATACCTTCGTTTATCTTGATCATAGACAGAGGGGCCTTGGTACCGGAAGCTGTGGTCCAGATACTCTGGAACACTACCTTATTCCATCAGGAAGCTATCAATTCGATTACGTGCTTCGCTCCTTTGATCCAAGAAAAACTGATCCGGCTACTTTGCTTTCGATCAAGCAAATGAAATGAGGGCTCTGCCATAAGGAAAGGGAATGAAAGAATTCAGAATCTAGAATAGTAAGAATTCCTCAGCAGAAAATGCTGAAGCTCCGTCAGAGGGGCTGCAAACATAGAGATGGGCTTTTCTATTTGAAGCTTGGGCATAATCTTTGAGTAATTGTTCAACAAAAGCGTCGATGCTTTTGGTATTGACCAAGGCCACTGCACAGCCGCCAAACCCAGCGCCAGTCATCCGGGCCCCATAACAGCCTGGAGCTTTGCGGGCGCATTCAGCAATGAGGTCTAGGGCTTCACTGGAGACTTCAAAATCATCGCGCAAACTAATGTGACTGGCAATCATCAGTTCTCCAACACGATCCAGATTTCCCAATCGTAAAGCCTCGGCACAATCAAGTACCCTTCCGTTTTCTCTAATTACATGACGCGCCCTCCTGAACTCAAGAGGATCAAGCTTCGCTTTTGATCTTTCCAACTGTTCGATTGAAACGTCTCTGAGAGCCTTGACTCCAAAGTAACTGGCTACGGACTCACACTGGCTCCTGCGTTCGTTATACGCAGAATCGACCAACCCGCGTCGAGTATCAGTATCCAGAATCACCACTCTGACAGCTTCAGGCAAAGGCACAGGAATGGTCTTAAGGCTACGGCAATCGAGTAACAATACATGCCCCGCCAACCCCGAAGCAGAAATCATCTGGTCCATTATGCCGCAATTCATACCGACCCATTCATTTTCGGCTAATTGACAGATGCTGGCCATCTGGCTTGGATTCCAGTTCCAGTGTCCCACTGTTCCAAATGCTCTTGTAAGGGCCAGTTCTAGGGCAGCCGATGAAGAAAGTCCTGCCCCAATAGGAACATTTCCGGCCATCACGCCCTTCCAGCCAAAAAGCTCCAAATTGGAATGTTTATAAATGTTAATTAACCCTTTTAAGTATTCTGGCCAGCCTTCGCCCTTTGTCAAAGCACGATCAAGTGGCACACGAATGCTTTGATCAAAATCTAGTGAATGTAAACGAACTTCTGGCTTTGGAATGACTGATAAGGCGATCCAGACTGCCCGGTCTATGGCAAGAGGTAGGACGTAGCCGTCGTTGTAATCTGTATGTTCTCCTATCAGGTTTACCCGCCCTGGAGCCTGAACCAGATATTCAGGAGCACTACCATATTCCTCTTCAAAAATCTTAAGAACACGCTCTCTTGGTGAGGAATGAACCATAATTAAAACTCAGACTTTTAAATTTCATCAGAAATTATTATGTATAATTATTAATGTTCTTTTTTCTTTAGTAAAGAGTTATCGTCAAAAGTGGTGTTTGAGTTAATCTAGTCAAGCGGCCATCCGGATGGCCACTAATCCAACCCCATCATCTCCTGTGAGTAACTCCCACTAATTCTTCACAGTCAGACACCCTCCACAACTTTCCCATTTCTTGTAAAACAAACCGATTAATGAGGTATTTTGGGTTCTTCTAGTCAACCAAATGAGCTCCATGAAACACATACTCATTCACCTTTTTCTTAGTTATAAAATATCTCTGTTAATGACACTATACCGCTGCTGACAGCAGTATTATTTTATAAGTATTCCTTTTCATATTTAGCCTTTAGTATGCTTTAAATAGCGACATATGGGTCCTATGAGCCATTATAATTAAGAAATCTATCCTAAGTAATTAAATTTTGTAACAAGTACTGATAATAGTGGAATCTTCTGATTTAATTTAAGAACATTTTGGCTAAATACTTCCTCTAGCTCCCTCCCTCTCTCTGTCTGTTTTTCCCATCAATTGTTATTTAAAAAAGTAATCCTAACCATACAAATCAATTATGGACATTTACGGATCAAGAACCATTCCTGAGTACATACGAAATAATTGGTATAACGGATACTCAGTTTGGTTAAACTTAAGTGAAACCTTTTAAACATCAGTTTAAATAACAATACTTCCTATTAAAGATCTTTACCAAAATCCACCTCAGTACTCCATTGGCCAGTTCAAAATTTTCTTTAATTTGTTCCTGACCATCTATCTATATCGTTAACAATAAAAACAATTATGAAGAACTACCAATACTTTGGTCATGTAAACCAAAGTTCAACAGTAGTAGGTTTTAGAGTTTCTGATTTAGAACTCAAGAAACTCAGCGAAACAAAGGATACACTAGTTAAACTTGGGATCAAAGGGACGACCTCTGATACTCTCAGAGTCATCTTGAATTCCTTTAATCTCGAATCATGGAAACAGCAAACACAACAATTGATTGCAAAAACTTAGGATTAACATTTGAAATGCAAGTAAACACAAAAAACATTAGAAACAAAAGTAGATCAAAAAAGGAATGTGGTTCCAAACATCGTCTACCATTTACACCAAAGAAAGTTCTGAAGAATGAAGGTCCGAAAATAAAAGAGCATCTTCATGTATCACTTTGGTCGGACATGGAGAATAAGGTTTATCCTAAGAGAACTGTTCTTGTCTCCAATCTTCTTCATGATCGTGAGGCAGTGATGTTATATTCTCCAACTGGTGTTGGAAAGACATGGCTCTCACTTGCAATTGCATTGATAGCTGCAGGAGGTGGGAAACTCGAGTTATTGGATTGGGTAAATGAGGATCCGCAACCTGTCTTCTACTTAGACGGAGAGATGCTTGAAGAAGACATTCATGAAAGGATCAAGCTTTTGATTCCATCTTTAGATTTGGATGAAGAAGAATTAAGGAAAAACTTTAGGTTTATTTCTAGAGTTTCACAGCCCGATGAGGTTGAGGAATTTCTTAGTCTTGAACTAGAGAAAAACCAATGGGAACTTCTTAATTGGGTAAGAGATAACACAGAAAAGGGAAGTCATCCTATTGTTGTTCTAGATAACCTGAGTAATCTAGTTGAACTTGGCGATGATAACTCAGCTGGACAAATGCAAAACTTTAACATGATGGTTACAAAGGCTAGAAAGTCTGGGTGCTCCATGGTCATTGTTCATCATACTGGAAAGAACCTTGGGATTGGTCCTGATGGTATTCCAACATGGCGAGGAAGCTATGATATGGCTACAAGACTTGACAAAACTATATGCCTATTACCATGTCAGTCTTTACTTGATGGTTATGTGACATTTCAAGTGCTAGAAGGAAAGTCAAGAAAAGGTCAAAGGATCAGTTTGTCCATTCAGTTCAATCCAATGGATAAAAAGTGGGAGTTGTTTGATGAATCTAGTACTGAGGCTAGACATACGCTAGTTAAAGACCTGTTGAAGAGAGGTTATATAGCAAAGTATGAGGACTTGAAAGATGTTCTGCAGAGGTCAGCAAGTTCAGCAGAGAGATACATAAAGCAAGCAATTGAATGTGGTTTTTTTGAAGAAACTGAGTGGAAAAAATGGAAACAAGAGGCAAAGTCTGGACGATTAAGCAGAGAAGAGAGAATCGAAATGGGTAAAAGGTTTCTTGAGAATAACTATATTGTAATAGTTAATGAATCTGGAAGAGGAGGCAGATATGTTCTTGAAATTAATCCATTTGGAGAACAAGATAGTCCTGACTTTTAGCACACCGTATAGGTTCTCCGTTGGAACCAACGGTTCATAAACATTTTTCATCACTACACTATTTTTCTATATGGTGACTTTTTTTGGGCGCTTCTGGTAGAGTGTTGGGAATAATTGGCTAAAAAAATCTGAGAGCCTTTTATATATAGCGGCTACGGATCTTACCCCCCTTGAGTTTCTTTTTTAGACTGTGAATAAAACTAAATAGACTACTAATGAGGTGGTTTTCGTGTGGGAACTAAAGGGCCTGGTAGTGGTAGAAGATTATTTGATTTAATATATAGTTAATCATTATATAACTAACGTTTAATTTTTCTCCTGTGATTTTCCCACATCCTCACAATATTCCTTCTTTTGTATTTTTATCTTCTTAGCACGCTTTGATTTCCCCTTTAAATGATGTAGTCTTTATCTTGAATTTAGATAAAATTTGTTATACTCGATTGTTTTTAAGAATCTTAAACATTTCACCCCATTTCCTGTAAGTTGCTAAATGGCTACTAAAGAGATTGAACGTAAGATTGCAGTAATTTTTGCAACCGACGTAGTTGGTTACAGTAAATCTGTT
>ENA-ORDG01000890-ORDG01000890.1-marine-metagenome-genome-assembly--contig:-NODE-890-length-13006-cov-3.735478_pt1 | contig 13006 bp, 12 predicted proteins | sample MGYA00248629_ERZ508524 | MGnify/ENA primary metagenome ERZ508524 (study PRJEB26194, sample SAMN05421901) | marine metagenome | isolation source: East of Rio de Janeiro, Brazil, South Atlantic Ocean...
CAACATCTCCCGGAAGCTTATCGATTAAATACGGTTCAACCTCAAAAAACGATAAAAAAAGTTTTACTTTATAACCAATTTCGAGGTAAAAATCACAGTTGGATTCTATTAGAACATGTTTAAACGTGAACCGGTAAATACAGTTTTTTTTATTTTATTGGTTGTATTAACCTATGCGGTTTTTCAATACCAATGGCCAATCTACTGGTTTTTAATTCTCGGCGGAACTTGGTTTTTACTTACTATTATTGGCTCTACAAATGTTCAGCTGAATTATTTTTATCCTGCGCTACATAAAAATCCCGTAGTTGTTCAGCAAAAAATTGCCTTGACTTTTGATGATGGTCCGCACCCAAATACCATTCAGATCTTAAAGCTATTGAAAAAGTACAACGCCAAAGCGACTTTTTTTTGTATCGGTCATTGTATTGACGAACATCCTGAAATTTTCAAACAAATTATTGCAGAAGGTCATACGGTTGGAAATCATACCTATGCACATCCTAAAAATTACGGATTTTTAAAATCGAAAACTATTATTCGAGAAATCGAAACTTGTAACCAAGCAGCAAAAACCCATGGGAATATTGATTTAAAATTATTCCGATCTCCGTTTGGTGTAGCGAACCCGAATATTAAAAAAGCTCTAAAAGCTACAGAAATGCAACCCATTGGCTGGAGTTTACGCTCGTTTGATGCGTTGTTTTCTTCCGAAGATCTTTTATTTAAAAACATTACCAAACGATTAAAAAAAGGCGACGTGGTTTTATTACACGATAATCAAGAACATACCTTGGTAATTTTGGAGCGATTATTGGTATTTTTACAAGAACATAATTTTAAATCTGTGACCATAGATGAATTATTCCATATCAAAGCTTACGCTTAGCATTCTAGCGTTTCTTTTTCTTAGTTTCTATTCAAATGCTCAAACTGAGCTTACTTCCATAGAAATAGAAAGCTTTCAGGAACAAGTTTTTGCAAAAGCTGAAGAAGTAAAAAACCTGCAAGGAACTTTTATACAAACCAAACACGAAGAATTTTTGGCTTCACCGGCAGAAAGCTCCGGAAAGTTTTATTACAATACCAACAACCAGTTAAACTGGACATATTTGGAACCATTTGCGATGGGAATTCTTTTTACCGATGGCAAATTATTTCTTACCGAAAATGGTAAAACTAGAGAAATTGATGTTTCTGCTTATAAAATGTTCGATCAGTTAAGTGAGCTTATTTCTGAAAGTATTAATGGGAAAATTATTCAACAACAAGATTTTGAAATTAGCTATACAAAAGCAGGCGATTTTACCAAGACGATTTTAAAACCAATTTCACAGCAACAGCAGCTATTCAGCCAAATTGAATTGTATTTTAATAGTGATTATTTAGTGGAACAAATTAAATTGATAGAAGGAGAAGAAAGTTATGTGCTTATTCGGCTTAATGATTTAAAGGTGAATCAACCGATTGCTGAAAGTGTTTTTGAAGTTGAAAAATAAACTTGCCGTTTTACACTTCGACTAGTTCAGTGTGACCACAGATAAAATTATCATTGTAAAAAGTTATGCTTAAAAATTTTTCAGAAATCATTCAGCAGCAATTTGAAGAAGATCAATTTGAAGTTCGATTAAAACTGAATGCCGATCACGAATTGTATAAAGGTCATTTTCCCGATCAAAAAGTAACGCCGGCCGTGGTGATGATTCATTTATTTAAGCAAATCGCTGAAGATTTTTCTGCGGAAGAACTTCAACTTCAAAAAACTTCAAATCTTAAATTTTTGAACGTGCTCGATCCCGATCAAGAAAACGTTTTAATTTGTATCGGAAGTATTGAAAAACAGGAGAATAAGTATATTTTAAAAGCGATTTCCAAAACTTCTCTGCAAGTTATTGCCAAAGTAAAATTGATTTTCACGACTTTTGTCGACCATTAAATCAAGAAATTGAAAGAAAATTCGGCTTACATACCTATTTTCAATGCGTTAAAATGCTGTGTGATTATCCCGACGTATAATAATCAGAACACATTAAAACGGGTGATCGATGGTGTTTTAGAATACACGGAGAATCTTTTAGTGATTAACGATGGTTCTACCGACAATACACCAACTATTTTAGCTGATTATCCGCAAATTCATACGATTCATTTTAAGGAAAATAGAGGAAAAGGAAATGCTCTAAAAAAAGGTTTTCAAGAAGCCGAAAAACTGGGATTTAAGTATGCAATTACTTTAGATTCAGACGGACAACATTATCCCAAAGATTTACCAAAATTTATAGAGCAATTACAGCAACCTCACGAAAAACCTTTATTAATCATTGGTTCTCGACAAATGGATAGTCCCGGCGTGCCTCAGGGTAATAGTTTCGGTAATATTTTTTCGAGTTGGTGGGTTTATATTGAAACGGGTTACAATTTAAAAGATACGCAATGCGGTTTTCGATTATATCCGCTCGAAATCGTGAATAATATCAAGTTATTTACGCCTAAATTTGAGTTTGAGATCGAAATTATGGTGAAAAGTGCTTGGCGTGGTGTCGAGCTAAAAAACATCCCTATCGATGTGTTGTACGATCCTAAAGAACGGGTGACGCATTTTCGCCCGGTGATCGATATTACCCGAATTACCTTATTAAATATCTGGTTTGTTTTTGTCTCGTTTTTCTTTGTAAAACCAGTGAGAAAACTTAAAGAAATTCGGCAAAAAGGAGGGAAGCGTTTTTGGCGAGAAGATATTTTGAAAATTCAAGAAACTCCGCTACAAAAGGCAAAAGCGATTGCTTTGGGCGTTTTTATTGGTATTTCGCCATTTTGGGGTTTACATTCGTTAATCGTTTTTTTTGCTGCAGAATACTTTAAATTGAATAAAGTCTTGGCTTTTTTCGCTTCAAATGTGAGCATCCCGCCAATGATTCCGTTTTTGTTGTATTTCAGTTATCAATTTGGAGCGATCATTTTAGGAAACGAGCCTGATGCCACGTTGAATATCGAAAATATTGAGAACGCGCTCGATATTTTAATGGGCGTGAAGCAATATTTAATCGGAAGTTTTGCCTTAGCTGCCGTGAGTGCAATTGTTTTAGGAATATTATTTTTCTTAATTTTCAGTTTATTTAGTAAGAAAAATTCAGCAGATGCATAAATGGCTGTTTCAACTTTATCAATATTTTCAATCTCATAAAACTTTAGCTTTTTTGGGGTTTTTACTGTTGATTTTATGTTTTGTGTTTGGCGCTTCCCAGTTGAATTTTCAGGAAGATATTCAGCAACTCATCCCAAAAACAGAAAAATCGACTCGGTTACAGCGAATTTTAAAAACCGTAGAATTCACCGACAAGATCGTGGTAAATATTTCTTCTGAAAAAACAAATGCTGAAGATAGTTTGGTGAGTTATGCGGAAGTTTTTCTTCAACAACTTCAGCAATCACCCGATTCAATTTTTATTGAAAAAATACAAGGAAAAGTTGCAGATCGCGAAGTACAACAGACCTACGATTTTATTCTTAAAAATTTACCACTTTTTCTTACCGACGAAGATTACGAAATTATTCAGCAACGAATTTCGAAAGATAGCGTACAATCAAGTATAGAAGGAGTTTACAAGAGTTTGGTAAGTCCGTCGGGCATTCTCACAAAGAGATTCGTTTTAAACGATCCTTTTCAGTTAAGTAGCTTAGGTTTAACGAAGTTGAAAAGTCTCGAACTACAAACCGGTTTTCGTATTTACAAGAGCTTTTTAGTTCATAAAAACGGTAAAAATCTTTTACTGTTAATTACCCCAAATTCAAATTATTCAGATGCAGCAAGTCAAGCCAATTTTGCCGATTTTTTAAATTCAACAGTTGAAGAACTTAATAAAAAAAACGAGGTTAAGGCTAGTATTTTTGGGAGTATGTTGTACAGTGTTGCGAATGCCAATCAGATTAAAAAAGATATCTTTTTTACCGTCGGGATTGCTGTTTTTATTTTGTTCGGAATTCTTATTTTCTTCTACCGAAAAATTTATATTCCGCTAGTTTTATTTTTACCTACCTTGGTCGGTGGTATCTTTGCGTTGGCATTTATTTACCTATTGAGTGGCGAAGTTTCATTGATCAGTTTAGGGATTGGAGCTATTCTTTTAGGAATTTCGTTGGATTATTCACTTCATATTTTAACGCATTACCGCAACCAACCCAACGTAAAATCTTTATATAAAACCATTACAAAACCGGTTTTAATTAGCTGTTTTACGACGGCGATCGCATTTTTCTGTTTACTATTTTTAAATACTGAAGCATTAGCAGATTTAGGTTTATTTGCCGGGTTAAGCGTGATTGGTTCTGCAATGGTGGCGTTGTTAATTATTCCGCATTTGTATCGAAAAAAAGATTCGGTTCTTCCTCAGCAAACATTTTTAGATCGATTAGGAGCTTATGAATTCTCTAAAAATAAACTATTGTTAGGAAGCCTTGGCTTAGCTTTTCTAGTTGGCTTATTTTTTATGCATAAAGTTGAATTTAATAACGACTTATCACAACTTAATTACCAACCGAAAGTATTAAAATCCGCAGAAAAACAGTTGCAAGCTTTGGAAGAAGGCGAAAACAAAACGCTTTATTTAGCCAGTTATGGCAATACCTTAAACGATGCATTGCTCACCAACCAAATGCTTTATAAAAAGCTTCAAAAAGCGAAAGAAAATGAAGCGATTACCAGTTTTAGTAGTATTGGCGGAGTAGTCTTATCGACACAAGAGCAGCAGGAACGTATCGAAAAATGGAAAAATTTCTGGTCGGTTGCTAAACAAGAAAAATTACTTCAACAAATTGAAACTACTTCTGATTCATTAGGGTTGAAAAGAAATGCTTTTCAAGGTTTTGAAAAATTACTAAAGAAAGATTTTAAGACGTTGAACCTTCAAGATTATCAGCAAGTTTCTAATTTATTTATTAACGATTTTATTCAGCAATCTTCCGAAGAAAATTTAGTGACGATCACTTCTTCGATCAAAGTTCCTCAACGAATTTCAGCAGATGTGATCGAAAAATTTAATCAGGAAGAAGGAGTTTTAGCGATCGATCGAAAAGCGATGAACGAATCTTTTTTAGGCAGTTTAAAAGACGATTTTAATGAATTGCTGTTGTATTCTTTTATTGCGGTTTTCTTTATTTTAATCATATCATTTCGAAATGTAAAACTTACTTTTTTAACCTTGATCCCAATTGCGATCACTTGGGTTTTAGCCTTATTGATCATGTATGTTTTAGGCATTCAATTTAATGTGTTGAATATCATTATTTCAACTTTTATTTTTGGTTTAGGGGTTGATTATTCGATATTTATCACTAGTGGATTAAAGTATGAGTTGAATCATAAAAATGAAGTTTTATCAAGCTATAAAACCTCTATTTTACTTTCGGTAATTACCACATTATTAGGAATGGGCGTGATGGTTTTTGCTCAACATCCGGCTTTGAAATCGATCGCGTCGGTTTCTTTGATTGGTATATTTTCTGCGGTTTTGGTTTCGTTTACCGTGCAACCTTTTTTATTTAGATTACTTTATCGAAAGTCGAATGCGTAAGGGTTTTATATATTTGTTGTCGATGCGATATTTAGCTTTCATTTTCATAATATTTCTCACTTCTTGCGGAGTAAAAAAATCGCTGGAAGACCGACCCGATCTCACCGGAATAGAATTGATCGATACGGTTCGCGTTCAGCAAGGCAAAGAATATTATCGCTTAGGTAATAATTCCCTTCAAAAAAATAAACACGGTTTATGGGAATTATATGTCGAAGGAAATCCGTTAGAACGCGGTTTAGCGATTGGTAGTTTAAGTCAGGATTTACTGAAGAAACAAGAAAAAGCTTTTATGGGAAGACTCAATGATTTTGTCGATTCTCCCCAACAGAAAAAGTTTTTAAGTAAGGTCGTGAAATGGTACAACCGTAAAATGTACCTGCATATTCCTGAAGAATACAAGCAAGAAATTTATGGTATTTCCCGCTTCAATTCTCACGATTACGATGAGTTTGCCAAACCTTATGTGCTTTCGTTGTATTTGCACGGCGCTCACGATATTGGTCACGCACTGAGCGATTTGATGTTGGTGGGTTGTACATCGTTCGCCGCTTGGGATGAGCATACCGAAAACGGACAATTATTAATCGGTAGAAATTTTGATTTTTATGCCGGAGATACCTTTAACGAAGAAAAAATCATCGAATTTTTTAATCCGGATAGCGGTTATAAATTTATGATGTACTCTTGGCCGGGATTTATTGGTTCGGTAAGCGGGATGAATGAACATGGACTTACCGTAACCATCAACGCCGGGAAATCTAAAATTCCGTTGATTGCCAAAACACCTATTTCTTTAGTTACCAGAGAAATTTTACAATATGCTAAAACCACCGAAGAAGCGATTGCCATTGCTAAAAAGCGAGAAGTTTTTGTTTCAGAATCGATTATGGTAGGAAGTGCAGAAGAACATAAAGCCATTTTAATTGAAGTTTCGCCTAAAAATTTTGGTGTTTATGAAGTTGAAAATTCTTCGGAATTAATTTGTTCGAATCACTTTCAAAGTGAAGCTTACGCAGGAGATTCAAGAAATCAATCGGCGATAAAAAACAGCCATACGCAACAACGCTACGACCGAATGAAAGAATTATTAGCCGAAAATGAACAACTAGATCCTGAAAAAGCCGCCTCCATTTTACGCGATAAAAAAGGAGTTAAAGACACAGCATTAGGTTTCGGAAATGAGTTGGCGATCAATCAGCTTTTAGCACATCACGGTATTATTTTTCAACCCGAAGAGCGTAAAGTTTGGGTTTCTTCAAGTCCGTACCAATTAGGAGCATTTGTAGCGTATGATCTAGATGAAGTTTTTAATGAGTTTGAAAAAGGTGATCATTCGTTAAAAGGCATTGATTCGTTATTAATTGCTGAAGATCCTTTTTTAAACTCTGAAGCATTTAAAAACTACGAACTTTATCGTCAGGAAAGTCGGGTGATTCAGCATAAAATTCAACAAGAAGAAGAAATTTCTGAAGAAAAATTAGTAAGTTTTATCGCTTTAAATCCTGATTTTTGGAAAGCTTATTATTGGGTGGGCGAGTATTACTTTCAGCAAAAAAACTATAAAAAAGCCATTGTTTACTACAAACAAGCTTTGCGAAGAGAAGTGACGACTTTGCCCGATGTAGAAATGCTCGAAAAAAGAATTAAAAAAAGTTACCGAAAAATTTAATGAAATCTATTCAAACGCAAATCCCTTCAGCAACCTGGAAATTACTTCAACAGCAATTAAAATATGTGGAAGATAATTCTGCTTTTTATCAAGAAAAATTTCAGCAATTAGGGGTTTCTATCAATAAATTAAAAGCGGAAGATTTCACTCAGCTACCGACTACCACGAAAGAGGATCTAGCTTCAAGAAATGAAGATTTTATTTGCGTTCCCAAAAGAGAAATTATCGATTATGTGACTACTTCCGGTACGTTGGGAGCACCAGTAACTTTTGCTTTAAATGAAACCGACTTGCAACGTTTGGCTGCAAATGAAGAAAAATCTTTTCGATTAGCGGGAGTTACTCCAGACGATGTGGTGCAAATTACAACCACTTTAGATCGTCGTTTTATTGCAGGAATGGCTTATTTTCTGGGCTTACGACAGCTTGGTGCCGGTTTGGTTCGAGTTGGTTCGGGAGTTCTGGAGTTGCAATGGGATTCGATAAAACGCTTTCAGCCGACGTATTTAGTGGCGGTTCCTTCCTTTTTAATTAAGCTGGGTAATTATGCTAAGGCCAACGGAATCGATTGTAAAAATACCTCGATTAATGCGGCGATTTGCATTGGTGAATCTCTACGTGATGAGAATTTTCAACTCAATGCTTTAGGGAAGAAAATTGAAGAATTATGGGGAATCGAATTGTATTCGACCTACGCTTCCACAGAAATGAGCACTGCTTTTACTGAATGTGAAGCACACGAAGGAAATCATATTTTGGAAGATCTCATTTATACTGAAATTGTCGATGCACAAGGTAATTTAGTCAACGATGGTGAAGTAGGAGAGTTGGTCGTGACCACGCTCGGGATCGAAACGATGCCGCTTATTCGTTACGCCACCGGCGATTTGGTAAAGAAAATTGTTGAACCCTGTAAATGTGGTCGGGAAGGAGCGCGACTGAGTTCGGTTTTGGGTAGAAAAAAACAGCTCATTAAATATAAAGGCACCAGTATTTATCCGCCACAAATTACCGAGGCTTTGGCCGATTGGCCGGGAATCGATTTGCATTTGGTAAAAGTTTCGACCAGTGAAGTTGGTATCGATCATTTAGAAGTTGTTTTGCCAAATTCTTTTCAGCAGGGAGAAATAGCAGCTTTAAAAGCCCATCTTCGAGCAAAATTGCGGGTTCTGCCAGAAATTAGTTTTTGGAAAACAGAAAAACTTCAGCAAACTATTTTTAACCCGAATCATCGTAAACCTATTCGTTTTTTAGATGAAAGAATGAAAACTGATGAAGTTTAAGTTAGAAAATACACACCCTTTTTATCAAAAAACGGAAAAAGAGAAAAAAGCAATTCAGCTTAAGGTAGTAGCGATTGCATTTCTATTATTTATACCGAGTTTGCTCCTTGCTTGGCAAACCAAGATCTTCTTTATTGCCATATTCTTTTTTTACTTGTTGATTACGATTATCGCCCCGTTTATCGATGTGCCGACCAACCAAAAAACCGGAATATTGATTTACTATTCTAATTTTCTGATTACTGAAAAAGAGAAAAACGGAGTGGTAAAAATTCACGGAGGAACTTTGTTAGATTATTATTTTGTGTTGAATTTTAAATGGAACGGTCAACAACGAACAAATTATATTCTTCAACAATATTTAGAAGGTTTATTGAATCTCATAGAAACTTATGAAAACGGTGAAAATAAGCGAGTGAAATTTACCGGAACCACTTATATTCTAAATGCTAGAACCGCTGAAAAATTAGGTTTTAAAACTCGTAAAATCGATAGTGTACAATTATTGATTTTATCGATGAATTACTTCAATTTGTTAACCTCTAACTCGATGGCAAAACGAAAATTAGCCTTTCCTAATTTGAGAAAAGCGATCTCTTTTGAAGCCAATTTAGAAGATTTGATCGAAAAGAAAGCATTGATCAAAGCTTTGAGTGATCGATTAAAATAGTTTTGTCAAACCTTCTTACAAACCAAAATCAACTTCTCGTTAGTTGAATTTGTTGTGAAAAATAAATAAGTATTTCCACCATCTTTGATGCTGAGTTTCTTTCTGATCTGATCTACCGATAACGGAAAGTTTCTCGTAGTAACATTGGCTTTCGTAATGCCGAGTTTTTTAAAACTCTTTTTCTGAAAGGGAAGTTGCTCCTCGATTTTAAAAACGCGACCGGAAAATTCAATTTTTTCTTCAGAAGTGTATAAATGACTATGTGGAGCGATTTTTTTAAGTTGAAATTTTTCTGCAACCGAATAAAAAAATCCGCCTTTTAAAATAGCCGCATTCGGCTCGTACAAATATTGAAGCGGTTCACTGTAATTGACTTCAGCAGTAGTTTCAGCATAAAAATCTGCCTGAAATTCTTGTGGAGGTTCTTTATTAAAATTGATGCATTTTACAGGAAGTTTACTTTCATATTTTTCTGATTTGATTTTCCATAATAACTCTTTTACGTCGTTGTTTACCGCAACAATTTGAATTTCTTCTACCTGAAAATTCAGTTCTTTTAATCCTAAACTTAAATCGAGTAGAGGAGAAGTTTTCATGAAAACTCCGTTGCGAGCATGTTTCAGCAACAATTCTAAATGCTGAAGTATATCGGGTTCACAATCTTCTAAACGAAATACGCGACCGCCAACCTCATTTCTACGAGAAGGATCGATGTAGATCCAATCAAAAATTTCGCCTGTATTTTTCAAAAAATCTATTCCGTTGCCGGCATAGAATTCTAGGTTGTTTTTTTTAGATAAATATTGAAAGTTATGTTTTACAAGCTGTGAAAGTTCTTCGTTAAGTTCACAATGTGTCACTTTCTGAAACTTTTCAGCAAAGAAAAAGCTATCAATCCCAAAACCACCGGTGAGATCGATTAACGATTCGCCTTCAATTTGTTCAGCTTTATAAGTTGCGGTTATTTGAGAAGAGGTTTGCTCTAAATTAAGACTTTTGGGGTAGATAATATTTTCTGTTGAAAACCATAATGGGATTTTCTTTTCAGCTTTGCGCTTGGTTTCGATCTGTGTGGCGATTTCTTGTATAGAAATCTGAGGAAAATCGCTTCCTCTTAAAATTAACTGCGGAAGATCTGTTTTTAAATTGTTGTTGATAAACTCCTGAACTTCCGGCTGAAGTAGTGCTTTATTCAACATTTATAAGTCTTTGGTAAGGTTTCTAACGATTTTATATTCGCTAAAGGCTTCTTTCGCAATCACTTTAATCGCTGTGTAAACCGGAATCGCCACGATCATTCCCACAACATTAAATAAAAGTCCGGCAATGAGAATAATCAAAAATATTTCTAACGGATGTGATTTTACACTTTTCCCGAAAATTAATGGCTGATTGATAAAGTTATCGATAAGCTGTGCAATTGCATAACCACTCAACACATAGATAAGTCGCGGAAGAATCACTGTTGAAAAATCGGCTCCTAAGTTACTTGAAATCACAAATAGCATCATTAAAATACCAGCGAAAAGCGGACCTAAATAAGGAACGATATTTAAAAACGCACATATAAAAGCGATAGCAATCGGGTTATCAACTTCAAAAACGGTAAGCAAAATGGTATATAAAATAAATAAGACTAAAATTTGAAGCGTTAATCCCACAAAATAGCGAGAAAGCAACACTTTAATCTTATCGAAAACACGTTTAAAACGGCCTTCATCGCCATAATTAGAAAATACCAAAACGCTATTCAGCATCAAAGAACTGTCTGAAAGTAAAAAGAATGAAATAAAAATTATAGAGAATACTCCAATTAAAGCCGTACCTAAACCGCCAAAAAGTAGATTCATAAAGTCGGGAATCACTTGAAGATCAAAGTTTTTTACAAAACTGGTTTGTCTAAAACCTTCAATAATATCAATTTGTTTAACACCTAAAAACTCACGAACTTGAGCATTTAACGCATTTAAATCTTTTTTAAAGGCATCGAGATCTATCTGACCTAAATTTTCACTTTGTTGAACGATAATCGGGACAAAAAGAGCAATAAGTCCCACAAAAGCCGCTAAAAATAAAAGCAAAACAATAACGACCGCTATTCGGTTGGGAACTCGTAATTTATCTTTTAAGAAAATAACTACCGGTCTGCCAATTAAGGCGATTACCGCAGCAATGGCGATATATACGATGACCGATTGTACCTGATATATAAAATAACAGAATACCAAAACACCTAACACAACGGCAAGTGCTTTTAATATTCCGAAGGCGATAGATTTACTTAAAGATTTGCTCACAATGTAAAGATATTATTTCTGCTGAAATGAGCTTAACTTTTTTGTGATTTCATATAAAGCAATGCCGGTTGCTTGCGCGACGTTCATACTACTATTATTACCGTACATTTTTATATGCAAATTGGCTGAAGTCTTTTTGAGCAAGTCTTGATTCACGCCTAAATTTTCATCACCAATAATTAAAGCGATCTTTTTATTTTCTTGAAGTTGAATTTCTTCTACCGGAATACTATCGTTGGTAATTTCTAAAGCGAAAATCTCTATTTTCTGTTGCTGAAGGTGTTCAATTACTGTTTCAATAGAATCTTCAAACTGAAAAGCTACACTGTTTTGGGTAGATCGTGCGGTACGTTTTAAACGATTACTATTAATGACTTCTTCATCAATTCCGCAGAAAATAATTTTTTCAATATGAAAAGCATCGGCCAATCGAAACAAACTGCCCAAATTCGCCGGGCTATTAACTTGATCTGTAATTAAGATGATCGGAAATTTCTCTGAAGAAAAATTTGTAGAATAATGGTCTAATTGCTCACTCATAACCTAATTTTCAAAAGCATATTTTACGATATTCGCACCCATTTTTAAAGCTTTTTCACGCACTTGTTGCGGGTCGTTATGTACTTCTTGATTTTCCCAACCATCACCTAGATCACTCTCAAAAGTAAATAATAAGACCAAACGATTTTGGTAAGTGATCCCGAAAGCTTGCGGACGTTTACCGTCGTGTTCATGGATTTTTGGTAAACCTTCAGGAAAATTAAAGGCTGAAGAAAATAGGGGATGATCTGCCGGTAATTCTTGTAATTCTAGGTTTGGGAAAACTTTTTTAAGTTCTTTTTCAATATATGGTCGCATTCCGTAATTGTCGTCGATATGCAAAAAACCACCACTAATTAAGTAATTCCGTAAATTTTGAGCATCTTCTTCAGAAAAAAATACATTTCCGTGTCCCGTCATATGCAAAAAAGGATAGCTGAAAATATCGGTGCTTTTGGGTTCGACACTTTCTGGTTTTGTATTGATTTTGGTACCAATATTCTGATTACAAAACTCTATTAAATTGGGTAATGCCGTTGGGTTACCATACCAATCGCCGCCACCGCTATATTTTAAAACGGCAATATCTTGCGCTTGTAAAAATGTAAAAGTTAAACAAAAAAGTAGCGTAAAAAGCTTTTGCATAGCTGTTGAAAATTTCAATAAATATAAAGAGAATTTTATTACTGAAACTCATTAATTAAAGCAGCCGTATGCGCAGCAACAATGGCAGCAGTTTCGGTACGCAAACGTGTATTTCCTAAAGTTACGGGAACAAAACCTGCTTTAATGGCACTTTTTATTTCTTCTGAAGAAAAATCGCCTTCAGGACCAATAAGAATGGTGTAGTTTTTACCGGGTTCTAGTTCTTTTTGTAGAGATTTTTTTTCATTCTCTTCGCAATGCGCTATAAATTTCTGTTCGTTTTGTTCTTGCTGAATAAATTCTTGAAAAGATATTGCTTCAGAAATTTC
>ENA-ORDG01000892-ORDG01000892.1-marine-metagenome-genome-assembly--contig:-NODE-892-length-12997-cov-2.896904_pt1 | contig 12997 bp, 12 predicted proteins | sample MGYA00248629_ERZ508524 | MGnify/ENA primary metagenome ERZ508524 (study PRJEB26194, sample SAMN05421901) | marine metagenome | isolation source: East of Rio de Janeiro, Brazil, South Atlantic Ocean...
GTATACTGGTTGACCTGTCCCTTGGCGCTCAGCACCAGCGTATCTTTGGCATAGTCGAAGGGCTTGCCGGTCCGCAGTCCCACAGTTCCGCCGATGCCGCCTTCCTCCTGCGCGGCGGACCAGGATTTCTCGACGACCACTTCGTTGAAGAGCTCGGACGCGAAGACGCTATAGTCGAAGGCCCGGCTGCGGCTAACACCGCCCCGGCTGTCGAGGCCCGACGCCGTGTTGCTGAGCACTTCCATCCCGTTCAGCTGCGTGCGGGTGAATTCCGGTCCCAGACCGCGGAGCGAAATCCTGCGACCTTCGCCGCTATCGCGCGTGATCGCCACACCGGCCACGCGCTGAAGCGCTTCGGCCAGGTTCTGATCGGGAAAAGCCGCGATGTCTTCCGCGACGATCACCTCCTGCACGCCGGTCGCGGCGCGCTTCTTGGCCTGCGCCACATCGAGGCTGCGGCGAAAGCCCGTGACCACGATCTCGTCCGGCACCATCTCTTGCGGGGGCAATGCGGCGGTTGCGGTGCGCGCAGGAGCGGGCGCGGCCGAGCGATTGGCTCCGGACGTGGCGGTGGCCTTCGGTCGGGGCTGGACGATCACGCGATTGGCCTGGATGCGCGCCTCGACCGGCAGGCTCCGCGTCATGCGTGCGAGCGCCTGCTGCGCCGTCATCTGACCCTGTACCGGCTGACTGCGCAAGTTGCGCAGCGTGGCAGGCGCCGCTGCCAGCGGCAGGCCCGTCACGCGCGAGAATGCGATCAGCGCCTCCGACAGATCTTGTGCCGGTGCATCGAAGCGGAAGGTGCGGCTCTGCGCGACCTGCGCCTGTGCCTGCGCGGCCGGCATGGCCAACAGCGCCGTGCTTGCCAGCAAGGCGGCGAAGTAAATGCGATCCATATCGGAGACCCCCATGATGTTTGTCCCCGAAGAACGGAGTGAAGATGCCAACCCGGACAATATTTTTGGTTACAATTCCAAGATTTTATGTGACGTTTTGATGAATAGCCCAGCCGCCCGGCAAGGTTACCGCAAGATGATGTCCGACTGTCCGGCGGTCTGCACATCATAGGCTTGGCGCAGCGTGGCTAGGGTGCCATCGACATCCGACACGTCGAACCGGCCGGTCACGCGTATCGCTGCCGCCTTGTCGCTCCCGATGGCAATGGGCTGACGCGCGTAACGGCGCAGCTTTTCGACCAGGTCGGCGAGCGGCGCATCGCGCGCGACGAACCAGTTGCTGCTGCTTTGCTGTTCGGGCTGGAGCGGAATCCGTTCGAGCATGCCGCCCTTGATCTCGGCCGCCTCGTCCGCCGCCACGGCCAGCGTCGCGTCGCCGCTTTCCACGCGCACCAGTCCGCGCGATACCCCCACCACCATCCGGTCGTGCGCCATGCGATCGACATGGAAGGCGGTGCCCAGCACGGTCACGCGCGCGGCATCCACCGCCACGGTGAAGGGGCGACGCGCCTCGTGCGCCACGTCGAAGCTTGCCTCGCCACGCTCCAGCGAGACGTTGCGGCGCCAGGGCAGCAGTTGCACGTCGACCGAACTGTTTCCACCCAGTTCCACCGTCGAGCCATCGGCCAGCACGATTTTGCGGATTTCGCCCGGTCCGCTTTCATATTGGTGCGGCAATGCGCTCACGCCGATGAAGGCGATGGCCGAAGCACAGGCCGCCACGGCGCCAAGGGCAAGCGCGGTGCGCCAGCGACGCAGCACGCCCGGCGACGCGCGTTGCGCCGTCGGAGCCGGGTCGAGACATGCTTCTGCAAGCTGCGGATCATCCCATATGGCGGAGATTTCCGCAAATGCCTCCCGATGCCGAGGATCGGCGTTCATCCAGGCATCGAAACGGCGTCCGTCGGCACTATCATAGGCGGACCGGTTCATTCGGTCCGCCCAGATGGCGGCTTGCGCGCTAATGCTGTCGCTGCTCGTCACCCTAGCCTCTCAATCCAGATCGGCACGCGACAGGGCTTTGCGCATGTCCTGCAACCCGCGGCTGACATGCTTTTCCACGGATGCGACCGAAATGCCAAGATCGGCGGCAATCTGAGCATGTGACCGGTTGTCGATCCGGCGTTGTTCGAAGACCTTGCGACGCAGCGCAGGCATGGCCGCGAGCGCCGCCTGGAACAGCGAAACACGCCGGCGGCCGTCAATCAGACGATCGGCCAGCGGCGCATCGCACGGATGCCCGTCGTCCAGTTCGTCGGCAGTGCCGCGCTCCTTTCTCTTCATGTCGACCAGGCAGGTCGCAGCGATACGAAATGCGAGGGCGTACAGGCTGGCAGGACGCTGCTGCTCGCAATAAGCGAGCAGCTTGATGCAGGTATCCTGCGCCACATCTTCCGCCACATGAGCCGGCTGGCCGCGGCGAAGGATATAATGGACGATCGTCGCCCGCAGCGTCGCCCATTCCGCCTGACGCGGGTCGACAACGTCGCAGTCGACAGCCTGGCTGTCTGGGGAAGGTCGGGCAGACACAGCGGCCCCATAGGCGCCCATTGTGTCATTCGTGCTGCACTTGAGCCAGGCCGGACGCTGCCACTGCATTCGCTCAGGGTGTCGCGTCATCGGCTCGGCGCTGCTTCCGCGCCGAAGTCACCAATCAGCGGCCGCACGCCCTCCAGCAGGATGGCTGTTCATCCAGCTTGCAGCAGGCGCACAAGCAGTGCTGCGCATCGCCCCGCGGGGGAACGCACATCCCACGGGACGGTTACCCTTTTGATATCCGCACAGGCAGAGGCTGGGAAGGGCTGTATATGGCGCAGACCGTCGGTGAATTTTTCTGGGATCGGCTGCACCAATGGGGAGTGCGGCGCATCTTCGGCTATCCCGGCGACGGCATCAATGGGTTGCTCGGTGCGCTTCAGAAGATCCCGGATAAGTTCGAATTCGTGCAAGTCCGTCATGAGGAAATGGCAGCGTTCATGGCCTCCGCTCATGCGAAGTTTACCGGTGAACTGGGCGTCTGCCTCGCGACCTCGGGGCCCGGGGCGTCGCACCTGCTGACCGGGCTGTATGACGCGCGGCTCGACCATATGCCGGTGCTGGCGATCGTCGGCCAGCAGGCGCGCACCGCGGTCGGCGCGCATTATCAGCAGGAGCTGGACCTTGGGTCGATGTTCAAGGATGTGGCGGGCGCTTTCACCGGCTATGCGACGGTGCCGGCACAGGTGCGCCATCTGACAGACCGAGCGGTCCGCATTGCGCTGGGTCAGCGGCGCGTGACCGCGCTGATCTTTCCCAACGACCTTCAGGACGTGCCGATGGAGCAGCCGCCGCGCGCGCATGGCGCGGTCTTTTCGGGCGTGGGATGGAGCGCGCCCAAGGTGGTGCCGCAAGCCGCGGACCTGCAGCGCGCAGCCAATGTCCTCAACGCCGGCAGCAAAGTCGCCATCCTGGTCGGCGCGGGCGCTCGCAACGCCACCGACGCAGTGATCGCATTGGCCGATCGACTGCAGGCGGGCTGCGCCAAGGCGCTGCTCGGCAAGCAGGTCCTGCCCGACGATCTGCCCTGGGTGACGGGATCGATCGGGCTGCTCGGCACGAAGCCATCCTATGACCTGATGATGGAGTGCGACACCTTTCTCATGCTCGGATCGGGTTTCCCCTATGCCGAGTTTCTGCCGCCCGAGGGGCAGGGGCGGGGCGTGCAGGTCGATCTCGATCCCGGCATGCTGTCGATCCGCTACCCGATGGAGGTGAATCTGACAGGCGACGTCAAGGCGACGATTACGGCCTTGATGCCCTTGCTTGAGTCCAAGACCGATGGCTCTTGGCGCGAATCGATCGCCCAATGGAATGCGGATTGGCAGAAGCTGCTGATCGACCGCGCGCACGCCAAGGCCGACAAGATCAATCCGCAGCGCGTCTTCACCGAACTCAGCCCGCGAATCCCCGATCGCGCGATCCTCACCAGCGACAGCGGGTCCTGCGCCAACTGGTATGCGCGCGACATCAAGATCAGGCGGGGCATGATGGCGTCGCTGTCGGGCGGCCTGGCGTCGATGGGCGCGGCCGTGCCCTATGCTATTGCCGCCAAATTCGCATATCCCGATCGCCCCGTCATCGCGATGGTCGGCGATGGCGCCATGCAGATGAACAACATGGCCGAACTCATCACCATCGCCAAATATTGGCACGAATGGACGGATCCGCGGCTGGTCGTCATGGTGCTCAACAATGAGGATCTGAACCAGGTCACCTGGGAGCAGCGCGTGATGGAGGGCAATCCCAAATTCGAGGCGACCCAGCGGCTGCCCGATGTTCCATACCATAAATTTGCGCAGCTGATCGGCCTGGATGGCATTTTCTGTGACGACGCAGAGGAGGTCGGCGCAGCCTGGGATCAGGCGTTGGCGGCGCGCCGTCCGGTGGTGCTGGAAATGAAGACCGACCCCAATGTGCCGCCCTTGCCGCCGCACATCAATCTTGAACAGGCCAGGGCCTTTACCACGCTGATGGCGAAGGGCGATCCCGAACAAGGCTCCATGCTCAAGAATACGGCGCGCCAACTGTTCGCCGGATTGCTGCCCGGAGACTGACGGTCCCGACACGCTGATCGCGCGGACTTTCGCTGCCGGCTGCATGCAAGGCCGGCACCTGCTCCTCCACCTTTCACGAAAGGAGAGACATGACAGCCAAGACACCCCCTACCGTCGTGATCACCGGCGCTTCCGCCGGCGTCGGTCGCGCAGTGGTGCGGCGTTTCGCCCGTGACAAGGCCCGGATCGCACTCATCGCCCGCGGCGTGGATGGACTGAATGCCACGGCGCGCGAGGTCGAGGCTGCGGGCGGAGAAGCGCTGATATTACCGCTCGATGTGTCCGATGCCGCGGCGGTCGAGCAGGCCGCCCAGGCGACCGAGGACCGGTTCGGGCCGATCGATATCTGGATCAACATCGCCTTTGCAGGCGTCATGTCCCGCTTCCTGGACATGGATCTGAATGATTATCGGCGAGTCACCGACGTCACCTATCATGGTCAGGTCTATGGCACGATGGCTGCCCTGCGGCGCATGGTGCCGCGCGACCATGGCAGTATCGTGCTGGTCGGATCGGCGCTCGCTTATCGCGGCATTCCGCTGCAATCCGCCTATTGCGGCGCCAAACATGCCATTCAGGGATTTCAGGATTCCGTCCGGTCCGAACTGATCCATGCCCGCAGCAAGGTTCATGTCTCGATGGTGCAGTTGCCCGGCGTCAACACGCCGCAGTTCGACTGGATCCGCACCACCCTCCCCAGGAAGGCGCGGCCCGCCAGTCCGCCGTACCAACCCGAAGTAGCGGCCGACGCGATCCACTATGCCGCGCATCATCGGCGCAAGCAGATCATAGTCGGATTCCCCTCCGTGGAAGCGATCTGGGGCGATAGAGTGGCGTCGTCGGCGCTCGACCATTATCTCGCCGCCACCGGGGTCGACGGCCAGCAGGCGCAGGAGGCGGTCGGTCCCGACTACAAGGACAATCTCTATGCTCCAGTTCCCGGGGATCATGGCGCGCACGGCCGCTTCGACGCCATCGCGCGGCGTCGCAGCCCGCAACTCTGGATGACGAAGCATCGTCTTGCGCTGGGCGCCGGGGCGCTGCTGGCGGCGGCAAGTGCATGGCTGGTCGGGAGGAAAGCGCGATGAGTCGCTGGTGGCACGAAGCTGCCCTTTATCAGGTTTACCCCCGATCCTTTCAGGATAGCGGTGGTGACGGAGTGGGCGACCTGGCGGGTATTTGCCAGCGGCTCGATCATATTGCGGACCTGGGCGTCGGCGCGGTCTGGCTTTCCCCCATTTTCCGTTCGCCCATGGCGGACTTTGGCTATGACGTATCGGACTATCGGGCCATCGATCCGCTGTTCGGCGACATGGCGATGTTCGATCGGCTGCTGGCGGAAACGCATGCGCGCGGGCTGAAGCTGCTGCTCGACTTCGTGCCCAATCATAGCTCGGATCGTCATCCCTGGTTCGAGGAAAGTCGTTCCAGCCGTGATAACCCGAAACGCGACTGGTATATCTGGCGCGATCCGGCGCCAAGCGGCGGCCCGCCCAACAACTGGATGAGCAATTTCGGCGGCAGCGCCTGGCAATGGGACGAGCCGAGCGGCCAATATTATTATCACGCCTTTCTCGCCGAACAGCCCGACCTCAACTGGCGCAACGAGGATGTGCGCGCGGCGATGAAGGATGTTCTGCGCTTCTGGCTCGACAAGGGGGTGGATGGTTTCCGGGTCGACGTGATCTGGCACCTGATCAAGGATGCGCAGTTTCGCGACAATCCACCGAACCCGCGCTACGCTCCGGACCAGCCCGACATCGAGCGCTTCTTGCAGCGCCATTCGGCCGATCAGCCGGACGTCCATGCGGTGATTGCGGAGTTGCGCGCGGTGATCGACAGCTACCCCGACCGCCTGCTGATTGGTGAAATCTATCTGCCGGTCGAACGATTGATGACCTATTATGGAGCGAATGATGACGGCGTCCATCTGCCCTTCAACTTCCAGCTGATCCAATGTCCCTGGCGAGCGGACGCGATCGGAGCGCTGATCGACGAATATGAAGCGGCGCTACCGAAAGGCGGCTGGCCCAATTGGGTGCTGAGCAACCATGACCAGCCGCGCATCGCTGCACGCGTGGGCCAGGCGCAGGCGCGGATTGCGGCGATGCTCCTGCTGACGTTGCGGGGGACGCCGACACTCTATTATGGCGACGAGATCGGCATTGCCGACATCGACATGAGCGAGGAACAGGTGCTGGACCCGGCCGCCCGCAACGAACCGGGCGTCAGCTTCAATCGCGACCGGTTGCGATCGCCGATGCAATGGTCCGCCGACGCCTTTGCGGGTTTTTCGCAGTCAGAACCCTGGTTGCCGCTGACGCGCGACTGGCGGCAGCGCAATGTCGCCGCGCAGAGCGCGGACCCCGCTTCGCTCCTCAACCTCCATCGCGCGCTGCTGCGGTTGCGCAGTGCCGAAGCGGCGCTTCAGACCGGCCGATTTGCCCGGGTCGCGGCGCAGGAAAATATTCTCGCCTATCAGCGCGGGGCGACGATCGGCGTCATGCTGAACCTGACAGCGGAGACGGTGCCGCTTGAACTGCCGGCCGGCTGGAACGTGCAGCAAGTGCTGCTGTCTGCGCGGGCTGGCGAGGCTCTGGAGGCGCTGCCGCCCATGCTGGGGGCGGACGAGGGGCTGATCCTGCGACTGGAAGGGAGCGACGGATGATCCCGGACCTGTGGTACAAGAACGCCATCATCTACAGCCTGTCGCTCGATGCGTTTCAGGATACCGATGGCGACGGTGTCGGTGACTTTCGCGGTGCGATGCGCCGGCTCGATTATCTGCAGGGGCTGGGCGTCACCGCCGTTTGGCTCGCGCCGTTCCAGCCGTCGCCGCGGCTTGACCATGGCTATGACATCGCGGACTATTATGGCGTCGATCCACGCTACGGCTCGCCGGGCGACTTCGTCGAATTCGTCAACGCTTGCCACCAGCGCGGGCTGCGCGTGATCATGGATCTGGTGGTAAACCATTGTTCGGACCAGCACCCCTGGTTCCAGGCCGCGACCGATGATCCCACGTCCAAGTTTCGCGACTATTTCATCTGGGCCGACAAGAAGCCCGCCGATGCCGACAAGGGCGTGGTCTTTCCCGGCGTGCAGAAATCGACCTGGACCTATAGCCGCAAGGCGGGTGCCTGGTATTTCCATCGCTTCTTCAAATTCCAGCCTGATCTCAACATCGCGAACCCCGATGTCCAGGCCGAAATCCTCAAAATCGTAAGCTTCTGGCTGCAACTGGGCGTTTCGGGCTTTCGTATGGACGCCGTGCCCTTTCTGATCGCGCAGGACGGGATCAACATCGCCGATCCGGCGCCCGCTTATGGCCTGCTGCGCGAGATTCGCGCCATGGCGCAGTGGCGCAAGGGCGATGCGGTGCTGCTGGCGGAAGCCAATATCCCGCCCGATGAAGCGCTCGAATATTTCGGCACCGATGGCGACCGCCTGCACATGCTGTTCAATTTTCCGGTCAACCAGGCGTTGTTCTATGCCTTGGCAAGCGCCGACGCCGAATTGCTGAAGGATGCGCTGCGCGCGTCAGCGCCTTTGCCCGAAACCGCGCAATGGGCCAATTTCCTGCGCAACCATGACGAGCTGGACCTTGGACGGCTGAGCGAAGAGCAGCGTCAGACCGTGTTCGAGCAGTTTGGGCCAGAGCCTGACATGCAACTTTACGGGCGCGGCATCAGGCGCCGGCTCGCCCCTATGCTGGGCGGCGATCGCCGGCGGCTGGAACTGGCCTACAGCATCATGCTGACGCTGCCCGGCTCGCCCGTTCTGCGCTATGGCGACGAAGTCGGCATGGGGGATGATCTTGCCCTGCCGGAGCGGGACGCCGCGCGCACGCCCATGCAATGGTCGGGTGGGGCCCAGGCAGGCTTCACGACCGGGGACGCGCCGGTTCGCCCGCTCATAGACCATGGCCCCTATGCCCATCGTGAAATCAATGTGGCGCGGCAACGCGCGGACGGCGCGTCGCTTCTCAACTGGACAGAACGCGCCGTGCGGCTGCGCAAGGAACTGCCCGAAATCGGTAGAGGCAGCTGGAAGGTGCTCGACACGCCCGGCCATATCCTGGCGCTGCGCTACGACTGGGAGGGCGAGACATCGGTGATCGTCCACAATCTTCTGGGTGAGGCGTCCGAGTTCACGCTTGCGCTGGACCGGAGCGAAGAGGACCAGCGCGATCTGGTCTGCCTGCAGACTGACGAGCGCGTCGCGGCCGAAGCGGACGACCATTATGTGCTGATCCTGCAGCCTTATGCCTATCGCTGGTTCCGCCTCGGCGGACTGGATGAGCTTGTGCGGCCGCATGGATCGCAACATTGAGCCCTGGCGCTACCGGTCTGGCGATGACCGGCACCACGCAGGCAAGCTGGTGTCATGACGAGAACCGCGCCATCAACAGCATGCCGCCGCAGAACAGCAGCAGCGCGCCGGCCGCATCATAGCCCATGCGCCAGATCGTCTTGTCCTTGCGCTCCAGAAGCCCGATGGTGAAGCAGCCGGTCATCAGCAGCGCCAGAAGCGCGCCCAGCGCCTCGAACGCGCCGGCCTGCTTCAGCACAGGCGGCCCCGACGCGGCAAGATCGGCCACCAGAAGCAGCATCAGATTGAACAGATTGGTGCCGAAAATATCCCCCACCGCCAGCTCGTAGCGTTTCTGCCGCACCGCAGCGACGATCGAGCTGAGTTCCGGCAGCGAGGTTGCGAAGGCGACCAGGACGAAGCCGATCATCCCGGACGACAGGCCTGTTCGCGCCGCGAAGGCATCCGCTGATTGCGACAAGGCGACGCCGGCAACCAGGATGATGAACCCCAGCCCCGCCGTCACCAGCACCAGGCGAGGAAGAGAGCGTCGATCCGGAGCGGATTGCCCGTCGTCCTCGCTGGCTGATCCTTCGGCATCCTCTGCCGGTTGCCACACCCGGCGTCGCTCGAAGCGAGCGGCGATGCGGATCGCCAGCAGCGCGCCCAGGGCGATGATGATCGTGCCGGCGCCCATGCCGAAGACCGGATAGTCGCCGCTCAGGATGATCATCGCGACCAGACCGAGCAGCATCATGCCCAGCACGCCTTGCATCAGGGTCGCCGGCTTGGCGACCACGCTGGTCAGCGCCCCCCGCCCAAAGACGATGTCGGCCATGGCGAGAAGGAGGATGTTCACGGCGGTGCTGCCAAGCAAGTTATTGACGGCAAGCGGCGCATTCCCAGCGATTGACGACGTCGTGACGGTCGCCAGTTCGGGCAGCGAGGTGATGCCGCCCAGCAGCAACATGCCGGCAAAAGCCTGACCGATCCGCAATTTGCCGCCGATCGCGTCCACGCGAGGGGACAGGAGGGTGCCAGCCCACCAGACAGCGGCTGCAGCGGTGAGGAAGATGGCGCAAATGCTCCAGAGCGGCCATTGGGTCATGTCATAGGGCATGAGGAGGAATCTGCCGGACGCTGTGGATGTTCCCATATTGCGAAAAGAGCCGCGATCATCCTCAACTCAGCAGATGCCGCATTTATCTCGGTGTCAGATGAGGTCACGCAACAGAAGCGCGGCGAGGCTTAACGCGGCGAGCATCATTTGCGGCGGGCGCAGCTTGGCGAAATGCGCTGGCGCATTGCCCGTGAGGGCGGCATGGCGATCCAGCGCGGGCACGAGGAGATAGCTCGCCAGCAGCAGAGCGAGGGCAGCGACGGGCATGGTCAGCCAGGTCAGGAGCAGCGCTGCGCCTGCGCCGATGAAATAGAGCAGCATGGTGGCGATCGCCACGTTCGCGGACGCCTGTGGCGCGCCGAAGCCGAAGCCGCGCCGAACGCCTGCCAGGAAGGCGAGGATCAGCGCGCCCCAGAGGATGGCCATATCCCGGGCCAGGTGCGGCCATGGCGGTGGCAGCAACCAAGCGCCAAGCGCTGCGGCGAGGAAGGGCAGCATCGGGCCGTAGCCGAAGATGAGGCTGTCCTTGGGAATGGCTGCGGATGCGTCGGCGGGCATGCCTATTCGGGCGCGGGCGCCAGCGTCGCCGGGCCGACCGGGCTGGCTTCGGCGCGCGAATAGTTGCCGACCAGCAGGCCCACCCCCAGCAGTCGATCCGCAATTGCCTCGAGCATCGCGGACCGGCCGGGCGTCTCACCCAGATCCACCGATTGCGACAAGGCGAAAAGCTGGAAGACATAGTCATGGGCGCCGTGGCCGGTCGGCGGGTCGGGCGGGAGCCAGGCTTGCGCGAAATAGCTGTTGCGGCCGATCGTTGCGGCGGATTGCATATCGGCGCCGATAGCGCCTTCCTCGATCTGACGGTGATCGGGCGGCAGGTCCCAGACAAGCGCGTGGACCAGCGGATTGGGCGCCGGAGCATCGGGGTCTTCGACGATGAGCGCGACGCTGGCCGTGCCGGTCGGAAGATCGCCCCATATCAAGGGCGGCGACACGCCTTCGCCGTCAGCGGTGAAGCGGATCGGCAGCCTGGTGCCCGCGGCGAAGGCGGGGCTCGACAGCGGGATCATCGGCGCCGCTTCAGGAGCCCCGACCTTCATCACCGCAAGCTGCTCATGTCCTGCCCGGACATTGGTCAGGAGCTTGCCCATCCAGGCCGGAACATGTTCGAGCATCGGTATACTCCGTGCATCAGTCAGAGTGCAGGGCGCTCACTCGCGGCCGAGTTGCGCTTTCAGCGCGTCGATCCTCTTCGATGCTTCCGCCTTGCTCAGCCCTTCGGCGGGCGCATCGACGCCGGCCTCTTCGCACAGGGTGGTGAGGTAGGAAGCCTGCGCCCCGGTCATCGGATCGTCGCCCGATACCCAGCTTTCCGGATCCTTCTCCGTATTGGAGCCGGGATGCGCATCGAGCTTGGGATTATGCAGTTCATCGGCCATGGTGAAGATGCTCCGTTGTTCCTAATTCGTTCTTGTCAAACGGACGGGCGCGTGCAGCGTTCCGAAGCTTTAGTGAGCATTTTGCACGCGACGCATTTTGGTCGCAGACGCCGACCCGCTCAACCCCCTGTGCACACGCGGCGAAGCGGCTGCGTCAGGCAGTGGACGCCCCCGCCACAGGCAGCGAATTGCGAGATATCGACTTCCATGACGCGATAGCCCGCCTGGCGAAGCAAGGGCGGGACGATGGCGTCGGTGCTGGTGACGATCCTTCGATCGCCCAAGGACAGGATATTGCATCCCAGCGACGGCGCGACCGTGGCGGGGAGGGGGATGAGCGACACGCCATGCGCGCTCAGCGCCCGGACGAAACCGGGGTCCAGCAGGTCGATGCAGCCAATCGCCCGATGCCGGTCGACCATGCAGAAGATCGTGTCGAGATGCAGATGGTCGGCATGGAAAGGGCAGATGAGCACGTCCCAGCCCGCCGCGCGGAAGGGGGCGGCGAATTCCTCGACGCCAGCGGCGGAGCTGCGCTCGCCCGACATGCCCAGGATCAGCAAGCCTTCGCGCGCAACGCAGACATCGCCGCCTTCGATCGTGCCGTTCGTGATCCGCCGCACCGGCACCCGCCAGTCGCGATAGGCATCGATCAAGCGATCGACCTCCGCCTGGCGGTGCGGCATGGCGGGGTTGAGCGCCACCATGCCCCAGGGCGTCGAGACGCCGACATCGCGGGTGAAACACATGTCGGCAAGGTCGGGATCGGGCGTCAGCATGTGGCAGCGCACGCCCTGCGCCTGGAGCAATTGCACCAGCGCGCCATGCTGCCGCTGCGCTTCATCCACTTGCGTCACCAGTCCCTGCGCAAGGTTCTGCCGCGTCACGGCGCAGCAGGGCACGGGCGCCAGATAATGGGGCGGGCATAGCAGAACATCCGTCAGCCGGTCGGTTTCGCCCGACAGCTTGAAGGACCTGTCTTCGAACGCAAAGGATGCAGCGGTCGCGCCCTCATAGGCGCCAAAATCGATTTTCATGATCGTCTCCTGCCGCCTGTAACCCCCTGTTCTGCGCGCCGTTCCCCAGCGCCCCGCGCATTGAAACGCAGGTTAAGCTGTTTTCCGGCGGCTTTGCTCACGCGGCGACATCGTCATTTGCCCGGCCCAGTTCCGGTTGGTCGGGGTCTCGACCCTGCTGCCGGTCCATGGCGCGCATGACCGGCGTGACGCTGAGGCCGTGGAGCAGGATGGACAGAAGCACCACCAGGCCAATGATCGCCCAGAGCCGCTCGCCCGACCCGAAATCGCCATGGTTGAGCGCATAAGCGAGATAGTAGAAGGAGCCGACGCCGCGGATGCCGAAGAAGGCTAGCGTAATCTTCTCGCTGCGCTCGGCCGGCATGCCGATCAAGCCAATGAGCCCCGCGGCCGGTCGCACGATGAGGATGATCGCGATGGCGGCGACCAGATCCTGCCAGACCAGCGGCGCCAGCAGTCCGCTCACCAGTGCGCCGCCGAACAGGATCAGCAGCACCATCATCGCCAGCCGCTCCACCTGTTCGGGGAGGGCATGCATGTC
>ENA-ORDG01000896-ORDG01000896.1-marine-metagenome-genome-assembly--contig:-NODE-896-length-12982-cov-4.535994_pt1 | contig 12982 bp, 13 predicted proteins | sample MGYA00248629_ERZ508524 | MGnify/ENA primary metagenome ERZ508524 (study PRJEB26194, sample SAMN05421901) | marine metagenome | isolation source: East of Rio de Janeiro, Brazil, South Atlantic Ocean...
TAAGAGTTTAGATTTTAGAGTATAGAATCTAGACTTTTGGATATGGTTGAGGAAGTTATTTTGAGCGCTGATTCATGGGATTCCGGATCAAGTCTAGAATGATGGTTTATTATCCATTCAATAGCATTTTCAGACATTTTTTTATAATTGTGTCCTGTGTTTTCTACGGTATCTATTGTCCAGTTAAATTGCGCATGGTTTGTATTTCCTAATTTCTTATTTGCATTAAAAAAAGTAGTTCCTCGCTCTAGCCTATGTGCGCCTTGCTTCATTGCTAAATCTGTTGTTCTAAAAGTCCCTAAACTTGGGTCGTTATCTAATTCTCCTAAAAGAAGAACCAATCTTTTACTGTAAGATTTTTGCAAATTTGTTGTTACATTTTTAATACCGTAAGGAAATTTAAGGTTCTTGTTTGGAAAACTGTAAAATCCTGCATTTGCAGCAATAGCTGTTCTTATTCTCGATTCTGGCATTAATAGAACCATTCGGTGTACAAATTGTCCCCCGGCCGAATGCCCAAAAATATCGTACTCATCGTTGGAGATATGATTAACCGTTTTTATGTGATCAAATATGTTTTCAATAACCGTATATGCCCACTCAGATTTCGGGTTTTTAGTTCCAAAAAAAGTAAAAAGATTACCCTCTTGATAGTCGTTTGTTGTATATTTTGAGAACTTATTTTCAAATTCAGGTGCTATGATGAGTAGGTTATTCTGATTAGCTAGTTCAATCCATGCGTTGAGGTAATCAGCAGCATTTCTTCCGCCCCCGTGCATTACAAAAACTATATTGTCTTGGTCTTTCCAGTTTTCTGGTTTGTATGTGTAAATCTTAATCGATTTTCGTTCACTATCTTTATAAGCTTGCATTACAAAAGAGTCTATTCCTGCATTAATTTTTCGAGTTGTTGTAATCTCAGGTCCTTTTGGCAGTACATACAGGTAAATATATGCCATTGCTGAAAGCATAAAAAGAATGAAAAAGGTATATAAAATTACCTTTTTTAATATTCTGAAAGATTTATTCATTGATTTGTTTTTTTTATGTTTATGATTCTTTTATGGTATAATTTACCAGCCAAAAGCTACGAGCTTATTGTGCTCATTAAATTGTAAATCGAAGCATGGAGTTAAGTCAACCACTTTTCCATCTTTTGATTCTAAAACAATATCATAGCTCATATCTTCATACGCCAAAATATGCTTTAAACTATAACCTGAAAATTCTTTCTGCATAGCTTTTATCCACATTTTAAATTGTGGCGTTCGTTGTTTGTTGGTCAAGTGATTAGTAATGAATTGATCTGAATTTACATCTTCATCTGTTATCAGTTGTACAAATTGATGAACTATTTGAAGCTGTTTGTTTCCAGTTTCACTATCAATATGTTTTGTAGGATTCATTTTAGGAACAACAGGCGTGTAATTTTCATTGAAAAGCAGTTGTTCAATTTCCCAAGCTACTAATTGCGTATCATATCTTAATTCATTGGTCATATAAATAATCACCGTATTTTCTTCCGGAAGTTGTAACAAGTCGGCATAGAAAACACCATTTGAACCATTGTGAGCGATGATTTTTGTATTTCTATCACTGTTCATAAGAGTCCAGCCATATCCGTAGTATGAATCGCCAGATTCGTTTTCTTTTACATGAGGAAACGTAAGTTGCTCCCATGATTTTTTAGAAATAACTTTTTGATTTTTCACAGCTAAATACCACTGATACAGGTCAGATGACGTAGAAAGTATACCACCATTTCCTTTTAAATGCCATGAAATTTTATTTGTAGCTGCTTTCCATTTGTAGAAGTGTGTGCCCCAATCTTCTCCACATTTATAACCATGAGCAACTTGAGTAGTATCCCATTTTGGTAAAAGGTAACCCGTATGTTTCATACCTGTTTTTTTAAAAAGATGTCGCTGCAAATAGCTTTCATAATCTAATAGAGTAACTTTTTCTATAATCATGGCCAACAAACTGTAACCAACATTAGAATAGCTGTATTGTGTTCCGGATGCAAAATCTAATGGTGTGTTGTAAACTTTCGCTAAAAACTCCTGTTTAGAAATAGGTTTAAAATCAACTCCGTAACCAAGATTTCCTACTATTCCTGAAGTATGTGTGAGTAATTGGTGAATCGTGATGTGTTGTTTGTCTTTGGGGAGATTATCAAAAAAAGTATAAATAGAATCGCTAACGGCTAATTTATTTGCTTCTTGTAATTGTAAAATAGCAGTTGCGGTAAACTGTTTTGTTAAAGATCCCGTGGTAAAAACCGTTGCTTCTGTTACCGGTAATTGCTCAGTTTTATTTCTGAATCCAACACCACCTGAATACAGGATGTCTCCATGTTGTGCTACTAAAATACTAGCCGAAAGTCCATTTTTATTGCAATCATTGATATACGATTCAAGTCGATTTGCAACTGGATTTTTTGCTCCATTTGCGCTGTTTTTCTCTTTACAAGAAATAGAAAGCGTTAGAAGTATGACAACAAGGGTAATGAATTTCATCATTGTTTTTTAGCTTCTGTTGATTTGTTGGCTTTCAATTCTAGATGTAAAATGGGATAAGGTTTTCCGGTTGCATCTCGTTCGGAGCGGTTTACTATCTCAAAACCATAATGTTTATAAAATCCCAAGGCTTGTTGATTCTGTTCATTTACGTCTACTTTTATCACATTTAAATTTTCAATAGCGAAGCCTAATAAGATGTTTCCCAATCCTTTTCCGATATAATCAGGATGAATAAATAACATCTCTAGATTTTGTGCTGCTACTCCCATAAAGCCAATGATTTTCTGATTATTGTTTTTGATGCCTCTCAATTCAATGGCATCTAAATAGGTATGCAGTATCAGTGGTTTAAAATATGCAATGTCTTCTTCTGTTAAAAAGTGGTGCGTTGCCCTAACCGAAGTTTCCCAAACCGCTACAACATCTTTGTATTCAGATGGAATGATAGAATGTATTATTGAATTCATTTTCTTATCACATTAATTCCATTATCATTTTTCTTTCGCCGGCATTAATTTCCTGCCTTAGTATTTTTCTGGTAGACATTTCTATATAATAAATACTTATAACTGCATTATCCGAAATATCATCTGTGGTTTCAATCTTCCAAACGCGCCTGTTTTTTCCTTTAAAATGTATGTTTGTCTCTTCGGTATTTTTAATGGTAGCTGTAATCACTCCAATTTTTCCCATAGGCTTATAGTCGTAAATTGAAATATTTGTTGTGTAATTCTCTTGTAAAGGAAGAAATCGGATTAATTGCGGATAGAAATTACTATCAAAAAAGGGTTTTGCTACCGTATTTGAGATCTTGGTTCTTGCGTTTGTTTTCTTATTTAAATAATATCCGGTTATGTGTTCCCCAAATTTTAAAACCATCTCTCTTTGCGGGTTATAAGAAGCGTGATATACAGGACTAAAATTATGGGTAGTAACTATCGTGCTATCTATCCATTTACTAGGTGAATTTTTAAGGACTACCGTAGTGATGAGGTATATTTTTTTCTCCTCTTTTACAATTTCTGTAATCACTTCACCCATCTTTGTTTTAATAGAATCTTGTAGATCAAGCCAAGACATTTTAGATGATTCTGATTGAATAAGACTTGTGTTTGCCGTATTATTTAATGGCGTTAGCTTATGTTCTTGACTATATAATTTATTTGAACATAAGCTAGATAATAGTAAAATACATAGTAGGATTGCAGTTATATTTTTCATGAAATCTTAATCTTTAGTTGGTGGGTTAGCTGAAAATTTATGAAGTTTTAATTGATAGTAGCTTTGTCAAAACCAATAGAAATTCTGAAGAATAGGGGAGACACTTCTACATTTTTTTTGAAAAATCTACTGAAATAATATTCGTCGGTATAGCCTAAATCATAAGCTATTTCTTTTACTGTTTTATTGGTTAAATACAATTCTCGTTTGGCTTCTATAATAATGCGTTCCGAAATTAATTCGGTTAGGGTTTTATTAAAATGTGCTTTGGTAAGTTTGTTGAGAGCTTTGGGCGTTATGGCTAGCATAGCTGCGTAGTCGCTGGCGGTATGCTTTGTTTTATAATGCGTTTCGATGTAGTTTTTTAAATTTTGTAAAATAAACGGTTCCTCTGTTTCATTTAAAATTTCTTTTTCTTGATGCTGTTGCTCTGTTTTTAAGCGTGAAGCTGTTATGAGAAATATTTTCAAGTAAGAAATTAATAACTCGTATTGTGCCAATGCCGGGGTTTGCATTTCGGTTTTAATTTGATCAATAATCATTTCGAAATTGGCTTTCGATTTATCATCTAAATGAATAAATGGTGGATCATACATGTTGTTAAACAGTACGCCATTGCACGCCACCTCTTTTTGGTGTTTATGAATGCAAAAGAAATCGGGGTGAAAATGAATAGCTAAGCCACTTATATTTTTATCAGCCTGAAGCATAAAGGGTTGGTAGAGCGAAAAGGAAAATAAATTGTCTGGTCCAAAATTATGCTTCAAAAAGTCAACTTTTACGGTTCCCTGGCCATTTTTAACCCAAATAAGCGAATAATAATTTAGGCGCTGAATATGGTCAAAAGGATTGTCTTTGTCAAAAAAATGTAGCTTGAAAGCTAGATTTCCTGTTTGCGGGTTTGTTAATGTATAACTGTTTTTTTGTTCCATTTTCGATTATCGTTAAGCTGTTAAAACCATTTCTAACATCTCACATTTTTTACAAAACTGTTACTTATTAATAATGAATAGATCTGATGTTTTATTTCTTCTTTTATCAATTATCGTTAGTATAACAAACATTGCAGACTTGCTTTTTTTTATGTTGAGGTACAAAACTTTTACTTTTTGTATGCTCTTGTAGATAGTTGAGTATCCAACCTTTTCTTTTTTTCTCTTCTTTGAGACTTTTAGTTTTTATGGGTTTGTAGAATTGTTTTTCATATTCTTGTCTGCCCCAACAGTTAGGGCAAAGGGAGCCTGTAGCCGGTTCTTCTTGTTTAGATTTTCTTGAATATTTAACATTGTTCTTTATTAAATTCATGATTTCTAATTTTTTTAGATTAAATAGGAAGCTTTCGCTTAAAAGCTTCCTTTTTTGGTTTTAAATAGTTGCGGCTAAAGGAAAATCTATCGGTACATTAGTAAGATTATGTAGATAGTTCATTGCTGTTTTTTCGCTTACTTGAATAATAAGATCAACAAGATTTTCTTTTGTGTATCCTTCGTTAAAGAAACTTTGAATACGGTTATCACTAGCTTTTCCCTTATTTTCTGTAATTTCTTTTGCTAGTTTTACAAGGGCATCTAATTTGGAATGCTCACTTTCACCTTTTCTAATACTTAGTATTTGTGCTTCTGTGAACCCATTCATTTTGCCAATAATGGTGTGAGCGCTTAAGCAATAAAGACAAGAGTTTACTTGGCTAACGATTAAGTTAATCGCCTCTTTTTCTTTGTTAGAAAAAGAAGTTTTTGCATTTTGGTAATTAAGGAATCTTTCAAGTGCATGATCAGAATATGCCATGGTAGCATATAGGTTAGGTACAAAGCCTAAAGCTTTATTTAAGTTTTCAAAAATAGCTTGATTACTAGCTGATACTTCTTCTTTTGTTGGTACATTAAATGTAATTGTTTTAAGTGTTTTCATTTTTATTTTTTTAAGGTTAAACTTGAATACACTGCAAAGATGACCAAAGATTAGAAGGTTGGGAATGGACGTTATACGTAAATAGATGGACAATTTTCTCTCGTTAAGAATTGTTATAAATTCCACACCCCGGTTTTAGCTGTTTTGTTAGCATATTCTGAAAATGTGATAGGTTTTCGGTTTAAGATTCGTTCTATATCTTGTGTGGTTTCTGCATTTTTAGGGTTTCCTAATACTTCAGTAAAAAGGTATTTTATAAGCCATATAAAATCTTTAGAAAGTCCTCCATTTTGCATAGTTGCTTCATAAGCTTCAATACTAATTGGTGTAAACTTTATGGGGGTGTCTATGGCATTACTAATGATATTGATCGCTTCTTCAAAAGTGATGGCTGTTACTCCTGTTAATTGGTATACCTGCCCATTATAAATATCGTCTAGCAGTACTTTTACAGCTACCTCTGCAATATCGTTGGCATCTACAAAAGGAATTTTTATATGCGCCTGTGGTAATGCTACTTCTCTGTTCATAATAGGTTCTATTAAAAAGCTTTCACTAAAATTTTGATTAAACCAACTCGCTCTAATGATGGTGTAATCTATTCCTGAATGAATGATTACCTGCTCACATAGTTCTGCCTCTCGTTCTCCTTTTCCAGAAAGTAAAACCAGTTTTTTTATCGGGAATTTTTTAGCAATTTTCACCAAATTTTTAATGGCATCTAATGCTCCCGGCACCGCAAGATCGGGTTGATAAGAAATGTAAACTTTATCGATGTTTTCTAAGACTTTAAACCATTGTTCAGGTTGCCCCCAGTTAAAAGGCGGGTTGTTTTTTCGAGAACCTATTCTCACGTTATGGTTAAGCTTTTTTAATTGTTTAACTATGCGACTTCCTGTTTTTCCTGTACCGCCGAGGACTAAAATATTTTCTTGTTTCATTTTAATATTTAATTTCTATTCATGATTTGATTGATAAATTATTTTGCAAAAAAATTACCTGTTAATAAGGTAAAAAAACTAATGAATGATGTTATTGTATGCAGAAAGTTCCATCGATTCCAAGGTGTTTCAAATGCAGCACTAGTTTCTTTAAGCTTATTTTTTGTAAGAATTTCTAAATTACCTAGCTTTTTAAGACTTGGCATAACTACATTCGACCAGGTAGCGTATAAACCGATCGTTAAACCTGTGCGTAAAACATTGGTTATTAAAACGATGATTTTAAAATTGAATTCGGTCATTTTAGTTAATTTAATTCGCAAGTGTTTCTATGTATCCTGAAAAAAGTAAATAGCTTTTTCGTAATACTAGTTTTAGAAGTATGTACCTTTTAATCTAAACTTTCCCAAGTTGTTAAGAAGGTTACGTAGCTTGTAAGTTGTAAGCATAAGTAAATAATAAAACTTACCATTAATTTCAGTTTTCGATTAATGGTACAAAGGTCTTATACTTGTAGGAAGAATATTTTACTTTAAAGGACTATGTTTTGACATTTCCTGCCAATTTGACTTTTAGGTATCCTTTCTGAATTCCATTGGGGTTTTGGAAGTCCATTTTTTAAAGGCTCTTGTAAAAGCACTTTGTTCAGAAAAACCTGTTAAAAATGCAATTTCACTTATACTCTTTTCGGTGCTATACAGCTTATATTTTGCAATTTCTTGTTGTGCATTGCTTATAAGCTGTCTAAAGGTAATATTGTTTTCTGCCAATCTACGGTTTAGGGTTCTACCGCTCATGCCTAAGTGACTGCTAATTTCTAGAAGCGTGGGAATGCCACTTGGTAAAGCATCTTTAATTAAGATAGATATATCTATAAGTAGTTGATTGTTTTGTTTTTCTATACCTTTTTTTTCTTCTTCCATCCGATCTAATAAAAATTTACTAATGCTTTTATCTGCTTTAGTAGTAGGAATGTCGAGATCTTTAGTGAAAAAAGTAATCGTGTTTTTTTCTGTTGAAAAATTAATTTTACATTGAAAGAAGTTGGTGTGGCTTGTAATGTCTTTTGGTTTTTTATGAATGAAGTTAACCTGGATAGGATTAATTTCTTTATTGGTAATTCGTCTTATCATATTCACCATAACAGTAAAAGCAACTTCATTAGAAAGCGCTTGCCCTTCTCGATATATCGGGCGGTTTAGGCTTATAGTGGTTTGATTTTCCGCAGTAGTTACCTCCATTCCGCCAATGTTGGTGATTAGAATAGAGAACCTAACCGTTCGTTTAAAAATGTCTATGGCACGCCAAGAAGTTTTCCAAGATAAGCCTAGAGTACCATAGTCTTCTGGAATCATATTAGTTCCAACACGAACTGAAAACCCGGGAGTTAAATGGGTGTTTCCCAGCTCATATATATCTGCAAGTAAATCAAAAGAAACAAAATCCTTGGTGTTTTCAGCTAAAACTTTTTGATGATCATTTATCAATTCTTTAGAAATGCCTTCCAGAAGAGCTCTGTTGAGTACCTTCTTAAAAATATGTTTTGATACTAAACCCATTTTTAAGTTTTTATATGCATATTAAAATTGATACTTATTATTAATTGCTATGTAAATATAAGTGTTAATATTGAATAGTTATTTTTTAATTTGATTCATGGGATTCTGGGTTGAGATTAGAATGAAGGAGTTGTGCGTTCGAGTGATCACTTATCTATTAGAAAATCTAATCCTATAAAAATCTTATTAAATCTTCATATAAAACCGCCAAAGGCTTATTATTTCTCTATAAAAATTCTATTTTCGCTTTTTTTAAAATTTAAATCAATTTTTTATGAAAGAACTTATTGAAAACATCAAAACTGAATTCGAATCTTTTGATAACGATGCTCAAGCACAATTAGAAAGCGGTAACAAAGCTGCAGGAACTAGAGCAAGAAAATCTTCTTTAGCTTTAGAAAAGCTTTTAAAAGAATTTCGTAAAGTTTCGATTGCAGAATCGAAGAAATAAAAACAAAAAGCCCCTCTTATCGAGGGGTTTTTTATTGGTATTTATTACAATGTCTAGCTGGTTAGATCAAGCCTATATCTTTGCTGAGTGCAATGAGTTGGTAAGTGTTTTTAGCGCCCAAATGTATTTTTAATTTACTTACCCGTTTTTCTACCGAGCTTAAGCTATTGGGTGAAATATTTTTTGCTTTCAATTGTTTACTGATCGCATCTTGGCTCAGCCCCTCTGCTAGGTTGTTTAACAAGTAAATGTCGTATTCTTCAATCTCAAAATCGGCTTTGGTTGCTATTATTTTTTGGATTTGTGGCGACAAATAGGTTTTATTGTTAGCCGTTTGCGTAATGGCTTCTTCTAATTCTACGAGTCCGTTACGGTCTTTGCAAACATAAGCTTCAATGCCTTTTTTTAGCAATTGCTCGATCTTGGCTTTGCGGTCTTCTATCGAATAAGCAATAATTTTAAGTTCAGGATGTTCTTCTTTTAATTTGGTGATCAACTCTTTGCCCGAATTAATTTGCTGAGGTCGATAATCGGTTTTAAACGATAAATCGGTAATTAAAAGTTGGTAAGGCTGTTGCTCCTGAAACGCTTTTTTTATTTTTAGATAAGCCTCTTCACAATATTGTACTTGGTCTATCTCTTCAATTTGTAATTTTTTAGCCAGTTGAAGAATTCCTTCATTAATACTACCTAGATCTTCTGCAATTATAATTTTATCGTACATCACCTAACAAATTATTTGAACTTTAAAGCCTTTATTAATTTCTGTTTCAAAAGTAATACTTCCTTTAATGGCTCGAATACGGGATTCCGTATTTACCAGTCCGTTTTTCTTTTTTAGGTCACTTCCTTTACCGTTATCGGTATAATTGATCACTAGTTTTTTTCCTTTTTGCTGAAAGTCTAATAGAACTAAAGAAGCTTCGCTATGTTTCTTCATATTGGTGAATAGCTCTTGTATAATTCGGTATAAGGTCGCTTTTTTTAAGACTGAAGTATGTTCCCAATCGATCGCACTAAGGTTTTTCGTGATAATTTTAATGGTTTGGGTTTGGTAGTGGCTCAACATTTCTTGTAAGACTTCCGTGAAATTTTCCTGTGTCGGAAAACTTTTATTTTCCCGAGAAATATTTCTAGAGGTATGGTAAATATCTTCCAAGCGATCTAAAGTGTCTTCTTTTTGATAGGTTGAATTTTGAAGTTTTGCCATTAAGTAATAAATATCGTTAGCTACTTCGTCGTGAATTTTTTTAGCAATGCGAGATTCTGTAGAGAAAACCTCTTCTATTTTTTCTTTGCGATGTTTAATTTTTAGGTAGGCAAAAATGGCTAGGGCTAAGATAAATACTAAGATCCCAATCAATTGAAATAAAAATGTTTTTTGACTTTCCTTTTCTTTTTCAACTTGTAATAAAGCGGCTTCCCGCTCTGTTTTTTGAAGTTGAAACTGAATCGCCAAATAGTTGCTTTCTGCTTTTTCGTTCAGCCTATCTAAGCTATCTTTTACCCGAAGGTAGTTTTTTACTAAAGGCATTTCGGTTAAGCTTACTAATTTTTTAAGTGCACTTTCTTTATACTTTAAGTTTTGAAACTGACTCGCAATTTGTTGTGCCTGTTGAAAATATTGTTGGGCTTGTTCCGGTTGTTGCTGCAGCTGATAAAATTCTCCTAAATGTATATAACTGGTAAATAAACCTTCTTTTGACGCAAGTTCTTTCCGCAATTCAAGTGCTTTATTTAGATGTACAAGAGCGTTTTTTGGTTCACTAAAGCGAAGCGTATAGCCTAAATTATCTGTTGACCGGGCTATATTTTCTAGGTTTTTATTTTTTTCGCTCAAGGCAATGGCTTGGGTATAATAAGCGATCGCCATGGAGTCTTGTTGTTGCTCGCGATAGGTGTTTCCGAGGTTGTTTAACAAGATGGCTTGTTGTTTGGGAGACGCTTTAGCAAGTGTCTTCTTGTAGAAATAACGCGCCTGCGTAAGCATGCCCATTTCTTTATAAATTTTACCAAGATGGTTATATAAAGTATTTTGGTAAGCCGTTTTGGTGGGGGTTGTTTTTAATTGCTCTACAAGTTGAAGAGCTTGTGTTGCTGTAGCTTCACTTTCGGTTAACAAGCCTATTTTTTGTTGCACTCTCGCCATATAAATTAAATTATAGACTTGTGCTAAATTTAATTGTCGACGCTCATCTTCTAGCTGCTTGGTCTTTAAATACCGAAATGCCGCTAAGAGCTCTTCGTTATTCGAAGAAGTGTTAATTTTTTGCGTGTAATAAGGAAGACTATCACTCGTCGATGGGGGTTGTGCCCCTAAAGAAAAACAACTCCCAAGATATAACAAGATCACTAAAACTTTCATAGCACGAAAATACGAGATATATAGGTAGAAATGAATACATCTTAATATATTATTTCTATTTAATCTGTACTTTTTGAATTCGTTAATTTAATGGAGTAGTTCATTTGTAATACTAGTTGTCGCCATAAGTGTAAGCACTGTTCGGCGTAAAGCTTGTTATGATGAAAGTTAAGTGTTAAGCGATTTTTAAACTGCTTGCAAAATCCTATCACATCCTACAAATTCTTTTACCTTTGAAGTTGCATCCAAGAAAATTTACGCTTTATGCGCCTTCAAAACGCTACTCAGAATAACCTTAAAAATATTTCTTTAAGCCTTCCTGAAAACCAATTGATTGTGGTTACCGGACTTTCCGGTTCCGGTAAGTCTTCGCTGGCGATGGGCACGATCGCCAACGAAGGTTATCGCTATTTTTTAGAAAGTTTGCCGGCTTACCATCAACAAAATAGTATGGCTATTCCAACGGCAGAAGTCGATACGATTAGCGGTTTACCACCGGTGGTAAAGGTAGAGCAATCTAAACGTTTTCAGTCCATCAAAGCTACTTTTGGGACGCTGTCTGAACTCGCGCCTATTTTTAGAGTCTTGTTTGCGCGTTATGCCGGTAAAGAGAAGATGAGTAAATCGTTATTTTCTTTTAATCATCCTCAAGGAGCGTGTGCTCAATGTCGGGGGATTGGAGAGGAAGAATATATCGATATTGAAAAACTGATTGGTGACGAAAACAAAACCCTGAGAGAAGGTGCGATTGTCACCACTTTACCTAACGGTTACATTGTGTATTCACAAGTCACCGTAGATGAACTGAATAAAGTTTGCAAAGCACACGGGTTTAGCGTTGATGTACCTTGGAAAGACTTAAACAAAGAACAAAAAAATGTAATTCTCTACGGAAGCGAACGCCTTCAGGTTTTTTACGGAAAGCATAGCATTGAATCCCGTTTGCGTTGGCAAGGTTTAAAAGCTAAACCCCGAGAAGAAGGTTATTACAAAGGCGTAATGCCCATTATGGAAAATATTCTTCGACTCGATCGTAACAAAAGTATTCTGCGTTTTGTGAGTTCACGAACCTGTCCAAACTGTCATGGAGCTCGTATTAAACCAGAACATTTAGCGTTTCAGTGGCACGGATTAAATTTTCAAGAATGGATGCAACTTCCGTTAACCGAATTGTATGAACGCTTGCAAACTTTAGAACTTTCAGCAGGCGAACAGGTTTTGGTCGATAAAATAAATACCCAATTGTTCGATTTTATTCGATTGGGAATGGAGCATTATTGTTTAAATACGCCGAGTACTGAGATTTCTTCGGGCGACGGCCAGCGCATCAAACTCATCAAGCAAGTGAACAGTAGCTTGCAAGGCATTTTATATGTATTTGACGAACCTTCGATCGGTCTTTCTGAAGCCTATCAAAAACATCTCCTTCATATTTTACGCCGACTCATGAGCAACGGAAATACCGTGATGGTGGTTGAGCACGATCTCGAATTTATTCGATCGGCAGATTGGGTGGTCGAGTTAGGTCCGGGAGCGGGAGTTGAAGGAGGAGAGGTTTTGTTTAATGGTCAACTAACAGATTTTTTAACTGCGGAAGAAATCACTACTCCAACGAAAAAGGCTTTTGAGCGTGATCGTTTGACTTCCGCTGATAAAGTTAAAGCGGTGCAGCCAAAAGATTTTCAACCTCAGGTGGAAGCGTTGCATGTTGTTAGTAAAAAAACAAAAGCGGTTACCGAGAAAATAACTTCTTTTTGTACGAACAATGATTTTCAACTGCATCAGGTCGACGATCAACCCATTGGGAAAACTCCCCGAAGCAATCCGGCGACCTATACCGGTTTGGCCGATAAGATTCGGGATTTGCTAGCAAAAACTACTGCTGCCAAAGAAGCCAAACTCACGAAAAGTGCTTTTTCTTTTAATAATAAAGCTGGGCGATGCCCGCATTGTGAAGGCGCCGGTGTGATCACCTTATCGATGAGTATGCTGGGAACGGTGAATCAAACTTG
>ENA-ORDG01000900-ORDG01000900.1-marine-metagenome-genome-assembly--contig:-NODE-900-length-12942-cov-4.367120_pt1 | contig 12942 bp, 12 predicted proteins | sample MGYA00248629_ERZ508524 | MGnify/ENA primary metagenome ERZ508524 (study PRJEB26194, sample SAMN05421901) | marine metagenome | isolation source: East of Rio de Janeiro, Brazil, South Atlantic Ocean...
TTTTAGGTTGAATTGATTTTGGTACATAAACTGAAACAATTCAACCTTTTTAATTGAAATTCATTTATGAAAAAATACTTCCTTATACTTTTTCTGTTTTTTATTCCATTCCAACAGTATGCTTCCTATGTTTTGATTCCGATGGATGCCGAATCGCAAACTGATCATTTAAAAGCCTACGGAATTACCTATTGGGTGCTCAATAAGCAGCAAAAAGTAAAATGGTTACTCAATTACCGTGGCGGTTCTTTTTTAATGCCCGATACAGAAGAATTAAAGAAAGAATGTAAAATTCGAGGAGTTTCTTTTGAAGTGTTGAGCGATGCTAAAACACAAACTATTTTAGATGAAATTTCGAGTCCGTCACAAAATCAAGATGCGGTAATTTTAGAAAAAGCACCTAAAATTGCAGTTTATACCCCAAAAGGGAATGCGCCTTGGGACGATGCGGTAACGATGGTGTTGACTTATGCTGAAATTCCTTACGATAAAATTTACGATACCGAAGTTTTAGATAACAAACTTTTACTATACGATTGGTTGCATTTACATCACGAAGATTTTACTGGCCAATATGGTAAATTTTATAGAGCTTATCGAGCAGCACCTTGGTATATTGAAGAGAAAAGAGCTGCAGAAGAACTCGCTGCAGAATTAGGTTACGATAAAGTTTCTGAAGAAAAATTAGCCGTCGCTCAAAAAATTAGAGATTACGTGATTGGTGGTGGTTTTATGTTTGCGATGTGTAGCGCGACCGATAGTTTTGATATTGCGCTTTCTGCCGATGGTGTAGATATTTGTGAACCAATGTTTGATGGCGATGCGAGTGAAGCGGCTTACCAAAGTAAAATAGATTACAGCAAAACTTTTGCGTTTACAGATTATACTTTAGAGCGAAGCCCGATGGTTTATGAGTTTTCATCGATAGATATGACTACGCAGCGAAGAATACCTAAAGAAACCGATTATTTTTCATTGATGAATTATTCAGCAAAATGGGATCCGATTCCTACGATGCTTTGCCAAAATCATACTTCTTTGGTGAAAGGTTTTATGGGGCAAACTACTTCGTTTAAAAGATCTGAAATTAAACCTACCGTTTTAGTAATGGGCGAAAATAAAACCAACGGAGAAGCACGTTACATTCACGGTATTAAAGGAAAAGGTTTTTTTACGTTCTACGGAGGTCACGATCCCGAAGATTATCAGCATAAAGTAGGCGATCCAAAAACCGAACTTTCTTTGCATCCAAATTCACCCGGTTACCGACTTATTTTGAATAATGTCCTGTTCCCGGCGGCGAGAAAGAAAAAGCAAAAAACTTAATTTGGCTTCGATGAAAAAAGTTTCTCTTAAAGATATTGCTCAAAAAGTAGGAGTTTCAACAGCAACAGTTTCTTATGTGCTTTCCAATAAAAAATGTAGAGTTGGCGAGAGCACTAAACAAAAAATTAGAGAAATAGCTAAAGAGCTTAATTATCAGCCTAATCAAATCGCAAAAAGTTTAAAGAGTGGTAAAACTTTTACGTTTGGTTTAATCGTTGCCGATATATCAAATCCATTTTTTGCAAACATCGCACGAGTAATTGAAGATGAAGCAGCAAAACATGATTATACCGTAATTTTTGGAAGTTCAGATGAGAGTGCTCAAAAATCTTGGAAGCTCATTCAGTTTTTGCAAAACAGACAGGTAGACGGTTTTATAATTGTACCCACAGAAAATTCTGAAGAACAAATAGAATACCTTCAAAAACAGAATATTCCATTCGTTTTGCTAGACCGTTATTTCCCTCAGTTTACTACCAATAATGTAGTGATTAATAATTATGGAGCTGCATTTACGATGGTAAGTAAATTAGTGCAAAACCGTGAATCTAATGTTGGAATGATCGCTTACAAAAATTCTCTTATTCATATGAAAGAAAGAATTCGAGGTTTTGAAGAAGCTACCAAGAAGCACCATCGTTTTATTGAAAAAATTAGTTTTGCTGCTATCGATCAAGAAATAGAAACAGCCATCGAGAATATGCTCGAAAATAAGGTTGAAGCTTTATTTTTTGCGACCAATACTTTGGCAATTGCCGGTTTAAAAGTGCTTCAGCAAAAACAAATTAAAATCCCGAATCAACTTAAAATGGCAAGTTTTGATGAGAGTGAAGCTTTCGATTTCTTTTACAGTCCTATAAGCTTTATCGAGCAACCCATTAAAAATTTAGGAGAAACCGCTATTAGTTTGTTAATGAGTGAAATAAATTCAACCCAAACAGGAAAAACGACTAAAGTATTACCAGCAAAATGTATCGAAAGAGCTTCTTCGAAATAAGAATTTTATTTTTTTGTTTTGAATTGATTAATCGATTAACCATATTTGTTTTACTAAAATTTAAGTAATGAAAAACCTATTTTTCCTTTTTGCAGTGTTGATGAGTCTAACACTATCAGCACAAGAGTTGTACGATTTACCGAAGAACGAAAAGACCAGATGGATTAGCTTTGAAAATATCAGTGCTAAAAAAGGTGCCGGAGCTAAAGAGAACAAAGGTGCCAAAGGGCATCCTTTTGAGCGAATTCCTGCAGGTGAAAGTGTAGATTTAGTAAATATTGAAGGAAGCGGAATTATCAAAAGAATTTGGTTAACCCATAGCGATCACCTTACTCCAGAAATGTTACGCTCGCTAAAAATTGAAATGTTTTGGGATGGTGAAGAAAAACCGGCTGTATCGGTTCCTTTAGGAGATTTCTTTGGGATTGGTTTAGGAAAAAGTGTTCCTTTTGAAAGTGCTTTATTTTCAGATCCCGAAGCACGTTCGTTTAATTGTGTGATACCTATGCCGTTTAAAGATGGAGCTAGAATTACGGTAACTAATGAAGCAGATCGAAGATTAGATATGATCTTTTTTGACGTAAATCTAATTATGAAAGAACATAAAGAAAAAGAGCTTCTATATTTTCACGCTTATTGGAATAGAGAATTAAAAACCGAGCTAGGAAAAGACTTTACCATCTTGCCAAAAGTTGAAGGTAAAGGTCGATTTTTAGGAACCAATGTTGGAATATTTACAGATAAAAGATATGAAAACACATGGTGGGGAGAAGGTGAAGTGAAGATGTATTTAGATGGCGATACAGATTTCCCAACTTTAGCCGGTTCTGGTACAGAAGACTATGTGGGGACAGCATACGGTCAAGGAACTTATAATCATCAATATCAAGGTTCTTTAGTTGCAGATGCAGAAGAAGGCGCTTATGCTTTTTATCGTTACCATATTCCCGATCCTATTTATTTTTATAACGATATAAAAGTGACTATTCAGCAAATGGGTGGCGCTCCAAAAGCTAAGGTTAGAGCTTTGGTAAATGAAAATGGAGCTGAGCTTATTCCGGTAACGGTCGATAAAGCGCCTAACTTTGTGAGGTTATTAGAAATGAAAAACCCTCCAAAATTAAATGATGAAGATTTTCCTGATGGATGGACAAATTTTTACCGCAGCGACGATGTTTCAGCAACCGCATATTTCTACTTAAATAAACCAAGCAGCGATTTACCACAACTTCAGCCGGTAGAAGTACGTGTAAAAGATATCATTAAAAAATAGAACGCTATGCGAAGGCTTCAAAATCAATTAAAACAGCTGTTTTTTTCGTTTACGCTACTCACATCAGCAATAGTTTTCTCTCAAGAAAAGCCAAATGTAATCTATATAAATGCAGACGATCTCGGTTATGGAGATGTAGGAGCTTACGGAGCCACTCGCGTTTATACGCCAAATATCGATAAGTTGGCTGTCGATGGTAAAAAGTTTACAGATGCGCATTCAGTTTCGGCAGTTTGCACACCTTCTCGTTACGGCTTGATCACGGGAGAATATCCTGTAAAAGCAAATGTAAATCACGCAATTTTCGATAGAGATTCATTAATTGTATCGACGTCAAAATTTACCTTAGCAAATGTTTTTAAAGAACAGGGTTACGCTACTGCTTGCGTAGGAAAATGGCACTTAGGTTTTGGTGAAACGCGTCCAGTTAATTGGAATGAATCCTTAAAACCAGGTCCGTTAGAGTTAGGTTTTGATTATTATTTTGGAGTTCCTGTACTTAATAGTCATCCGCCGTTTGTGTATGTTGAAAATCATAAAGTAGTTGGCTTAGAAAAAAACGATCCTTTTGTTTGGGGTGAAGAAGCCGCGACAGCACCATATCCTGAAAAATGGAATCACGGAAACCAGAAAATTGGCGGAGCAACCAAAGCTCACCAAATTTATGTAGATAGTTTAGTGGGCACAACTTTAAAAGATACCGCTCAGGCATTTATAAGAAAACATAAGAAGGAACCTTTCTTTTTATATTTAGCCACCACTAATATTCATCATCCATTTACACCGGCCAAACGATTTTTAGGTAAAAGTGATGCCGGTCGTTACGGCGATTTTATACAAGAATTAGATTGGATTGTTGGTGAAATTTTAAAAACTTTAGAAGAAGAAAACCTTACCAATAATACTATAGTTGTCTTTACGAGCGATAACGGAGGAATGTTAAATAGAGGAGGGCAAGATGCTTACGCAATGGATCATCATATGAATGGTGAGCTTTTAGGTTTTAAATTCGACGCTTGGGAAGGCGGGCATCGAGTTCCGTTTATTGTGAAATGGCCGGGTAAAGTTGAAGCAGGAAGTGTTTCAAATCAATTAATTTCAAACATCGATATGGTTGCTACTTTTGCTGCGCTTTTCAATAGAAAACTTCAACAAGGTGAAGCGGTAGATAGTTATAATATGTTGCCGGCATTTGTAGAAAATCCTATAAAAAATATAAGACCTTCGCTTTTGATCGCGCCAAATAGTATAGAAAATCTTGCAGTTAGAAAAGGAGAATGGGTTTATATCTCTGGTCAAGGTGGTGGCGGTTTTGAAGCAAAGCATCTCGGTAAACACGCATTTGGTGGTCCGGCAGCAACAACTTTCACTCAGCAGCAAAATAGTGATATCGCCTACGGAAATATTAAAGAAAATGCTCCTCCTGCACAGCTTTATAATTTGAAAGAAGATTTATCTGAAAAAGAAAATTTATATGAAGATCTTCCTAAAAAAGTTGAAGAAATGCAAACTGAATTAGAGCGACTTTTACAAGTGAAGCAAACTCGACCTTAAGGGCGTTTATAAAAATCTTCAGACGGGATCACGATAATTTCTACCCGTCTGTTTTTTTGTCTACCTATGGCAGTTTTATTGGTCGCAATTGGTTGAGTTTCACCTTGTGATTTTACTTTAAACTCATAATTTTCAGCTTTCTCTTTTAAATGCTGAAGTAAATATTCTTCAACACTTTTAGCACGATTTAAACCTAATTCTTGGTTGTATTCGTGAGAAGCTTGAGCATCGGTATGACCTTCAATAATAACTTCGGCTTCAGGAATTTTATGGAGTCCGATTAAGAAATTATCGAGGGTAGAAAGCGCTTTACTTTTAAGTTGAAATTTATCTAGATCAAACAATAAATTAGCATCGATATTTACTTTTAAAACGCCGCCAATCGTTCCGATAGCATCAATATCTGCACCGGCGGTCGGGCCATCACAAAACGAACCTAAATCTTTCAATTTAATATAATAGTAAATGTCTTTGGTTTTACCTTTTTCTACGGAAGCAATATCGACATAACTCGAACCCCCGGAAGTATCTTGCACGTAAATCCAGTTTTTACCGTCTTTTGAGATGTAGACTTCAAAAGCTTCAACAGAAGGGCCTACTTCAAAAAAATATAGATCGGGACCGTCGATATCAATAAAACCATTGTTTTTAAACTCCACCACTAATTCACCACCGCAACCTAAAGAAAGATAGGTTTTGTCGGGATATTTCACATAATCTGGAGCTCCTAAAGCGTGTTCGGTATTGGTATAAGCTTTTTCAGCTTTTGGATTTCCTTCTTTAAAATAAGTCACTTTATCGACAAAAGAAATATCACCTAGCGGAAGAAAAACTTCATCAGAATTTCCAACGCGATAAAACTTTTGAAAATCGATATGCGTGAAATCTACTTGTTGTGCAGTAATAAATTGAATGATAAAAAAAGAAATAAAAAAGGCAAGTAGTTTCATTGACGTTGAATAAATTTTAAATTTAAGCAAATTCAAGAAAAATAAAGATGAAAGTGATTCAAAAAGAAATTCGGCTTCAACCCAAATCAAGAGGTTTTCATCTCATTACTTCAGAAATTGAAGCAGAATTAACTGAATTAAAAGAAATTTCCGCAGGAATTTTAAAAGTGTTTATTAAGCATACTTCTGCCGGCTTAACTATAAATGAAAATGCCGACCCGACTGTTCGAGAAGATTTTGAAAGCCATATTAATAAAATGGTTCCCGAAAATATGCCTTATTACAAACATACCTATGAAGGTGCAGACGATATGCCGGCACATATTAAATCTTCATTAATGGGAAGCAGTATAGAAATACCTGTAACCAACGGCCGTTTAAATTTAGGAACGTGGCAAGGGATTTATTTGGGTGAATTTAGGAATCACGGTGGTGCTAGAAAACTTGTCTTAACACTTATGGGAGAATAACTTTTTCTAAAATACTTTCTACGCCTAACTCATCATTACTTTTGGTACTGTAATTTGCGGTCTTCTTTACATTAGGATGAGCGTTAGCCATCGCAAAACTAAAATCTGCCAGTTGAAGCATTTCTAAATCATTATTATAATCGCCAAACACCATCGTTTGAGATTTATCGACCCCAAGTTGATCTTGAAGTTTTTGTAGCGCATTACCTTTATGTGTTTCTAAACCCGATAGATCGACCCAATGCTCACCGGAAACTTTCACCTTAAATTTATGTTCAAAATTCTGTGCAGAAGGGTAGATGTGCTTTTCAGCATCGGTTGGGTGGTAAACCGCAATTTTAAAAAAGTCATCATCTTCAACCTCTAAAAGATCATCAACTTGTGTGTATTCTACATAGAATTCTTTGAAGAAGTCGATAAAATCTTGATCTTTACTTTCGATGTAAGCTCTTTTCTTTCCGCAGATCACCATTTCTGCCTGATCGATCTCACGAATGGTTTTGATTATTTCTTGTACTTCGTTTAGTGGAAGGGTGTACGTATTTAAAACCTCTTCAGCTTTTAGGGTGATCCCGCCATTTTCAGCAATAACATAGATTTCATCTTTAATAGGAGATAGTTTTTCTTTGATACTGAATAATTGCCTACCGCTAGCCGCCACAAAATGAATATTTCTCTTTTTTAACTCTTCATAAATTTCAAAAAATCGAGGACTTACTTCATTATTAGAATTAAGTAAAGTACCGTCCATATCGGTAACAACGAGTTTAACTTGAGAAAAATTCATAGGTTGAGGTTTTAGTAGTTAAATTAAAAATCCGGTTCAAAATTTTTGAACCGGATTTTTGATATAAGTGAGATAATTGGTTTGTTGTATTTATTTTACTTTCTCTACGATGGCTTTAAAAGCTTCCGGGTGATTCATTGCTAAATCCGCAAGAACTTTACGGTTTAACTCAATCTCGTTAGCTTTTACTTTACCCATAAACTGAGAGTAAGACATTCCGTTTAAACGAGCTGCTGCGTTAATACGAGCAATCCATAATGAACGGAAATTTCTTTTTTTAGCTTTACGGTCTCTATAGCTATACAACATTGCTTTTTCAACCGCATTTTTGGCTACAGTCCAAACGTTTTTACGACGTCCGAAGTAACCTTTGGCTTGCTTCATTACTTTTTTTCTTCTAGCTCTTGAAGCAACAGAATTTACTGATCTTGGCATAATTTATTATTTTTTGTAGCAGGCGTCCATCGTTACAATGGCACTTTAATTGAGCCCGACTCCAGGGTTTAAAATTTAATTGAACCGGTTAAACCGTGATTACTTTAAACGTAATTGTAGTTTAACATTATTTTCATCAGCCTCATGTACTAATGTACTATGGGTTAACGCAAGCTTACGCTTTTTAGACTTCTTGGTTAAGATGTGACTTTTAAAAGCGTGCTTTCTTTTAATTTTACCAGTACCGGTTAACTTGAAACGTTTTTTGGCACTAGATTTAGTTTTCATTTTAGGCATTGTTATCCTTATTTTAATTATCTCGACTTATATTATCTTCAACAGAAATAACTGTTATTTTGTTTTTTTAGGAGCCATAAACATGGTCATACGCTTTCCTTCTAACTTAGGCATTTGCTCTACTTTACCAAACTCTTCTAAATCTTGAGCAAGACGAAGTAATAAAATTTCACCTTTATCTTTAAATACAATAGAACGCCCTTTAAAGAAAACGTAAGCCTTAAGTTTAGCGCCTTCTTCTAAGAATTTTTGTGCGTGATTCTTTTTGAATTCGTAATCGTGATCGTCTGTATTAGGACCAAAACGAATTTCTTTAATCACTACCTTAGTAGCTTTGGCTTTGATGGCTTTTTCTCTCTTCTTTTGCTCGTAAAGAAACTTCTTGTACTCCATTGCCTTTACAACAGGAGGGTTTGCGTTTGGTGAAATTTCTACCAAATCTAACCCAAGTTCTTCAGCGATGGCAAGAGCCTTCTTAATAGGGTAAACATCCATTTCAACGTTATCACCTACTAAACGAACTTCTTTCGCACGGATTTTATCGTTAATCTTGTGCGGATCTTCCTTAATTTGTCTTAACGGACCTCTCGATTTTTTTCTACGTATTGCTATGACTATATAATTTTAAATTAAACTTCAAATGATTTTAGAGATGAATTTACTTCTGCATTGATCAATTCAGCAAACTGCTCAACGGTCATTGCTCCTAAATCCTCTCCACCGTGTTTACGTACAGAAACCGTGCCGTCTTTCTCTTCTTGTTCACCAACAATTAGCATATACGGCAATTTATTCATTTCTGCCTCACGGATCTTTTTACCCATGGTCTCGCTGCGATTATCAGCAAGGCCGCGAATTTCGTGATTTTCTAACAAATTTAAAACTTTTTTAGTATAATTTTCATATTTCTCACTCAAAGACAGAACGATAGCTTGTTCTGGCATGAGCCATAATGGAAAATTACCACCGGTATGTTCTAATAAAATAGCGATAAAACGCTCCATACTTCCAAATGGTGCTCGGTGAATCATCACAGGGCGGTGAAGGTCATTGTCACTACCTTTATAAGTTAAATCGAAACGCTCCGGTAAATTGTAATCTACCTGAATGGTACCTAACTGCCAGCTTCTTCCTAAGGCATCTTTAACCATAAAGTCTAACTTAGGACCATAAAAGGCAGCTTCACCTGTCTCGATGACATAGTTTAAACCTTTTTCTTTGGCAGCATTGATAATTGCATTTTCTGCTTTTACCCAATTTTCTTCTTCACCGATATATTTTTCTTTATTCTCAGGATCTCTTAATGAAACCTGAGCGGTAAAGTTTTCAAAACCTAATGAACCGAAAACGTACAATACCAAATCGATCACTTTCTTAAATTCTTCATCTAATTGATCTGGCGTACAGAAAATATGCGCATCATCTTGTGTAAAGCCTCTTACACGAGTTAAACCGTGTAACTCGCCGCTTTGCTCGTAACGATACACTGTACCAAATTCGGCAAAACGTTTTGGTAAATCACGGTAGCTCCACGATTGTGAATTAAAAATTTCACAGTGGTGAGGGCAGTTCATCGGTTTTAATAAAAACTCTTCGTCTTCACTCGGTGTTTTTATAGGCTGAAAGCTGTCTTCCCCATATTTTGCGTAGTGACCGGATGTTACATATAATTCTTTCTGACCGATATGTGGCGAAACGACTTGCTCGTAACCGGCTTTTTGTTGTGCTTTTTTCAAGAAGTTTTCTAAACGCTCACGTAAAGCGGCTCCTTTTGGCAACCAAAGTGGTAAACCTTGACCTACTTTTTGGGAGAACGTAAATAATTGTAACTCTTTCCCTAATTTACGGTGGTCACGTTTTTTTGCTTCTTCTAAAAGTTCTAAATATTCTTTTAATTCTTTTTGCTTCGGAAACGATACTCCGTAAACACGAGTTAGTTGTGGATTATGTTCATCACCGCGCCAATAGGCTCCGGCAATGTTCATTAATTTTACCGCTTTTATGATTCCGGTGTTTGGAATGTGGCCACCACGACATAGATCGGTAAAAGTATCGTGATCGCAAAAAGTAATATCTCCGTCGGTAAGATTTTCAATTAATTCAACCTTAAACGGATTGTTTTCTTTTTTGTAGAAATCTAAAGCCTCTTGTTTAGAAACTTCACGCATCTTAAACTCGTGTTTACCGCGTGCGATCTCTAACATTTTATCTTCAATTTTCTTGAAGTCGTTTTCAGAAACTTTATGCTCTCCAAAATCTACATCGTAATAAAAACCATTATCGATCGCCGGACCAATAGTTAATTTTGCACCCGGATACAAGTCCTGAATCGCTTGCGCCATCACGTGAGAAGTACTATGCCAAAACGCTTTTTTACCTTCATCATCTCTCCAAGTAAAAAGTACTAAAGAACCATCGGTGGTTAGCTTGGTTTTCGTCTCTACGGTCGTACCGTTATATTTTGCAGAAATTACATTTCTGGCTAAACCTTCGCTAATACTTTTGGCGACATCAAGAACAGTTGTGCCGCTTTCAAATTCTTTAATACTGCCGTCAGGCAAAGTTACGTTGATCATTGATTTTGTTTTAAAGCTGCAAAGATAAAAGTATAATTGTTCTTTACAATAGCTATTTACAGGGTTTAAGATAAATTTATCGCTCGATTTTTATAGCATTTTCCGGCACGTCGAAATTGGCTTGATCTGCCGATAAATAATTAAGTTTAGAAATTTCTGCATCACCAATCGGTTCGCCGTAAATGCCTTGTTCTTCATTCCAATTGTAAAACTTCCAGTATTTAGCAACGGGAACGCTTTTTACCGTGAAATAGCGATCGTAAACAATGGCATGCGGATTTTCTTCTGCCGTTGCTACATCTTTACCAAAGGTTACAATATATGCCGCTGCTTTGAGCAAATGTGTTCGCTTATCTGCATAAATCACATACCAATCATCGGGCGCATCGCCTACATTATTTTCAAAGGTAAGTTTGGCAGAATGATAAGCTGTGCTATCTAATTTCAATTCTCTTTTTTCTTGCCATTTGGTGCCTTCATCGGTTAGTTTAAACGGCATCGCAAAAAAGTAAGGCCAAGTAAACATATCGAAACGAGCACCGTCGTAATTATTTTCTTCAGGATATAAAAAAACTTCTTCACCATTAAAAACTAAGGTCGTACCATCTTCTTTTTCAATTTTAATTTTGGTAGAATTGGTAAGCATTGTTACTCTTCCTTTTAATCGTTCTTTGCCACCAAAATTAATAGCGATATTGAAAGCGACTGCTTCATTATTAAAAAAATCTTCTTGGTGATGTGTAGTTGAAATCGTTTCAGCTAAATTGAGCGCAGGATTTATTTCTTTTTCTTCTGTTGAAGTTTCTTCGGTTTCTACGGAAGTGTTTTTAGGCTCATTTTTACAGCTAATGAAAGCTAAAACAAAGAGTAGGAGGTAAAGGTTTTTCATAGGTATAATATTGCGAATAGCGAATTTAATAAAAAATAAAACCGCTTTTCAACCATAGGATCGAAAAACGGTTTTTAATTTTAAAGATCTAAAAAATCTTATTTAATCATTTCAAAGCTTCGTTTTACAAAATTGGTTAACTCTTCACCTTTTAATAGGTTTTGAGAAAGTCGAGCTAAGTCTAACGATTGTTTGATAATTCGCTCTTGTTCGACTTCTTCTTTGCCAACTAAGCTCGAAATTAACTCGTTGTTGGTGTTTACCACTAAATTGTACATTTCCGGCATATTACCCATACCAAACATACCGCCGCCACCGGTTTGTTGCATCTCTTTCATACGACGCATAAACTCAGGTTGGGTGATAATTAGCGGAGCCGCATTACTATCCATCGCTTCTAATTGTACGGTGTACTTTTCTTTAGGAACAACTTTTTCAAAATCGGCTTTTAATTTCTCTTGCTCTTCTTCAGAAAGTTTAGAAGTTTTATCTTCATCTTTCTTGATTAAATTATCTACGTGATCGCTATCTACACGAACAAAAGAGATATTCTCTTTAGAGCTTTCTAATTTCTGAATTAAATGCGGAACGATTGGCGTATCTAATAACAATACTTGATAACCTTTATCTTTTGCTGCAGAAATATAACTATGTTGCTCATCTTTGTTAGAAGCGTAAAGAATCACCATTTTCCCATCTTTATCGGTTTGGTTGTCTTTAATTTTTTCTTCTAACTCTTCGTAGGTAAAATATTCTCCATCAACGGTTGGGTAAAGTGTGAATTTCTGAGCTTTCTCAAAGAATTTATCTTCAGTAAGCATTCCGTATTCGATCACTACTTTAATATCGTCCCATTTCTTTTCGAAATCTTCACGATTGTTGTTGAATAAAGATTTTAATTTATCGGCAACTTTACGCGTGATGTAGCTTGAAATTTTCTTTACCGCGCCATCGGCTTGCAAGTAAGAACGAGAAACGTTTAACGGAATATCCGGTGAATCGATAACTCCTTTCAGCATCGTTAAAAATTCAGGAACAATACCTTCTACATTATCGGTTACGAAAACTTGGTTTTGGTATAACTGAATTTTATCTTTTTGCATCGCCATATCGTTGCTCAACTTCGGGAAGTATAAAATACCGGTCAAGTTAAACGGATAATCTACATTTAAATGAATGTGGAATAATGGCTCTTCAAATTGCATTGGGTACAACTCACGATAGAAGTTTTTGTAATCTTCTTCTTCTAGATCGGTAGGTTGCTTCGTCCAAGCCGGCTCTGGATTGTTGATGATATTATCAACCGTAACTTTTTTTGCCTCTTCATCTTCCGGAGCGTCTTCTGCCTTAGGAAGTTCTTTTTCTTTGGTACCAAACTTAATTGGTAT